>WNGJ01002335.1_pt1 | contig 24791 bp, 23 predicted proteins | sample 5400611 | NCBI WGS metagenome assembly WNGJ01 (sample SAMN13153375, study PRJNA577476) | soil metagenome | isolation source: 40 cm soil or saprolite under Garry oak tree replicate 1 | place: USA:California | collected 2016-06-15
ACCACGCTGCGCATGATCATGGACATCTACGAGCCCGATTCGGGTTCGATCCGGCTATTCGATCAGATCGGCGGCGGCCGGACGCATTCGGCGCGCATCGGCTATTTGCCTGAGGAGCGCGGGCTGTATCCCCGGATGCGCGTCCTCGACGTGCTCGTCTTTCTGGCGGAAGCGAAAGGCGTGTCCCGGCGCGTTGCGCGCGTCAAGGCGCTCGAATGGTTGGAGCGCCTCGGGCTCTCGGACTGGCGACTGCGCAAAGTCTCCGATCTGTCCAAGGGAATGCAGCAGAAGGTGCAATTCATTTCCACGATCCTGCACGACCCCGATCTCGTCATTCTCGACGAGCCGTTCTCGGGGCTCGATCCGGTGAACTCGCAGGTGCTGCGCGACACGGTCGTCGACTACCGGCGTCACGGCAAGACCGTGCTGTTCTCCACGCACATCATGGAGCACGCCGAGAAACTGTGCGACCGCCTCTGCATCATTGCCCGCGGCAAGAAGCTCATCGACGGAACGCTGGCGGAGGTCAAACGGACGCACGGTGGTAAGCACGTGATCGTGGCATTCGACGGTGGTCAGGGAAACGCGCAGCAGATCTTCAAGGACCAGCGGCTCGTGGCGAAGATCCAGGACTTCGGCCAGCAGGCGGAGTTGGAGTTGGCGCCAGGTGCCGATGCGCAGGAGATCCTGAAAGCTCTGGTCAATTCCGGCGCGCGGCTCGCGCGATTCGAGCTGGCGAGTCCTTCACTCCATAAGATCTTCGTGGATCTGGTTGGGCCCGAAGCCGCGACTGCCGCTGCGATCGGCGCGCGCGCCGAAAACGGTGGGCCGAATGCATAAGGTCTGGGCGGTCATTCGCCGCGAGTTCGTCGAGCGGGTGCGCACCAAGTGGTTCTGGGTTTCTGCGATCCTCGGGCCGGTGTTGTTCGCCGGGATCATCGTGTTCCAGATCGTGCAGTCGCTCGGCGGCGCGGTCCGGAACGTCGCCGTCGTGGACAGCACGACCGGCGGGTTGGGTGCGCGCGTCGTCGAAGCGTTGAATGCCAGCAACGCGTTTCGGGCCTCGCTGGCGCCCGCCGGGCTCCGCGTCGTTGATTCGCTGAAAGACCTGGTCGAAGCGAAGCAGCTGAACGGGCTCTTGATCGTGACGAACGACCTCGTCGAGACCGGCCGGGCGGAGTACCAGGCGTCCAATCTCGGCATGCAGACGATCGAGGCCCTGCAGCGGACGCTCGGCCGGCTAGTCGTGAAAGCTCGGCTCGAGCAGAAGGGCGTGAACCCCGCGGTCGTGGACTGGGCACAGATTCGTATCGCATTGGAGCAAAAGAAGATAACGCATGGTCGCACAGTCTCCGAGAATGCCACGCAGTCGTTCCTCACGGCGTATTTCATGGCGATCCTGCTGTTCATGGCCATCCTGCTGTACGGCGTCAACGTGATGAGCTCGGTGCTCGAGGAAAAGACAACGCGCATCATCGAGGTGCTGGCGTCGTCGGTGCGCCCGTTCCAGCTCATGCTCGGCAAGATCTTCGGCGCCGGCGCGGTCTCATTCTTCCAGTTCTTCATCTGGGCGGTGTCAGCGCGCGTCCTACTTTCGCTGCGCGGTCCGATCGCGCGAGCACTCGGCGCGAATCCTGCGGACGCCCAGACGATGTCGTTGCCGCATATCCCCGCCGCCACCCTGGCGGTATTCATTGCGTTCTTCCTCGGCGGGTTCCTGCTGTATTCGGCCATGTTCGCGGCGGTGGGCGCGATGTCGAGCAACGAGCAGGAGGCGCGCCAGGCACAACAGCCGGTCACGATCCTGCTGATGATTTCCTACTTGTCGATCCTCGGACTCACGAATGATCCCGGTTCGACATTCGCGAGGACGCTCTCGCTGGTGCCGTTTACGACGCCGATCGCGACACCCGTTCGATGGACGGCGGGAAGCATGCCGATGTGGGAACTCGTCGCATCGCTCGTGATTCTTGCGATCGCGATTGTGGGAGTCACATGGGTTGCGGCTCGCATTTACAGGGTTGGGATACTCATGACCGGCAAGCGGCCGAATCTGAAGGAACTGATGCGTTGGGTGAGGGCGTAGACGGCGAGGGAGACGCCTAAGGGAGAGGCCGAGAGGCCGAGCGGCCGAGCGGCTGAGGGGATATGAGAGGCGAGGCGTTAGAAAGGCACGGCACGCGTGAATTCGGTGCCGTGCCTTTCGCTTTTCGGCATACCCTATAGCATGGCACACTTCAAGACACTGAAGGCTTGGCAGCACGCTGAGCGCCTAGCGATCGACTGTGTCCGCACGTCAAAGGGTTTCCCTGATTACGAGCAGGGCGCACTTGCCGATCAACTTCGTCGCGCATGTTACAGCGTTCCGCTCAATATTGCCGAAGGCAACACGCGTTACGGATCACGAGACGCACGACGTTTCTTTGACACAGCCCGAGGGTCGCTTGCGGAAGTCGAGACAATCCTTGGCATGGCAAGGCAACTGGAATACATCACAGCGGCGGAATTCGGTCGATTGGAAGCTCTGACGGACGAGACGGGGCGGACGTTATACGGGCTCCTTCGGAAAGTCAGTGGTGCTGCCGGGAAACTCCCGATTCCTCGCGCCTCATAGCCCCTCGGCCGCTCAGCCGCTCGGCCTCTCCCTCGACGTCTCATGGCTAGGCTCGTTATTCTTCGAGCATGCTGGACTACGATGTCATAGTGGTTGGAGGTGGTCACGCCGGTACCGAAGCCGCCGCTATGGCTGCTCGCCTGGGCGCCAGGACGCTCTTACTCACTTCTGTTCTGGACACAATCGGCCAGATGAGCTGCAATCCCGCGATCGGCGGCATCGCAAAGGGTACCGTCGTCCGCGAGGTCGACGCCCTCGGCGGTGTCATGGGTCGCGCCGCCGATCGCGCGACAATCCAATTCCGGATGTTGAATCGCTCGAAGGGTCCCGCCGTCTGGGCCCCGCGCGCGCAGGCGGACCGCACTCTGTACAAGCGCGCCGTTCGATTCCTGCTCGAGCAATTCCCTGCCCTCGAGCTCTCGCAGGGCATGGTGACAAACCTGCTCTTCGATCAGGGCGGCACTCGGATCAGTGGCGTGGAGACTGGCGATGGGCGGCGGTTCACAGCGCGCGCCGTCATCATCACCGCCGGCACATTCCTGCGTGGCCGGATTCACCTCGGCACCGATACTCAGATTCCCGCCGGACGGGCCGGCGATGCCCCCTCCATAGAGATGGCACAAGTAATTGCTAATGCAGGGCTTACAGTATCACGATTCAAGACCGGGACCCCACCGCGCGTGGATGGTCGGTCCGTGAACTGGAGTAAGGTCGAGCGCCAGGACGGCGACCGGGACGACTTCCGTTTCTCCTTCCACGAGCGCGTCGAGCGGCCGCGTCAGGTCCCATGCTGGATCACATGGGCCGGCGAGGAAGTGAAGGAAATCATCCAGCGACACCTGAAGGAATCGGCGCTGTACGGCGGCGCCATCAGTGGTCGCGGGCCACGCTATTGCCCGTCCGTCGAAGACAAGATCGTGAAGTTCCCAGCGGCGAAGCGCCACCAGATCTTCCTCGAGCCCGAGGGCCTCGACACGACCGAGCTGTACGTAAACGGGCTCTCCACTTCCCTGCCCGCCCGAGTGCAGCTCGAGTTCCTGCACGTGGTCCCCGGGCTCGAGGGCGCGCGCATGACGCGCCCCGGCTATGCGATCGAGTATGACTACTATCCGCCGACCCAGCTCACGCCGTGGCTCGAGGTGAAGAGCGTCGAGCATCTTTTCTTCGCCGGTCAGATCAACGGAACGACCGGTTATGAGGAAGCGGCCGGCCAAGGGGTCGTGGCCGGCATCAACGCCGTCCGCCGTATCCGCGGCGCGGAGCCCGTCGTCCTCGGTCGCAATGACGCGTACATCGGAGTGCTCGTCGATGACCTCGTCACGCGCGGCGTGGACGAGCCATATCGGCTATTCACGTCCCGGTCCGAGTTTCGGTTGTTGCTCCGCCAGGACAACGCGCTGCGGCGACTGCTCCCGCTCGCCGAGCGACTTGGTCTCCTGACGGATGCGGAGCTGCGGGCAGCCGAACGGCGCCTCGCCGAGGAAGAGAGGATCTTCGATCTCGCACGAGCGACAACGATCACGCCCGAGCAAGCGGCGGGGCCTCTCGAGGAGAGTGGAACGCGGCTGACGGAGAGCGAGCGCATTGCGGTCGTCGCGAAGCGGCCAGGCGTGTGGCTCGGGCGATTGCTCGTGGCCGCGGGGATCGCAGACGCGCCGGCGGACGCGGTGCTCGCTGCGGAAGTCGAGATCAAGTACGACGGCTATCTGGCGCGAGAGCGCGAGGCCGCAGCCCGCCTTGCCGAGCTCGCGTCGTTCGTCCTGCCGCCGGACCTGCCTTATCTGGAGCTTCGGACACTCGCCACGGAAGCGCGACAGAAGCTCGATCGCGTGCGGCCCACCTCGTTGGCGCAGGCCGCGCGCATTCCTGGAGTCACACCCAGCGACCTTCACAATCTCGTGCTCGCAGCGACCCGCTGGCGTCGGAGGGTCGCCTAGGCCGATTGTTGCAGTTTCACGTGAAACGTACGCTCTTTCGTTTCACGTGAAACAGACATATATTGGACGCGCGCGTAATTTTTAGCTATATAAGTTATTAACCTCAAACGAGTTACAATGTCACGCGTAATCGCGATCGCGAACCAAAAAGGCGGCGTCGGTAAAACGACGACCGCCGTCAATCTCGCGGCGTCGCTCGCGACGGCCGAGCGAAAGACGCTCCTCATCGACGCGGATCCGCAGGGCAATTCGACGAGCGGCGTGGGCATCGAGCGCGATCGCATTCGCCATTCGCTCTACGAGGCGCTCATCGACGGCTCGCCGCTCGTCCAATCGCGGTTCCCGCACGTGCATTTCCCGTACCTCGATGTGGTTCCCGCAACCCAGGATCTGGTGGGCGCCGAGCTCGAGCTCGTCAATCAGAACGGACGCGAGGCGCGCATGCGCGAGGCGCTCCGCGATCTGCGGGATGACTACGGCTACGTCATCATCGACTGCCCGCCGTCGCTCGGGCTCATCACGCTGAACATGCTGACCGCCGCCGACAGTCTCGTCATCCCGATTCAGTGCGAGTACTACGCCCTCGAAGGGTTGTCGCAGCTCCTGAACACGGTGAAGCTCGTACAACGCAATTTCAATCCGGCGCTCGCGATCGAGGGCGTGCTGCTGACGATGTACGATGCGCGACTGAATCTCTGCAAGCAGGTCGCCGAAGAAGCGAAGGAGTATTTCGGTGGCCGCATGTTCACCGTCACCATCCCCCGCAACGTGCGCCTAGCGGAAGCGCCGAGCTTCGGCAAGCCGATCCTGTTGTACGATGTGCAGTCGGTCGGCGCGAAGAGTTACCTGGCCGTCGCGCAGGAATTGATTCATCGGGTCGAAGAAGGCGCTCCACCTTCGCCAAGCCTCCCCGCCATTGAATCGCTGCCTCCCCCGGAGGTGCCCGCATGACGGAAACCGCCGCAGGTAGACGTCGTCTCGGTCGGGGACTCGAGGCGCTCTTAGGGCCGACGCGCGAAGAAGCAGAGCGCGAAGGCAGCCTCGTTGAGCTCCCCATTCGCGACATCAAGCCCAACCCGTTCCAACCGCGCAAGACCGTTGACCCGGCCGCCCTGGAAGAATTGGTGTCTTCCATCAAACAAGCCGGTCTGCTACAGCCGGTCGTGGTACGGCATGAGCTGATTGCCGGGGAGCGGCGCCTGCGCGCGTGCCAGCAGCTGGGTTGGGAGCGCATCCCCGCCGTGCAGCGCGATGCGGACGATCGCACACTGCTCACCCTGGCGCTGATCGAGAACCTGCAACGTGACGATCTCTCGCCGGTGGACGAGGCGCGCGGGTACGAGCGGCTGATCGCGGAATTCAAGCTCGCCCAGCAGGATGTCGCGGACGCGGTCGGTCGCGACCGTTCGACGGTGGCCAATGCCCTGCGCTTGCTCAAGCTGCCGGAGGTGGTGTTGCAGATGCTGCACGAGGGCCAGCTGTCGGTGGGGCACGCGCGCGCGTTGCTCGCATTAGAGGATCCGCGGATCGCCACGAATCTCGCGCGCGAAGCGGTGGCACAGGGCCTCTCGGTGCGCGAAGTTGAAGATCGCGTGCGCGGCGGTCGTGCACCCGAGCGCCGGCCGCGGATGAAGCGTGGCCTCGGCGGCGCGCCCGAAGTGCGTCGCGTCGAGGACGCGCTCCGCCGCCGGCTCGGTAGCGACGTGCGCGTGACCTTGCGCGCCAAAGGCAAAGGTCAAATTCATGTGTCCTTCTATTCGAACGACGATCTCGCTCGACTGCTCGAACTCATCCTCGGGGCGCCATTCGACGGATGACCAGAGGTACCCGCGGTGTCACGGTCGTCGTCCACGCCGACGGCGATCTGGAATCCAAGCAGTATCGCTTCCCACGCTGGATCGTGCTCGCGGGGAAGTGGGGGGCCGGCGCGATTGCCGTGCTGGTCGTGTTGTTCTTTGCGTTCGCCGGGCCCATCACGCGCAACGCCGCGCGCGTGCCGGGGCTGGAGCGCGAGGTGTCGCGGCTGCGTGTCGAGAACAGTCGCGTGCAGCGGCTCGCCTCCGCGTTGAATCGCGCGGAAGCGAACTATCAAGAGCTGCGTCAGATGCTCGGCGTGAAGGCGCCCGCCCCAGCGGGCAAGGGCGGCAGCGTCGCTCGGACTGCCGATCTCACGACGGCGATGCGCGCGGTCCCGATCCGCGCGTCTTTGCCCGGTGCGACGACACGCTATGAGACGGGAGCCTCGATTCCGTCCCACTGGCCGCTCGACCTACCGGGGTTCGTGACGCGCGGCCAGGTGCGCCCCGGCGTCGTGGATGAGTCACATCCGGGCATCGACATTGCCGTCCCGGTCGGCACCCCGATCCGCGCCTCCGGTGGCGGCACCGTGACGGCGGCGGGCTATGATCCCGACTACGGGCTGTTCGTCCTCTTGCGACATCCGTCGGGGTATGAGACGATGTATGGTCACACGTCACGGCTGCTGGCCGCGGAAGGCGACGATGTTCAGGCCGGACAAGTGATCGGTCTGTCCGGAAACTCCGGGCGGTCCACAGCACCGCACCTGCATTTCGAGATTCGTCACGACGGCAAGTCCGTCGATCCGCTTGACCTCGTGAAGGAGAGGGGGACGCGCTGATGGCGGTGTTCTCGGAAAAGACTCCTGGATCCGGTGGCGCCCGCGAAGGCGTGCCCGGTCTGTCGATCATCGGCGCCGGCATGCGGGTGGTGGGTGATATCTCGGCGGACGGGGTCGTGAAGATAGAGGGCTCGGTAAACGGCACGGTCCGCGCCGCGAAGCAGGTTCTCGTGGCCCGGGGCGGGGAAGTAGAGGGGGACGTCATAAGTCGCGAGGCCATCATCGGCGGCGAGGTGCGCGGAGCGATCTATGCCGAAGAACGGGTGGAGCTGCAGGCCACCAGCGTCGTTCATGGCGACGTGCACACCAAGAAGTTGCTGATTCAGGAAGGTGGAGAGATCAACGGCGTCCTAAGGATGGGTGAGGACGCCGGCCAGCCTCCGCAGGTCACTCAGCGCAGCGGTCAAGCTTTAGTGCGGGCATAGATATCCACACGACTGGGCGTGTCGGATGTGGATTCTCTAATCTGTTACGTGGCTATCACTTACTGGACTGCCGCGTGTGGAAAGTTCGCCAACTGCTTCGATAGTGTACCTACGGTGTCTTAAGTGCGCCTAGACACTCTCGTCCGCTTTCTCGATGAGTATCTCCACATTGCCGAGGAACGTGCGGACGCCGCCGAAGCGCTCAATGGTCTCCAGGTCAGCAACTCGGGCGAGGTCACGCGCCTGGCCGCGGCCGTGGACCTCTGCGAGGCGACGGTCCGACATGCGGCCGAGCAGCGCACCGAGTGTCTCTTGGTCCACCACGGGCTCTTTTGGAGCGGGCTCCGGCCGCTCGTCGGACCAGCCTACCGTCGCGTTGCCGGTCTCATCAAAGCCAACATCGCGCTGTACGCGGCGCATCTGCCGCTAGATCGCCATCCTGACGTTGGCAATAACCATGTATTGGCCCGGCTACTCGACATCAAGGTCCGGGGGGACTTCGGATCGTATCACGGCGCGCCGGCGGGTGTGTGGGGCGAGTACCGAGGGACGCGCGACGAGCTGACGTGGGCGTTAACCAGAACGCTGGGGACAGCGCCCAAGCTGTTTGCGTTCGGACCTGAGCGTGTGCAGCGGATCGGCATCGTCACAGGATCGGGAGGCTCGCTGATCCCTCAGGCGGCTGCGGCTGGACTCGACACGTTCGTGACCGGCGAAGGCCAGCACTGGACGTTCTTTGATGCTGAAGAGCTTGGCCTCAACGTTTTCTACGCGGGCCATTATGCCACCGAGACTGTGGGCGTGAAGGCGCTCGCCGAGCACGTCTCCAAGAAGTTCGATTTGCCCTGGGTCTTTCTGGATCATCCTACCGGTTTGTGAAGCCGCGGCGGGTCCTGGCTGTCCTCGCCATCGCCGAGCTGCTGGCAATGGCTCCGTGGTTCAGCGCGTCCGCCGTCGCGCCGACGCTCGCAGGGGTTTGGCAGCTCTCGCCTGCCGAGACCGCCTGGCTCACGATCTCGGTGCAGCTGGGATTTGTGGCCGGCGCCATGGTCAGCGCGGTCTTCACATTGGCAGACCGGCTTTCAGCCCGGCGCCTAGTTGCTGGCTCAGCAGTGTGTGCGGCCGTCGCGACATTGGGAGTGGCGGCCGCGGGCGACATTAAGCTAGGTGTCGCCGGCAGGCTGCTCACCGGTGCCGCGCTGGCCGGTGTCTATCCGCCGGGGATGAAGATCGCCGCGGGTTGGTTTAAAGAAGGAAGGGGACTGGCCATCGGCATTCTCGTCGGCGCGCTCACCCTGGGCTCGGCGAGTCCACATCTCGTCCGCTGGGCGGTCGCCCCGGCAGCTTGGCGCGTCGTGCTGGCGGTTGCGGCGGTGAGTGCGATCGCTGGAGGACTCTTGGTGCTGCGTGTGCCGAGCGACGGACCCTTCGCCGCACCTTCGCCGCCGTTTTCTCTCGCCGCCGCTCCTCGGATTCTAAAAGACCCGGCTACCCTGCTCGCAAACGTCGGCTATCTGGGTCACATGTGGGAGTTGTATGCGATGTGGACGTGGATCGCGGCGTTCGTGGCCGCGAGCGAGCACGCGCGCCGCGGAGCGCAGGCCGATGTCACCGGTGTCGCTGCGCTGGTGACGTTCGCAGTCGTGGGCAGCGGCGCCGTCGGCTGTTGGCTCGGAGGGAAGTACGCCGATCGCTGGGGCCGCACGCTCGTGACCAGTGCGGCAATGGTTGTGTCGGGCAGCTGTGCGGTTCTGGTGGGACTCTTCTTCGGCGCGTCGCTGGCTGCCCTTCTGCCAGTGCTCTTGCTGTGGGGGATCACAGTTGTGGCCGACTCCGCGCAGTTTTCCGCGGCGGTCAGCGAGCTGGCGCCGCGCGACTACGTCGGTACGGCCTTGACGCTCCAAACCTGTCTGGGATTTCTCCTCACGTGTGCGACGATTTACTTGTTACCGAACATCGCCGGAGCGATCGGGTGGCGCTGGAGCATGAGTGTCCTGGCGATCGGGCCGGTGATCGGGGTCTGGGCCATGGTCCGGTTGCGTGGGCGGCCCGAAGCGAGCCAGTTGGCGGGTGGTGCCCGTTAGGGCACGATGAAGATACCAACCTCACCATCGTAGTCGTCGGGGCTGCGTCGCGTGCCTCCCGGCACCAGCCAGGGTCCCCCGTCACGTCGGACGTTGATGCGGTGCATGCCGCTCGAGATCCGGAACGTGCCGACCCAGGATTCGTGATCAGCGGGATCGCGGGACAACGGTACAGGCTGCCAATCGGTGAAGTCGCCGCTGATCTCGACTGTGAGCGCCTGGGGTGCATAAATGGTGAGCAGCACGTCGTCGGGCCGAGTCTGAATCGCCAGTCGGATCTCCGTCCCATCGGATCCGATGGGCGCCGGCGCTTCGGTCGATAGGATGGGCGGTGCGGGCTTACGGACGCGGATCGTGCCGACGCGCAACGCGGCGGTGACATACCGGCCGGCGATGCTGCCGCTCGCGACATCCGTGGGATAGCGGCCGGCAGACAGGACAAAGGCGGCTTCGGGGTTGATGGTCACCGTCGCGCTGCCCTCTCCGAACACGCCGCGCCCGCCACCGCGGCTCCAGATCCGCGCGCCGACCACTCCCTCCAGCACGATCCCGCCTCTCTGCCAGCGGCCCGAAGACCGCACGTCCGTGTAGGCGGTATCACCGACGAAGGAGTGGTCGAGCGAGACGAACATCGTCCTGTTGTTACGCAGCAGCCAGAGACCCGTCGCAAGGACAACCACGCGTCGCGGTGTGCCTCGGAAGAAGGAGCGACCCACAGTGGCGCCGAGCCAGGCGCCGTGGTCGTCGGCCATCAGGTGAACGCGTGCTTCCGCTTCGCGGTGACTGAAGCTCGCGATGTTCGCGTACTGGCTGGAACCGGCCGACAGGCCGAACTCACTCCGCCAGTGGCGGGCAAGCGGGGCGAACCAGGAGCCGTGGGCGGAGCCGTCGAGACTGTGGCGGCCGCTCTCGAATCGGAGATACGTGCCGCGTGCGCTCAACAAGCCACGGCCGCGCGGGTGTTCCCACCAGATCGTCGGCGAAACGGATGCCGCGGCGGACCCCAAAAAGCCATCGTAACGAACCCCGGAAATCCCGGCTTCGACGTTCGCGGCGATTTGCGCGACTCCTTGATGGACGCTGGCCTCCGCTCCGCACGCCAGTGCGATGAGGGCGAGCGTCCGCACAGATGTGCTGCGACTACGGGCGACGGGGGGGCGGGGGGGGGGCGCCGGGGTTGTGCGAACCGGCGAATGCATCCGTGACGCCGATGTTCACGCGCACCGACGTCGCCGCGCCGGGCGGCGCACCGAGGGCAATGTCGCGCTCAACCGCGCGGCGGAATTCCACGAGATCGGCATCACGGGCCTTGGGGGCGAGGGCGAGCACGGCAGCAGCGGCGCTGTCGAGGGGGACGCCGTTTGCGACCAGGTCGGCAAGCACGGACAGGGCCATCGTCAGCGGGTGCCGGCGCACGCTGCGAAGATTGGCGAGGACTTGCGGCTTCGCGCCCGCGCGCAACGCGGCGACGCCGGCCTCGAGCTCCGGTACTGATGCCTCGGTGCCGAGCGCGGTGCGCGCCACGCCGAGATCCGCCGACAAGCGGCGCACGGCGGCCACGATGCGCGCACCCGGTGCGGCCTTCGTCGCGCCTTCCAGCGCGCGCTGAATCAGCGGCTCCGTGGGAAGTCCGACGCGACGCGCCGAGTCCATGACAGTCGCGACCTGCGCACGCGTGTCCGGATCGAGGCGGTCGAGGCGCGGATCCGTCCCGACTTGTGCGGCGACGAGCAACAGGGCGAGCATCATGATCCTTTTCCTCCTACCGTAACCACTGAGCTCGGCTTGCCGAACTCGTCATCCGGGGGCGGGACTGTTGGCGCGCCGGGATCGGCACGCCATTCGGCGCCATTCACCAGATATGCGTAGCGATAGCGTCCCGGCGCCAGTTGGACGACTGTCGCCCAGATGCCATTCGCAGTGCGCATCGGTGAACGCTTCGGGTCCCAGTCGTTGAAGTCACCGACGAGGGATACCGAAGTCGCCTGCGGTGCCACCAGCACAAACTGAAAGGTCGCGGCCTCGGCCTCTGCGCTCCGGGACCAGGGCCGCCAGATGATCAACGACACCAACACGGCCGCTGCGGCGAGCCATGGCCAGATGCTGCGCGCTGGGGGTTCGGGCTTCGCGATCGCCTGCATGACCCGCGCGTCGAGGGCCGGATCGATCGCGACCGGACGGCGCAGCTGCTGGACTACGCGTTGCACGACATCCTCTTCGTGCTCAAACATGCTCGGCCTCTCTCAGGTAACGCTGGAGCTGCTCGCGCGCGCGCTTTACGCGCATCTTGAGCGCCGAGACGCCGGCGCCGGTCAGCTCCGCGATCGCTTCGTACTCCAAATCCTCGACGTGCTTCAACAAGAACGCCTCGCGGTACTCGGGCGCGAGGCGTGCGAGGGCGCGATCCACTGCGTCCGTCCATTCCAGGCGTTCGCTCTGGTCGGCGCGGGCGGCGCCTTGCAGGGCATCTGCGTCACGCACGAACATCCGGCGCCGCCGCGCGGCGCGGGCCCCCGTCGTCCGGCAGCGATTGACCAAAATGCCATACAACCAGGCGCCGAACCGTGCGGGATCGTCGCAGCGCGCGAGCGAGCGATACGCGCGCACAAAGCTGTCCTGCAGCGCCTCCTCGGCGTCTTCGCGATCGCCGAGCATGTGACGCGCGTAACGCCCCAGGCGATCGCGGTAGCGCGAAACCAGCGCGCCGTAGGCGCCGATGTCGCCGGCCCGGACCCGGCACACCAGCTCCGCGTCGCTTGATTCCACTCTCTCTATACCCATACTCTGCATAAATACGTCACAAAGACACGGTCAAAGCAAAGGCGTCGACGTTAGGAGCTGTGACGTCCGGTCTAACGAAATGGGTATGATATGCACCGGAGGAACTTGACGATGTCGAAATTGAGCTTCGCCCTGCTTGCCGTCGCCAGCATTGCCGCAGCCTGCTATCAGGACGAGGCCACGCTCGGCAGCCCCCAGTCCGTTGGAGCGAGGGCCAAAGTCCTCCTCACCGACGCGCCGTTTCCGTTCGACTCCGTGCAGAGTGTCCAGGTATACATCGTGAGCATCGGGCTTTCGACACACCCGGACACCGGCACATCCGCCGACAGCATGCACTGGGTCACGGTGGCGTCGCCGCACCGCCAGATCGATTTGTTGACGCTGCAGCAAGGATTGACCGACTCGCTCGGGATCGGACAGGTCACCGCGGATCAATACAAGGCCGTGCTCGTCACGATCAACGTCGACTCGTCGGCGGGGATCCGGTTCAAGAACGGATCGCGGGCCGTCGTGCGGTGGAACGGCTCGGGTCAGGAATCGTATGCGTCGTTTGTCGAGGCACCGGTCAACATCCCAGACACCGGTGCCGTCATTGTTCTGGACTTCGATGTCGGCCGGAGCTTTCAATACAACAACTGGGGCGATGGCGCGTTCGACTTCTTTCCATGGATCCGCGCGGTGAACCGGGCAGCCACCGGGAATATTGCCGGAACGGTCCGCAGCGATACCAGCACGGGCTCGGCTGGTCCAGTCGAAAGCGCGACTGTGACGGCGTGGGGCGGTGGTCCCGGCAACTGGTACATCCTGTCAACGGGAAAAACCGATGCCGCCGGACACTATCGTCTCGCCTATTTGCTGCCCGGGACCTACATCGTGGGCGTGGATCCGCCGCCGGGACACAACTTCACGTCAGCGCTCGACTCTAATGTGGCCGTGAACCGGGGCTTCGAGACGACACACAACGTGACGCTATCGGCGTTCCGTGGTGGGATCTTCATTCTCGGAGCGTCATCGATGCTGGTCGACCATACCAATCAGCTCGAAGCACGAGTTGTGACCGCCCAGCATCAACAGGATACGACAGCCGCGGTCGTCTGGTCGAATCTCGACACGGCGGTGCTGGGGCTTCGTGACAGTCTGCGATTTGCTTACGTTACGTCCAAACGCGCCGGCACCGGCCGCGTGGTTGCCGCCAGCGGATCGCTCGCAGACACGCTCGTGATTTCCGTCGCGCCCGACTCGAGCGCACCGGCACCGCACCCCTAAGACGCGCCGGCGCACGGCTATATTGCCCGGCCGTGAGTCGCGATTCACTCCCATCCCATCACCGCCCCGGCGGCGGATTTCGTAATCCGTGGGTTGCCGACGCGGTCCCCGGATTCGGCAGCCTGCTCAAGTGGATGCTCGTGCATCGTACGACTCGGCCGCGGCCGAAGGACCCGGACGCGTCGATCTTTGCTCGAGTCCACCCCACGTTCATCTCGCCCCGAGCACCCGCCTCGAAGCTCACCGTGACGTGGGTCGGCCACTCGAGTCTGTTGATCCAGCTCGGCGGCGTGAACGTCTTGACGGACCCGATCTGGAGCGAGCGCGCATCGCCGGCGCAGTTTGCGGGGCCGCGCCGGTGGGTGGCGCCGGGTATCGCGTTCGACGATCTGCCGCCGCTGGATGTCGTGCTGCAGTCGCACAATCACTACGACCATCTCGACGCCGCCACCGTCGGGCGCCTGACACGAGCGCACCCCCAGGCCGTGTGGGTTCTGCCCCTGGGTCTTGCGTCTTTCGTCGAGCGTCGCGGTGGAAGTCAGGTGATCGAGCTCGACTGGTGGCAGGAGCGCACGATCGCATCGCTGCGCATCGCCGCGACGCCTGCGCTTCACTTCAGCAGTCGCAGCATCGGCGACCGTGGCGACACGCTCTGGTGCGGATTCGCGCTCGCGGCGAGCCACCGCGTCTTCTTCGCCGGCGATACGGGCTTTCACCCGGAGTTCGGCCGGATTGGCGAGCGCTATGGCCCGTTCGATGTCGCGCTCATGCCGATCGGGGCGTACGAGCCGCGCTGGTTCATGCGGTACCTCCACATGAATCCGGAAGAAGCGGTGGAAGCGTTTCGCGCGCTCAAGGCGGGCGTGATGGTGCCGATTCACTGGGGCACGTTCAAACTCACCGACGAAGCGATGGACGAACCGCCGGTGCGCGCGCGGGCCGCCTGGAAGGCTGCGGGGTTGGCGCCGGCTGGCTATCGCCAACTCGCGCATGGCGAGACACTGGTGCTAGACTAACGCGTGCATTCCCGACTCTTGCTGCTGTTGCTGATCAATACGGCGGCGTGCGCGCATCGCGCGATGCCGCCGCTCGCGGGCCCCTCATCGGCGCCGGTGCTCGAGACGCCAGCGCGCGCGGCCATCATTGCCGCGCCAACGGCGGGCGATTGGAAAGGGCTCGGCGATGAAGCGATTGCCTTGCTTTCCCAGTACCTCCGCATCAACACGACCAATCCACCGGGCAACGAGATCGCAGCGGCGCGCTGGCTCGCGCAGGTGCTGCAGCGCGAGGGCATCGAGGCGCGCATCTTCGAGCCGGCTCCCGGCAAGGCCAACCTGTACGCGCGGCTGGCCGGCGATGGTAGCGCGCGTCCCATCATCTTGTTGAACCACATGGACGTGGTGCTCGCCTCTCCCGAGTACTGGAGCGTGGATCCGTTCAGCGGGCTGATCAAGGACGGCTACATCTGGGGTCGCGGGGCGCTCGACATGAAGGGCGAAGCGATCGCGCAGCTCATGACGCTGCTGGCCCTGAAACGCGCACACGTACCGCTCAAACGCGACATCATCTTTCTCGCGACGGCGGACGAGGAGATTGGGGCGGGCGTTGGTGCGGCCTGGATCGTCGAGCACCAGGTGGGCCTCGTCCAAGACGCCGAATTTCTCTTGAATGAAGGCGGGTTGACGCGGTCCGACGGTCACGGCAACATCGACTTCTACGGCATCGGCACGACGGAGAAGTCGCCGTTCTGGCTCGATGTGACGGCGCACGGGACCGCGGGGCATGGCTCGCGGCCGACGCCGGACAATCCCGTCCACCGGCTCGTGCGAGCGCTCGATCGCATCGCCAATTGGCAGACGCCGCTCACTGTGACGCCCGCCGTGGAGCGGTCATTTCGCGATCTCGCCGGCGTAGAGCGTGATACGACGGTGCGGCGGTGGCTCAGCGACATCCGGACCGCGCTGCGCGACTCGGAGGCGGCGCGGGCCATCACGGCCGACCTGACCTACAATGCCGTGCTGCGCAACACCATTTCGATCACGGGATTGAAAGGCAGCGACAAGACCAATGTCATTCCGCCGGTCGCGACAGCCGCGATCGATGTGCGGCTGCTCCCGGGCCAGGATCCGGCGGCGTTTCTCGCGGACCTGACGCGCGTGGTGGGCGATAGCGCCGTGACGATTCGCCCACAGGGGCCGAACTGGCCGGCGACCGAAAGCTCAACCGAAACCGAGATGTTTCGGGCCATCACCGCGGTCGCGCACGCCCGCGATCCCCATGCGCTCGTCACGACGCTGATGCTCGCGGGATTCACCGATAGCCATTACTTCCGGCGCATGGGCATCGCCAGCTACGGCTTGGGGCCGTTCCCGCTCACCCAGGGCGATTCCCGCGGCGTCCACGGAAACGACGAGCGCGTCAGTCTCGAAGCGCTGCGGTTTGGCGTGCGCTTCTACTACGACGTGGTGTCGCGCGTCGCGGCGAAGTGAAGCCTCAGCGAACGCCCGACGAGACTCCCGGCGACCGCGGCGGCGCGTTCTTCACATAGCGGTCGAACCAGTCGATCATCTCGGCGAGCGTGTGCAGCACGGACTCCCGTGCCATGTACCCGTGCGCTTCGTTGGGCAGCATCACCAGCCGCGCCGTCCCTCCCAGCCCCTTGATCGCGGCAAACAGCCGTTCCGAGTTGATCGGGAAGGTGCCCGAGTTGTTGTCCGCCTCGCCGTGCGTCATCAAGATCGGTTCGTTGATCGAGTCGGCGTAGACGAAGGGCGACATCCGCAGGTACACCTGGCGCGCCTGCCAGAACGTGCGGTCCTCGTTCTGGAAACCGAACGGTGTGAGCGTGCGGTTGTAGGCGCCCGAGCGCGCGATTCCGGCGCGGAACAGGTCCGAGTGGGCGAGCAGGTTAGCCGTCATGAACGCGCCGTAGCTGTGCCCGCCGATTCCGATACGGTCCGCGTCGCCAACGCCGGCGTCCACGACCGCTTTCACCGCGGCGCGCGCGCTCATGACGAGCTGCTCGACGTAGTGATCGTTCGCCGTGTCACCGCCGATGATCGGCATCTTCGGGTCGTCGAGCACGGCGTAGCCTTGCGTCAGGAAGAAGAGGTGTGACGGCCCGCGGATGATGTTGAAGCGGTTGGGCGCCGCCGAGACCTGGCCGGCCGCGCTCGCCGAGGCGAACTCGATCGGGTAGGCCCACATCACGACTGGGAGACGAGTCCCCGGGGTATAGCCCGGCGGCAGATAGAGCGTGCCCGAGAGTGGCACTCCGTCTTCGCGCGTGTACGTGAGGAGCCGCTTCTGGATCCCGGTGAGCTGCGGGGCGGGGTCCTTGAAGGCGGTGAGGGCGCGCAGTCTTGTCCCCTGCCGCACGAAGTAATTCGGCGGCTCGGTGCGCGACTCGCGCCTGGTGACGAAGCGCTTGGCGGCGTCGTCGAGCAGCGCGACGACCGCCTCGTAGTGGACGGTATCGGCGCGCCACAGTCGTTCGGTTTTCCGAGTCGTGAGGCTCAGGCGGTCGAGGAACGGCCGATCGCCCTGCGGCGAGGCGCCGGTGCCCGTGAAGTAGATCCAGTCGCCGCTCCGCTGCATCGCGAAGTCGCCGGCGGGTGTCATGCGCATGAGAGGGAATCCGGGGTCTGAGTACCGCTCCTCAGCGCTGCGATCGAAGAGTAGGACGGGGGCGGTGCCCGGTTTGGTCGCGTCGACGATCCATGTCTTGACCCAGCGGCGCTCCCGGTCGTACTCCTGCAGGAATCCGATGCCCTGTGTGTCCCACGCCAGGCCGGCGTAGCGCTTCACGAGCCGCGCGAGCTCCGTGGGCTCGGCGGTGAAGGGCGCGGCGAGCGTGACGATGCGGTCCTGGTGCTCGACCTTGGTGCGTGGGTCGCCGCCGTCCAGCGCTTCGGCCCAGACCAGTGTCGCGGGTGTGCCGGGTCGCCAGTTGAAAGCCCGCGGTCCGGTGCGGACGCCGCGGATCGGCACGCCTTCGCTCGAGGGCAGCGTCGCGATATGGTGCACGACGTCGCCTTTCACGTTCCAGACCTCGATCTCCTGCGGGAAGCCGCCGGAGGGGACGAGGTAGGAGAAGGGGCGAACGCTGCGCGCGATGAGCACGTGCTCGCCGCCGGGCGAGACGTCCACACGCTCGAAGATCGCGGGCTTGCCGATGGGCGTGCGTGCCCCGGTGGCGGCGTCGACGTAGGCGAGCTGGGAGGTGAAGTAGTAGTCGAAGAGCTGCTCGTCGAAGTGATTCTTCAGGAGGTCTTCGAATGTTGGCGCCGGTGCCGCGCGGCCGCGAGTCTCCTGCGTCGTGGGGCCGACGGGCGTCTGTGGCGCGACGGGCGCCGGGCCTCGGGCCTCGGGAATGAACTCGCACAGCAGGCTCGTGCTGGAGGGCATCCACTGGCAGGGCGGGTTGCTCGTGGCGTTGAGGGTGGCGCCGGTGAGGGCGCGGGTCTGTCCGGTGGCGGCGTCGGCGACCCAGAGAACGAGCCCCGAGTCGCTAGTCTGGACGAAGGCGACGGTGCGGCTGTCGGGCGACCAAATGACGTAGGACAGGGCCGCGGGCGTCGGGACGTTGACGCGCCGTTCGGTCCCGTCGGCGACGCGCTTCAGGACAAGACCCGTGATGCCGCCCGGGAGCTGTGGGCCCGAGGTACGCGGGTTGATGCGGTTCCCGGCGAGCCGCAGCATCGGCTGCGCCAGCTCGGCGATCGTCGGCATGCTCCGTTGCTCGAGCAGCAGCAGCCATTGCCGGTCGGGCGAAATGCTCGCCGCCGGCAAGGGCGGCGCGTCGAGGATGTCGACGATAATCTGCGGCGGTGTCTTGTACGGGGTTTGCGCGGAGAGTGTACCGCTCAGCAGCGCGAGACAAGCGAGGGTCATGCGACGCATAGAAGGATCGCTCGATTACGGGAACCGGAAACTTACTTCAACGGCACGACAAAGCGCACGATGATTTGCTCGGCGGTCTGCGGGCTGACGCTGCAGTAACAATCCTTACCCATGATTCGCTTCACCCCCAGCACCTCGGCCTCGGCGATGCCGGCAACGTCGCGGTACGTAATCTCCAGCATCTGGCCGTCAATCACGCGATAACTCACCGGCCGGCCCAGCAGGCGGTGATGCGGGTCGATTTTGGCGAGGCCCTCGGCGAGCCGGCGCTGCAGCGCGCCGATCGCGTCCGTGGTCGTCATGGCTCGAGCACCGCGTTGGCATTGCGCCGCATGCCCCGATACCCCGGTCGCGTGAAGGGTGTGTCGTGGAATCGGCGCTGGAAGGCAGTCTCGTCCATTCGCGCGAGTGCTTGAAGATCCGGTCGCGCGACGTCGGGGCGCGGCGCAAGCTCCGGGTCGAGCGTCTCGCGCGCAAAGCTCACATTCCAGGGACACACGTCCTGACAGACGTCGCAGCCGAACACCCATTCGCCGACCTGCGCGCGCTCGATGTCGGTGAAGTCTTTCCGATGTTCGATCGTGAGATAGGAGATGCACGCACGGGCATCCAGATCGCGCGGCCCCGCGAAAGCCTGCGTGGGGCACGCATCGAGACACCGGCGGCACGTGCCGCAGCGGTCCGCCTCGAATGGCAGGTCCGGCTCGAGCTGGGCGTCCGTCAAGATGACACCGATGAAGGTGAACGAGCCGATGTCGGGATGGATGAGCATCATGTTCTTGCCGATCCAGCCTAGCCCGGCGAGCTGTGCCAGCTCGCGCTCGGGCACAGGCCCCGCGTCGACGTAGCACCGCGTCGTCGAGCCAGGCACCAGTTCGCGAACGGCAGTGGCCAGCTGCTCGAGGCGGGCGCCCAGGACATCGTGGTAATCGGAGGACCAGGCGTACTGGGCGACTCGTGGGACTCCGGGCTCGGGGTTCGGGCTTCGGTCGCCGTGGAAATAGTTCGTGAGCGTCACAACAGCTGTCTTCGCGCCGGGCATCACCAGACGCGGATCCTTCCGCTGCTCGGCCTGCCGGTGCAGGTACGTCATCGTCCCGGCGTGCCCATCCGCGAGCCAGCGATCGAGCTCGCCCGCGTGTGGATTGCGATCGAGTCGCGCGATACCCGTTGTTGCAAAACCGAGTGTCGCGGCGCGGCGTTTGATCTCGATCACAGGCCCATCGTCTCGCGCCGCCAGCGCGCAAAGTTGACGACGTCTCGGGCCGGAGGGACTGCGTGCTCGTCACCGTACGCGGTGAACATGCGCCACTGCATGTAGTCGCGCGGCGGCAGGGGCAAAAATGGCGCGCGGCGGTACCAGTCGCGGGCGCGAAAACTCCAGGCGAGACGCAACAAATCGACGGCGAGTCGCGGGCGCACGAGCGCCCGCAGCGCCAAACGCACATACAGTCCGGTCCAACTCGCGATACGCTGCATTCCTTCTGTATATTCCCGGCCTATGACGCTGGCAAGCAGCGTTCAACCGCGCGCGCTCGGACTCGCCAGGTATCGTGGCGAGTTTCCCATCTTCGGGGGCCGAGTCTATCTCAACACCTGCTCGCTGGGCGCGCTGGGCGAGCGGTCTCGCCGCAAGGTAGCGGAATTCCTCGATCAGTGGCAGAGCCGCGGCGCGTCCGCGTGGTACGACGTGTGGTGGGAAGCGCTGAGCGATCTGCGGGCTCGCTACGGCCGGATCATCAACGCCGCGCCGGGCGAGATCGCCCTCGCGCCGAGTATCTCCGTCGCGCTGAGCGCGCTCGCCGAGTCGCTGGACTACCGCCGGCGGCCGAAGGTCGTCATCACCGCTCTCGACTTTCCGACCGTCGCCTACCAGTGGCTCGCGAAGGTCCGCAGCGGGGTCGAGCTCGTCGTCGTCGAGAGTCCCGACAAGATCAGCGTGCCGGTCGAGGCGATCGCGCGCGCCGTTGACGATCGGACGGCGCTCGTCGTGACGTCGCACGTCTACTTCACCACGGGCGCGATACAGGATATCAAGCGGGTCGCGCAGGTTGCGCACGCACACGGCGCCCTTTGTCTCATCGATGCCTATCAATCCGTGGGGCAGATTCCCGTGGACGTGCAGGATGCGGGGGTCGACGCCCTCGTCGCCGGCGGTCTCAAATGGCTGCTCGGCGGCCCCGGCATTGTCTTTCTCTACGTGCGGGCGGCAGTCGCCCAACGGCTCGAGCCAGGAATTGCGGGATGGTTTGGCCAGCGCGAGCAGTTCGCGTTCGATCCGCGCGCGCTGACCTTCCATGACGATGCCCGCCGCTTCGAGTTGGGCACCCCCTCGCTTGCCGCCGTCTACGCGCAGCTGGGCGGTCTCGAGTACATCGAAGAGATTGGAGTGCCGGCCATTCACGAAACGACGGCCGCGTTGACGGAAGACTTGATCGCTACGCTCCGCGCTGCCGGTTTCAAGCCGAAGGTGGCGGTCGAGCCAGCGCGACGCTCGGCCATCGTGATGGTTCCCGTGCCGGATCCGGCCGCGAGCGTGCGGCATCTGGCGGCTGGCGGCATCATCGCCGACAGCCGGCCCGGGCATGTTCGACTCTCGCCTTTCTTCTATAACGTGCAGGATGACCATGCCCGAGCAACCGAGCGCCTCGCCTCGCAGCCCGCTCACTGAAGACGAACAGCTTCTCACCCCGCCGCAGGTCGTCCCGGTCGAGCGGCGGGCGTCGTTCACGAGCACCGACCCGTGGCGCGTGCTGCGCATCATGGGGGAGTTCGTCGAGGGATTCGACACCCTGTCCGACGTGCGCAACGCGGTGACGATCTTCGGCTCGGCACGCACGCTCGACGGCGATGCCTACTATAGGGCCGCGTACGAGACGTCGCGCATGCTTGCGGAGGCGGGCTTTGCGATCATCACGGGCGGGGGCCCCGGAATCATGGCGGCGGCCAATCGCGGGGCCAAAGAGGGGGGCGGCCTGTCGATCGGGTGCAACATCGAGCTGCCGTTCGAACAAGGCACCAACGAATGGGTCGAGCGCTCGATCAACTTTCGCTACTTCTTTGTCCGTAAGACGATGTTCGTGAAGTATTCGACGGCCTTCATCGCGTTTCCGGGGGGCTACGGAACGATGGATGAGCTGTTTGAGGCGCTGACGCTCGTGCAGACGGGCAAGGTGAAGCAGTTCCCCGTCGTGTTGTTTGGGCGGGCGTATTGGCGCGGGCTCGCGGAGTGGCTCAAGGAGCGCGTCGCCGGCGAGGGCAAGATCTCGCCCGAGGACTTGAATCTGTTTCTCCTGACCGACGACTCCAAGGAGGCGCTCGGGTGGATCGTCGAAGCGCGCGAACGCCGCACGCGCGCGTTCCGGGCGATGAACACCGCGAAGGCGCCCCGATGACGCAAAACGAATTCCTGCGCGGGCAACGCATCAATCCGAAGCCGGTCACCGGCAAGGAAACGGTGGCTGAGCTGGTGGAGAACGCGTTCCTCGCGTACAACGCAGGCCGCCTGGCCGAAGGCTGCCGGCTGTTCGCCGAGCGGATGCTCGAAGACGACGTGACGGTCGGCATGAGTCTCACCGGCGCGATGACGCCCGCCGGACTCGGCATGTCCACGATCATCCCGCTCATCGAGGCCGGCTTCATCGACTGGATCGTGTCCACGGGCGCCAATCTTTATCACGACGCCCATTTTGGGCTCGGCATGGCGATGCACCGCGGGACGCCGTTCGCGGATGACGTGGTGCTGCGTGAAGAAGGCGTGGTGCGGATCTACGACATCTTTTTCGAATATGACGTCCTGCTCTCCACCGATCGCTTCGTGCGCGAGGTCTCGGCGCGCGAGGAATTCCAGCGCCCGATGAGCACCGCCGAGTATCACTACCTCCTGGGCGGCTACGTGCTGGAGCGCGAGAAAGCGCTCGGGTTGTCGCGCAAATCGGTGCTGGGGGCCGCCCACGCCGCGGCCGTGCCGATCTACACGTCGTCACCCGGCGACTCGTCGATCGGCATGAACGTCGCCGAGCAAGCCCTCTCCGGCAGCAAGCTCCGGTTCGACGTGAGTGCGGACGTGAACGAGACATCGGCGATCGTGTTCTCCGCCAAGGTGCGCGGCGGCAAGAGCGGCGTGCTGATCATCGGCGGCGGCAGTCCCAAGAACTTTGTGCTGCAGACCGAGCCGCAGATTCAGGAAGTGCTCGGGATCAGCGAGAAAGGTCACGACTATTATCTCCAGCTCACGGATGCGCGCCCCGATACGGGCGGGCTCTCCGGCGCGACGCCGTCGGAAGCGGTGAGCTGGGGGAAGGTCGATCCCGATAAGCTGCCGGGAACCGTCGTGGCGTATCTCGACAACACCGTGGCCTTCCCGGTGCTGGCTGCCTATGCGCTGGCCCGCCGCAAACCCCGCAAGCTGAAGCGCCTGTACGACCGGCGCGGAGACATGATGCGTGAGCTGACCGAGTCGTATCTCGAAGCGAAAGCCGATCGCGACGCACGCGCCGAGGCGGCAACTGGCGGCCGAGCGACCTGAGACGCAGAAGCCTCCCGCCCCCCCTCCCGCAACTCCCTCCAGGGCGTACGCCGCATACGTCCTGGGGCTGCTGACGCTGGTCAATCTTCTCAACTATCTCGACCGCAATGTCGTCTACGCCGTGTTCGAGCCGATCAAGCGCGACCTGAAGCTGTCGGACGCACAGCTCGGCTGGCTCGGCTCGGCCTATATCGTCGTGCTCTCTTTGGCGGCGTTGCCGCTCGGCGTCATCGGCGATCTGCGCTCGCGCCGCAGCGTGATCACCTTGGGCGTCACGGTGTGGAGCGCGTCGACGGCGGCCGGCGGATTTGTGCGGAAATTCTGGCAGTTGTTTACGTGCCGGGCGCTCGTGGGGTTCGGCGAAGCCGGCTACGGTCCCGCGTCGCAGGCAATCATCGCACAGTACTACAAGGGGGGGCGTCGCGCGTTTGCGATTGGGGTGTACTCGGTCGGCATGGCCCTGGGCGGCGTCCTCGGCATCTGGTTCGGCGGCGTCATTGCCGAGCGGTACGGCTGGCGCTGGGCATTCATCTGGATGGGATTCCCCGGACTCGTGCTCGCGCTGCTCGCCTCGCGCCTGCGCGAGCTCGATCGCCGGCCGCCACCGCCGATCATCGAAACGCTGCAGCACTGGTGGCACCAAGGCACGCGCGGTGTGATTTACTACGTCAGGCCGGTGGCCATCTGCGCGGGCGTTGGCGCACTCGTGGCCGGGTTCCTCTCGTTGTTCGAAGGGATTCCTTCCCAGTTCGGTACCGCGGTGTTCGGCGTCGGCATGAGCATCGGCATCGCCTGGACCGTCTGGCGGCTGGTGCCGCTGGCAGTCCGGCGTACCACCGCAGCCGGGGCCCTGGCCGCCGGAGCGTTCGACGACTTCCAGGACGCGGCGGTGCTCGTGCTGCGGACCCCGACATTGATCTGGATATTCCTGGGCGGGGCGATGGTCACGTTTGCCGTCAATGGGCTGGTCGCGTGGGCGGCTGCTTTCATGCAACGGATCCACGGACTCTCCGTGACGCGGGTCGGGGCGGAGTTCGGCCTCTGGGCGCTCACCGGCGGGGTGTTCGGCGCGCTCGTCGGCGGCCGCCTGGCCGACCGGTTGCAGCAGCGCTGGCGCGGCGGCCGCGTGCTGGCTTCGGGCGCCGGGTTCGTGCTGGGCGCTCCGGTGTGCGCCGCCCTGTTGCTGGTGGAGGATCTCCGCTGGTTCGGGCCCCTCATTCTCGCGACGTATTTCCTGTACACGTGGTACAACGGACCACTCGCCGCCGTCATCCTGGACGTGGTGCCGCCGGCGGTCCAGGCGTCGGTGCTGGGCGCCTTTGTGCTCTTTTCACACCTCGCCGGTGATGCGCTCGCGCCGCCCTTGATCGGCTACCTGTCCGACCGGATCGGCAGTCTGCGCACGGCGATGCTCCTGTTGCCCGCTGTCGGAGTGCTGGGCGGGGCGGTCATTCTCATCGGGCTCACGACCGTTGGGCGGGACATGCAGCGGGTGAGTGCCCTCGATGTCCACGTGTCGGGGTCGCGTTGAGGTGGTGACGTGAAGATCGCGGTGATCTTCGATTCGCTGCACCCCGAGTGGGACGATGCGGCGTTCAAACGCGAGGTCGAGCAAA
>WNGJ01001956.1_pt1 | contig 24778 bp, 26 predicted proteins | sample 5400611 | NCBI WGS metagenome assembly WNGJ01 (sample SAMN13153375, study PRJNA577476) | soil metagenome | isolation source: 40 cm soil or saprolite under Garry oak tree replicate 1 | place: USA:California | collected 2016-06-15
GCATCGCATCCAGGTCGCGGACCCGGAAGTTGAGCATGACCTGCTGGGCGCGGGACCCGAAGTAGCCGGTCCCGGACTCAAACGTCGCGAACACCGTCAGCCCGGCTTCGGGACGCCACAGGCCGTTCTCATCGGCGTCCAGGCCCAGGCAATCGCGATACCACCCGCCCAGGGCCGCCGGGTCAGCGGCCCGCATGAAGTACCCGCCGATTCCGATCACACGTTCCATGCCGCTATCTTGCCAGGGCGGCGACCGGGCGGGCTGGCACCACACCATCGAGGAACTGCTGATCCCCGAACCGGAAACCGTCCACCCAGCACAGCCCGCCGGACAGGTGCCGGAAGCGCCGGACGGCGGGGAGCCACCGGGTCCGCCCCCGCAACCGCGCCGGCCGGTCGCTGCCTCCGCTGTGACAGGGGAAGGCCCCGCCAGCTGCCGGGCATGCTTCGCCTTCGGCATCCACCGCAGCGGCCGGGTGTGCGCCGCCTGCCGAGCAGCCTTCGCCCGCTCACCAGGCGGCCATCAAGACATCCGCCGGTTCCTTGATCAGCCGATTCTCTGCCACCAGCTGTTCTTTGCCGGCATGTCCAGCAACAGCCGGCCCGCCGCTCCTGGCCCGAGCGCGCCGCACAAGACCCAGGCGCCGGACTTCCCGCAGAGCCCTGCGGCGTCTGCGGCGCCCCTGGTGCTGTTCGCGGCCCCGCCGCGTGACTACTCCCGGTTCCGCCGCGAGGACGCCGACCTGGCCAATCCGTGGCTGGTCTACGCCCGCCACCAGGCCCGCCTGCACGGCGAGGCCCACGGCTGGACCACCCAGATGCGCCGGTGCGCCGATCGTGGCCTGATCGCCGTGCTGTCCGGCCACGCCAGCGGCGAGCGCATCCGCCGCAGCGACCTTGCCGCCTCCGAACGCGGGTAGCGTACGGCGAGCTTGCCGAAACGGGTTGCCGCAGCACGGTCGCGTTTTGAGGCGGTTTCACCGCAATCCCACGGCATGGCGCCGCTTTACATTTCTGAGCCGAAGACGAAGGAACGCGTACGAATACTTATCCGCGCTGCCAATGATACCATCCCAGGTCGATCGTCGGTCCAGCCTCATACCATCGAAACCTGGCCATGCTGAGTTGCACACGGCTGAACACAATCTGACCAGCAAGCCCCACTGGGCTGGGCTTACCTAATCGTGTTTGGAGACGATCCCTACTGATCCACACGCGGATCGCCCGGAAGGGTTCGAAGCACATCCGCCACATTAGCTGCTGCTGCGACATAAGCAGTTGCCGTTGTTGACCTAACCTCTTGATCCTCCTCGTCAGCCATCTCGTATCGCAGATTGCGCAAGTCGAGGATAAGTTTTACGACAGGTCCACTCAGTTGTCTCTCGCGGCTCAGGAGCACAGCGAAGTCTTTGGTTGTGGTCCAGGATACACCTCGACGTCCAGCGACGTCTGTGGCAGCCTCGCGCACCATTTCCCAGGCTTGCTTTATTGCTTTTCGCGGATCGGTGGATGCTAGCTGAGTTAGAAAAGTTCGCCGCTCACTAGAGATCTGATCGACTAGTGACCCTGTTAGTTTTCCCGACTCCTGCACCGCATTTTCAAGGGTTCGAAGCCCTTTGTCGTTTCTGACGCCAAGTCGTTCGATCACTTTGCGAATCTTGGTGGACGGCGCGCCCAATGCTGCCTCGAGGTTCCCACTGGCGTGAGGCGCGAAGGTGGCCGCGGTGATTCCTGCCAGATCGGAGGGAAGCGCAGGCGGTTTCGTGCGGTCGTAAAGCATGAAGGTGCGGTCACGACCCAGCGATCCAATGAAGAGTCCTAGCTCGAAGAGCACATTATCCCGCGCCGCCGCCTTCTCGGTACCGCGCGATATCGTCAAGTCGTCAGCAGTGAGGACAAGCAAAGCGAAATCGAACCGGGACAAGGCCATCACTAGGGATTCCAGTGTTCCCTGTGTCAGACCGAATATGCCCTGTGTCCAGAGTTCCACTTCGCATACTTGATCAAGAAGGACCTGAACCTCCTCGGCGATTCGTTGTCCCTCGGAGGAAGATCCTACAAACAAGGCTGGACGATACACGGGAACCCCCTAGACAGAGGAATGGTGATATGAGACGCTCACCCGCCACTGTAGAGTATCAAATCCGAAGTCAGTGCGGTCGCCGTGTACCTCGGCATGTCGGGGACGTCGGCCGAGCACAAGACCTTGCCGAACGCTCCAGATAACTTGCCCGGCGCCGCAGATAGGTTGCCGCCATCCGAGCGTCGTGATGTCAGATATCTCGCTCGGAGGCTTACTCTCATGCCGCTGGGGGTCATCAGTCGGGAATGGGTGTCTCCTCGCCGGGTAAACCGACCTGACAGCGACCATGTAGAGGGTCGGGAGTTCGCCAACGCTGCTCCTGCGCGGTTAGCCTACCCGGGGCCGAGGGACTTGGACTTGTGGGTCCGCGAGACCTCAGGGTCTGGTCGGGTGCCTGGCTGGCTGATCCAGGCAGCCTCAGCACGATGCGGGTAGGTTGGGATCAGAAATGTCGGACGGGGAAAGGACTTCTGGTGGCGCCAGGACGAAGCCTCGTGGCCATCTGTCCGCAATGCAAGGAGCATGTGGTCGCGTCAGAAGAGCAACACATGATCTACAACGACGGCCCGCCGCACCTGATTGGCGCTTTTCACTGGTAATTTGCCGCGAATGCGGGCACGGTATGGTGGTCTACGAAGAGAATGATCCTCGCAGGGATAGTTTCGACGATCCCATCTGGCTGTACCCGCCCCCACCGGCCAGCGAAGGACCAGTAACCCCGCCTGCACTCCGTTCGGCCATGCGTGAAGCGCGACTCTGTCTTTCCGTGGGAGCTACCTCCGCTGCCGCAGTGATGGCGGGTCGAGTGATCGAGGGCGTCGCTCATGAGCAAGGCATCCACGGGAAGACGTTGTACGGAGCGGTTAAGGAAATGAGTCGACAAGGGGTACTGGATGGTCGCTTTGCAATATGGGTAGATCAATTGAGAATTCTTAGGAATAGGGCGGCTCACTACTCGGAGGGAATCGTTACCATCGAGGATGCAGACGACATAGTCGCATTGACAGATGCGGTCCTTACTTACCTTTATGTCTTCAGGGACAGATTTGATGCGTTTATGTCGAGGCACAAACCGTAGCTCCTACCTATCGGGGCACAGGCAGGACAGGAGACGCGACCGCTCGCCCCCGCTCGGCGGGACGACGTCGACATGCGTGTCATGTGGGAATGTGTCGTGAGCAAGGCACTCTTCTGACCCTATAAGGGCCGGGCCCCTTCCCAGCTCAGCCCGGTAGCAGGATGCTCCGGGTGAAAGTACGAGCTCGGGAGAGGAGACCCGGCAATGTCTGTCTACGTCGGAATCGATGTGCACCGCAAGCGCTCCCAGGTGGCGGTGGTCACCGAGGACGGAACGGTGCAGCTGAACAAGAACACGGTGAACGGGACCGAGCCGCTCCTGCGGCTGATCGGCGATCTGCCCCCGGGGACGCCGGTGGCGTTCGAGGCCGCGTTCGGCTGGGGCTGGCTGGTCCAGCTGCTGGAGGACTACGGCTTCGACCCGCACCTGGTGCACCCGCTGCGGTGCAAGGCGATCGCCTCGGCGCGGCTGAAGAACGACAAGGTCGACGCCGCCATCTTGGCGCAGCTGCTGCGCGCGGACCTGCTGCCCGAGGCGTGGATCGCCCCGGCAGAGGTACGCCAGCTCCGCGCGCTGCTGCGGCACCGGGCCAGCCTGGTCCGCCTCGGCACCCAGCAGCGTAACCGGATCCACGCGGTCGCCGCCGACCACGGCTATGACCGCTCCGCCAGCTACTGGACCGGGCCCGGGCGCGGCTGGCTGGCCGAGCTGGACCTGCCCGCGGCGTCGCGGGAGATCGTCACCGACTGCCTGGCGGTCATCGACGGCCTGGCCCCGGTCATCGACCGGATCGACGCCCAGCTGCGCCTGCACGCCAAGGCCGACCCGCGGGTCAAGGTGCTGACCACGCTGCCCGGCGTCGGCCAGTTCACCGCGCTGGTGATGGTGGCCGAGATCGGCGACATCACCCGGTTCGGCAGCGCCCGCAAGCTGGCCAGCTGGGCCGGGCTGACCCCGACGGTCCGCGGGTCGGACCTGACCGTCCGGCACGGGCACATCTCCAAGCAGGGCTCGGCCTGGCTGCGGTGGGTGCTCAACCAGGCGGCCCAGACCGCCAAGCGGTCCCCGGAGTTCGCCGCCAGCTACGCGGCCATCGCGAAACGCCGCGGGAAGAAGATCGCCACCATCGCGATCGCCCGCAAGCTACTGACCCGCGCCTACCACCTGCTGGCCGACATGCAGGCCACCGATGCCAGCACGCCGCTACAGCGGCCGTGAAGACGGGAGGGTCGCCAAGCCCCGGGTGTGCTCGCTCCTGCGGCATGAGCCGGCGCCAGCGCCGCGCTCGATCTTCTGACTGAGCAGCCCGGTCCCCGGACACATGGTCATGGCAGCCGCCCGCACGCTGGCGCGGCGCCGGATGGGTGCTTGCGAGACCACTCCGCCAGCCAGCACCGGGGAATCAGCACGCGACCCCGACAAGCCAACCGCGAAGCGAACCTTCCTCGCTCTCAAGGATCTTCCGCCGCTTGCCGGCGTAAAGCTCGTTCGTCCTCGCCGCGGCGCGGCTGCGGGCGCTCCAGCTTGACTCCGCCCGCACGACGGCAGGACCCGGGCAGCTGCGAGGAAGATCCAATAGAACAGTCAGCCCAGCCCGGCGGCAGCACGTAGTCACCGGGCCAGGTTCGTACGCGCTCTTGACAATGGTGGCCCTTATGGGTGCCGCGGACAGGACATCGGGCCCAGATCACTATGGCCCCGGCAGCCACGTCCGCGGCGTTTCCGCCGAAGCGCTTTGTGCATGATTTCACAAGCCGCTTCCGCGGAAACGCGCTCTCATCCCGCAAGGCGCGCGCAGTACGTCGATCCCCAACCGGATGGCAAGTAGCTGTAAGGTTACATTCCGTTGCATCACGCGGGCTCGGTGGAGGTATGCCTGGAGTTGGATCGAGGTGTGGTCCAGTTCTCGATCGAACTCATTCCGGGTCAGGCACAGTGGAGCAAGACTGCTCTGTGGATGGGCCGGAACTCGTCAGTGGAGGCCCTGGCCCGTCGTGCTGCCCGCCCCGCTGGACACCCTCGTCGGTGCGCTCGCGGCCGGCCGCAAGGCACCCGGCACCAGCCTGCTCGACGTCCCCTCCTCCTGGCTGTTCCCGGGACGCCGGCCCGGAAGCCCGCTGACCGAAGACGCGCTCGGCCAGCGGCTCCACGCCCTGGGGATTAGCCCGCGCCAGAGCCGTAACACCGCCCTGTTCACCCTGGCCGCCGACGTCCCGGCCGCGATCCTGGCCAGGACGCTCGGCATCCACATCAAGGCCGCGATTCAGTGGCAGAAGATCTCCGCCGGGGACTGGGCCTCCTACGCCGCCGACGTCAGCCGCAGGACCAGGCTGCGGCCCGTCCCGTCACGTCACGAAACGCACGGCCAGGAATGACCTCCGGTCGCTGTGGCCTCGCTGGGCTGCGCGTTGTGGCTATGGCTCACGCTGCGCTAGCCGGACCACGCCGATTCCTTTCCCGGGCATCGGTGGTCTGCATTGTCGAAGGCTTCGCGGACCTGACGGTGTCGCGAGGCGCGACTTCGTGAAAGGAACCGGCAATGACCGATAACGCCGACCGCCGGGTGCGAGAGGTCCTCAAGGAGGTGTATGCGGCTTGGGAAGCCAACGACGCCGACGCGTTCGCCAAGCCGTATGCCGAGGCGGCTACGGCGACTCTGCCCGGCATTTACCTGTCCGGCAGGCAAGCGATCCGCGACACGATGGCGACGCTGTTCGCCGGTGAGCTGAAGGGCTCCAGGGCCATCTACGAGGTGCGGAAGATCCGGTTCGTCGCCGCGGACGCCGCCATCGTGACAAGCGAGGGCACCGTGCTGTTCGCCGGCCAGGCCGAGCCGGATGCCGCGAGCCGCGCACTGGAAACCTGGGTGCTGTCCAGGCAGGACGGCACCTGGCGGGTTCAGGCCTTCCACAACTGCCCGGAGCAGGTGAACCGCGATGCCGAGTAAGCAGTCAGAGGCGGTCCGGAGGCGCTGGGAGGCATCCCGGCTGGCCATGGTGCAGCCGGGCTTCGAGGCGCCCGACGACGAATCGTGGGGGGACCTCACGGCCGAACCACGGGGGATTGACTACCTGGAGACCGAGGCCGGCGGACTGCCGGCCATGTGGGCGGTGCCGGAACGCGCGAGCACGGACCGGGTGCTGATGTGCATCCACGGCGGAGGGTTCGTCGGCGGTTCGATCTATACCCATCGCAAGATGTTCGGCCACCTGGCCAAGGCGGCCGGCGCGCGGGCGCTGCTCGTCAGCTACCACCTGCTCCCGGAAGGCATGTTTCCCGTACCCGTGGATGACGTGACGAACGGCTACCGGTGGCTGCTGGATCAGGGGATCAGCGCAGGCCATATCGCGTTCGCGGGCGATTCAGTCGGAGGCTGGCTCGCGGTCACCGTACAGCTGCGTGCCCGGGAGCAGGGACTGCCGCTGCCGGCGGCGGCACTGCTGATCTCGCCGTGCGTGGACATGGAGACCACTGGTGAGTCGTACGAAACGAACCGGGACTCCGATCCATTCTTCAAGCAGGAAGTCGTGCGCGGAATCATCCAAGGCTTCCTGGGCGAGGGCACCGATGCCCGCGATCCCCTGGCCAACCCGCTCTACGCCGACCTCAGCGGCCTCGGCCCGCTCTACATCCAGGCGGGCGGAGCTGAGACGCTGGCCGACGACGCCCGCCTGCTGGACTCTCACGCCAGGAAGGCCGGCGTCGACGTACGCCTCGACATCTTCGCTGACATGCTGCACACATTCCAGATGGCCGCCGGGCGGGCACCGGAGGCCGACGATGCGATCCGCGAGATGGCCAGCTGGGTACGGCCCCGGCTAGGACTGTGAGTCCAGGCCGTTCGGAAGGAACACGATGACGGAGCGCTCAGATGAGTTCGTGCGCAGCACCGAGCCGTTCCGGCGGGAGCTGCTGGCGCACTGCTACCGGATGCTCGGCTCACCGGACGAGGCCGAAGACACCGTGCAGGAGACCTACCTGCGGGCCTGGCGGTCATACGGCAAGTTCGAGGGCCGGTCGTCGCTGCGCTCCTGGCTCTACCGCATCGCCACCAACGCCTGCCTGACCGCGCTCGAACAGCGCGGTCGGCGGGCGCTGCCCTCCGGACTCGGCGGCCCGGCCGACGATCCCGACGCCCCTCCCGGCCCGGCCGAGCCGGGCACCGCGTGGCTGGAACCGGTCCCCGACGCCCTGGTGACCCCCCAGTCTGAAGACCCCGCGGCGATCGTCGCCGCACGCGAGTGGCTGCGGCTGGCGCTCATCGCCAGCCTGCAGTACCTACCCGCCAGGCAGCGGGCCGTGCTCCTGCTCCGTGAGGTGCTCGCCTTCCCGGCAGCCGAAGTCGCGAGCATGCTCGGCACCTCCACCACAGCAGTCAAGAGCATGCTGCAACGAGCCCGCGCCCGGCTGGATGAAGTCGCCCCGGCACCCGAGCAGATCATCGAGCCGACCGAGCCGCGTGCACTGGAACTGCTGGGCCAGTACATCGCCGGGTTCGAGAACGCCGACACCACAGCCCTGGAAAAGGCGCTGCGCGCCGACGCCGCAATCGAGATGGTCGGCACTCGCACGTGGTTCTCCGGCCGCGCGACCTGCCTGCGGTACCTCGCGCACGTGATCGGATCCCCGGGCGACTGGCGGATGACCCCCACCCTGGCCAACGGCCAGCCCGCCGCGATCGCCCGCTACCGCGACAGCGCTTACGGGCTGGGCGTCCTCACCGTCACGCCGGCAGGCATCGCCCGCATCACCGTGTTCGGTGGTGGCCCTGACCTGGCGGCCAAGTTCGGCTTCCCGCCGGTCAGCGAGGGAACCACGGGACAAGCACCCGGCGGATGACCTCACTTCGATGTCGAGGCTCATCTGGCCAGAATGCCCGCAGCGCCGGCAAGCCCACCGCGCGACCAGGTCCACCTGATCGGCCGCAGAGGCGGTGGCGAGATCGATGTGCACACGGTTCTTCACCGTCTTGGGTTCCGGAACGGCAACGACATCGACGCAGACGGCGACGGGGTCAGGCCAGACGAAGCCCACGGGTTCAACGTTGGTCACGCCAGGTCCCTCGCTGGAAACACTCCAGCCGAGCGCCTCCGCCCAGAACCGGCCGACCGCCGAGTCATCCCGAGCTTTCATATTCACCTGAACAAGTCGCAGCGCCATGCCGCCAAACCCTACGCCCAGGTGGTTGAGTGTAATGAACCGGCCAGCGGGGCCATACACCACTTCCATGGACGCTAACCGGACGGTGCGACTCCCAGCTATAGGCCTCGCTCGCCCACGCCATCGACAACAACACAGCCCCCATCACCACGCGGGCAGTGTGAGGTCCTCGTCGGGGCAGCCGCCATACATACCTGGTGGCCGCCATCTATAACGGAGTGTCACAGTCGCGGTGTCCGCGATGGCCAACTATCGATCCTCAGTGGCCAACTAAAAATCCCTGTCACACCCGTTTCCGATAAGTCGGCCCCGTCCCAGTACGCCTCCCGTTTCTCCCGCCGGCCAGCCGTCTCCTGTTCACGATCCCCGCAAGCTCAAAGGCTAGGGGACCGGTAGTCCTGAACGGACCTGGCTCGCAGCCGCCCGGCGGGGCTCGCCGCGCAGCGGGGCAAGGCGGCGGCAGTGGGCAGGTGCGAACGGCATGCAACCGGTGCGGCCCGCGCGACGTCTAACTGTCATGACGCGTACGAGTGAGCCGTCCCGTGCGGCCCGCCGCCTGCTGGGCGTCCTGCTGCTGCCCGCCGTCGCCCTCGTCGCTGCCGGCTGCGCGGGCGTGAACGCGCCGGGGAAGGAAGCGGCCAGCCAGCCGGGTGCCGGTTCCGCGTCCGCCCGCGCGGTCTCCACCCGGGCGGCCGCCGAGGCGGTCCCACCCGCCGCCCGCGTCGTCACGCTCACCATGACGAACATCTTCCATCCGCGGGCCAGGCAGCCAAAGCCGGTCACGGTCACCAGCCCGGCCAAGGTCCGCGAGATCGCGGCGCTGCTCGATGGCCTGCAGGTCACCCCGCCGGGCCTTTACGAAAGCTGCCCGTTCGACTTCGGAGGCCAGCTCACGCTGACCTTCCGCGGCACGCCTGGAGGTCCTGCGCTCGCGGTCGTCGCGGCGAGGCTGTCCGGCTGCGCCTTCGTCTACGTCAGCGTCGGCGGTAAGCCGCGGCAGAGCGTGGGGCTGGGCGACGGCGGCCTGACCCTCGCCGCCCGGGCGTTCAAGATCGCCGGCCTGGACTGGAAGCTTCCCGCTTAGCGCGCGGAGGCGCCGCTGATCGTCGCCGTCATCTTCGGCCTGGTCAACGCCATGCTCAAGCCGGCCGTCAAGGCCGTCGGGTGTGCGTTCTGCGTGCTCGCCCCCGGCCTCGCTCCCGCCGGCTGAGCAGGGTGCCCCGGTGCTGCGGTCGCGGGGCAGGTAAGGAGGGCAGGGTCATCCGGTAGCCTCCGCGCGGCTGGCGCACCACCCGTCCGCTTGCCCGTCCGCTTGCCGGCCTGGGTACCGGTGCGGCCAGCGCCGGCACGGTAACCGGGTCCGTCAGGCCTGCCTGCGGGGCCGCCCCTATCACTGATAAAATCGCCAACGCCCGGCCATTGCCCGCACTGCCCTCACCGATCCCCGAGCCGGCTGCCGCCACCCGCCTCTACATCCGCAGACGCGACCGCCTCGGCGGCATCCTCCACGAGTACCGGCATGCCGCTTAACCTGCAAGGATGAGATTTTCGGCAAGCGATAACGTCCACCTCATGTGGTTACGTCATCGTCCGGAGGCAGCCGCCGCGCTGCGGGCCGCGCTTGGCGACGCCGTCGTGCGCGGCTATGGCCCGCCAGGCACTCCGCACGTGATCGGATGACGTAACGGGATGGTGAAGGTCACCTCGGCGGCGGGGCCCGTGTGGTGCTTGAGGTTGGCTGGCACCACCCGGGCCAGGTACGTCCCGGCCTGCAGCCCGGACAGGGTGGTGTCGTTGGAGAGCACGGTAGTCTCCCGGACGTAGCCGGCCGCGCCCGGCGGCAGGAGATAGACGTCGTAACGGACCCCGAGCCCGGCGTCGGGCCAGCTCAGCGTCACCGCGCCTGATCGCGGCCTGGCATGGACGTAGGTCAGGCCCGGCACCGGAGGACAGCCGCCCGGTTCGGCCCACTCGTCGAACCACTGCGACGGATCCCGCGACGCGACCTGCGGGTAGTCCGATGGCCCGGCCCGCACCGCGCCGTCCGGGCCGCCGCCGCCGAGCGTGGCCATCGGCACGGTGATGAACCGGGGTCGGGTCACGGTGTTGGTGAACGCCGACATTGACACGCAGCCGGTGGTGACCCCGATGGAGTTGACGTTGTAGCTGATCACCAGCGTGCGGCGGGTGGAGAGCACGGGCTCGGCGCGCGCCTCGTACATGATCCGGTAGTCGTCCGCGGCGGTGAGCCCGATCTCGCCGTCGCGGTACAGCACGATCCGGGCATCCGGGTCGAACGGGCCCCATGGCTCTGCGGCCGGGTACGCGTCGATGTCATTGCTGCCGGCCACCGGATCAGCCTGGATGAGCCAGTAGCGCGACCCGGCCCGCAGCACGCTGAAGCCCGATGACACGCTGAAGGTCTGCCCGGCTGGCTGGACGGGCACCACGTTCTGCTGGCCGGCCGCCCAGCGCCCGGCGCCCGCGTAGAACCGCCAGGCGCCGAACTGGGCCAGCTGCGAGACTGGCACGCGGGCCAGGTACAGGGTCCGGTCGGGGACCGAGGTGTCCGGGGTCTGGGTGCCGTACACGTAGACCGTGTTCCCGGCGCGGAAGAGCGCGGCTCCCCAGACGACAGGCGCGCTGTCACCCGGCGGGGTGTAGGAGGGCAGCGGGACGAGCCGTGGCCTGGCGACCTCGCCGTAGGCGGAGCCGCGGCCGGCCGCGCTCAGCTGGCTGATGTCGAACGCGGCGATCACCGTCCCGGTCGCGATGAACGGGGCACTCCTCCCTGGCAGGTAGCGGTTGTAGAACTTGACCACCGTGCCGCCGACCTCGATGCCGTCCTCGCCCCAGTACCGGTCGGACGTCTCGCCTGGCGCCCGCGGCGGGCCCACGGCCGAGGAAGGCTCCCCGGTGGGGTGACCGGGAGTGCGGCAGGCTCCGCCGCCGGTCACCGTGACGAACGTGCTGCCCTGCTTGCCGATGGTCTGGATCACCACCGAGTTGTGCAGGAACCCGCTGGACCGCGAGAAGCCCGTCGAAGGCCCGGCCGGCCCGAGGAAGGTGTCTGAGAAGAACCAGGCGATCTGCGACGAGCTCAGCGACATGGCGGAAACGCCGTCGCCGCCCGCCCAGTCGGCGCAGCCCGCGCGGTTGGAGTACACGGCCCACTCCTCGTCAAGCGCCGCGGGATCCGGGCCGCCGCCTGACCCGGTGGAGGCACGCGAGCCGATGGCCGCGGGAACCTGGACGGCCGGGCCGCCCTGACGGCTGCCGTCCACGACCACCCAGGTCAGCGCGACGAAGAGCCCGGCGGCCATGCCGATGATCAGGCCGGTCAGCTCTAGCTTGCGCGCACGTGAGCCCCTCGGGGGATGCCCTGGTGGCCGACTGGAGCCTGGCGCGGCGCTCCCATGCCGCTTGCGGTGCCGCCCGGCCGCTGCCGTGGCTCGACTCCTTTCGCCTTCACCGGGTGCCGCCCCCTCGGCCTACCGAACAGTAACCTGGTGGGTTCGGTAGACGATAACACGCACCGGCTAGGTGAGGGCCACGGATTCCTGGCCAGGGTCGGACACGGTGATGGCACCCCCAGGAACATGCGCACTGGGAGGAGCTGTTCAGGGTGGCGGCCTGGCCAACCGTGACCCGGGCCGAGCCGGACGTCCAGTCGCCGCACGATCCTGGCCGAGTTCGCCCGCCACTATAACGACCACCGTCCGCAGGGATGTTTCAGGGTGGAGGTCCCGCAGCGGGCTGCCAGGCAATCTAGATACCGTATCGGTACGAGTGCGGCCGTTGGCGGGGCCTTTGGTGTGGCACACTGCGACCATGCGTAGCCTGCACTGGCCGGGGCTGCGTCAGGCATCGGCCGTGCTGGCGGCGACGGGATGCCTGATCCTGACCGCCTGCGGGGGTGGCGGCAGCCCCTCGGCGAAACCGGCCAGCCCGAAACCGACCGCGAGTGCTACCGCGGCGGCCGAACCAGTCAGCGGCCCGGCGGCCGTGGCCGCGATCACGGCTAACTGGAAGACGGTCTTCAACGGCAAGGCGCCGCTCCCGCGTCGGCTCGCCCTGGTGCAGGACGGGTCGCAGGTGGCCGCGTTTGTTGAGGCCCAGGCCAAGACATCGTTCGGAGCGGCTGCGGCTGGGTCGACCGCGACGGTTACCTCGGTGACGATTACGTCACCGTCGCAGGCCACGGTGCACTGGGACCTCTTGCTGCTCGGCACGCCGTTGCTGAAGAACCAGGTGGGCACCGCGGTCTACCTGAACGGCACGTGGAAGGTAGCCATCGCGAGCTTCTGCGGGCTGGCCTACCTGGAGTACCCCAAGGGGAGTCCCAAGCTGCCCGCCGCCTGCCGGAGCTAGCGGGGTGGTCGATGCGCTCGCGCACGGCGCGGCGGGCAGTCTCAACTCGCGGCGTCGCCCCCTTGCCCTCGCCTCCCTGTGCACGCTGCTGTTCCTGACGTTCCTGGACAACACGGTAGTCAGCGTCGCCCTGGCCAGCATCCAGTCGGACCTGCACGGCGGGGTCTCGGCGCTGCAGTGGGTGGTCGGGGCATACGCCCTGACATTCGCCAGCTTCATGCTGGCCTGCGGGATGATGGGCGATAAGTTCGGCCGCAAGAAGATCATGCTGGCCGGAGCGGGTGTCTACTGCGTCGGCGCCGCGCTGGCCGCAGTCGCTCCCAGCATCGGGATACTGATAGCGGCACGTTCGGTCATGGGGCTGGGGGCGGCGGCGAGTGAACCCGGCACGTTGTCGATGATCCGGCACCTGTATCCAGATGAGCGCAGCCGCAACCGCGCGCTCGGGGTCTGGGCCGCGGTATCCGGGTTCTCGCTCGCGCTCGGCCCGGTCCTTGGCGGGGCGCTGGTCGGTGCGTGGAGCTGGCGGGGGATTTTCTGGTTCGACGTGACCTTCGGCCTGGCCGCGCTGGTCGTGGCGGCCAGGGTCCTGCCTGAGAGCGCCGACCCGCGAGCGGGCCGGGTCGATGTACCAGGCACCGTGCTCGGCGGCGGCGCGCTCGCCGCCCTGATCTTCGGCATTATCAACGGCGAGAGTGCCGGCTACGCCGCGCCCAGCGTGCTAGCGCTGTTCGCCGTGTCCTTGGCCGCCGGTGCGGCTTTCGTGCTCTGGGAGCGCCGCGCCCCGTTCCCGCTGCTTGACCTGAGTTACCTGCGGGTCGCGCGATTCACGACCCCCAACGTGGTGGCGTACTGCACGTATTTCGCTACGTTCGCGATCTTCTTCTTCACGGCGCTTTACCTGGGCGTGATTGTCGGCTACTCCGCTTACCGCATCGCGGGCTTGTTCCTGCCGATGACCGTGATGATGATCATTGCGTCGCTGCTGGCGGGCCGGTGGACAACCGTGGCCGGCGCTCGCTGGCTGCTGATCACCGGCTGCCTGCTGTTCGCCGCCGGCCTGCTGCTGACCAACGTGGTGATCAGCCCGAGCCCCGCCTACCTACCGCTCGCCGCGGCCCTGGGATTGGCCGGCGTCGGCATCGGCACCTGCGTCGTCCCGGTCACATCGTCAGTGCTCGGGGCGGTACCCGCCGAGCGGTCGGGGATGGCCGCGTCGGCCACGAACACCAGCCGGGAGTTCGGCGCGGTCACTGGCATCGCCATCCTTGGCGCCGTCGTCAACGCCGAGCTGCGGTCTGGGCTTGTCAGCCGCATGACGCATCTGGGCGCCTCGCCCGCGCTTCAGGCATACGTGCTTCAGGTGATCGAGACGGGCTCGGTGTCCCTCGGCCATGGCGGCTCAACCGGGAACGGGCCGCTAGACCAGATCATCCAGGCGGGGTACGCGGCTTTCACCGGCGCGCTGCACGCAGCGCTGTATCTGTCGGCCGCGCTACTCGCAGCCGCCGCTCTGCTCTCCGCTGTCACCTTGCGCCAGCGCCGCCACGCTGCTTAAGCAGCTTCCGGAGAGCTGTGGGGTTCCAGAACTCGGCTACTGGTGTTGACCTGGGCTTCTACGCGGCTCGCTCGTATTCGCTGATGAGGCCGCCGAGGATGGGCCGACGCGGATGGTCCTGTCGGGACGGTGCGTGAGGCTGCGTGGTGCATGGGGCCTGCCGGTGCTGGCCTGGGCGGTGCTGGTGCGGGAGCTTGTGGCCCAGGCAGCGGGGTGCGCCGACGGGGGCTGAGGGCATACCCGTACAAGGCGGCGTGCGGCTTCACCGACAGGCGCGGTCGCGGGGTCGTCTCGATCTCGCGGTTCTGCCTGCCGCCGTCCTGGTGCCAGTCAAACCGGAACGGCATGGATACCCGGATCGGCGGATGGACATCAAGGTGAGAGTGGTAAATATGAATGTTCCAGCCGAGAGTCGACCACACATAGGGAAACGTGGCCGGATGGTCGATCAAGCCGGCGACTTCCGGGCAGTTCGCGAGCGCGCTGAGCAGGTGCATCGACCCGTCCGGGCCCAGTGAGCCCGCCTTGGCCATGGCGGCGTATACGCGGTCGATCGCGTCGCGGGCGGCCGCGACCTCATCGGGGTAGAGCGCACCCCGGATGATCAGGTAGCCGTCGCGTTCGAAGGTGGCCCGTTGCTCAGCCGTCATCGGAACGGACGGAGCGGCGCTCCTTGCTGTAGTTGACTCCTGTGTCATTGTTACCTCCAGTCTCATGAGTTGCCGGGAAAACGAGCAGTTGCTATTCAGGGCGTGTCTGGTACGTCAGCACTGCAGGCGGCCCGTTCCGGCGAGAGGGCGGTTGTGCGCACCCGCGCCGGACGGCGGGGTTCACGATCCGTGAGGCTGCGCCACGAAAAGCAGGATCAGTCCGAACGGGTGCGTGGCTCCGCCTCTCCCGTCCCGCTCCCGCCCCGGCGCGGACGGGCACGCAGGTGGGGCGGCCGGTCCGCAGGGCGCGGTCGGCCGGGCTAGCCGTGCGCGGATGGGTGCTTCCGGCCCTGGCGCGCTAGGCGCACGCCAGGGTCGAGGGCGCTATCCAGGGCAAGCACAAGGTTGCGGCCGGCTTGCAATGCGTTCGGCAGAATGGTCGCGGCCGTGCCGGGCTGGCCGAAAGTGGCGGCCACGATCAGGGTCTTGCGCCCGCCCGCCTTGTGCCAGGCCGCGATGAGAACGCATCCGCCGGCGGCCTGCGTGCTGCCGGTCTTGAGGCCGACGATCCCGTCCTGGCCCAGCAGCGTGTTGTAGTTACGAACCACGCCGGCCACCGGAACGACGGCCGTGGGCATCGCCGCGATCGCGGCCAGCGCGGGCACTCGCATCGCCGCCATGCCAAGGCGCACCTGGTCGGCCGCGGTGCTGACGGTGGACGGGTCCAGGCCGGAAGGGTCGGTGTAGCTGGTGCCCGTCATGCCCAGGCGGCGGACGGTGGCGTTCATCCGCGCCACGAACGCGGCCTGGCTGCCGGCGTCCCACCGCGCGAGTATCCAGGCCATGTTGTCGGCCGACGGCAGCAGCAGCGCCTCCAGCGCCTGGCGCTCGGTGAGCATCTCCCCGGCGGCGACGGGCACCAGCGAGTCGCCGTCGCGAGCCTGCGACGGGTATGCGGCTGCCTCCCACGACTGGACCGCGATATCCGGACCCGATCCTCCCGAAGGCAGCGGATGGTCGTACAGGACCACGTACGCGGTCATCACCTTGGCGACGCTGGCGATAGGCACCGGCCGGGTCGCGCCCGGTCCGGCCACCACGCCGAAGCCGCTGATGTCAGCGGCCGAGACCCCGTCGGCCGGCCACGAGACCGCGGCCAGCCGCTCCTGGCGCGGAGCGGCCGTCCCGGCCCCCGGCGTGACCGTTCCGGGGGGCGACGTCGCCGGCCCGGAGGGCCATATCTTCAGCTCCGCTATGGCGAGACCAGCCAGGCAGGCGAGTGCGGCCAGCAGCGCCAGGATTCCCCCGCGCCGTCGGAAACCGGTTCGTGCCTGGGCCGGTGCGGCTTGACTCATGCTGCCAGTCAAGGCAGCGTGGTGTTGTCAGCCCGTATGTGGTTTTCGGTACGCCGACGATATACACCGGCTCGTAGCATCGAGAGCATGCGCGTGCTGGTCGTCGAGGATGAGCCCTACATGGCAGAGGCCATCCGCGATGGGCTGCGCCTGGAAGCGATCGCGGCCGACATCGCCGGCGACGGCGACACGGCGCTGGAGCTGCTGAGCGTCAACGCCTACGACATCGCCGTCCTCGACCGCGACATTCCCGGGCCCTCCGGTGACGAGATCGCCGAGAGCATCGTCGCTTCCGGTAGCGGCATGCCGATCCTGATGCTCACCGCCGCGGACCGGCTTGACGACAAGGCCTCCGGGTTCGGGCTCGGCGCCGACGACTACCTCACCAAGCCGTTCGAATTCCGAGAGCTCGTGCTCAGGCTCAGAGCGCTCGACCGCAGGCGTGCGCACAACAGGCCGCCGGTGCGGGAGATCGCAGGCCTGCGTCTGGATCCGTTCCGCCGCGAGGTCTACCGGGACGGCCGCTACGTCGCGCTCACCCGCAAGCAGTTCGCCGTGCTCGAAGTTCTCGTCACCGCCGAAGGCGGTGTCATCAGCGCCGAAGAGCTCCTGGAACGGGCATGGGATGAGAACGCCGACCCGTTCACCAACGCCGTGCGCATCACGGTCTCGGCCCTGCGCAAGCGACTCGGCGAACCCGGGATCATCGCCACCGTGGCCGGCGTCGGGTACCGCATCAGCGCTCAACCAGACACCGGACGTGAGGGAGGAGACCGTGGATAGAGCGCCTGGGTTGAGTGTTCGCCTCAAACTCACCCTCAGCTACGCCGGATTCCTCGTGCTCGCAGGTGCCTTGCTGATCGCCCTGTGGATGGTCCTCATGCGATACTTCCCCCACGCGCCGATCGTCAGGGCCACGAGATCTGGCATCGGCGGGGCGTTCGCTCCAGGCCGCTCCCCCACCCAGCAAGCCTTCGGCCAAGCAGCAGTCGCAGTGCTGGCGTTCCTGCTGGTGTTCGGTCTCGTGGGAGGGTGGCTTCTCGCCGGACGCATGCTCGCCCCCCTGACTCGCATCACGGACGCCACACGCATGGCCGCGACCGGGTCGCTCTCCCACCGAATCCGGCTACCGGGGCGCAGCGATGAGTTCCGCGAGCTCGCCGACGCCTTCGACACCATGCTCGCGCAGCTGGAGGCGCACGTCGCCGAACAGCAGAGGTTCGCGGCCAACGCCTCCCACGAACTGCGCACCCCGCTGGCGATCACGCAGGCACTTCTCGACGTGGCCCGCAACGATCCGAACCGCGACAGCGGCGCGCTCGACGAACGCCTCCGCGCCGTCAACGCCCGAGCGATCGACCTCACCGAGGCATTGCTGCTGCTCAGCCGCGCCGACCAGCGATCCTTCACCCGGGAACACGTCGACTTGTCCCTCATAGCGGAAGAAGCCACTGAAACGCTCCTCCCCTTCGCGGGGAAGCACGGCGTCACCGTCGAGACCTCCGGGGACATCACCCCCACCATCGGCTCACACGCTCTCTTGCTGCAGATGACCACGAACCTCCTGCACAACGCCATCGTCCACAACCTCCCCGAACACGGCACCGTGCAGGTCAACACCGTCATCCACCCCGTGTCTGTCATGCTCACTGTCGAAAACACCGGCGAGAAGCTCACTCCGCAGCTGGTCTCGACACTCACCGAACCGTTCCAGCGCGGCGCCAAACGCATACGCGGTGACCATGCCGGTGTCGGCCTCGGCCTGGCCATCGTCAAGAGCATCATCCAGGCACACGACGGAACCCTTACCCTCGCCCCCAGGGCCGCTGGGGGGCTCTGCGTCACGGTGCAACTACCCGTCGCGCCACCGCACACTGACCGCTGACGATAAGCGGAATTGCCGTACGGCCCCCGAGAGGAATAGTCAAGGCCTGTGGATCAGCGTGTCACACGGCGTGAGGCGAACCTGCGTCGCTCGGCGACCGCGGTGGCGTACTGCATCTCGTCGACGTAGGGGATGACGACGTAGGGCGGGTCGGCGGGGTCGCCGTCCGGCACCTCGACCACGTGCTGCGGCCCGGTGATGTGCAGCACCTGCACGCCGGTCGCCCGCAACGCCGCGGCCGCGCCGGACACCGCGGCGTTGATCGCCCGGGCGCCCTGCGAACCGCCGGTGACCATCAGTACCGGCCCGTCGGATCGCAGGCCGAACCGCTGCCGGGCTGCGTCGCGCAGCGCGGGTCGGTCGGGCCCGGTGATCGCCGGCCGCAGCGGGATCCCGATGGCGGCGGCGTGAGGGCGGTGATCTCGGCCGTGGGCTCCAGCCGGCGCAGCGCGTTGGCGAAGTTCATCGTGGGCTCGATGTGCCCGGCCGAATGGCCGCCGGCGACAACGACGCGCGGTGCCGTCACGCCTGCCCTCGTCGTAGTGTGATGGGAAAATCAAAATAGGTGTCTGGATAAGGTTCGTCTTTCAGTGTGTAATGCCACCACTCGCAATCGTATGAGCTAAAACCGCAGGCCTCCATGATAGAACAAAGGTATTGACGGTTTCTCGCTTCGACTTGCGTGATTCCTTTTGCTCCGTGATGTGAGATTGAATCCATCAGATCATGGTCACCGCCCATGGGGGCAAGTTCACCTGTAGCCAAGTGATAGAGCGTCAGGTCAACGGTGCTGCCCCGACTGTGGCCCGACTTAGCGGCCACATATCCTTTTTCAAACATCTCGGCTCTGTCGATATTCGGATAGTGCCGTAGCTTCGTCCGGCCATCTTCCGGCTGCTTCGACCAGCATAGGAAGCAATCTACGGCGCGTTGAGGGCGATAACCGTCCCAAAGAAGCAAGCCAAGGCCAAGGGATGCGGCCTCTTCTCGCGCTCTTTCCAGGGCTGCGCACAAAGCCCTCGTACCGACAATTCGATTTGCCAGATATCCGTCAACCGGTTTGCCGGTAAAGTTATCCCATGTGGCGTACTTAGCATCCCAACGTACTCCGGATACAAACTCGTCTACAAAGGCAAAGTCATCTTTCATTGGCTTTTCCTGTCAATGTCAGCGACACCATCCGGTCGATCACTTCGGCAAGCGGCAACCCTGCGGCCGCCATCATTCTCGGGTAACGGCTGTATGAGGTCATGCCAGGTAGAGTATTAACCTCGTTAAGGACTACCTTTCCATCTTCCTTGAGGAACATGTCCACCCGCGATAGTCCCCTGCATCCCAAGGCGCGATAAATGGCCTTTGCTGTCTCCTGAACGAGCGAGCGCGACTCTGCCGAAATGTCAGCGGGAACGATTGGTGTTGAGTTTTCGGAACCGCTTTCAGGCTCACTCTCCTGATGGATTCTGAAAAAGCCATGAGATAGAGCAATCCGATCTACCTCGCCTGCAATCAAATCCAGATCGTTCCCCAATATGGCACATCCGACCTCGCTGCCGACGACAGCCTCTTCAATCAACACCTTCGAGTCATACTGTCTTGCGGATTGCACCGCACTCAGCAGTTCTTCTTTTCGAGATACCTTGCTGACGCCGAAAGATGACCCCGAACGGGCCGGCTTTACAAAGACGGGATAGGTAAGCCGGTCGCTGTCAATATTCTCGTTCGCCGTGACGGTCCAGAAATTCGGCGTAGCGATTCCCGCGCTTCTGACGACGATGTAAGCAAGGGATTTGTCCATACACAGAGCAGAACTTTGGACATCGCAGCCTACGTAGGGGATGCCGGAGAGCTCCAACAAACCTTGCATCGCACCATCCTCGCCGAGCTTGCCGTGCAGAACGGGCAACACCAGGTCCAGATTGATCGTTTCGTATTGCCCCTGCCCCACAACAAGCAATCCGTGTACGCTTCTGTCCGGTGACAGCACGGCCGGACGGCAACTGCCGTTCTCCCAATTTGCGTCAGGGCCGTCACAAAGCTTCCAAGCACCGCTCTTCGTAATCCCGATCCAGAACGGTTCATACTTTTCGGTATCGAGGTTCTTTGCGACCTCTTGCGCAGACTTGACGGAGACGGGATGTTCTTCGGAACAGCCCCCGAATATGATTCCGACCTTCAGCCTATCCATGCTGATTTCTCCTTTCAAATTCCAGGCAGTTGATGATGGAATTTTCAACAGTGTCGCTCAGGGCGTGGTCTGTGTAATAGGCCGTGTGCGGACTAATAAGCACATGCGGCAGTTCTTGTAGCCGCAACAGCGGTTTGCTTTCAATGGGTTTGTTTCTGCAGTCGGCGTAGAATATTCCTTCCTCTCCTTCGAGGACATCCAGCGCCGCACCGCCCAATCTGCCGCTTTCCAATGCTGGAATAAGGGCCTCGGTATCAAGAAGTGAACCGCGTCCAGTATTGATAATGAACGCGCGTATCCGCGTTAAGCGGTGTATGGAGCGTTACAATGTCGCTCAGCTGCAGCAGTTCATCGAGAGGAACGTAATCGGCAGCGGTCTTGGGACGACTGTCATAGGCTAGTATTCGGCAGCCAAAACCCCGCAGCCTGTCCATGACTGCTGCGCCAATGCGTCCTGTTCCAATTATCCCGATGGTCAGATCGCGTAGTTCTCTCCCGCGTACATCATTCAATCTGTAATCATGAATATCTGCACGGCGGATAATGGATTTTGCATTCCGCACCGCCATCAGCATCAGCATCAGCGTGTAGTCAGCCACGCTATCGGGCGAATAGGCGACATTTTCAACGGAAATGCCGACGCTCTCCGCGTATTTCACATTGATATGGTTATATCCAATGCTTCTTGTGGAGATATAGGTTACGCCGAGCTGGCTAAGCGCAAGAAGAGTGGAATTTGTGATTTGAGTTTTGTGGCCGACGCTGATGTATCGGTTTCCGGATGCCAGTTCAATATTGGCTTCAGATACCGCTGCCTCTGTGATAGTTGGCATTACGCCAAAGCGAGGCGCCATCTCTCGGAACAAAACGGCCTCGTCCTGCCCGCATCCATAAATTGTGATTCCCGTTGTTGGGACGGCCGAGGAGGACGAGGACGCCAGCGACCGGGTGCGGCGGGCCGCTGTTCGTGCTGGTTCCCTGTAGGTCATGCCTCCAGTCAAGGCAGCGTGGTGTTGCCAGCACGTATGTGGTTTCCGATATGCCGACGATATGTTACCGGTGGGTAGCATCGGGAGCGTGCGTGTGTTGATCGTCGAGGGCGAGCCCTCTGCTCATAGAGCCGCACCGCCCTCACCCACCTGCGCCGCGGTCAGCTGACCGCGGGTCTTGCCCGCCCGGCTCATGTGTGCCGAGACTGTCGTGCGATGGATGCCGTAGATCCGCGCCAGCTCTGCCGTACACCGCACGGCGTCTCATCGGCGAGTACCACGGGGACGACGCGCGGTGTATGGACTGCGGCGCCCTCATCTCGTTTGGCTACTGCGGCTCCGACGACTGTCCCGAGCTGGCGTGCCCGGTCTGCCTGACCGGCCGCAGCTGCTGCCGATGCGTCGGCGAGAGCCCTTCAAGATCGCCCGGGGCGAGATCCAGCGTGGTCGCGCGCGGGTCAAGCGCCTCCAGGACCCGGTAGAGCCGCTGGGAGTACTCCGCGCGCATCTCGCGCCGCTCCTCGCCGGTTAGCGCCGTGTGCCAGGTGCGGTGCGCCCGCCTGGCCACGGCCCAGTAGACGAGCCCGACGATGAGCATCGCGCACATCCGAGCATCGCGCACATCCCGACCAGAACCAGCTGCGCTACCAGGTCCTCAAGCTGCCCGGTCTTCGCCGGGTCCGCCCAGAACCCGGCCGACGTCATCCGCGAGCCGCGCTGCATCCAACGCGCCTGTCCCCGGCCGAGGTTGAGGCGTTGATCGCCGACTACGAGGGCGGTGCGGCTCTGTGAGCAGAGGGCTCGCCCTCGACGACCAACACACGCACGCTCTCGATGCTGCCGGCCCGGTAGCATATCGTCGGCATATCGAAAACCACATACGTGCTGGCAACACCGCGCTGCCTTGACTGGAGGCATGACCTACAGGGAACCAGCCTCCGTCAGCCTCGTCAGCCTGCTCCCGCTCGCCGGCCCCCGCGCCGCCTGGGCATGATCCCGCTCAGCCTCGGCGAGATCGCCGCGGTCGTCGGCGGGACGGTCGAGGGCGACGGCGCCGTGACGGTGACCGCGCCGGCTGTGCTCGACGGCCGGCAGGCCGAGCCGGGCGGCCTCTTCGTCGCCTTCGCCGGCGAGCACGTCGACGGCCACGACTACGCCGGCCAGGCCGGCCGAGCCGGTGCGGTGGCCGTGCTCGGCTCCCGGCCCACGCCGCTGCCCACCGTCGTCGTCGAGGACGCCCAGGCCGCGCTGCAGGCGCTCGCCGCCCACGTCGTGGCCCGGCTGCGTGACGGGCTGACCGTTGTCGGGCTGACCGGCTCCCAGGGCAAGACCAGCACCAAGGACCTGCTGGCGGCCGTGCTTTCGAGCGCCGCGCCGACGATCGCCACGATCGGCTCGCTCAACAACGAGCTCGGCGTGCCGCTCACCATGCTGCGCGCCGACGCGGCCACCCGGTTCCTCGTCCTTGAGATGGGAGCCCGCCACATCGGCGACATCGCCGAGCTCACCGGCCTGGTCGCGCCCGACATCGCCGTCGTCCTCAACGTCGGCCAGGCCCACCTCGGTGAGTTCGGGTCGCGCGAGGCCATCGCCAAGGCCAAGGGCGAGCTGGTGCAGGGGCTGGCGCCCGGCGGCACCGCCGTCCTCAACGCCGACGATCCCCGGGTGGTCGCGATGCGCTCGCTCACCGACGGTCCGGTGCTGACCTTCGGCCGGGCGGAGCACGCCGACGTGCGGGTGCTCGACCTGGCGCTGGACCGGCTCGGTCGGCCGTCCTTCATGCTGCGGACCGCCGACGCCTCGGCTCCCGTCGCGCTGCCGCTCGTGGGCGCCCACCAGGCGCTCAACGCGTCGGCTGCCGCGGCGGCGGGGCTGGCGGCCGGCGTACCCCTCGACGTCGCCGCGGCGGCGCTGGCCACCGCCTCGCTGTCGAAGTGGCGCATGGAGCTGCGCGACCTCGCCGGCGGCGCGACGCTGCTCAACGACTCCTACAACGCCAACCCCGACTCGGCCCGCGCCGCCCTGGACGCGCTGGCGGCGATCGAGGGCGGGCGCCGCATCGCCGTCCTCGGCGAGATGCGCGAGCTCGGCGACGACAGCGAGGCCGAGCACCGCGCCGTCGGGGAGTACGCCGCCTCCCGGGCCGACGTGGTGGTCGCGGTCGGCGAGGCCGCCCGGCCGATCGCCGGTGGCGCGGGAGAGCGGGCGGTGGCACTGGCCGACAACGACGCGGCCGTCGACTGGCTGCGCGGCCACCTCGCCGCCGGCGAGGTGGTGCTCGTCAAGGCCTCCCGCGGGGCGCGCCTCGACGAGGTCGGCACCGCGCTCGCGTAGTTTGGCGGGGCGCCGGCCGCCGTGTACGTGAAGGTGCCAGTACCCGTGAATCATGGCCGTCTGGCCGGCCATGATGGCGTTCCTGGTGATGGGTGCATATCCGGGCTGATCCGAGATCAGCGCATCGGAGGGGAAGGAGAATCGGCCGGTGAACATGCGAGCAGGGTGCTCAGTCCGCCTTGCCAGCCTGGCGACGCAGCGCAGGTGGCCGCGCTGCTGGCCGAGCTGGGGTATCCCGATAACCGGACAGAGGACGTCCGGCGGCGCCTGGCGATGTGGGAACGCGAGACAGCTGGCCTTGCCCTGGTTGCCGAACGTCAGGGGCAGGTGGTGGGGATCATCGCGGTGACCGCGATCCCGTATCTGGAGCGCGAGGGGCGCTGGGGGCGCATCGTGGCGCTCGTCGTGTCCTCCGCGTGCCGCAGGCAGGGTATCGGCTGAACGCAAGGAAAGGGGTTTGCCGTACTCGCGATGACCTGCTTGACGAGCTCGCCGATGTGATCATCACCGCGGCCGTCGCGATGAGCGGCGTCACCGGGGACGTGGACGGGGCCCGCAGTCACCTGGGCGGCGCCTGGCCGCGGTTACCGAGCGGGCCGGGCTCTGACGGGCAGGCACGCGGATCTGCGCCGTTACCTCGGAATGACCGACTGCTGTCCCGGGTGAGCGGCGTGGACGTAGTCGATGGCGGTGCTCTCGGTGATGCCGAAGACGCGGACCAAGTGCACCGGGTCGGCGGCGTGGCGGGCCTCATCCAGGATGCGGTCCTGCCGCAGCCGGGCCGGGCGGACGCCGAGTGGTTCGAACATGGCCTGGATCATGGTCGCGCCGACCGGGCCGGTATCAGCAGCTGTCTGCTGGTTTACCATTCTCCGGACTAAGAGATGATCTGGCTCGTGCTGCCCGGAATTTACGGCCTTCGGCTGTTGCCTGAGGGCTCTCCGGGCACGGGCAGCGTCTGCACCTGGTAGCTGACCTCGCCGGGCACGCCGAGCGGCTCCCGGCTGGTGGCGAGCACCCGCAGCGGTCCGTCGGCGGTCAGCAGGCCGGCGACGATCTCGGCCGCTTCGGCGACCACGTGCTCGCAGTTGTCCACTACCAGCAGGCAGCGCGCCTCGCCTGCCACCTCA
>WNGJ01001244.1_pt1 | contig 24771 bp, 22 predicted proteins | sample 5400611 | NCBI WGS metagenome assembly WNGJ01 (sample SAMN13153375, study PRJNA577476) | soil metagenome | isolation source: 40 cm soil or saprolite under Garry oak tree replicate 1 | place: USA:California | collected 2016-06-15
GAGGCTGGCTCCGCCTTCAGGGAACGGATCACCGCCGCTGCGACGGCGCGCAAGGTCGGTTACGGGCTTGAGCCTGGGATCGAGATGGGGCCGGTCATCACGGCTGAGAGCAAGCAGCGCATCGAGTCGTTGGTCGGGAAAGGCGTGAACGAGGGGGCCGAAGTCCTCGTTGACGGGCGCGACGCGTTGATTCCCGGCTACGAGCGGGGCTACTTCGTCCGACCGACGGTCCTGGATAACGTCGATCCACGTAGTGAGATTGCCGGGATCGAGATCTTCGGGCCTGTACTCAGCCTGATGCACGCCCAGACAATTGATGAGGCGATTGACTTCGTGAACGCCACATCCTACGGCAACATGGCCTGCCTGTTCACGAGCAGCGGTGCTGCGGCACGCAAGTTCCGCTACGAGGTACAGGCAGGCAATATCGGTATCAACATTGGCGTGGCTGCACCGATGGCTTTCTTCCCATTCTCGGGTTGGAAGGAAAGCTTCTTCGGTGATATGCATGCTCAGGGGCGTGACGCCATCGAGTTCTACACTGAAAAGAAGGTGGTGGTCGAACGTTGGCCCAGAGAGTGGTCGCGCAAGTTTTAGCAAGCAAGACGGCAGGCAGCTGGCCGAGGCTTAAATATGCTGCCTGTCGTTGGCAGCCTGCACGTCTGGGGTTCAACTCCTCAGGCAAAAAGAGATGAGGAGCAGTATGACGGACATGCGTATTGCTAACGCTCCCTGTTCATGGGGAACGCTCGAATTCGAGGGGCTAAGTGGAGAGAGGATCGCCTACGGGCAGATGCTCGACGAGTTGCGTGACACCGGCTATGTGGGCACTGAGCTTGGCGACTGGGGCTATATGCCCACTGAGCCAACTGCTCTCAAGGAGGAACTGGAAAGGCGCAAACTGGCGATGGTTGGCGCGTTCGTGCAAGTGGCGCTGAAGTACCCGGACGCACACGCTGGTGGCGAGGTTGATGCATTGAAGGTGGCACGACTACTGCCTGCTGTGGCTGACAGCGAGGTGAGTGGTCAACTACCTTTCGTCATTCTCGCCGACGCCAATGGCACCGACCCGGTGCGCACAAAATATGCCGGGCGCGTCACGCCAGAGATGGGCCTGAGCCCGGCGGAATGGGAAAGCTTCGCCAGTGGTGCTGAGCGCATTGCTCGTGTTGTGCATGGGGAGACCGGGCTTCCGACAGCTTTCCATCACCATTGCGCAGGCTTTATCGAGACACCGGAAGAAATTGCCCGTTTCCTTGACATGACCAACCGGGATCTGCTCGGGCTTGTATTCGATACCGGCCACTACCTCTATGGCACTGGCAGCGTCGAAGGGCAGCGAATCCTGGATGGACTCGGGCGTTTCGGCGAACGCATCTGGCATGTGCATTTCAAGGATTGCCTGCCACAGATCGCTGAGCAGGCACGCGCAGAAGACTGGGACTATTTCACGGCGGTGCAACACGGGGTATTTTGTGAATTGGGTCTGGGCAGCGTGCCTTTTGCTTCAGTTGCTGAATGGTTGCGTATGCGCGGCTACGGCGGATGGATCGTCGTGGAGCAGGATATACTCCCTGGCATGGGCAGTCCCAAAGCAAGTGCTGAACGCAACCGGGCCTATCTTAGAACCATTGGGCTGTAGCGCATAAGGAAAGGAGATGTCCCTTGCCGGTAAATTCGTTGAAGATCGGCCTGATAGGCGCTGGACGTATCGGACTCCTGCATGCCGAGCATCTCACCTCACGTATTCCTTCTGCTGAACTGATCATGGTGGCGGATTGGTTCGAGGAGGCAGCCAGGCAGTGTGCAGAGCGCTACGCTATTCCCTACGCCACGCAAAATTACCGTGCGGTGTTGAACCATCCAGATATTCAGGCGGTTGTGATCTGTTCGTCCACCGATACTCATGCCCAGATCATCGAGGAGTCGGCGCAAGCTGGCAAGCACATTTTCTGCGAAAAACCGATTGCCCTCGACCTCGCGTCAATTGACCGGGCGTTAGCCGCGGTGGAACGGGCAGGCGTCAAATTGCAAATTGGCTTCAATCGACGCTTCGACGCTAATTATCATCGTGTACACCAGGCAGTGGAACAGGGTGAGATTGGCCGCCTGCATCTGCTCCATCTCATCAGCCGCGATCCAGTGCCACCGCCAATTGAATATATTCGAGTCTCTGGTGGTCTCTTCCTGGACATGACGATCCATGACTTCGATATGGCCCGTTTTTTGATCGGGAGCGAAGTGGAGGAGATTTTTGTCCTGGCAGGCGTCATGGATGATCCCGCTATTGGTGCGGAGGGTGATGTGGATACCGCGGTTATCATGTTGCGATTTACCAACGGGGTGATCGGCACAATCGACAATAGTCGTCGTGCCGCCTATGGCTATGATCAGCGGGTGGAACTGTTGGGCAGTGCCGGGGCGATCCGTACCGAAAATAATTACCCGAACACCGCCACCATCAGTGATGGTCACAGTGTCCGGCGCGATCTGCCGCTCCACTTCTTCGTCGAGCGCTACAACGAGAGTTATGTCGCTGAGATGGCGTCCTTCGTGGATGCCGTGCTTCATGACACACCTGTTCCTGTCACCGGGCGCGATGGGCGTGTACCGGTGGTAATGGCGCGGGCAGCTCAGAAGTCCCTTGCTGAACGCCGCCCGATTCGCCTCAGTGAAATCGAGCAGTGAGCAAAGGATACGCTGATGAAGTTCAAGATAACGAAGGGCAAATTCGAGGGAATGAACGCCTGTGCCGACAAGCGAGGAGTCATCGCTGCGCTGGCAGTAGATCATCGCGGGAATCTCTTGCAGGAGATCGCCAAATCACGTGGTGAAAACGGCCAGGCGACGGCAGCGGATATGCTTGCGTTCAAGGCTGCGGTCACCAAAACCTTAACCCTCCATGCCAGTGCGATTCTCTTGGATCCGGAATACGGCCTGGAAGCGATCTCTAGCCGCGCGCCCGGCACAGGTGTGATGCTTGCCTACGAAAAGTCTGGTTATGATTTCGGCGTGAAAGGCCGACTGCCCGATTTGCTGCCAGAGTGGAGCGTCCGGCGTCTAGTTGAAGCCGGTGCGCAAGCCATCAAAATTCTTATGTACTACAACCCGTTCGATGAGACGCAGATCAACGTGGTCAAACAAGCTTACGTTGAACGTATCGGCGCGGAATGCACTGCACTGGATGTGCCGTTTTTCCTGGAGCCGTTGGTTTACGACGACGCGCTTGGGCATGAAAAGGGGTTGGCGTTTGCCAGAAAGAAGCCAGATTATGTCGCAAGTGTCATGGAGGAGTTTTCAAAGCCCCAGTATGGCGTGGATGTACTCAAAGTCGAGGTGCCAGTCAATCCCACATACATTGCCGGTTCCCGTGCTTTCGCCGCAGAAGGGGTGGCCTATGCACGCCAGGAGGCGATCGAGCACTTCCACAACGCAGCAAGCGCAGCATCCAAACCGTTCATTTACCTTAGCTCTGGCGTCATCGACGAGGTGTTCTGCGAAATGTTGGAGTTGGCAGCTGAGGCTAGAGTGAAATTTTCAGGAGTGCTGTGTGGTCGTGCGAACTGGCAAGAAGGTATTCCAGTCTATGCGAATGAAGGAGTTGCGGCACTCTCTCACTGGCTGCAAGATCGTGGTGTACAAAACATCCAGACTCTTAACAATATGTTGGCACACAGCGCAACTCCATGGTGGGATGTGTACGGTGGCATTGACAACATCGAAGTCAGCGAAAGGGGAACGGCAGTGCACTGAGCCAGGTATTACCTTAGTATCGTTTCATTAAGGCGCCTTCTACAATGTGTCAAAGAGAAAGCAAAGAAGCAGAAGCAGCTAAAAGCTACTCATGACCTGGGGAACGGCGTGCATAATCGCACACCGTCCCTTTCTTATTAACTGGCCCCATCGCCTTAGACCATAGTTCTGTTTGGGTGGTCACAGAATGCTCTTATTGAGCGTTGCCAAAAATTCTATGTTGTTGGTGGTTTTGGACATGTGCTGTAGCAGCGCCTCCATTGCCTCCATGCCTCGCTGATCTGCCAGTGTTGAGAACATGCGGCGCATAACGACGACGGCGCGAAGCGTCTTGTCATCGAGCAGCAGTTCTTCGCGGCGAGTGCTGGAGAGAGAGATATCGATGGCGGGGAAGACACGACGTTCGGCAAGTTTACGGTTCAGGACCAGCTCCATGTTGCCGGTACCTTTAAATTCTTCGTAGATCACATCGTCCATGCGGCTACCTGTATCCACCAGGCAGGTGGCGATGATGGTCAAACTGCCCCCTTCTTCGATCTTCCGTGCAGCCCCGAAGAAGCGCTTGGGTGGGAAGAGTGCGCTTGGATCGAGACCACCAGAAAGGGTACGGCCGCTGGGCTGCACCGCCAGGTTATAGGCGCGGCTCAGGCGCGTAATGCTATCCAGCAGCACTACGACGTCGCGTCCACCTTCGACCAGGCGCTTTGCACGCTCCAGCACCATTTCAGCAACGCGGGTATGGGCCTCGGTTGGCTCATCGAACGTGGAACTGATCACTTCCGCTTTCACCGAGCGTTTCATATCGGTGACTTCTTCAGGTCTCTCACCGATGAGCGCGATCATGAGATGGGCGTCGTTATAGTTTTCGGTGATGGAGTTGGCAATAGACTTGAGAAGCATAGTTTTGCCGGCTTTAGGAGGGGACACGATCAAGCCGCGCTGCCCGCGCCCAATGGGGGCGACGAGATTGATGATGCGACCGGAGATATTCGCTGCTCCTGTTTCCAGGTTGAACATCTCGCGCGGGAAAATGGGTGTCAAGACATCAAAATGCGGGCGGCGTTTGGCGATTTCGGGATCTACGCCGTTAATAGCTTCAACACGTAGCAGACCATAGTACTTTTCGTTATCTTTCGGTGGTCGAACCTGTCCAGAAACCATATCACCTGTGCGCAGGCCAAAACGGCGAATCTGCGACTGCGAGACATAGACATCCATATTGCCTGGTAGGAAGCGCTCCTGTCTGAGGAAGCCAAATCCATCTTCGACGATTTCCAACACACCTGCACTGAAAATGTTACCTTGCTGTTCAGTATGGGTCTGGAGAAGCCGGAAGACGAGGTCTTGTTTTTTGAGGGTGGTATAACCGGAGAGTTCGAGGTCGCGAGCGATATCGCGCAACTCCGTTATAGTCTTCGTTTCTAGTTCAGCAATGTTCACGTTGTTCTAGGGCGGAGCATATCCATGGGAAGTAACACGCCCTTTCTCCTTTCTCTGTTGAACCTGGAGTTTGGTGGGAAATAGTAAGTACAAATTTGTTTTTCGGCAAAAGCCCTGAAAAACATGTGGTAACAATGATCTTCTGATGGGTGAAAGAGGCACTGACCAGCCAACATACCTAAGACAGTTTACGACGCAACAACATACACATAGGAACCTGCGGAACTATAGGATGGCGCGGTACATACCTTAGGAGCTAGCATCACTATACCACAGGCCTGAGCTTGTGTCAAGAGTTTAGGAAGTATTTCTGAAACAGAAAGGTTAATACTCCGCATCCAGAAACGCCCAGCTAATCATCCCACGTGGATAGTAATGTCCGACCCAGTCCTGGCCATTGTCGCGTAAGCCGTCGCCGAAGTTTTGAGTTAGTAGTACATTATGGTCATACACGGCTTCTGTGACGTCCATACGACTACACGAGGTGCATCCGTGGGCGGTATACACCAGGTCAGCGATGATACCAGACAGCATCACCTTGCTGAACCATTCTTGACATCCTCCCCACAGCTAAAGCCGGGGGATTCCCACCCTCACAAGTGGGGCTTACTCATTCAACGAATCTTGCCTGCGCGAGCCTTGGCCCGTCCAGGTCTTACGGACTCTCCTGAGTCTGACACTGCCAGTCCGGCAGCCAACACATTGTTTGCGGCGTTGATATCCCGGTCATGAACGACCCCGCATTCCGGGCACGTCCATTGACGGATATCAAGAGAAAGCGAGTCGAGGATATGCCCACAATCGAAACAGCGCTTACTGGATGGATACCACTTGTCGATTTTGACCAGCTTGCGCCCATACCACTCTGCCTTATATTCGAGTTGCGAGACAAATTCAGACCAGCCCACGTCAGAGATAGCCTTGCTGAGTTTGGGATTCTTGACCATGTTCTTGACGGCAAGCGTCTCGACGCAGATCGTTTGGTTTTCACGGATCAGGCGGGTCGAGAGTTGGTGCAGGAAATCCCGGCGGCGGTCAGCTATTCTGGCATGGATTTTCGCGACTTTCTTCCTGGCTTTGGCTCGATTCTTGGACCCTTTTTGCTTCTTCGCAAGCCTTCGTTGTGCCTTCGCCAGCTTCTTCTCATCTTTGTGGAAGAATTTGGGGTTGCCTACCGTCTCGCCAGTCGAGAGGATCACCAAGTCTTTCAAGCCTAGGTCAGCACCCACGGCGTTCTCCTTGGCAGGCAACGGCTCTATATGCTCTTCCAGCAGGATGGAGACAAAGTAACGATCAGCACAATCCCTGGTAATGGTGACAGTGCTCGGCTTGCTGCCTTTGGGCAAGGAGCGCGACCAGTGGATATCCAACGGGTCGGCCATCTTTGCTAGGGTCAGGTGTCCATTGCGCCACCCAAAGGCGGTATCGGCGTAGGTCGCACTTTGCTGGTTGCGCTTCTTTTTGAAAACAGGATACTTGCCACGCCTTTCAAAGAAATTGAGAAAAGCTCGATCCAAGTGCCGAAGTGCCTGTTGCAAAGGAACACTCGAAACATCAGCAAGCCACCTGGTTTCTTCCTGCTTTTTGAGTTGGGTCAAGGCTGCACTCAAATCAGTGTAGTACAGGCGTTGACCCTCTTGATAATAGGCATCGGTTTTCTTACGCAGCCCCCAGTTGTAAACATAGCGACAACACCCAAAGGTTTGGGCAAGGATGCGCTTTTGTTCTTCTGTCGGGTAAAACCGATACTTGTAGGCTCGTTTCTGCTTCATGTGTTACATGCTAGCAGCTATCTTGTAAAACGTCAAGCAGGAACTACCCAACCCCGGCCCTAGTAAGGAATGTGCCTTGTATCCCCAGGCATGAATGCCGGGGTCTTACGGCGCGGTTTGATAAATATGTCAGATGCCCCATGTACTTAAGGGCCTTTTCCGGTATGCTTGCTCGTGGGAAGAATAATATATAAAGGAGGGTACAGGCGATGATCAGTACATCGATTAATCCGGCCGCCACAGAGTTGAATATTCGCAGTGTTACTTTTGATGCAGCGATGGTGGAAGATATGTATGCGACTACCCCTGTGGCGGTTGTGCTACCTACCTATCGGCAGCTCAATGAAGAAGAACTTCATACCTCGTTTGAAGAAGCCATTAGTGATCGCGTGCTGGCGGTCAACAAGCAGCTCAGGCGTCTAAGCGGTACAATGACCGGCCACTCGTATGTAGAATCTCAAACATGCACAGCGGTAAAGCAGGGGAGTCTGGCTGACTGCTTTCTTGCCCTTGGACGTGCCGGGCAGCGCGGTATTCTCTTTGTAGCCATTGCTTTTATGCTAGTAATGGTTGGGTTCGATCTGATGGGCTTGATGGTGCTACATATGCATTAGTGATGGAGAAGTGATCTCTTAGGCACTTCTCTATTGCCAGCACATCTCGGATTTCTTCTATATGCCCTTTCCTCCTCTCATTCGCATATCCCTCTTCTCCTATCTAACTCCCTTGTTTCCTGAGGTGTTTGATGGCCTTTGAGGAGCAGAGCACAGGTGTAAAACACTATCACCAGTACAAGTAGCAACCGGTAGCCGATCAACATGCTGAAGTACTCCAGTCCACCTCCAACCATAATACCCAGCAGGTTCGAAGCGAAAGCGATATCTGCGGCCTCCGTATCTCGAAAAGAATTCGTGAATATGATGTTCGCCAGGAATACCGGAGCGAAGGTCAGGATGCTCGCGATGAGATAGCGTGCGAACGGGTTGTTCAACAGAAGCGCTTCGGGTGGCAGCAGGAGATTGAGGGCGAGTATGCCGAAGAGTAGCACGTAAAATAGGCTGATGCGCTTGAATTTGAATCGCCTGTTTACCACAATAGCTAGCAGCACGCTGCTCAAGATGGCGAAGAAGACCAGTGAATTGACCAACCAGGTGCTCCCGAATAGGAGCGAGAAGGTGGTCAGGCTCTTGACCTCGAGCAACATAAAGGCGACACCCAGAAAGAACATATGCCAATCGAAGCGGCGCAGGACTCGCCGAGGCGCAAATGTCAGGGTACCACCAACTGCGAACAAGGCGACCATAGCGAGGCCAGCAATGTAGATCAACGGAAAGCTTCGATCACGTAAGTAGAGGAACGGCCAATCATCGGTTGCCGGTGTACTCGAGGTCAACGGGAAGTAGCCCTGGCCGATGATGTGCAGCGTCGTTGTTACTGTGGCAGGTGGGTGCTCCTGGTAGGTCTCGAACTCGTCTGGCGGCAGCGTTGCCAGACGCGGTCCCGCCATAATAGTCGCGGCACGCCCCCATCCACCGTAGGTTGTAACGAGCGGTTCCTGGTTGTTGAAGGCATGTCCTGCCATGTTGACCAGTTTCTCCACCAACCACTGCTCACGGTAATAGTTGTAGAGGACAACCAGACCGTTATTGGTCAGCCGCGCCTGGGCGGTCTTGAGTGCATTCTGTGTCAGCAGAAAACTCTCCAGACGCAGGCTGGTGTTACTCGATGTGAGTGTGAGCGAGTCAGGCAAGGCGAAGATGATCAGGTCATACTTTTCGGACGTGTTCTGTAAGAAACTGCGGCCATCATTGATGACCACCTTCACACGTGGGTCGCTGTAAGGATGTTGCGGATGGTATTGAGCGCCAAGCGCCTGGATTGTAGGGTCGATCTCAACCGCCGTGATCGAATCGACTCCGTAGGCCAGCGCAATAGCGACATCAGATCCGGTCCCTGCGCCCAGGATCAGTGCATGATGGAAAGACCTGCCGAATATCCGGTACACGAGTTGGTAGAAAGGCTCCTTGTACTGCCAGGAGTTCATCGTCTGGTGACTCCCGGAGTTGTTCACATCAACAATATAGCCATCCGGGACAGCGGGGTGGAGTAAGATTTTATAGTAAGGGGACCAGTAGGCCCCGTGCTGGAGCCATCCAACAACAACGAGACACGCGAGAAGTACCAACGCAACCATCAGCACTGTTCTTTTGGCACTGAGTAGGAGGAGTGGTAGTGCTAAGATGACGAACCAGACGAGCGGGGGCAGAGCGAAGTAGGACATAGCAGAGAAGCAAGCGATCCCCGCTAAGCTGCCGATGATATCAAAGGTATATGCGGTGAGTGGCTTTACCTGCGTGAACAACTGACCAAAGGAGCGGGCCAGGGGGATGAAACAGACGGTCACTGATCCGAAGATGATGGGCAGGACGACGAAGTTTTCTGCTCGTGCGCTTTGCGCTTCACCAGCCCCGTAATAGAGGACTTGGGTCGAATTGATAAGTAGTTGGAACCGATTCATTGCAACAACAATGACCAGTAGCAGCAACAACGGCGGAAAAGGTGGGAACCAGAAACGCTGGCGTCTCGCCGCCAGCATTCCGAGGCCGATGCCCAGAAACGAGGACAGCAGGATGAAGTTGTTAAAGTAGCTTAAGTAGCGGATGTAAGATGGAATCCAGCGGATGCAGAGCAACTCGAAGAAGAGCATTGCGAAGGAGACCAGGAAGATGCGTATACGAGGTTTGTCGATGAAAGGGTGTGCTGGTGTGAAGGAATGCAGATATTCTGACAGGTGCGATCTCAATAGTGCTAAGAGTGTGGAAAGCGAGGCATGTTTCATGGCGTATCCTTTCCTGTTCATGTTTGATGAGTTATCAAGTTCTCATGCAGCTTGTGAATATGCTCCTGCCTGTCCATTCTCCAAAGTGGCACCAGGCAAGAAATTGATTGAAGGATTTCCGAAGAGCGCGGCGCTATCTCGTCTATTGTACCTGTGGAAAGAAATGAGCGTCAAGGCAAGTCGGTTCAGGACGTTGGGCTATTCAAACCATAGGGCAAGCATCTATACGTGACTGTTTCCCCAACGTTTTGAAAACTCCTAAATCATCTTGACGTGCCCTGTGTATTTAGAGTAGTGTAGAATGTAGTATAGAATGAACCACATGCAAGAGAGGAAGCTTTGTGCAGGACCACCAGCGCAGTACGCAATTTTCGGCGCGTACACAGGATAGTAGACCTAGTGTCACCAGAGCTATTGGCTTGGAAGAGACCACTGGTCGACTGCGTGCCAGGCGTAGTTCTTTGTTTACACAGACCATTATCTGGGTCACCGGATTGGTCTGCATAGCTTTCCTGCTGGGTTCATTGGCACAGGCCTGGTCAAATAGCCAGTTGATGCAGCGTGTACAGGAGGCGCAGCAGCAAACGCAGCAACTGCAGGCGTATCATGATCACCTGGTACAACAGGCGAAACACTACCAGGACCCGTTTGTGATTGAAAGTGAAGCCCGTCAACAACTTGGATACATCCGTCCAGGGGAGCATCCCGTAGTCATGGTCAGTTCCGATCAAGAAGGACCGCAGAGTACAGTTAAGCCCACCCGTCCAAAGACAATCCAGAACTTCTGGCAGGAGTGGTGGAATGTGTTCTTCGGAAACTGATCACAGCGTAGTTCAGCGCCCTAATTGCTTGACAAAGGGCGTATTCTACGAATAGACGTTGTTGTAACATAGTAAAGCTTCAGGCAAATACTGTGAAAAGCCGCTTCATACTTTTATCGTCGTTCATCGTGATTAAATGGCTCCAGACAGAGTTGGAGCTTCTCGCGTTTGGAATGATGCGTTGCGGCTGATAGATTTGACTTTTGCTTTTTGCGGAACGCATCAAAAAGCGTTCCGCTTATTTTTTAGCGTTTACTCACGATTTTCTTATATAACAATCTTTTTGTATGAAGGAGTCAATCGGAATGCGTCCACTTATTGGAATACCGTGCCATGCCATCATACGTGCAGAAACGGGACGACCTATCTATGCCAATAATCGTGCCTATGTACATGCTGTGGAGCACGCTGGTGGTGTTCCCGTTCTCATGCCTCTGCTCAATGATCTTAAGATATTTGAAGCCCTCCTCGAGCGCCTGGACGGACTGTTGTTACCAGGCGGAATAGATGTACATCCCCAACGCTATGGAGAAGCAGTTCATCAACTCACTGAAGAAGCTGATCTGCAACTTGATGAATTTGAAATGAATCTGGCTTCCTGGGCGCTCCAGGAAGACATACCTGTGCTTGGCGTCTGCCGAGGCATGCAACTCATTAATATTGTTCTTGGCGGAAGCCTTTACCAGGACATTAGTGCTCAGTATCCAAATAGTATCCAGCACTCACATCGCAATTTACCTCGAACACATCTCTCCCACCGCATCATGGTTGAACCCGGTAGCCGTATGGAAAAAATTTTGGGTAGGCAAGAAGTATGGGTCAATAGTCTCCATCATCAGGCAATCAAAACACCTGGTAAAGGCGTGTGGATCAGTGGACAAGCAGATGATGGCGTCGCGGAATTAATCGAAGTGCCTGGCTATCGCTTTGTTATGGCGGCACAGAGTCATCCAGAAGAGATTTACACTATAGAGCCTGCTTTCGCTCGCCTCTTCTCGGCCTTTGTTCAGGCATGCGATTCCATTGGTGACGAGGGGACTGAGACCGAATACATTGCGCCACCCAACCGTGAGATGGCTGTAGGCGCAGGACAGTAAGCCATCACGTTGGTTTCTATATAACGGGAGCGCACAAGTTGGTAATCCAGTCCACTTCCGTTATACAATAAAGACATGGCAACCCAACAAGACAATGGCACAAAAGATGATCGTGTTACGAACTCAATGGGTCTTCCACCAGAGGAAAAGGCATTGCCGGATCCTATAACGCAACCCGATCATCAAGAATCAGACTCCTTGTTACGTGGAAATCGCGACCTGGCGGTTCTCTATGCCATCGCAGGGCACCTCAACCGCAAAATTGATGTGCATGAAGCATTGCAGGAGGTACTCGCGCGAGTCACAAAGCTGCTGGGATTGCAAACGGGCTGGGTCTGGTTACTCAATGAGCGGGATGAGCCTTACCTGGCGGCGGCACAGTCTTTACCCCCGTATCTTGCCGACCATCCACAGCGTATGACTGGTTATTGCCTCTGTCTTGATACCTTTATCGAAGGTGACCTTGAGGGTGCTGCCAACATCGATGTATTGCGCTGTAGCCGGCTGAAGAATGCCGAACGTGAGAATGACCCATCCTCGCTGGGATTGCGTTTTCATGCCAGTGTGCCGATCTACGCGGGAGATACACCAATCGGTGTGCTGAATGTTGCTAGTAAAGACTGGCGCGAACTCGAAGCAGAAACACTACAACTGCTGCACATCATCGGCGACCAGATCGGACTCGCCATCCAGCGTGCCCGTCTTTCAGCGGAGCATACTCAGGCTGCAACGCGCCTAGCAACCATCGAAGAACGTAACCGCCTGGCACGCGAGATCCACGATACGCTTGCCCAGGGGCTGGCAGCTATTACGCTTCAACTTGAAACCGCCGATGCGCTTGCAACTCCCCATCCAGAACGCGCTCAGGAGGCAATTCGCCGCGCTCTCGGCCTCACTCGTAAAAACCTTGAAGAAGCTCGTCGATCCGTGATCGACCTGCGGGCAGCTCCTTTGCAAGATCGCACTCTACCCGAAGCATTAGCAGCCCTCGCACGAGAAACAGCGCAGGAAGGGATTGAGATTGACTATCGCTATACGCCGGGCAGCGATTTTCCAGCTCTGTCCCCGCGACTGGAAGCAGGTTTATATCGTATCGCACAGGAGGCTCTTTCCAATGCCTACAAACATGCCCAGGCGCAGCATATTTCTCTAACCCTTATGATCGAGGAGACAGACCTCTGCCTCTATGTGCAGGATGATGGCCGCGGTTTCCTACCTGACGGAGTGACTCAAACGACCGATTCATTGTCGGGTTCAAGGGTGGAACATTTTGGTTTAACAGGTATGAGCGAGCGCGTCAAGCTGCTTGGCGGCACCCTCTGCATTTCGAGCGAGCCCGGGGAGGGTACCTGCGTCGCTGCTTGCGTTCCCTTAGATGAAGGCTGGGGGAGACGATGATTCGCATCCTGCTTGCCGACGATCACCCCATTGTGCGAGAAGGGCTCCGCGCGGTGCTGGAAACCCAGCCAGATTTCGAAGTAATAGGCACTCCTCAGCAAGCTACCAGCGGGGACGAAGCTCTGCGTTTGGCGCTAGAACTACAACCCGATATCCTTTTGCTGGATCTCGAGATGCCTGTCATGGATGGTGTTGAAACCATACGACGTTTGCGCCAGCATTCGCAAAAAGAAAGAGGAGAAGCGCTCCGCCCGCGCATTATTGTCTTCACTGCATTCGATAATGACGAGCGTATCATTGCCGCGTTGGAAGCCGGTGCCAATGGTTATTTGCTAAAGGGCGCACCTCGCGAAGACATCTTCAATGCCATCCGTGTTACAATGAAAGGCGGATCACTGCTCCAACCTTTTATTGCCTCTAAATTGTTAAGACACATGGGTCAGCAGAATACACTACGTCCTGCTGATACACAGCACATTACTCACTATGAAACACTTACTGAGCGCGAACTCGAAGTACTGGCACTGCTGGCTCAGGGTATGCCCAACAAAGAGATTGCCGCACATTTGACGATAAGCGAGCGCACCGCTAAATTTCACGTCAGTTCCATTATGGGCAAGTTAGGTGCGACGAACCGTACCGAAGCCGTCTCCTTAGCAGCCCAGAGGGGGCTGGTTACACTCCGTTCTTGAGCCCTGCAACCCTCGTTCGTTAACCCGGAAAGAAGGTTAAGATTTCTTCCCCTCATCAGTGGGACATTCTGGCTAATTTGATCAAACGGACGCACAGGATGAAACACATCGATATACAATGTCTAGGTATCAATACGTATCTACATGTATCAATTAGAAGTGGGGGCATATTGAAAGACGCAAAAACGCAGTTTTTGCCATCTATCTTTCCACGTATTGCTGCCGGTATTTTTTTGCTCTTGCTCATAGGCAGCTTATCATTGTTTTGTGTAGGAGGGGTTGCGTTAATCAGTCCTATGTTCTCGCATGGGGACAATGTAACGCATGAGGACGGCAAAATCATATCCATAGGGCCAGGGAGGGATTTTGTGCTGGAGACAGTGAGCGGGCAGCATCTCGTCTTCCAGTGTGTAGACCAATGTCAAGCGTCCCTTGGACACATGCAACGTCACTTGCGCGAACATGCTTACACTGACGTGTACTACGTCCAGGGACCCAACAAGAGTTTGCTAGCGTTGAATGTAGACTAGGTAGGCAGAGAGAGACTCCTACAACATTAGTGACTAAAGCGGAGAAAGCATCTGTAGAATGAGTAGCGGAATGACCATGCAAAACCAATTAAACAGTGTTGATAGCGCTGAAATCGTGATCATTGGCAATGGCATAGCGGGGCAGACGGCAGCCATAGAAGCACGTCGACTTGCACCCGATAAGCGCATTGTCATGATCACAGAGCAAAGCCATCCCACTATCAATACACCCGCACTCAAACAATTTGCAATTGGTAAACTCACGCGCGAACAGTTACTCGCCTATCCGGCAGGAACCGAACTCGCTCAGCGGATACATGTCATCAATGCGCGCGTTGAAGAAATTCATGCCCAGGGGAATTATGTCCGTCTCACGGGTAGGCGAGGTTTCGGTTACGAATCGTTACTCGTCGCCACCGGCAGTGCTGCAACAGGTCTTCCAACGAATTTGCCGGGGCGCGATTTTGATGGTGTGCTCACACTCCATCGACTAAATGACTATCTTGACCTGCACCGCCGACTTAGTGAGGTAGATGAAGCCGTGGTCATTGGTGGTGGCCCACATGCAATTGAAACCGTTATGGGCCTGTTGTACTGGGGCGTAAGCGTCCACTGGCTAATCCGCAGTGACACTTTTCTTCCGCGGATGCTCGATCGTCCTGCATCTGATATGGTCCTGGAGCGTACACAACATGCAGGAGCTAAAGTCTATACAGAAACCGAAGCTATCGGTATCGTTGGCAGAGTTGGCGCTGTCGCTGGCGTCGTTACCAATCAGCACCAGTTGCTTCCCTGCCAGCTTGTCCTAGTCTGTACAGGTACAATTCCTGCTACTACCCTGGCGAAACACTGTGATCTTCCGATGCTGCACAAACGCGGTATCCTGGTGGATAACCAACTACGCACTAATGTGCGTAATGTTTATGCAGCTGGGGATGCCGCGGCTCTACAAGACCCGCAGACAGGAGAATACGCTCCTCGCGCACAATGGTATGCCGCTGTCCTACAAGGACGTATAGCTGCCGCAGCTATGACAGGGTCAATGCAGCACGAAGAGGGTTTTGGCATTCCCTGGCATGCAACGCGCCTGGGTGAGCTTTCGATGCTCACTGTTGGCAATCCACTTCAATGGCGCGATACAGCCACCACCTTAACAGACAGCAGTAGAGGGAGCTATCGGCGTTTAACTATTATAGATGACCGGCTCGTTGGTTACCTTTCGCTTGGTTCAACACAGCCAGATGGTCTTGCTATCAAACACTTGATCGATAAAGGCCACTCGATTCGCGATATAAAAAAAGCCTTGCTCAAGGGTGAATTTGATGCGCGTAAATATTTTTCACGGCAACGCACCTATGCTGCGCAATGCATGGTGAACACAGGCAAATTGCCTTCGCCTGATGTTCTCGAGATCCCGCTCCAATTCCAGGACAGACCACTTGTGCGGACCTTACCCGAAACAGGGCCGTTAACGGCCCCCTATCCAGAATCAAGTCCTGGTAGGGCAAAGGTAGAAGTAAACACTGATCCTCCACGAAAGAGTGTCTATTTTCCTGGCGAGAGTGAAGCACAGTTCTTTGAGGGGGGTATTGCTCCAAATCAGGAAACGTATCGCCCGCTCGATTCACAACGTGTTGTCGAATCAACACTTGTCGCACTCCCGTCTGGTCCATTGCGTCACGCTTCAGGCAGCCTCTGGTCTTACAGCACTAAATTGCCTTTTGATCAAGCGAAGCCTAAAGATAGTCAGTTCATGCCACCCAATCCAAGGCGTACAGTCAAGGAAGTTTTAACTCGAACGCCTGAAAAGCAATTCGTTGCACCTCTAGTAACAAGCGAAAAAGAACCTGAGGGCGCTCTTAAGAGCTATCATTCAAGTAGTCTCTGGTCATACTCAGACAAGCATGCAGCGATGAAGAGAGGTCGGTAAATGCTCAAAACAGGTTTGAATCAGGGTGGTAACAACGTTGTGATGCTACATAAAACAGTGCCCCAGGTGGCGCAAGAACTGCATGCCTGTATCGGTTGCAACGAATGCCTTCTCGCCTGTCCTGCAGCTACCGAAGATATCGCCATCGATGTGCTGAATCGTGAAACGCTTGCCGGTCCTGTCTCTTATTCAGTAGCTCGTTTTGTGCGGGCGTGTTACCAGTGTGGCGCTTGTATTGCTCCTTGTCCAGTGGGGCTGCACCGTGATGCCATGATGATGTGGCTCAAAGTGCGCATGCTGCGCTCTGGATGGGGTGAATAGTGGCAGTAACCGACTATCGCGAACAAAATAAAGGCGAAACTGGCGATAGTTGGCTGTTCTTTTCTGGGGGACGTACATGGTTATTGCGTTTTGTGCTTGTCCTCTTAGGAGCAGGGCTGGGTGGAGCGTTTTATGTGTGGTACACGCAGCATAACAGTGATGCTTCACCTGACAGCTTTATTGGATATGCTTATGCCATCATTGGTACCAGCTTTCTGCTGTTGGCTGCTTTTCTTTATACATTGCGCAGACGTTCGCATAAAAAGCGTGCTATCGGCCAGCTAAATACGTCATTGAGCTGGCACATCTGCTTTGGTGTATTGGGCCTGGTATTCCTGTTCCTCCACTCCTTCGGCAACTTCAATCCTCGCAGTGGCACCTATGCTCTTTATGCCATGATTGCTCTTACGATGAGTGGTATCGTTGGTCGATTCCTTGACCGTGTGGTACCGCGTTTAATCGCAGGGGAAGTTCACAAGGCGCTCACTTTAGAGGGTGATGACCGGATTGAGACCATCTCACAGAAGTTACAAGCCATTGTCGTACATAATTCTCAGGATTTGCGCGGTTTTACACCCGTGGATAGTGGGAAATCTAAGGCCCCTAACTCGCTGGTGCCGTTATCAAACGATTTCCCGTTTGTGTACAAAGATCGGCCATTACATACACCCTGGGATTTAGCCTACATTTCTCTCGAAGCAACGCCCCAGGAATTGAACAACCAGGAGGGACACTATCGCTACATACCTGATAAGAAGAGTCAACTGATGCGCCCTGGAGCCCTCATGCCAGGTGCTCAGGAGCATATCTTCGAGTTGCAGGTGGTAGAGCGAGCAATGCAGTGGGAGCAGTTCTATCGTTATGTCATTCGTTACTGGCGAAAGTTGCATATAGTGCTTGCTTTGCTCACGCTGGCCCTGACACTCTGGCATCTCATCTATGCCGCCCAGTTGCTATTGCCTCTATTCTTACACTGATGAAAGATGGGCGGTCAATTTGGTCCCTACTAATGGCATGCTGTGAACTTGGTTCCGTTATTGCAGAAATGAACCTCTTTGTCCTGGATATGAATAATCATATCCAGTTTCTTGTCTTTATTGACATCGCTGAAAGTGAGCGTAATAGGTATTAGATTATCGTCTGCAGCGATAAGATCGGGTCCTATATAATCGATAGACTTTGTAGGATCGCCTGCCGGCAGTTCGATCACAATCACCTGGCCACGGAGATTGAGGGCGATAAAATGGCTGGGGCGCAATAGACTGTCATTATTGTGGCTTACTACAGCATCTGTTTGATAAAAGCGCGGATTGCCGTAGACGATATCGTTGTATTTGTTAGTTCCCCATCCCAGCAGCGATGAGCCAACCACCCACAAGGCAAGTGCAGCGATCATGCCAACTCCCACGTACAGCAGCCAATGGACGTTTCTGTGCTCCTCTTTCTCTGCCAGCAATGGTGAGGAAGTTGGATGAATTGTTGTATTACGCCCGGTGCGAGGCTGCATGGGAGCCGATAATGGGTTATATGCCTGTGCCGTGCGACGGGGTGGGACAGGGATTTTTTGGCGTGTGGTTTCGGTAATGACATCGCGCGTTCCGGTCCCACGGCGTCCAGTTGTTGGGTTGTTCCAGCGGATTGCGCTGGTAGGTGGACGTGGTGGGTTCGATGCCTGGGGATCATCCTCAGCAAGTAAATCATCCTCTGCCCATTGCCCGTTTCTCCTACCGTAGCCTGCTGAAAAAGTCATAGGAGTTGAATCACTTTTGTTCGTGTCGCCGGTGAGTCTTCTTTGAGATTGCCTGTTGTTGGCGCCCATTCGCTCTCCCTTTCTTGTGGAGTCATATAAAATACAGAGAGATCGCGTTCCACCTGTTCTCGCCTACCGTTGATTGTCCTACCTATTCCGCCACATCCACTGTACAGAAACTAAGATAGATAATGTCAAATGGGCACAAAAATAGCGCCCTTCTGATATTGTTCTCATATCATAATGAACGTGTCAATATGTATCATTTTGTGTTGCGTACGAGGATTCATTGATTCTAGCTTATCACATAGGGTCCAGTCCCTGCTTCGCTAGAAGCGCCTTCATTCTTTGCAAACCCAAACGCATACGCCCTTTTACGGTGCCCAGAGGGATATGCAATTGCTCGGAGATTTCCACATGCGTGTAGCCGCCGAAGTAAGCAAGTTCGATCACCAGACGCTGCTCGGCAGGAATCTGATCCAGTACTGTGCGAATCATTCTGTGCTGTTCGTCACGCCAGGCCTGTTCCCATACATCAGGCTGCTCACTCGGTAGGTCTTGTACGTACTCGTTGTCCGTCTGCAGAGAAGTCCATTGGTGGTCGCGCTGGGCAGCGCGTATCTTGTCAATAGCACGGTGATGCACAATCGCTTGAAGCCAGCTATGTACGCTTCCATGTTGCATCTGGTAGGAGTCTGCTTTGCGCCAGATTGAAAGGAATGCATCTTGTACGATGTCTTCGGCTGCTGCAGGGTCGTGGAGAATACGATACGCCAATGAGTATGCGTAACGATGGTAACGTTCGTAAAGTAATTCTATTGCATTCTCATCGCCGTTGCAGATTGCAGAAATAAGTTCTTCATCAGTTGGTTCAGCTTTTGCCTGCTGCCCTGTCCTAGCTATTGGTGTTGTTATTTTTCGTAACGTGTGCTGCAAAGAGGTGCCCCAGGTTTGTGCTGAATTGTTTGAAGCCGCGGTATTTTCTGACGCTACTGTTTTGACCTTTGGAGTCATTACGTGCATTGTTGGGGCTTCCAGTGCTACTGTTGTCATGTCGTTGCTCTCCTCGCAATTCGAATCAACCGTCATTACTTCTCTTTAGAAGCAAGTATACCTTGGGGCTATTACCTGTACTTTGCCTATCGATTACCGGAGAATTACCGCTATTCTACTGAACCTATTGACACAACATTTGCTGCGGCAGATAATACAGTGGAAAATTAAAATAACTCAAAGTGTTGAGATCTGATCTGTAATTTTTTTATAGATCAAGTTCCATAGTAGAGGTAGTATTGTCCATACATCACACAGGATGTATGTGGGGTTGCTGAGATCGATGAACCGAAGAGGATGTACTTGAGCGTCCCACACAGGAGGAGTCGGGAATGATTGACGTAACCACCCCCCTTGAAGTTTCGACGTTAGGCCGGTTTGAGGTCCGACGCAACAGGGATCTGCTTACTGGTGGAAACTGGAGCCGTCGTAAAGTCGTCGATCTCTTCAAGTTACTACTTTCGGTAGAGCAACACCGGCTTCATCGCGAGCAGGTGCAGGAAATTCTTTGGCCAAACTCTCCACTTGAACAGGCAGCAAATTCCTTCGGTAAAACCCTCTATTTGCTGCGCCGTGCCTTTGAACCTGATCTGCCAGCGGGCAAGGGCAGTTCATCTAGCTATCTACTGCTGGACCATGACACACTCATGCTCATCCCCGACAGTTTGAAAATCGATGCTGACGTTTTCGAGTCCTCTACCAAACAATTGCAGGCCAAGATACGGAGCCGCTCTGGCAAAGAGTCTGACGTTCAAAATCAAGCCCTGCTGGATGAGTTTGATAGCGTGCTGGCACTCTATAGCGGCGACTATTTAGCGGAGGATCTTTACGAAGATTGGATGCAGCGGCGACGTGATCGACTGCGCCGCATTCATAGCTGGCTCCTGGAGAATGCTGGTGAACTGGCGCTGGTCATTGAAAAAGGACTGCGCGCCTCAGAATACCTGCTTGAATTACTCGAACGAAACTCAGCAGATGAGCAAACACATCGCCAGCTCATGCTTGTTTACGCTCGTATGGGTCGGCGTAGCGATGCCCTCAATCAATATTTGTCGCTGCGTAAGGCATTGAAAGAAGAACTACGGACCTCTCCTCTGCCTGAAACCAATGAACTCTTTCGGCGCATCCAAATGGGTCAGGTTCCGGTAGACCTGCAAGAATCCAGGCTTGCAGGCAAACCTGCTTCGGCTATCACCGCTTCACGAGAGGGAGAAGAGCAGCCTCATGCGGAAACGCATGGATATAAAATACAGGAAGCCAGTACAGGTCAGCTTCGTTTAGATGTTAAAACCGAAGAGCCAATTGTTACACGCCAGTTGGACCCCGACCGCATTTTGAAGGCTGAGCTGGTCGGACGGGAAGATGAAATCGCTCGCATGCAACGTGCTTTTAATCAGGCGGGTAGTGGGCAACGACGAGTCATCTTTACCTGTGGTGAGCCGGGTATTGGCAAATCGCGCCTCGCACGCGATTTTGCGCGCTGGAGTGAAGAGACACAACGGGCGACCGTACTTTGGAGCTACTGCTATGAAATGAGCGGACTACTTCCGTATCAATCAATAGCGGATGCGATTAGCGCTCATGTACAGACCTGCAATCCCGAGCAATTGCGCTCTATGTTGGGTACTAGCGCTGCTGATCTCGCTAAAATAGCGCCGGATATACGTCTTAAATTACCGGACCTGCCCCAAGCGGAACCAATCAGTCCAGAGGCTGAGCGCCGAGACCTGTATAACGCAGTCGCTCACTATTTCAATGCACTTGCAGCAGAACACCCTTTGATTCTGATCCTGGACGACTTACAATGGGCTGATGTTGCCACCGTGCACCTGCTCAACTATTTGACCTTACAAGGGGGAGTCAATCACTTTGGTAGTGTGAGCAGTGCCGACAAGGGTAACGCCTTTCCACTCTACCTGTTGCTCTATCGCACTGGTGAAGTGCATGAGACTCATCCACTTCGCGGGCTGATAGCTGCTCTCCAGCGTGATGGAATAGGTGAAGAGTTACGACTTCAACGCCTTACCGAAGAAGAGGTGCATCAGCTCCTGATCAACATGGCGGGACACTCTGTTAACCCAGTTTTTGCTGGAGAGATTTATCACCATACTGAGGGTAACCCTTTTTTCATTGGCGAGGTTGTGCGCTCACTCATCTTCGAAGGGAAGATCAAATGGACGGGGGAACGCTGGCAGAGTACCGTCAAGGCAACCGAGTTGGAAATACCACAAAGTGTGCGTTTGCTTATCGAGCGCCGCCTGGTCAAGCTCTCCCCTGATTGTCGAACCACGTTAACCATAGCTGCCGTCCTGGGACGGAAGTTTAGCTCTGCACTACTCTGTGAGGCTCATACACTTTCTGAGGAAGTCATTGCAGAACATATTGATAATGCGATTCAGGTTCAGATCCTTGCTTCGCTGAACAACTTTAGCTCCGGGAAAAGTGATATGGTGAGTTTTCGCCAGGGGCAGGATTTCGACCTCACCTTTACGCATGACAAAATCCGCGAGGTATTGTATCAGTGGCTCAATCCTCTGCGGAGACGTACGTTACATCGCCAGGTGGCTCAGGCGATCGAGGCCCACTATGCAGCGCACCTTCAGCCGTTTTACAGCCGCTTGGGTTATCATTATCAGATGGCTGAGAATTACACAAAGGCGGTAGATTACTTGTTGAAAGCAGCAGATCATGCGAGAAGCGTCTATGCCTTCGAGGATGCCGGGAATAATGTGAAAACTGCGCTAGATCTATTGATTGGCGATGGGGAACGTCCGCGCCGTGCTGCGCTACTGCACCTGTTAGCAAACATCTACCTCTATACAGGACAACTGGATGATGCAATCAAGGCTGGCCTGGCGGCTTGTGCTCTCTGGCGTGATCTTGGCGAAGTGGTAAAGCAAGCGGAAACCTACCTGGATCTAGCTTTCTTTTGCCATTGGCAGGGACGGGAGCTGGAATCCATGAAGTATATTCAGTGTGCTCTGGAGTGCATTGCCACAAAGCAGGATCAGACGGCCTTGTTTGCAAAAGCCTATGCTCAATGGGGATTAGCTGCCACTGTTATGGGAGAGGCTCCCGAAGCTCTTGACAAGTTGCGCCAGGCGGATGAGCTGCACGCGAGAGTGGGAGGAGAGGATGCATTTATCTCGGTTGTATCGTTGTGGGCGCTGGCGTGGTGCGCTTTTCTCACAGATTCCCCCCGGCAGATGCTTGAGCATGCCTTACGAGGAGCAGAAGTCTGCTGCACCTCGAATAAACCCGATTGGGAACCAATGATGAATTACTCTGCTGCCTGGGCCTATATGCTTCTCGGACAGATAACCGATGGCGAGTATAAAGCACACGATGCCTTAAAGAAGGCGCAATTGCACGGCGTGGTAGGAGCCCAGGGCTGGGCGAATCTTGTGCTGGCATTTCTTGCTATACAAGCGGGACGTTGGAAGGAAGCAAAACAGGCGGGAGATAGTGCGTACGCGATTGCTAGCACGTTGCACGATGCAGATTTGCAGGCGCGTGTACTATGGAGCCGTAGTGTATGCGCAGGATGGCAAGGCGATTGGGAACGAGCCACTGCGCAAATTCTGGAAGCCTTGCAGTTAGCTAAAATTGAGGGTGAGACCTCGATGGTCTATCCTTACCTACTAGTCCAGGCGGCGAAGGCGTACTTTCATATTGGCAAGCCAGAAGAAGCGCAAACCTACCTCGATCAGGGGATGCAACTCGCGCTCGGTCGTCAATATCGACAGCTGCCCGCGATAGGTGAGCGTTTACAAGGGCGTATCTGGCAGGCCCAGGGGAGATTTGAGGATGCGCAGCTCTGTTTTGAGCGTTCCCTAGCCGGGCTTCTAGCAATTGACGATGCGGTAGAATATGCGCGAACAGAAGAAGCTTACGGCCTGTACTACATTGCGCGTGATAAGTCAGGTGATATGGAGCGTGGTCAAACCTTTCTGAAGAATGCAGAGGCAACCCTCAAAAAGTTAGGAGTGAATGGCTAAAGCTGGAAGTCACATTGGCTCCGGGGGTAGGGAAGGCTGTGTGGCGTGTGTATAGACCCCTTGAGGACCTGCACCAACTCCCCAATCAGAGCCCCCTCACCATGCAATCCTCGATCTTCTTTCGCTGTTTCTTGTCTCAGATGATGAAGCACTCTCAAGAGTTCCTCAGTGACTGGTAGATCACATACCAGCCCATCACTCCGAACGACAAATGCCGATACCTCTAGTTCCATGTGCTTTCTCAGTCCTTCCAATTGATGCATTCTTTTCTCTTCTGCGCTCCTTATATCAGGCCTTTCAATCTTCATTGAGGGCTGGATTCCACTTCGTGTTTGAACCTCTCGCCAGAATACCTTCTAGTCGCTCTCGTTTGCGAGGGTGGTAGTGCTCAATCCACTCCTCAGACAGCTCATCAACTTGTCGCTTCGTCTGCCATTCGGCAAACACTAGATCCTGAGGTATGGGGATCTGGAGATACTGGAGCACGCGCTGAACTGTTGTCTCATACACTTCTATCAGTTCCTCATACGCCACCGTGAGTGGCTGGATGCCGCATGCATCGAAGTAGCTCCACCAATTCGATCCATGTAATAATAACAACCTTAATGAGAACAATACCATATGTAAATCATTCCTTCAAGTTATTTACTATATTCAATTTCGTTATAATAGATTGGTATAGGGCAACCCAGAAGCATTCCTTCAAGTTATTTACTATATTCCATTTCGTTATGTATTATGAAGTGTATTGGAGAGGAGAAACACAATCGGAATCATTCTTGCCTAGAGACCTCTTGTCAGGCCAATCTGAAAGTAGTAGGATTGACATTGCCGCTCCTGATTAGAGCAATGAGGGAAAGGACTGGACAACTTGTCAAGGTGCAAATGTTGTTTACACCTCCTTGCTTCGCCGTTTCTCCAACCATTTCTTAATGCTCGCTTCTTTACCCTGTTGTCCTGGTTCATAGTAGTGTCGTCCTTTCAGACTCTCGGGTAAATACTCCTGAAGCTGAACTGCTGGCGGTCTTTCAGGGTCTTCAATCTGCATGTCTTTATAGTAGTCGTGGGCGTACTTGTAGTCCTTACCATAGTCGAGGTCTTTCATTAGCTGCGTTGGGGCATTGCGAATCCAGAGGGGAACGGGGTCGTTGCGGGTTTGCTGCACATCTTCCTGCACGCGGCTGTATGCCTCATATAAAGCGTTGCTTTTTGGCGCAGTTGCCAGGTGAACTACTGCTTGTGCCAGTGCAAGGTTCGCTTCGGGTAGGCCTACAAAATGCACTGCCTGCTGCGCTGCTACGCATACCGACAACGCTTGAGGATCAGCCATACCAACATCTTCAGATGCAAAGCGAATCAAGCGGCGTACGATATAGA
>WNGJ01001245.1_pt1 | contig 24769 bp, 24 predicted proteins | sample 5400611 | NCBI WGS metagenome assembly WNGJ01 (sample SAMN13153375, study PRJNA577476) | soil metagenome | isolation source: 40 cm soil or saprolite under Garry oak tree replicate 1 | place: USA:California | collected 2016-06-15
GTGTCTAGATTGCAGTGGCGTTCGGAAACGTCCTGACCCCGGCGCTACGCTTTGTCGCGCGAGCGCCTGTAGCTCAGCGGAAGAGCAACGGCCTTCTAAGCCGTGGGTCGGAGGTTCGAATCCTCCCAGGCGCATTCCCCGCGAAGTCCGGCCACTGGTCCCGCCGCCGCAGCCGACATGCGCGGCTGCGGCGCAACCCCCTCGATCGAAGGAGTTGACCGGCGAAAGTCGTCATGGCCCGCGAAGCGGGCCGGACTTTCGCCGGCTACTAAAAGCGAACGCCGAAATCGGCGGTCACGATGGTCACTTCGTCGCCGCCGTAGACGCCTGGGGCATTAAGTGTGTGCACCGCCGAAAGGCCCATCTCCCGCCAGCTGCGGTTAAGCAGGTTGGCCCGGTGCTCGGGGCTGTTCATCCATAGTCTCAGAGCCCCCGCCGGGCTGATGTCCGGAGTCGACCAGAGCAGGTTCTCGCCGGCCGACCAGGTGCTGTAGCCCCGATAGCTGTAGAAGCTTGCGATCCGTTTGAAGAACGATCCGCCGTTGGCCGAGTCGTGACTGAAGTAACCCTTCTGCGCCATCGAGGCCGAGTGCTGGTCGGCCGCCGCCGTCAGCCTCGGCGACATTCGAAGCGCACGAAGCCCGTGCTGGGCGCGAGTGGTGTTGATCTGACTGAGCAGTTGGGATTCGAGGGCGGAGAGATGAAGGCGCGCGGCCGACGCGCTCGTTACTGCCCTGTGCGCAGCCTGATGACGGTAGGCCGCATGGTTGTTCGGCGCAAAACCGATGGCCGCGGCGGCGAGCGTTGCAAGTACCGGGTGCACGGTTCAAACATCGGCCGCACTCCCATTTCAAGTCTCCCCCGTTTGGGGGATGGAGGGCGGGGCAGGCGCACTGCTCTCGCGCCTGTGACGGAGCCAGTCGACGACGATCACCTGGATTGCACCGGCAACCGGAATCGCGCCAAGAGCGCCGAGGATGCCGGCGAGCTCAGCGCCGATCAGAACCGAGATCAGGACCAGCAGCGGCGACAACTGGACTGTCCGTCCGTACACGACAGGCTGCAGGAAATGGTTCTCGATCTGCTGATAGACGATGAAGAAGGCGACTACGACGATGCCGGCGACGATCGAGTGGATGAAAGCCACCGCGCCGATCACAAACGCGGCGATCGTCGCGCCGGCCAGCGGGATCAGATCGAGAATCGCGACGAGCAGGCCCAGCGCAACCGCGAATGGGACGCCCATGATGATCAGCACGATCGTCGTCGAGCCACCCGCGATCACGCTGATCAGCAGATTTCCGGTCACGTAACCGCCGACCGTCCGGTAGATCTGGTTGCAGACGTTCTCCCAGCGCGGGCGGGATTCGGGCGGCAGCAACCCGTAGAAGCGCTCCATCCAGTTCGGGCCCTCGAGCAGCATGAAGAACGTCAGGAACGCAACCGTGATCGTCCCAAGGACGATCGAGATCACGCTCTTCGTGATCGAGAGGGCGGTGCCGGTGAGACCGAGCACCCTCGTCGCTCCGCCCTTGTGGATCGCGTCCCTGATCCGCTCAGGCAGGTGGTATTTCGTCTCCAGGAACCCGAACCGGCCCTTGCCGTGGCTGATGTTGTGCACGTAGTCGGGGACCTTGCTGACCAGATCGCTGACCTGATGGACGACCGTTGGCACGAAGAGCGCCCCGATCCCCGCAAAGGCGACGAGCACGAGCACGAAGGTCACGCCCGAGGCCAGGCCTCGCCTGGGGATTCCGTGCCGCTGGAAGTAGTCGACCGCCGGGTTCATCGCCAGCGCGAGGAAGATCGAGATCAGGATCCAGATCACGACGTGTCGCGAGATCCAGATCACCTCGAGCACGACGGCTACCGCGATGATCGTGCCGAGCACGGTCAGGATCGTGCGCACGGGAAAGCGGACGAGCCGCTCGGGCACCACACGACAAGGATTGCGGCCACGTCGGACGTCTCGTGGTCTGACCGGTGACGTTGCCCGCTTCCTGGCTCGCGAGCACCAAGCCTGAGACCGCGATCGCCCGCAGGCAAGGCTTTGCAGCCTTGACAAGGGCGAGCGTGGACTCTGGCGCCGCGTGATCGCGGGCCAGGGAGCCGGCGAACGTTGCCGGTTAGGCCACTAGGTCGCGGGTTCCGCAAGAATGCGCACTTAGTGAGCCTGCGAGGAGAACCCATCGAAATGACGGCAACGCTGCCCGACGGCCGCTCGGTGCGGGTCTGGGTCGGTGTTCCGAGGGATTCGTACATCGCGCCGCGCGAGCTGGACACGGTGGACATCGAGCTCTCGCTGGTCGGCGGCAACCACCTGGCCGCCGTCAACACGGTTCTCGAGGCCGACCAGACGAGCGAGGCCCGCGCGCTAGCTCGCGAAATCGTCGCCGGCCTCGAGTCGGGCAAGCTCGAGCCGACCGCCGCGGCGCTCGAGCCGCTCGCAGATCAGCCGCGCTAGAGGTCGCCCCACTCAGGACGTTCGACCCCGGCGAGTTCCTGAATCGAGCCGTAGATCGTCTGCACGATCTCTGTGCTGTGCACAGCGATGCGACAGGTGCCGTAAGGAAGCTTGTTCTTTCGTTTCTTCTGGCTAGAGCGCGAGTATCGATTCACGAACGACCTACAGAGGCACGTGCGTCGAAGCCCGAGTGTGGCCAGCCAGAAATCTTCTATCTCCCGTTGGCGTCGTTCGTGGTCCGCGAAAAGATTGCACGTAACCCGGAACTGCTCGTCCGCGACACCGAACTCAACCCTCAGAAACTCCGCGAAGTGCCGAATGACGGCTGGATCGGCGTTTGCGAGTCGCACTGCATGCCGGCCCTTATCGCCTTCGGCCCAATAGAGCATGCACCCGGCGACGTAGAGAGCGTCCGCGCCCTTGGCTCGTAGTCGGCCTCGCTCCTGGTAGGCGAGACGGCGCGCTCGACCACGTTCGGCATTTACGGCGGCGCCCCTGAACTGCCCGTGGTAGATCGGGTTGCGGCGCTTCAACGAAGATCGTTGCTCTGCCGTAAGCGGAATGTCGCGTACCCAAAGGCTGGCAGTCGAACGTGAGACGCCTAGCCGGCGCTCGATTTCCTTCACAGACCGTCCCTCTTCGCGCCGCATTCGCCGCGCCTCGTCTCGCTCTTGCGTTTTCATTTCTGAAAACATACCGAAAAAGCCGAACGGCGTTGAATCGAACGGCGCATGACGTGAGAGGAGCGGGCGGCCGGGATCGAACCGGCGACACGAGCCTTGGAAGGGCTCTGCTCTACCACTGAGCTACGCCCGCGTACGGACTAGCGTATCGGCGGTGCATCCATATTCGTGGAGCCTCCACGCCGAGGCCGTCGTGCTGGTCCCGCTGCTCGCCTTGGCCTACGCCTTCGTCCTTCGCCGCTACCCGGCGCCCGGCTGGCGGATCGCCTGCTTCCTTGGCGGACTGGGGCTGATCCTCGCCGTCTTCGTCACACCGCTCGAGAACCTCGCGCTGCACTACCTGCTGACCGCGCACCTGCTCCAGAACGTCGCGCTCGCTGAGTGGAGCCCGGCGCTCGTGGTGCTCGGGATTCCGCCGGCTGCGGCTGCTGCCGCGCGCAAATACACCGCCGTTCGCGCCCTGACGCACCCGCTCGTCACGCTGCCGCTCTGGCTGGCGACCTATTACGCCTGGCACCTGCCGGCCGCCTATGACACGGCGCTTCGCCATCCCTCGACGCTGCTCCACGTCGAGCACCTCTGCTACTTCGTCACCGGCATGCTCGTCTGGTGGCCGGTACTGACCGGACGGCTCGACGCCGGGCTGTCGGCCGCATACCTGTTCGCCGCGTTCGCGCTCGCGAGCCCGCTCGGCCTGCTGCTCGCGCTGATTCCGAACGCCGTCTACGACTTCTACGAGCACGCTCCGAGAGTCTGGGGCTGGAGCCCTCTCACCGACCAGCAGGTGGCCGGCCTGACGATGGCAGCCGAGGAGGCAATCGTCTTCTTCGGCGCTTTCGCGTTCTACTTCATCCGCTTCATGCGTCGCGAGGACGCCTCCATCGACCTGAAGTACGCCAGATGGACGAGGTGATTCTCGCCCGCCACGGCGAGAGCGAGCTCAGCGTCGCCGGCACCGTCAACGGCGACCCGGCCGTCGCTTGCGCGTTGACCGAGACCGGCGTGGAGCAGGCCCGCCGGCTGGCAGAGAGACTCGCCGACGTCGAGATCGACCTGTGCGTGACGAGCGAGTTCGAGCGCGTCCGGCAGACGGCAGACCTCGCGCTCGCCGGACGTGACGTTCCACGTCTCGTGTTGCCCGACCTGAACGACGTCCGCTTCGGCAGCTTCGAAGGTGGCACCCTCGCCGACTATCGCGGGTGGGCAGCTGCAAACGAGCCGACGATCGAGGCACCGGGAGGAGGCGAAAGCCGGGCGGCAACGGTGCTCCGTTACGCGCTCGGTTACCGAAAGATCCTGGCCCGGCCGGAACGGATGATCCTCGTGGTCGCCCACGGCCTGCCGATTCGATACGTGCTCAACGCTCTCGACCGGATCTCGCCCATGCCTCTGGTTGAGCAGGTCGCCTACGCCGAGCCGTACCGCCTCTCCAGGTCCCAACTCGAGGCCGCCCTCTCTTCGCTGGAAAAGTGGGCGGAACGGCCTCTCTGGACTTCGTAGGTCGGGGCGGGCGGATTCGAACCGCCGGCTTCTGCCTCCCAAAGGCAGCGCTCTGACCAGGCTGAGCTACGCCCCGCTTAGGCCTTCGAGTCTAGCCCGCCGTCCCGCCGGCGGCCTCTCCGCCCTCCGCCGCGGGTGCCCCCGAATGTTTTCGTCGCACAGAGCGCACGTTGTCTCCGCTTTCGTGACGTTTGCGTCGTGATGTCGTCCGAAGAGCCTGATAGAAAGTCGCGCTTCGGATGCGTCGGGGGGCACTATCCGTGTGCGTGGTCGCCTTGTTCGCCGTTTTGGCGGCGCCGGGGGCCGCGCCGAGCACACTGGCCGGGAGCAGTGGTGCGTTGACTGCGCGGGACAATTCCCTGATCACCGCGGTCAATGCGGAACGGGCGCTGGAACTGCTCCCGAAGCTCCGCCTGGACTATCGCCTTGCTCGTGCCGCTCGCGCGCATTCGTTGGACATGCTGCGCCACGACTACTTCGGTCACGGCAACTTCAGTGGACGGATGTCGCTCTTCCACGTCCGCGGATCGATGTTCGCCGAGAACCTCGCCTGGGGCACCGGCGTCATGTCGGCGGGCTCCGTGCTCGCTCACTGGGTTTCGAGCCCGGCGCACCGGGCGATCTTGCTCGATCCACACCTGCACCGGATCGGCGTCGCGACGCCGATCGGCGCCTTCGACGGCTTCTCGCGGGCGACCATGGTCACCGCCGACTTCGCCGGCTAGGAAGGGTTTGGCGTGAAAACGCTCCTAGAAAGGACTAGTCCCGCTCGATCAACTCGCGAAGCTCCGCGAACTTCTCACGGCGGAGGTCGTCCCGCTCGCCGCCTTCGACGCGGCGCACCAGATCCTCGACGAGCGGCGCCAGTTCGACCGGGTTGAATGGCTTCGTCACGTAGTCGACGCCGCCGAGGTCGATTCCCTTGGCCCGGTCCCGGACCTCTGCTCGAGCTGTCAGAAAGATGATCGGAATGCGACTCGTCGCCTCGTCGGACAGGAGCTCCTCAGCGACCTCCCAGCCGTTCCGGCCCGGCATCATCACGTCGAGGAGGATGACGTCGGGGCGTTCGGTGCGTGCGGTCTCGAGGCCGCTGTCGCCGTCGGAGGCCTCCAGGACCCTCATGCCCTCGGCCTCGAGGTTGACGCGGCAGAGCAGCCGGATCGGGGCTTCGTCGTCGACAACGAGAACTGTCGTCATGCGGTCTCCTGTCCACTCAGGGCTGGCTGGCGTGCGAGGGGCAACTCAAAGGCGAAGCTCGACCCGGCGCCCTCGCGCGAGTCGACCCACATGCGTCCTCCCATGGCAGCGACGAGACCGTGGGCAATGAAGAGCCCGAGGCCGGTTCCGGTCGCCGAGGAGTCGTGAGTGACCGCGTCGCCGCGGTGGAATTTCGTGAAGATCCGCCGCTGCTCCTCCTCGGGGATCCCGATTCCCTCGTCGACCACGCGAACCTCGACGGCCTCTTCGCCGGCGCGCCGGGCGGCCACCGTGACCTTGCCGCCGTTCGGCGAGAACTTGACGGCGTTGTCCACGAGGTTGGCGAGGATCTGCCGCAGCTTGTCTCCGTCGGCCTCCGCGTCGAGCGGCTCCTCGGGCAACTCGAGCACGAAGTCGTGGCCGTTGGCGCCAGGGGCCTGACGAGCCACGTGCACGACCTCCGAAGCGACCGCCCTGACGTCCGTTGGGGCGAGGTTGACCTGCAGGTCGCCGGTGTCCAGCCGCGCGACGTTCAGGAGCTGGTCGACGATCGTGGTCAGGCGCTCCGACTCGGAGGCGATGTAGCCGAGGAACGTCCGCCTTTCGTCCTCGCCGAAGAGCACGTCCTGACGGAGCAGCGTCTCGGCGAAGCCGTAGATCGAGGTCAACGGCGTCCGGAGCTCGTGCGACACGGCGGTCACGAAGTCGGACTTCATCTGCTCGACGACACGCTCGGCCGAGATGTCCCGGAACGCGAAGATCCGTCCCGAGACCGCGCCCGCGGGGTCCCTCATGATCGCCTCGGTCAGCGAGAGCCAGACCTCGTCGTCCCCCCGCCTGATCGAAAGAAGGCGGTCGCCAACCCCATCCGGGCCGCTCTCGTCGCCCGATTCGAGCGTTCTCTCCAGGACCTGCAGCGTCGAGCGCCCGATCGCGTCGGCGGCCCGGATGCCCGTGATCCGCTCCGCCGCCTCGTTCCAGAGCACGACTCCACCTTCACGATCGACTGCCACGATTCCGTCGGCGATGTTGGCGAGGATCGCCACGCTGCGCTCCTTCTCCAGCGCGACCCGCTGGTAGAGCTCGGCGCTCGCGAGCGCCGCCGAGGCGTTGCCGGCGAGGGCGGCCAGCGCCTCTACCTCCTCGGGCTGCCAGTTTCGCGGCCGGCGGGCGTAGACCGAGAGCACGCCCTGCTGGCCTTCGTCGGAGCCGACGAGCGGCACGGCCAGGAATGCCCTGTAGCCGGCGGCCAGTACCGGGTCAATGACGCGGGAACCCTCGGCCTCGACGTCCCCGATCGCGACAGGGCCACGCGTTTGAATCGCGTCGGCCCCGGCCCAGCCGGTCGTCGGGGAGTGTGTCTCGTGGAGATCGTCGGGCAGCTCTCCGCGGGCCGCGCTGACAACCAACTGCTCGTCCTCGAGCAGGCGGACGACAGCAGCGTCAGCACGGAGCAGAACCGGTGCTTGCGCGACGATCTCGTCGAGAACCGCGGCCGGATCGAGCTCGGTAGCGAGCAAGCCTCCGGTCCTGGCCAGCTGCTGCGCCAGGCCGCGCGCCCGGCGCTCGCTCTCGTAGAGCTCGCTCCGCTCGAGCGCCCCGCGCGCGGTGCCGGCGAGGTTGAGTGCCAGCTCGAGGTCGTAATCGCTGAACCGACGCGGCTCGGCGAAGAGGACGACCGCGAGGCCGCCCTGGTTACCGGGCGCCTCCACAGGAACGGCGAGCAGCGCGCCGTAGCCCGCCGACCCGGCAGCCTCCCGCCACGCCGGATCGAAACGGTCGTCTTCGGCGAGCGCCGGCGCGGCGATTACCGTCCTGCTCCCCGCCCACGTCGCCCAGGGCTCCGCCGCCCCGGTCCCGGCCTGGTCCACCAGGGCTGCGACCTCCTTCGGCAAGCCGTGGTCCGCCGCGAGCTCGAAGGTGCCTTCGCTCGTTGGCATCAACAGGGCCGCGGAGGATCCGCCGAGCGCCTCGGCAGCGGCTCGGGCCACAGCTCGCAAGGTCTCGGCGTGAGAGATCGGCGCCGCCAGCGCGGAGGCGATGTCGTAGAACGCGCGTTGAATCCTCGCCTGCCGCGAACGTTCTTCGAAGGTCTCCGCGTTGCGAAGCGCGAGAGCCGCGAGCGTCGCGAAGGCCTCCAGTAGCTCTGCGTCGGAGCTCGTGAAAGACCGGCCTGGATCGTGGGTGCCGACCCCGAGCACACCGCGAATTTGATCCGACCACATCATCGGAGCGACGATCGCCCCGACATATCCTCGGTAAGCCTGGTGCGGCACCGAGTCAGGAAGCTCCGCGTAGTCGCGCGAGAGCGCCGGCGCACGATGGCTGATGGACTGCCCGGCGAGCCCCTGGTTGGACGAGAACTCGAAACCGACGAGGTCTGGCTCGAGCCCGTGCACGGCGGCGCAACGGAGTGTCCCCCGCTCGCTATCCAGGAGGTAGCAGTCGGCGGCCTCGCAACCGAGCAGGCGGGCGACCTCGTCGACGAACCGCTGTAGCACGGCTTCGAGCTCGAGCTCGCTGGTGACGACCTGCGCCGCCCCCAAGAGCGCCGTCTGCTCGAGCAGCCGCTGTCTGTTCTCGTCGAGTAGCCGCGCCGAGTTGATCGCGAGCGCGAGCTCGCGCGCAACGGATTCGACGAGGGAGATCTCGCCCTCCGACCACGGACCGGCCGCGGAGCGGTGGAGGCCCAGAACGCCGATCGGCTGCTCGAGGGCGATCATCGGTGTCGCGATCAGAGACTTCGTCCCGAGGCGGAGCAGCGTGTCCGTCGTGCCTCCATCGGGATCCTCGAGCTCCGAGTCGTTCTCGACGTCCGAGACTACGATCGTCCGCCCGTCGGCCGCCGCTCGATTGGCAGCCGGCAGGTTCTGCGTCTGTGGCCCGATCGGCTGCAGGCCGGTCGCAAACCATTCGGCCGCCAGGCGCTGGGGCTCGTCTGGCTGGCCGAGGCGGATGAAGCAGCGGGAAGCCCGAAGCGCCCGCCCAACTTCTGTAACCGCGACGCGTGTGCCGTCGGCGAGCCCGTCGACCGAGCGCACCCGCCTCGAGATGTCCCCGACCAGCCGCTCGCGCGCCAGAGCCTCGTCGAGGGCGCCGGCGGACCGCGTCCGCTCGAGTGCCAGCGCCGCCTCCGACGCCAGCGACTGCATCAGCGTCACCTCCTCGCTCGAGAAGGCGCGCTTTTCGGACGTCGGCGCCGCAACCAGCACGCCGACCACCCGCTGGTCGACGATCAGCGGCACGAAGGCCCCGCTCTTGGCACCGACCGCCTCGACGAGCCGCCGGCTGACGAGCTGAGAGACGGAGCAGTCGAAGACGACTACCGGAGCAGCCTGGAAGTAGGCGCTCGCGATCCCGGAGGGCTCGTTGCGAAGGTCGAGGCGGATCTCGCGCCACCACTCGACGTCCTGTCCTTCGTCCCGGGCAACCAGCCCGGTCGCCTCGCCTGCTTCCTCGTCGATCAGCGCCAGTGCCGTGAACTCCAGCCCGAGGACGGACCCGACCTGGTCGAGGAGCACCCGGCCCGCTGCCTCGGGATCATTCGTCCGTGCCAACGCATCCGCAGTCGCCGCGACCGCTTCGAGCTCACGACCCCGAACGGAGACGAGCTCTTCGAGCGCCTCCGTGTCACGCGCGTTCGGTCCGACCGCGTCCGGGTCGGGGCGGTCGCCCCAACGGGCGACAAAGACAAGTGCCGGCACGAGCGCGATCACGCTCGCAGCGAGCGTGAGCCAAATGTGCCCGCCGAAAGCGGCGCGATTGCGGAACACGACCGCACCTAGGATCGCCGCAGGGATGCCGATGCAAGGAAAGATCAGCCCGAGCGCGAGGTCGTTCGCCGTCAACCCGGCGCGCTCGCGCCAGAGCTGAGGAGCCAAAGCCACGGTCACGGCGAGGTAGGCGGCCGCGACGGCGAACAGCGGCACCGCATTGAACAAAACCACCTTGGTCTCGGTACTCACTGGGCCCCGTGGATGATAGGAGTCGGACACCGACGCGTCGAGGCGCCGCCTGAGCGGCCCTGGATCCGAGCCGCTACGACCCCCGCTGTCCCGCTTTCAAAGATGGGCCGGACGGCCTATTGGCAAGGGCTCACCACCGCGGTAGCGTCTCTCCCACTGGGCGATGCGCACCGCTGGGTGGTTCCTGGCGATATGCCCGCGGTGAGCAATTGAGAGGGTCCGCCGCCACGACCCCCCGAGCGGCGGGCCACTCTCTTTATGCGGCTCTTATGCTCCGGCGCCGCGAGCGACGCCTCCGGGGTTGAGTTGATGAGAGCCGTTGGTTCGGGCTTTTCTTTCTGTTAAGAGGCAGGCGGGCTGGTTTTTCGGCCGCTACATTGGATCCGTGGTCAAGCGCGTCTTGCTCGCGGCGCCCCGGGGCTATTGCGCGGGCGTCGAACGAGCGGTGGAGACCGTCGAGCGTGCGCTCGAGCAACACGGGCCTCCCGTTTACGTCAGAAAGCAGATCGTTCACAACTCTCACGTCGTCGACGAGTTGAGTGCTCGCGGCGCCGTCTTCGTGGACAGCGTCGAGGACGTCCCGAAGGGCGGACTCGTCGTCTTCTCGGCGCACGGAATTGCTCCCGCGGTTCGCGCCGACGCCGCTGCTCGCTCGCTCCGGACGATCGACGCGACCTGCCCCCTGGTCACGAAGGTGCACGCGGAGGCAAAGCGCTATGCCGCGGAGGGCTACACGGTCGTCCTCGTCGGACACGCCGGCCACGAGGAGGTCGAGGGAACGATGGGCGAAGCGCCCGAGGCGATCGTGCTGGTCGAGTCCGTCGCCGACGCGGAGCGGCTCGAGATCGAAGATCCGCGCAGGGTCGCTTACGTGACGCAGACCACGCTGTCCGTGGACGAGACACGCGAGATCATCGCCGTCCTGCAGCGCCGCTTCCCGCTCCTTCACGGGCCCGAGAAGGAAGACATCTGTTACGCGACGACGAACCGCCAGCAGGCCGTCAAGGACCTGCTTGTCCACGTACAGCTGCTGCTCGTGGTCGGCTCTGCGAACAGCTCGAACTCGAAGCGACTGGTCGAGGTCGCAGAGGCAAGCGGCGTTGCCTCGTACCTGATCGAAAGCCGCCGCGATCTCGAAGAAGGGTGGCTCGCCGACGTCGAGACGGTTGGCGTCACCTCCGGGGCCTCGGCGCCCGAGGTGCTCGTCGAGGGTGTGTGCGAGTGGTTCCGCGCCCGCGGCATCGCCGACATCCGCGAGTTCTCGCCCGCGGAGGAGAACGTCGTCTTCAAGCTGCCTGCAGAGCTCCGCCGCTCGGCGGCCTAGCCCGGAAGCACCTAAGCCGTAGCGGGAACCGCGGCTGCCTCGGTCGCGTCGGCGATCTCGCGCACGACCTCGACGATGTCTCGGTTCGCGTTGAAGGTCCGGCGCTGCCGGTCGGCGCCGTTGCCGCGGCTGAGGATGTCGCGGATGCCTTCGAGCTCTCGCTCAGAGCCCAGCTCGCGGGCGTGGGGCTCGATGTCACGCAGATTGCGCCGAACGAGTTGGGCGACGGGGACACGGTTTCGCCGGCCCGTCGCGAGGTCCATGACCGGCGCTTCGAGCCCGTAGCGGGCGGCCAACCACTTGTTCTCGGTCGTCAGGATCCGGTGGTAGGACGGAATCTCGTCGCCGCGCTCGTATCGCTCGCAGTAGTGCTTCACGAGCGCCTGGCAGAACGCCGCCAAAGCGACAGCGTCTTCGACTCGGGTCACCGCGTCGCAGATTCGGATCTCGATCGTGCCGAGGCGCGGATGCAGGCGGATGTCCCACCAGATATGGGTGTAGTCGGCGATGCAACCGGTCTTCTCGAGTTGGCCGACCACCTCGGCGTAATCCGCGTAGTCCTTGAAGCGCGGTGGCGGACCGGAGCGTGGAAAGGCGGCGAAGACCGTCTGCCTGCTCGACGCGAGACCCGTCGCCTCGCCGCGCCAGAACGGCGACGACGCCGACAGAGCGAGCAGCGACGAGATATGTGCCAGCAGGCCGTTGACGACCTGGATCGCCTTCTCGGGATCGTCCACGGCCACGTGGATGTGGAGCCCGAAGATCAGCTCGCGCCTGGCCACGTACTGCATCTGGTCGATCAAGTGACGGTAACGGTCGCGGGCGGTGATCCGCTGGCGCTCGAACAGACTGAAGGGGTGCGTCCCAGCGGAGCCGACGCGGAGCTCGTCCTTGCCTGCGATCCCGGCAACGTAAGCGCGCAGCCTGCGGAGCTCGCGATCGATGTCGCCCGCGGTTCGGCAGACGGGGGTCGCGATCTCGAGCACCGACTGCATCAGCTCCGGATTGATATGGGTCTCGAGCTCATGTCCCGAGATCGCCGCCAGCACGGTGTCGATGTGCTGAACGAGGTCGAAGCTCTGACCGTCGAGCAGCATGTACTCCTCCTCGACGCCGAGTGTGAAGGGCTCACTCTGCCCGAACGCGTGGTCGAGCACGCTGCCGCCGGGAGCGAAGCTCTTGCCGGTGATCGTGGCCGGGTAGATCTGTTTCATCGCGGCAAGTATGTACTCCTCGCTCACTAATATCGCCGCGCGTGGAGGCGCTGCTGCAGGTCGAGCAATGGGCGGTCGGCAACGCGGCGGTCGGGGTGACCGACGCTGCGGAGACGATCGCGACGACCGGCGAGACGGGGGCGACGTTTCGGTGGGCGTCGGTCACGAAGCTTGCAACCGCGCTCGCGGCGCTCGTGGCGGCCGAGGAAGGGGTGCTGGAGCTGGACGAGCCGGCCGGACCGCCCGGTTCGACGGTCCGCCACCTGCTCGCCCATGCTTCGGGGCTCGCGCCCGACGGCGAGATCCCGATCGCGCAGCCCGGCACGAGGCGGATCTACTCGAACACCGGCTTCGAGGTGCTTGCGAACATCGTCGCGGAAGGCGCCGAAATGCCGTTCGCCGACTACTTGCGCCAAGCCGTGCTGGCGCCCCTCGGTCTGTCCGCATCGTTGGACGGATCGCCCGCCTCGGCTGTCAGCGGAACGCTCAACGACCTGCTCGCTCTAGGCCGTGAGCTCCTCGCGCCCAGGCTGATCGCGCCTGAGACGCTCGCGGAAGCGACCGACGTGGCTTTCCCGGGGCTGGTCGGTGTCCTGCCCGGCTTCGGCCGGATGGAGCCGAACGACTGGGGGCTCGGCTTCGAGCTTCGCGACGAAAAGCGGCCGCACTGGACCGGGCAGCGGAACTCACCGCGGACGTTCGGCCACTTCGGCCAGAGCGGCAGCTTCCTCTGGGTCGATCCGGACGCCGGGCTCGCTTGTGCCTGCCTCACCGACCAGGGCTTTGGGGACTGGGCGAAAGAGGCCTGGCCGCGGCTTTCCGATGCCGTGCTCGAGGAACTGCGGGGAACCAGCGCGGCCGTCTAGCACCTCAGGCATCCTTGGCGTGGGTGGCGGACCAGCCCTTCAAGCGTGCCGAACGACGGGCGAGCACGAAGCGGCGCAGAACCGCCGGCCGCCGCGTCGCGTTCGCGGCCCTGGTGATCATCGCCGGCGCGACCGCAGCAGCCGTTTGGGCGGCTGAGCGCAACGACCGCGAGATCGCGCGGATCGACCCCGCCGCGTCGTCCGCTGCGCCTCGAACCACGACGACGGCTCCAGCACCGGCGCGCGCGACGCATCTGGTCGCACGCCCGGCCGGGTCGCTGCCCTCGGCGGTCCAGGACGGTGCGCTCGCCAGGGTCGGTAGCAGCGTCGTCCTGCTCGGAGGACTCGACTCGGCGATCACCTCGACCAACGACGTCCGTCTGATCGCGAACCGCCGCGCGCACACGATCGGACACCTGCCCGTTGTCTTTCACGACGGGGCCGCCGTCGCGATCGGCCGCTCTGTTTATGAATTCGGCGGTGGCAACGGCATCCGGCAGCTCGACCAGATTCTGCGGGTCGATCCCCGGACCGGGAGCTCGCAGGAGGTGGGGCGGTTGCCCGCTCCGAGCAGCGATCAGGCCGGGGCCGGACTCAACGGAACGGCGTACATCGTCGGCGGCTACACCGGTGCCCGGTGGCTGGACACCATCGTCAGTTGGAGTCCCTCTCTGGGCGCGCACGTCGTTGCGCACCTTCCTTCCGCCGTTCGCTACGCGGCGGTGGCGGCAGCCGGCGGCAAGATCGTGATCGCCGGCGGCTCGCTTCCGAGCGGCACCGCGAGTTCCGCAATCGAGGTCTTCGATCCTGCCTCTGCCTCGGTACGGCGAATCGGCTCGCTGCCCACGCCGACAACCCACGCGTCCGCAGCGACGATCGGCAACGAGATCTTCGTGATCGGAGGCCGTGGCGCTAGGTCGGGCACTCCCATACGCCGCATCGTCGCGATCGACGTCGCTACCCATCGCGTCCGCGCCGCCGGCCGGCTCGGCACGGCGCTGTCTGACACCGCGGCGGTCGGGCTGGGCGCGAGGATCCTTGTCGCAGGCGGGCGCACGCAGGCTCCGACGGCAAGCCTGACAAAGCTCGTCAAGGCACCCCTGAGGACCCCGGCGTCCCGTCATCCCGTCAAACCCACCCGGTCGGCCACGCCCGGGCGGATCAACGTCTATGCGTATGACGGCGCGAATGCGCTCAGCCCCACGGTTCGCGCCATGCCGGCCCGCGTCTATGTCCCGAATAGCGCGAGCAACACCGTCGACGTGATCGACCAGCGCACCTTCAAGATCGTTGCCCACTATCCGGTTGGACTGCTGCCCCAGCACGTCACGCCCTCGTACGACCTGAAGACGCTTTGGGTGGACAACGACGTGGGCAACAGCCTGACACCGGTGAGCCCGTTCACCGGCCGGCCGGAAGGCAAGCCGGTCCCGGTCGACGATCCGTACAACCTCTACTTCACACCGGGCGGACGCTTCGCGATCGTGGTCGCCGAGCGGATGCATCGGCTCGACTTCCGCTTCGCTCACACGATGAAGCTCCACAAGGCGCTGAACGTCCCGTGCCGTGGCGTAGACCACATGGACTTCTCGGCCGACGGGACCTACCTGCTCGCCAGTTGCGAGTTCTCCGGGCAGATGATCAAGGTCGACGTCCGCCGCGAGAAGGTCGTCGGCTTCCTGAACCTACGAGACGGGGTGCCCCAGGACGTGAAGCTGTCGCCCGACGGGCGCATCTTCTACGTCGCAGACCTGTCGAGGAACGGAGTCTGGGAGATCGACGGTCGCCGCTTGAAGGTGCTCGGGTTCATCCACACCGGCGCCGGCGCACACGGCCTCTACCCCAGCCGAGACGGGAAGCTGCTCTACGTCACGAACCGCAACGAGGGAACGATCTCGGTGATCAGCTTCGCCACGCGCAAGATCGTGGCGAACTGGAACGTCGGGGGAAGCCCCGACATGGGAGGCGTGTCGGCTAACGGTCGGGTCCTCTGGCTATCGGCGCGCTACAACGCGCAGGTCTATGCGATCAGCACGAAGAATGGCCGCGTCCTCGCCCGGATCTCGGTCGGCTACGGCCCGCACGGCGTCTGCGTCTGGCCGCAGCCGGGGCGCTACTCGCTGGGGCACACGGGAATCTTGCGGTAGGAGGGTTTGGCTAGGAGTCGTCCGCGAACAAGGGGCGGATGAACTCGTCGAAGGTCGCGCGGTCGCAGCTCGCGACCGTTGCTGCCGTCAGTGCACGCACCGAGGCCGTGCGGGGAATCCCCATGGTCAGCGCAACCTCGCCGAAGTAGTCGCCAGGCCGCAGGACGCTGCGAGGTCCCATGGACTCCTGGCTGACCGTGAACATTCCGGTGAGGACGACGTAGAAACGGTCGCCGTCGTCGCCCTCTTCGACTACGGCGCCGCCGGCGGGCACATCCTCGCGGCGCATCTTCTGCCCGAGCCGGACCAGCGTCTCGCCCGGCAGTTCGGCGAGCAGGCCGATGCGCTGCAGCTCGGTTAGTCCGGCGGGAACGAACCTGGGACTCATGATGTAGGTGTACACCTACATCAATGGGCGAGCTGACTGGATGGAGACTTTGCCCGCGCTGCGGCGCGGAACTCGCGGGCGACGCGGCGCGGCTCGTTTGCGGTGCGTGCGGGTTCGTCGTTTACGCGAGCTCGAAGCCGACCGCCGGCGCGCTTTGCGTCGACAACGGACGGGTCCTGCTCACGCGCCGAGCGCTCGAGCCCTTCAAGGGATTCTGGGACATCCCGGGCGGCTTTCTCGAAGAGGGCGAGGGTCCGCTTGACGGGCTACGACGCGAGTTGCGTGAGGAAACCGGGCTCGAGGTCGAGCCCGAGCGCTTCCTCGGGATCTGGATCGACCGCTACGGCGGCGACTCGACAGCTGAGGCGACGCTGAACCTGTACTGGACCGCGCGAGTCGTCGGAGGGGAGGCGGCCGCGGCCGACGACGTCTCCGAGCTCCGCTGGTTCGACCGGGATGCGCTCCCGGCGCCCGATGAGCTGGCGTTCCAGAACGTCCGGCTTGTGCTGGCCGCCTGGCGCGACGAGCAAACGTAAGTCCCCGGCTCAACCAAGAGGAATTCGGGCCGATTGATGCCCAAAGGCATTAGGCCTTCCGGACTGGCAAGTTAGGCCGTTCGGCTCATACACATCGACCGGGATCAGGCCGATCATTCGTTCATGAGCGACCGAGGCTTCCACCGGATCGAAGCGGACCTCGAGGACAGCTGGCTGGAGGACTGGGCCGGCGTCGGAATTGCCGAGCTCGAGGCGTATCTGGCCAAGCACGCGGCGTTCCTCTCGTTCCTCGAAGACGCCAAGCACTAGATCCGAGTCCGCAAAACCCGCGCCCCGGTTTTCGGCGCCTCGAAGCTCAGCTATCTGACAGCGGCGAACCTAAGCCGAAGCGCCGTTCTCGCCGTTCTCGCCCAGGCCGAGTGACTTCTCCAGAGCGCTCTTCGGCTGGGCACCGATCGCGGCTGCCGCCGGCTCGCCGCCCCGGAAGAGGATGATCGTCGGGATCGAGACGATTCCGTACTTCTGAGCCAGCGAAGGCTCCTCGTCGATGTTCACCTTGACCAGCTTCAGGTCGTCGTCCCGCTCCTCGACAATCTTGTCGAGCACGGGCGAGACAGCGTGGCACGGTCCGCACCACTCGGCCCAGAAGTCGACGATCACTGGCTTGTCGCTCTGCAGGACCTCCTGCTCGAAGCTCGATTCGGTTACAGCAGTACTCATTTCGATGTTCCTTTCCTCTGTCGTTGAACCTTGAAACGCCTGCGCCTGAGTCCTTGTTCCCCGCGCCTAGACTGGAGGGATGGAGCAGCTCTTCACACCACTGCCGCCGGTTCCCGACCATCCTCGGCTCGAGGAGGAGATTCTGCAGTGGTGGGAGGACGAACAAATATTCCAGCAGCTTCGGGAGCAAAACCGCGGCGGGCCGGAGTGGTCGTTCATCGACGGGCCGGTCACCGCGAACAAGACGCTCGGCGTCCATACAGCGTGGGGCCGGACGCTCAAAGACGTCTTCCAGCGTTACAAGGCGCTGCGTGGGTTTGACCAGCGTTACCAAAACGGGTTCGACTGCCAGGGTCTGTGGATCGAGGTCGGCGTCGAGCGGCAGTTGGGTCTCAACTCGAAGCGGGAGATCGAGGAGTACGGGCTCGAGCAGTTTGCCGCGAAGTGCCGTGACGTCGTCGTCAAGTCGTCCGAGCAGCTGACGCGCGGTTGCAAGCGCCTCGGGCAGTGGATGGACTGGGGCAACGACTACTACACCTTCAGCGACACGAACATCGAGTACATCTGGAAGTTCCTGAAGGTGGTGGACGAGAAGGGATGGCTCTATCTCGGCCACCGCGCAACCGAGTGGTGCCCCAGATGCGGGACATCGATCTCGCAGCACGAGCTGACCGGAAGCTACGTCGACCGCGCGGATCCGTCTCTCTTCGTTCGCCTTCCGCTCCTCGATCGGCCCGGAGAGTCGCTCGTGATCTGGACGACGACGCCGTGGACGCTTCCTGCGAACGTCGCGGCCGCGGTCAATCCAAAGGCAGAGTACGGCCGCCGGCTCAACGGCGAGTGGGTTGCTGCGCCCCGCTATCCGGACGAGGATTTCGACGAGCGACTGCAGGGCTCGGAGCTCGTCGGCTGGCGTTACGAAGGCCCGTTCGACGATCTTCCGCCGGGCGCGGCGGTCGAGCATCGCGTGATCCCCTGGGACGAGGTCGCTATGGACGAAGGAACCGGCATCGTCCACATTGCGCCGGGATCCGGGGCGGAGGATTTCGAGCTCGCCCGGCTGCATGACCTGCCCGTCCTTACGCCGGTCGACGAGGCCGGGCGCTTCTACAACGACTACGGGTGGCTGCACGGCCTCTCGACGGTCGAGGCCGCCGAGCAGATCATCGGACGTCTCGAGGAGAAGGGGATTCTCGTCGAAGCCGGGTTGTATGAACACCGCTACCCCGAATGCTGGCGCTGCCACACGCCGCTGATCTTCAGGATCGCCGACGACTGGTTCATCGCGGTCGACGATCTTCGCCCGCAGCTGCTCGAAGCAAATGCGACGGTCGAATGGGTTCCGGCCTATTTCGAGAAGCGCATGGAAGACTGGCTACGGAACCTCGGCGACTGGAATATCTCTCGGCGCAGGTACTACGGACTACCGCTGCCGATCTATCCATGCACGTGCGGGCACCGGACCGTGATCGGCTCCAAAGCTGAGCTTGCGGAACGCGCTGTCGAGGGGATGGAACAGCTGGAGGAGTTACGTCGTCCGTGGATCGACCGAGTTCCGATCCGCTGCGAATCATGCGGCGAGACCGTTGAGCGCATCCTCGAGGTCGGGGACGTCTGGCTCGACGCAGGCATCGTTCCTTTCTCCACGCTCGGGTGGGAGAACCCGACCTGGATCCCCGAGGGTTACGCGACCGGCGCGGCCCGCGGGCTCACACACGCAGACCTCCCAGACCACGCCTATTGGGAGAAGTGGTTCCCGGCCGATTGGGTCAGCGAGATGCGCGAGCAAATCCGGCTTTGGTTCTACTCGCAGCTCTTCATGTCGGTCGTGCTCGTCGGCAAGGCTCCTTTCAAGCGCGCACTGGGCTACGAGAAGATGTTCGACGAGAACGGCCGCGAGATGCACGGGTCATGGGGCAACATGATCGAGGCCGAGGACGCGTTTGCGCAGATGGGCGCAGACGTCATGCGCTGGCAGTATTGCCAGCAGCCCCCCACGCAGGATCTCTGGTTTGGCTACGGCCCTGCACGTGAGATCAAGCGCAACCTGCTCACGCTCTGGAACTCCGTCAGCTTCCTGATCGACTCCGGAAACATCGAGGGTTTCTCGCCGTCCTGGTCGACTCTGGAGCCGTCGGGTGACCTGCGCCCTCTCGACCGTTGGCTAGTCGAGCGGACGAAGCAGCTCGTCACAGAAGCAACCGACGCCTACGAGGCGACGCTCACGGTCGACGTCGTCCGCGCGTTCGACGACTTCGTAGACGACGTCTCCAATTGGTACATCCGCCTGTCGCGGCGCCGGTTCTACTCGTACGACGAACCTGCGTTCAGAACCCTGTGGTACGCGCTTGTTCAGTCGCTTCGCGTGATCTCGCCCGTGATGCCGTTCCTGACGGAGCATCTCTGGCGGAACCTGGTGCCCGACGGGCCATCGTCCGTCCATCTCGCCGAGTGGCCCAAGCTGGAGGAGCCGGATGTCGAGCTGCTGCAGGAGATCGCAACCATGCGACGCGTCGTCAATCTCGGTCGAAAGGCGCGCGCTCAATCCGGGTTGAGGGCTAGGCAGCCGCTGCGGCGTCTCATCGTCGAAGGAGCGAGCCTCTCGGATGAGCACGCCGCACAGGTGCGGGACGAGCTTCGCGTCAAGAAGGTCGAGGTCGGACCCGTCGAGGCGACGGAACTTCGCGTCAAACCGAACCTGCCGGTATTGGGGCCGAAGCTCGGCAAGGAACTTGGCCCGGTTCGAACCGCGCTCGAGGCCGGCGACTTCGACGAGCTCGACGGTGGCCGCTTCCGGGTCGGCGAGCACGAGCTCGGCCCTGACGAGGTTCTTGTCGAGCGAACCGGGAAGGAGGGCTGGGCCGTGGCCAGCGCAGACGGTGTCACGGTCGCGCTCGACACCGCGCTCGATCCCGAGCTCGAGCTCGAGGCGCTCGTTCTCGACCTGATCCATCAGATCAACTCGATGCGGAGGGAACAGGGCCTCGAGCTGACCGACCGGATTCGGATCACGCTCCCCGCGGCGCAGAGCGAGCTCCTTCAGCACGAGGACTGGATCAAGCAGGAGACGCTGGCGGTCGAGATCCTGACGGACGGCAGCTCGGCCGAGCCACAGATCGCGAAGGCGTAGCGGCCACTCGGGACGTGTCCCCGTGCCTGGCACCGGGACACGCCTCTTCCCGCCAGCCCCGCGCGGTTGTAGCCTCCGACTGAGAGGAGGCGCGAGATGCGCGACTGCCCGGAGTGCGGCGGCCCGGTCGAGACGACGTTCCACTACTGCCCCTGGTGCTCGGCGCCGCAGAGGCGAAAGCTCGTCCAGTTCTTTCATCCACACGAGGAACTCGAAAGCGACCGCGGCAAGGCCCTTCGCGTCTCACGCTACTTCGGCAGGAGCGAGGAAGAGCGGCATGTGCGCTTCAGCGTCTGGAACGAGACCGGCAGCGCCGAGGCAGCCGTCTCGCTCGGCGAAGAGGAGGCGCAGCGGCTGGCGAGGTTCATCCTGGCTCACGGCTCGCCGCGGCATGCGCGGCCACGCCTGCTCGAGACCGTGATGGGATTAGCGAGCGGAGGCCGACGCGGGTAACGCCGTGAGCCGTTCCCCGAACGCCTCGGCCACCGTTCGGGCACGCGCGATCTCGTCTCCGTCGAAGTGCCGCCCGTTGACGTAGACCTCGGCCAGGCCCCACGGCCCGGCGGGACCAGAAAGCGGAAGCATCAACAGTGAGTCGAGGCCCAGCTCACCCAGCAACGCTGCCTCGTCGGGGTCAGGCTCGGGATCCAGCACGGAGACGACCGCCGGTTCGTCATTCCTGAGCGCCGACTCGGTCACCGGAAAATCCGTAATCAGATATCCGTGGCCGAGCACGAGCGTGCGGCCGTCCTCGGCGTACTCGGCGACCTGGATCAGCACGTCGCCGACGACCCGCGAGATCGCGCACGCGAGTCCGTCGACAACCTCGACGAGCTCGCGGGTTGTTGTGTGCAGGAGGCCAGGCAGCGTCGTCGCGCCACCCAGGGCCTCGACTGCCCGCTGTTGCCGTTCGTTCACGTGGGGATTATTCCCCGCCGGGACGCCGCTCAAGCACACGTCCGTACGAATTGCGTGAAGGGCGCTTTGCTGTTGCTGATTGCGGCGGCTCTCCTCGCACCTGCTTCGCAGGCGCGGGTGACCGGCGGAACCCCGGTCGCGCTCGTCACGGCGGAGACGCTGAATCAGTTGATCGCGCTCGACCTGCCGTCGGGCCGGGTCCTAAAACGATTACGGATGCCGGCCGATCCGGAGAACGTCGAGGTGTACGGCAGCAACGCCGCCGTGGTCAGCGCACGGGCGGGCGCCGTCACTCTGCTCGCTCCGAACTCGCTGCGCGTCCGCAAGGTGATCCACGGATTCGGCGCTCCGCACCTCGCTGCGTTCGCTGCCGATCTCAAACACCTTTACGTCACCGACGACGCGCGCGGGCAGCTTGTTGTGATCGATCTCAAACGAGCCCGGGTGATCCGGAAGATCTTCGTCGGTTACGGCGCCCACCATCTGAGTGTCAGCAACGACGGAAACCGGGCTTGGCTCGCGCTCGGAGAGCAAGCTCACATACTCGTTGTCCTGGACACCACCGCACCGACCCGGCCGCGAGTCGTCGGCCGGATCCATCTCCCCTGGGCCGCGCACGACCTGGCCTTCACTCCGAACAGTCGCCGGGTGTGGGTCACATCTGACGATCGGCCCGAGGTCGCCGTGTTCGACGCGGCAACAATGCGCCAACTGTTCACGCTCAGAGCCGGGAGGCCCCCGCAACACGTCGCATTTGGCAGGTTCGCGTTCGTTACGAGCGGCTACGGAAACGAGCTGAGGGTCTTCACGTTGAACGGCAGCTTCCGGTCAACCGTCAAGATCGCGCACGGCTCGTTCAACGTCGCCGTCAGCGGGGATCTCGTGCTCACGTCCTCCCTCCTGGACGGTTCCGTCACCGAGCTGGACGAGACCGTAGGCCGAATCCTCCTGCACGAGCGGGTTGCGCCGGCAGCACGAGACGCCGCTATCTACACCCTGCCGTAAGCTCATTCCCGCATGCTGGCCGTTGGCGACTCAGTCCCGGACGCAACCCTTTGGCTCGCGCCCCGAGAGCGGGTCTCCCTGCTCGACATCGTCGAAGAGCTGCCCGCGCTCTTCCTCTTCTATCTCTTCGACTGGTCCTCGACCTGAACGAACGAAATGGAGCTCCTGCGTGACAGGAGCGCGGAGTTCCAGCAGGCAGGCGTACAGACGTTGGGCGTTTCCCGCGACTCGCCCTGGACGCACATCTCCTGGATTCAGGCGCTCGACCTGAGCTTTCCGCTGCTCTCGGACTGGAACGCCGAAGCGGTCCACGGCTTCGGGATCGCCCGTGAGTTCCGCGGCTTCAGAGACGTCCCCGTTCGCGCGGCTTTCCTGGTCGACCGTGGTGGAGTCGTTCGCGGCGTCTGGCGCTACGAAGACACCGAGGTGCCGGACATCGACCAACTCCTCACCGCCGCGAGAGCCCTCTAGGTCACATCCCCATGGCGTGATATCCCGAGTCGACGTAGAGCGTCGTCCCGGTCACGTTACGCGCCTCGTCCGAGAGCAGGTACGCGGCAGCAGCGCCCACGTCGTCGGCCGTGATGTGACGGCGTAGCGGCGCCCGTTCCTCGACGATCGCCTCCATCGTCGGGAACCCCGCGATCGAGCGAGCGGACAGCGTCCTGACGGGTCCGGCCGAGATCGCGTTGACGCGGATGTTCTTCTCACCCAGGTCCCAGGCGAGGTAGTGCACCGACGAGTCCAGGGCCGCCTTGGCGACACCCATCACGTTGTAGTGCGGCACCGCCCGCGTCCCGCCGAGGTAGGTCATGGTCAGGATCGAGCCGCCGCCGGCGGCTTCCATCAGCGGCTCGGCGGCGCGGGCCGTCGCCACGAGTGAGTAGGCGCTGACATCGAGCGCCATCCAAAAGCGGTCGCGCGGCGTATCGGTAAAGCGGCCCTCGAGATCCTCGGAGGCCGCGAATGCGACCGAATGGACGAGTAGATCGAGCTCCCCGCCGAAGACCTCCCCCACCTCGGAGACGACTCGCGCGACGTCGTCGTCCGAGCGGACGTCACAGCCGGTGACGAGCGGCGCGTCGACCGAACCCGCAAGCTCGCGAACGCCTGCCTCGATCCGCTCCCCCTGGTAGGTGAACGCGAGGCTGGCGCCGCCCTCCGCCAGGCGCTTGGCGATCGCCCAGGCGATCGAGCGCTTGTTGGCGACGCCGAGGACGAGGCCGCGCTTGCCTGCGAAATCTGTCACGGCGGGCGAGTTTACGGTTTCTCGGCTACCCTGCGAGCCTTGCGCCGCGCCGTTCTTCTTCCGCTCGCTGCGGCGCTGATCCTCGTTTCCGCAGCTTCCGCGACCTTGCAGCCAGTCCGCCGCAGCGCGGGCGAGATCACCGTGCCGCGCGTGCGTGCGGGGACGTTGAAGGTTCCGCCGGCCGCCTCCCGCGGACGGTTGACCGTGCTCGTCGACCTACGCCTCCCGCCGCTAGCCGCCTACAACCGGAACCTCTTCAGCGCGGCCAGAACGGTGCGATTGAACGTGCACAGCTCGAGCTCCCGCCTCTACATGGCCCAGATCGCCCGCGCACAGAAACTGGCGGCGGCCGAGCTGAAGCGAGCGATCCCGTCGGCGCGGATCTCGAACCGCTACCGCGTGATCATGGACGGCTTCGCGCTCTCCCTGCCGGCCCGAAAGCTGCCGGTGCTGGCCCGCCTTCACGCGGTCACGAAGATCTACCCGAGCGCGCGCTACCAGCTGGACACGAACCGGAGCCCGGCGATCATCGGCGCCGACACGATGTGGGCGACCACAGGCGACCGCGGCGACGGCATCAAGATCGGGATCGTCGACGACGGCGTCGACCAGACCAATCCGTTCTTCAACCCGGCCGGCTTCACCTACCCGGCCGGCTTTCCGCGCGGCGGCAAGGCATTCACCACCCCGAAGGTGATCGTCGCGCGAGCTTTCCCCGGCCCGAATTCGGGGGCCCAGGGACGGCTGCCGCTCTACCGGCGAGGGTCATTCCACGGAACGCACGTCGCGGGAATAGCTGCCGGCGACGCGGTGACAACCGCCCCGGCCGGCCCCGACCATCCGACCACCACCGGCCTGAGTGGAGTCGCGCCCCGAGCCTGGATCGGCAACTACCGCGTCTTCAACGCGCCGACGCCGACGGGCTACGACGCGTTCACGCCGCAGATCGTCGCCGCCTTCGAGGCTGCGGTGAACGACGGCATGGACGTGATCAACTTTTCCGGTGGCGGCCCTCAGGCCGACCCGGTCAGCGACGCGCTCGTCGAAGCCGTTCGCAACGTCGCAAACGCGGGCGTCGTGCCCGTGATCTCGGCCGGCAACGACCGGGACGACTGGGGCTACGGCTCGAGCGGCTCTCCCGGGACGGCACCGGACGCGATCTCCGTCGCGGCTGTCTCGAACAGTCACGTCTTCGGGCCTTCCCTGAGCATGACGGCCGGCGACGCCCCCGCGACGCTGAAGAACGTGCCCTTTTCGGACATCCAGCAGGTTCCCGCCGCCTGGACGACCGCCGACCAGACATTGCTCGACGTCGGCACGATCGTCGGCACCGACGGAAGCCCGGTCGACCGCCACCTCTGCGGGCCGGCCGGAGACCCGAACGGCCGCGGAACCCTGCCACCGGACTCGGCCCGTGGGGCGATCCTGCTCGCCTCGCGCGGGACCTGCGCCTTCGTGACCAAGGCCGCAAACGCGCAGATCGGCGGCGCTGCAGGCCTCGT
>WNGJ01001246.1_pt1 | contig 24768 bp, 24 predicted proteins | sample 5400611 | NCBI WGS metagenome assembly WNGJ01 (sample SAMN13153375, study PRJNA577476) | soil metagenome | isolation source: 40 cm soil or saprolite under Garry oak tree replicate 1 | place: USA:California | collected 2016-06-15
CACCTGGACGATCAGCCAGATCACGACCACCCCGATGCACGTCGGGGACATCTGCCACCTGGGCATCGCCTGCGTCGCCCCGACCTCTCACCGCAACCTGCTCGACTTCATCAGCGAGGACCTGGACCCGCAGGGCTGCGCCCACATCGCCTACGCGGACGACAACACCGTGAACAAGCTTCGCGTGGCCAACCAGACGTCGGCCTGCTTCAAGAAGAAGTGAAAGAGTTCGCACAAAGTTATGGCGGCCCTTCAGGGTCGGTACTAGTATTCCTGAAGGCCGCCTTCGCGGCGGGGTTGCTGTCAGCCGGGGTGTAAGAGAGGGTGCTCATGCGGTATCGGTCGCCCGTACATATCCGTGCAGCCGTCCTGGGAGTCGCTGCCTGCGGCGCACTCCTTTCCCTGACACTTCCAGTCGGCGCCGCGCCGGCAGACCGTGCAACCCTCGCCGGCAGCGTGCCGTCCTGGGCGACCTCGGCCAACTTCAAAGGTTCGGCTACCGCCACCGACTCGATTGGCTTTCGCATCTACCTCGGCTGGCAAAACCAGAGCCAGGTCGAAGCCATTGCCAAGGCGGTGAGCGATCCAGCAAGCGCCTCGTACCGGCAGTTCTTGACGCCTCAGCAGTTCCGCCAGCAGTTCGCGCCCTCGCAATCGCAGGTGACCGCGGCGCAGAGCTGGCTCAGGGGCCAGGGATTCACCGTCGTGTACACCCCGCTGAACAACCACTACATCGCAGCCGAAGGCACGATCGCCCAGGCGGCCGCCGCCTTCGGAACGAGCTTCAACATGTACGCGCACGATGGATTGACGCTCCGGTCACCTTCTTCGGCCGTCTCGGTCCCGACCAACCTGGCCGGAATCGTGTCCGGCGTGATCGGGCTGGACGACAGCGCGCAGCTGGTCTTCAACAACAAGGCAAATGACCCGGCGGCGCCGCCAACGGCCGCCTTCGTTTCCGCCGATCCGTGCTCGCGTTACTGGAACGAGTTGAACACCTCCAGCCTCGGCGTCCCGCTTAACGCCCCGGCGGGCTACAGCCTGCCGTTGCCTCTGGCGCCGTGCGGCTACTTGCCCAACCAGGTCAGAGGCGCCTACGGTTTCGGCAACAGCAGCCTCGACGGCAGCCGCCAGAACGTGGCGATCATCGATGCATACGCCTCGCCGACGATCCAGCGGGACCTCGACCAGTGGTCGGCGGTCCGCGGTATGGCGTCGACGAACCTCACCCAGGTGGTCGCACCTGGCACCTATCACCACCCGGAGAGCGGCCTCAGGCAGGACCCGCAGGGCTGGTACGGCGAGGAGACCCTCGACGTCGAAGCGGTCCACGGCATGGCCCCAGGCGCGCACATCGTCTACGTCGGGGCTCCAAACAACTTCCAGGACCTCGACGCAGCCCTCAACCACGTGGTTGACCGGCACCTGGCGTCGATCGTCACCAACTCCTACGGCTTCCCGACCGAAGCTCTGCCGCCCGGCTATATCAAGCCTTACAACGACACGATGCTTCAAGGTGCCGCGACGGGCATCGGCATCTACTTCTCATCCGGTGACAACAGCGACGAGTCGCTCACCGTCGGCTACCGGACCGCGGACTGGCCGGCGTCAAGCCCGTGGGTCACCGCCGTCGGCGGTACCAGCATCGGCATCGACGCGAACAACCAGCGCGCGGTTGAAACCGGCTGGGGGACCTACACCGCCAGCCTTCACGCCGACGGGAGTTGGGGCGCGCAATCGTGGCTCTACGGCGCGGGTGGAGGCGTCAGCCGCCTGTTCCCGGAGCCGTGGTACCAGACCGGGACTGACATCTCGACGGTTTTTGCCGCGCAGGGACGCACCGGCCGCGCCCTGCCGGACATCGCCGCCTTCGGCGACCCCAACACCGGCTATCTGATCGGGCAGACGCAGACCTTCCCGGACGGATCGGTCAGGTACTCCGAGTACCGCATCGGCGGCACGAGCCTTTCGTCCCCGATCATCGCCGGCATCATGGCGCTGGCCGACCAGGCGAGCGGAACGCCGCACGGGTTTGCCAACCCTGCCTTTTACGCCAACCCAGGAGCGTTTTACGACGTCACGCACGTTAAGGGAGCGGTCGTCCGCGCCAACTTCGTCAACGGCGTTGACGCAAACGATGGGCGGGTCTACCGCCTCCGCACCTTCGACCAGGGCCTGAGCCTGAAGACCAACGCCGGCTACGACGACATCACCGGTCTGGGCACGCCGGGCTCGTCCTTCATCTCGGCTCTAAGCCACTAGAAACGCAACCTGAGAGGCCCGGTCGGGACCGGGCCTCTTCTTTTTTGAATAATTTCGCGTTAATTTTGCGAAGTGGTACAAAGCGCACACTACTATTCGGTGTATCCCCCGGTGGTAAGGGGATTTTCGCCGTCAGAAGGGGTCTTTAGAGGGGTGCAGTTCCGTATGCCGTATCGGCCATTTCGCCATGCTTCAGCCGCGCTGACCGCGGCTGTCACCGCCGTGGTTTTCACCTCGGCCGGCGCCGCCGCCGAGCAGTCTCCGAATCCTGACGACGAGTCAGCGCCCACTTCGGCACGATTTCACGGCGAGGGGCCACACGTCGGCGCGCGCACGATCCAGCACTGGACCGGCGAGGCCACCAACCCGGTGAACGGCGTGACCTACTCGTACAGCATGGTGGGGGTCGATCCGGCGACGGGCGGCGACGCCACCATCACGGTGGACATCGTCCCGATCAATGTGACGGTCCGCGGCCAGGCCTTCAACGGCTCAGACCTCGTACCGGCGGTGCTCGCCTCACCCCTCTTCCAGCAAGGTGACTACTCATCCACCGGCGCGGCGAGCAAGACTACTGGCGCGAAGGGACTCGGCGGACCGCTTTCCGCCGGCAACGTAGACGTCCAGCTGCTGGATGCCACGATGCGCTCGCAGTTCAACAAGGTCGGTTCGGACTATCACCTCTACTTGAAGCCGACCGTCCGCCGCCCGGTGACAATTCAGGTCCCGGACGAATTCGGTGTGCTCCGCACCAGCGGCGGGGGCATAACCTCCGCTCGCGTCGACGCAACGTGGTTTCAACCGCAGGTGGAGGGCCTGACCGCAAGCCTTCATTACCTCCAGCCCCACCGCCTGGCCCTTTTCCTCACCTACGACGTGAGGCTGTACACCAACCACAACCCAAACAGCTGCTGCGTTTTCGGCGCCCACGGCACAACTGACACAACCGCCGAGGGCAATGGAAGCGAGGGCCGGCAAAGCCTCCAAACTTTCGTGTGGGCTTCGTGGATGAGTGCGGGCATTGCCAACCCGGCTACGGCGTGGGCCGTGCAGGACATCAATGGCTTGAGCCACGAGATCACCGAGTGGGCCGCCGATCCGTTCGAAACCAACTTCGTCCAGCCGTACGGACCGCCCACCGCGATCGCGGCCATGTACGGGTGCAGCAACTTGCTCGAAACCGGGGATCCAACCGTGACCCTCGGCTTTTCCGCCGGCGTGAACACCTTCGACCAAAATGCTTTCAGCGACGGCACCTACCATCCACAGGACGAAGCGTTCCTGCCGTGGTTCATGCGGACGTCCCCCAACGATGTCTCACAGCCAACGCAGGGCGACGCATCGGCCGGGCGCTACACGTTCATGGGCGACCTCAACCGAGTTGCGGCTTTCCACGTGCCGGCCACCGGCTGCTGACCAGAAAGAGCTGACAGTCCAGAGGCCCGGGTGACCGGGCCTCTCTTATTCTTGGGCGAGCCATGACCCAGCCTCGGGACGGCGTGTACCTCAACACCCCAGGTGTTGCCTCGGTCAGCTGGCAAGAAGATGCCCAGCTTGTCTTCGTCGAGTGGGACGGCTGGGCGAACTCCGCCGAGTTCGCGGCGCTGCTAGACGCAGAGCTGCGCGCCCTCAAAGAACACGGCGGCTCCCGTCTCCTGGCCGACTGCCGGCGGCAGAAGGTCCTCAATCCAAAGGACCAGGACCTGGCCAATCGTGAATGGCTGCCTCGCGCGCTCAAAGCGGCAAGCGGTTTGCCATCGTCGTGCCGGCGAGCGTGGTCGCGGAGATGAACATCAGAGACAGCCTGGACAAGGCATCGGCCGCAGACCTGCAGGTCGGCTACTTCGCGACGGTCGAGGAGGCCAGGGGGTGGGTGGCGGGTTGATCGAGCCGAAGGACGTCGTCCTCGCCCTCCTCGGCGCGTCGGCTGGGCTCGCGGGCTTTGTGCTCGTCTTCCTCGGCGTGATCATCGCCACCTACCAGTCATATGCCGGCAATGTGCCGGGTCCGGTCGTCCGTCCGCTCCGCACGACCGGCGGCGTGCTCTTCGGGGCGTTCGCCTTTAGTCTCGTCACGGTCACGGTCTGCCTCGTCTGGCTCGCCCTCGGCGGGCCGTCTGAGCTCTATGGCTGGGCGATCGGGCTCTTCGTCATTCAGCTGGTCGCCGTATTCATTGCCGCGGGCTGGGCGACGCGCATGGTCCTTTGGGGTTAGCTCCATGGCGCTGACCCAGAAGAAGCTCCAGGACCTGAAGGACGCGAGCCTGACCTCGCTGCTCCACGACGATTCAGCCGCTTGGAAGGCGAAGGCGAAGCACTCGTACACTGCGACCCACGGCTTCATCAAGGAGATCCGGCCTGACGACGTGGTCCCGCTATTGATCGCGGAGCTCGAGGTGACTCCTGAGTTCAGAAACTACCTGGCAAAAAAGAAGCTGAAACAGAAATACTGGTCGGAGTGGTTCGCGGAATTGATCATCGATAGGTTCTGGTCGGAGATATCGGCGATAAAGGGAGGCTGACGTTGGCGAAGGACACATCTGAGCAGGCCAAACGGTTCATCGACGCATCGCTGCGGGGCCGCAACAGGCCGCCGAGCAAGGCGGCCTACGCCCGGGCGGTCAAGCTGGCGCGGCAGGCGATCGAGGAGCTGACCCATGTTGCCCACAGGGCGGGACACCCGAGCCGCTAGCAAAGACTCTCGGTTTCCCTGACATCTCCAGCTTGGCAGGGGCGGCTGGGTCTCACCCAGCCGCGACTTTGTCCTTTTGGCCACCCAATCGTTGCCTGGCTACAGCTTTCTTGATTAAGTCCCATCGATATACCGGAAGAGGAGCAGCACCTGCCGCGCAGCCGCACCTACGCCTCGGGAAATCATCCGGGTTTCCCTCATACGTAATACCTCAATTGAGGGATGCCTCCCATGTGCCCGGGGTGATATTTCCTTAGGCACGAATTAGCGGTTGGCGCCGGCGTGGCTTGCCTGCGCTTTGGGGGGGTTTGGTCATGGTCAGTTCACGTGCTGCGATCTATGCGTTGACAGCGCTTGCCGCAGGTTCCATCGCACTGGCACCGCTGCCGTTCAGCGGGGCGTCCAGCAACTCGATCTCTTTCGAAACTCCCACCATCGTCGATCCGATCCATACCAACGGCGAGCCCGACATCGCGATCGACCCGCAGGGCCGCGTCTTCAACAGCGGACCAACTGGCACCGGCACCCAGCGCAGCACATGGTTCGGATCAGTCGACGGCGGCCACACCTTCCGGGTCATGGCGCAGAAGACGGTGCCCACGGCGATCATGGGCATTCCCGCTCCCGGACCTGGCGGCGGTGACACGGACATCGCGTTCGACCGCAGCGGAAAGCAGTACTTCTCAGACCTGTGGGCGCTCGCCTGCCAGCGGGTCGCGGTGACGGGCCCGACGAACTCGGGCGCCTCCGACCAGGAGAACTTCCTCGGCTGCAGCGGCAGCAGCCCCGGGTCTGACCGCCAATGGTTCGCGGTTTATGACCCGTCGCCGGCCACACCGAACCAGTCCGCCTACCGCACCGCTGGCGGCCCGACTCCCCTCGTCTATCTCGTATGGAACAACCTGGCCGGTCCAGGACCCAATGCGGGTGAGCAGTGGAACAAGAGCACCGATGGGGTCAACTACACCAACGCAACCGCCGGCGAGATTCCCAACGGCTCCGGTGTCGTGTACTCGCCCTTCGGCGGCGACGGTTACCCAGCCATCGACCAGGTCACCGGCAAGGTCTTCCAGGCGGCCGCCTGTGACGCGAGCCGCTGCGGCACGTCCGCCACGGCGACGCCGGGCCTGTACATGAACATCGGCACGCCTGACGGCACCGGCACCCTGCACTTCCTCGATGACGCCGGGGGCGGCAACCAGGATCTAACGCGCCTGGTCAAGATCGCCGACACGCCGGCCGGCTCACCCGACACGCTCTTCTCGGTTCTCTCGATGGACTCCGGCCGGAACCTCGAGGTGGTCTGGACGGTCAGCCCGAGCAACAACGATCCCGCTCTGCGCCAGACCTTCGTGAGTGCGGCGAGCGCGGCGAGTGGATGGACGACATGGACGGCCCCGGTCCAGGTCAGCGACGGCTCGACCGCGACCGGTGACGCGACGAACGTATTTCCGTGGATCAAAGCCGGCGGGCCTGGCCGGGCCGACGCCGTCTGGTACGGCTCGGACAAGCAGGTCGACCCAAGCAGCCACAACAACCAGTCGTGGAACGTCTTCATGTCCCAGGTCGTGTTTCCGACCAACGGGAGCGGCGGCATTACAGGCGCCACGCCGTCCAAGCAGCTCGTCAAGGTGACGCCGCATCCGATGCATTACGACGACGTGTGTCTGCAGGGCTCTGCCTGCATCTCGAGCCAGGGCAACCGAAACCTGGCGGACTTCTTTGCCGTGACGATCGACAACAGCGGCGCGGCCGAGATCGTCTATGACGACACCTCGAACAAGTTGGTCCAGTCGCCCAACACCTGCAGCGTGCAGGTGGCCGACCACTGCGGCGCGGGCGTCATCACGATCGCGCGGCAATCGTCAGGGATGGGCCTTTTCGGATCGAAGGTAAGTGGTCCGTCCAACAACCCGGTCAGCGGTCTGAGTGATCCGTCAGGTGACGCTCTTTACCCGGTCATCGGCGGTGCCGCCCAATCGGGCTTCGACGTGCGCTCCAGCCAGTTCAGCTTCTCTCCCGACGGCAGCACGCTGAACGTCACGATGCAGGTGGCCGACCTCGCGCATCCCGCCGCTGCGGTCGCTGCCGTCCCCGGCGCGACCAACGTCCAGTACGTCACACGATGGCAGATGGGCAACACGGTCTACTACGCGGCGATGGAGAACAACGCCCTCAACCAGCCGATCTACTACGCCGGCGCGATGAAGAGCATCGACCTCTGTTCGGTGTCGGCCTGCTTCCCTCACGTGCTCACGTATCCAGAACCCGGCACCGGCCCCACGTTCACAGGCAAGGCTGAAACAGGCTCGATCAGCTGCTCCAGCAGCCCGTGCACGCTCACTATCTCCGTCAAGGTCGCCGACGTTGGCGGCCCGACAGGGGCCAGCCTCCTGGAATCCATCGGCGGGTACTCGCTGGCCGCGGCGATCCAGGAAGGAGCGGAGGACAACGCCTCCGCGCAGAGCGACACGGTTCCGCTCGAGATCGACGGAGTCTGCTGCTACAACTTCCGGAGGAAATAGGAATCAAGCGCGCGCCTTTGCGTGAGCTCGCCATCGCATCGGCGGTCGCCGCCGCCGCGGCTTCAATCATCGCGGTTGCTCCGACAGCGGCTGCTCCACCACCAGCGTCGACCTTCAATCCAAACCTGCTGCTGCCCGGCAGCGGCGGCGCAGCGGAACCGAGCATCCGAACGAACAGCCTGGGTGAGTCCTTCGTGATCGGTCCGACGGGACTGCAGTGCAACGCGATGCGAGTCAACCATGTGGGCTCGACAGCCAGGTTCATCGGGGCGCCCGACCATAATGCGGGCGGAGGCGATTGCGACTGGGCGATCGGTCCCAAAGAGACCGCCACGCTTCCGAGCTTCCCGACGCCAACGGCGGACAACCTTGCGTTCTCCAGTCTCGACAATCTCGTGAACATCACGACGGGCAAGTCGAGCGACGACGGCAACACGTTCATCTCGCCCAACCCAGCTTCAACCCAGGTCGTGGGTGATGACCGGATGTGGATGGCGGCGGACCCCAGGCTCAACGCCGCCGGTTTCAACACCGTTTTCATGACCTATCACGACGTCTCGCTGGTCGACATCCAGCTCAGCATCTCAACCGACGGGGGCTTTGCTTACACGCAGAGCGGTCCGATCATCAACAACACCGACGTTCCTCAAGGCCAGTGGCAGGGACTTGGCGCGGGGGCCGGCAACGAGCTCGGCAACATCGTCGCGCGCCGCGATCCGGTAACCGGGCAGCTCACCCTCTATTCGATCTTCCAGACGCCTGACAGCGCGACCGACAACTTCAGCCAGGGCGCCGCGGGCACCCTTAACTTCAATCGCGTCTACGAGGCGATCGGGACCGTGACGGATCCCACGGCTCCTCTGCTGACTCCCACGATCGCGTGGAGAAACTTTGAGATCTATGACGGGCCCGCGGGAGCTCGTTACAACCGCATCTTTCCAATCACGACGGTCGACTCGGGTGGCAGGGTCTACGCCTTCTGGAGCGACGGCAACCACATCTTTGCGAAGTCAGACGCGACCGGCTCGGGCTGGGTTCCAGGTGCCGCGCCAGGGCAGATTCCGAACTTCAGCACCGACAACACAGCGCTGATGCCATGGGCTGCGGCGATGCCATCGGGCGGCGCCGCCGGCGTCGTTGACGTCGTGTTCTACGGCGCTCACGGCGGAACCGGCGCGCAGCCGAACCCGCAGGACGATCCGAACAACATCTGGAACGCGTACATGGCGCAGACCGTAGATGCCGGCTCAACGTGGACAACATCGAAGGCGAGCGATCACGACATCCACAAGAGCCAGCTGTGTATCGACGGCTTGAACTGCAACCTGTTCGGCAACCGAGATCGGACGCTGCTCGACTTTTTCCAGGTCGATATCGACCCGACCAATGGCGCCGCCACGATCGCGTATGCCGATGACCACGCGGCACCGGGCAGCGCAGTCATGTACTACACGCGGCAGTGCACCGGAATCTCAGCCAAGACCGGAGCTGCGCTGGTCAACGACTGTGTCGCTCCGCCGCCACCGCCACCGCTGCCGGCGGGCAATATCTGCCCAGGGCCGCAGGTAGCCGACTTCACTGGTGACGCGCCCAACAACTACCCGGGTGGATTGGGCCAGAACATGGACAACCTCGACATCACTGGCGTGACGTTTGGGTCTGTGCCGCTGAAATCCGGCGGCACGACGATTGATGTCACCCTCCGGCTCAAGGACCTTCAAGCGCCACCAACCACCTCCAACCCAAACATCGTCTCGGGCCTTTGGACCGTGTACTTCCAGTACGGCACCGCCACCGGGGCCACCTGGTGGTACGTCCGTGCCACGACTAACGGCAGTGGCGCGACTGCTGTCGCGACCTACGACTATGGGACTTGGGATGGCAGCTTCCACGTCGTCGCAACCCCCGCGGGTGAGTTCCATCCCGGACTCAATGGGAGGTTCGTTTTCCATTTGCCTCGGGCAGCGATCGGAAGTCCGCCTGACGGTGCCCATCTCACCAGCACGTTCAGCAACACACATGCGTCGATCTCGGCGCTCGGCAACGGTGTCTATTTCACCGCCGCCGCTGATCGGGCGCCGGACTCGAAGTTCGGCTCCGACCACATCGTGGGCACGCCGCCGTGCCCGAAGGTGAAGAAGAAGTAAAGAAGGAGCGGAGGGCGGAGTACTAGAGCTCCGCCCTCACTCTTTCAGCCGCACTCGACAGCGCAGAGAGCTTGCCGAAAGCCTTCTCGCGCGACAGGTACTTCATGCCGCAGTCCGGGGCCAAAATGAGGCGCTCGGCGTCGACGTACTTCAGTGCGTTCCTGATCCGGCCGGCGATCGTTTCGACATCTTCGACCGGGCTTTCGTCCGACAGATCGATGACGCCGACGATCAGCTGCTTGTTGCCAAGCGCCTTCAAGACCGAGAGGTCGACTTTCTGCTGAGCCGACTCGAGCGAGATCTGCTTGGCCGAGACGTCCGCCAGCTGCTCCAGGAACGGATAGCCGTTCGGGCGTGAATGGACGATGTGCGCGTAGCCGAAGCACGTGTGCAGCGCCGTCGTCCCTTTGATTCCATCGAGCGCCCTGTTGATTGCCTTGAGGGCAAAGCGCCCCGCCTTTTCGGCGCGCGCCTGCAGATATGGCTCATCGAGCTGAACGATGTCCGCCCCCGCGGCGAAGAGGTCGCGCACCTCCGCGTTGACCGCCTCCGCCAGCGCCATCGCGAAAGCCTCCTCGTCGTGGTAGTGATCGTCCTGCGCCTGCTGCGACATCGTGAACGGCCCCGGCAGGGTGGCCTTGATCGGACGGTCGGTGTTGGCGCGCAGGAACTTCACGTCTCGCACCTCGACCGGGCGAGTGCGGCGGATCGGGCCGACGACGCGCGGTACGGGATTGGGATGGCCCGTGCGGTCGAGCGCGGTTCCCGGGTTGTCCAGGTCCATACCTTCGAGAGCGGTGGCGAAACGGTTCGAGTAGCTCTCGCGCCGCACCTCTCCGTCGGTGATGATGTCGATCCCGGCGCGCTCCATGTCCCGGATCGCGACGACGGTGGCATCGTCCTGTGCCTGTTCCAGCACGTCGGGGGCGACTCGCCAGATCTCGATGGCTCTGGTCCGTGGCGGCAGCCGGCTCCCCAGCATCGCGCGGTCGACCAGCCAATCGGGCTGCGGGTAGCTGCCGACCACCGTCGTCGGCAGGAGAAGGGCCACGGCGGCAAGGGTATATCCGGACCTCTCCAACGCGCATCATGTCTCCCGACGAATGGAAGCTCCGCACAACCGGCTCAAAGGTGACGACTGCGATCGCGACTGGATCTGGGAGCGTGAGATCGAAACGGCCAAGCCAGACGACGTCTTCCGGCTTGCCTCCGGTAACTGGGACCGCCAGTTTCGTCGCCTGAGGGAAGGATCCCCTTTCTATTCGCGGAAATTCAGCGAGGCGGGCCTCGGGTCTTCCTTTGTAGGTCTTACTGACCTGGCCAGCCTCCCCTTCACAACGAAGGACGAGCTGAAAGCCGCGATCGACGAGGATCCCCCTTTCGGCACCAACCTCTGCGTCGAACCCAACCTCGTCAAACGCATCTATCAGACCAGTGGAACGTCCGGCTCGCCGAGCGCGCTTGCATTGACGCGCGCGGATATGGAGACGTGGACGGTCATGGGCACGCGCACTTACTACGCGACCGGCATCCATGAGCACAGCAGCGTGCTGACCACCTTCGGCGCCGGCCCGTTCGTCGCCGGTCACACGCACTTTGTCCTGATCAGGATCGGATCACGATCGGTGCCTGTGGCGCCAGGAGATACGGACCGCGTGCTGTTCGGCCTGCGCGCCGGACTTGCGGACACGCTGCTCGCGACCGCATCGTTCGCTCAGTACCTCGCGAATCGATTGGAGGGCTCTGACCCTGATCCCCGCGAGTTGCGCCTGACCCACATCGTCACCGGTGGTGAGCCAGGCGGCGGCATCCCGGCCATTCGCGACCACATCGAGAAGGTGCTCGGGGTCACGGTCACCGAGGTCATGGGCATCGGCGACATCGCGCCGTCCCTGTTTGGCGAGTGCGCTCATCAGCAAGGCATGCATTTCTGCGGCACCGGTCATGTCTGGCCGGAGCTGATCGACCCCGAGACTCACGCGCCGATAGCGATTGAGGCGGGCGCCGTCGGCGAGCTCGCGTACACGACCCTGACGCGTGAGGCGATGCCGGTGGTGCGATTCCTGAGCGGTGACATCGTCCGCATCGAGGGAACCACTTGCAGCTGCGAGCGCACGGGCTTCCGCATGCGCTGCATCGGTCGCCGCGACGACATGTTCATCGTGCGCGGCGTGAACGTTTACCCGACCGCAATCCTTGCTGTCGTGGGCGAGTTTCGGCCCCGTGTCACCGGTCGCGCGCGAGTCGTTCGCCAGGGCAAGGACGTCTCCGTCACGCCGCCCGTTCCGATCGAAGTCGAGGTCCCCGATGGCCAGGGCTCCGATGGAAGGCTGGCCGCCGAGATCGCGGAGGCGATTCACACGAAGCTCGTATTCCGAAGCCAGGTGACCCTGGTGCCAGAGTCCGAGTTCGGCGAAAGCGGTTACAAGACCAAGCTCACCGTAACGCGAACGTGAAGAAGAAGCTCAAGTCGGACATCGCGTGGTCGACCGCTGATCGAATCGTCGTCCGCGGGCACGACCTCGTGGAGGAGCTGCTCGGCAAGGCGTCCCTGGGCGACGTCGCCTTTCTCGAGCTCAAGGGCCGGCTGCCCACCGAGCAGGAATCGGTCGTGTTCAATGCAATCACCGTGACGCTTGTGGAGCACGGCATGACCCCGAGCGCGATCGCGGCGCGGCTCACCTATTTCGGCGCACCGGAATCGCTCCAGGGAGCGGTGGCCGCGGGCCTGCTCGGCATCGGCGACCGGTTTGGTGGATCGATCGAAGGCGCGGCCCGCATGCTGCAGGAGGCGCTGCAGGAAGCCGGCCCCTCTGGCGATCTGGCCCCGCTGGCGACCAGGATCGTCGTCGATCACAAAGCGAGAAAGCAGCCCATCCCGGGTGTCGGACATCCCGTCCACAAGCGGGTCGACCCGCGCACACCAAAGCTGTTCGCGCTGGCGGCCGCCAACGGGTTGTCGGGCCGTCACGTCGAGCTCATGAACCTGGTTTCGGAAGAGGCGACACGCACTTCGGGCCGGGTGCTTCCGGTCAACGCGACGGGGGCGATCGGCGCGATCGCCAGCGAGCTCGAGCTGCCGTGGCGCACGTGCAGGGGCCTTGCCGTCATCGCCCGAGCCATCGGTCTTGTGGCGCATATCCAGGAGGAAGCGGAAGAGCCGCTGGCGGCCGAGATCTGGTCTCGGATCGAAGACGAATCGTCAAGTCATATTCGTCCGCCTACGGACTAAACTCAAACCGTGCCAGCCAGCGTGCCCGGCATCCACCACGTGACCGCCATCACTGGGGACGTGCAGAAGTGCACCGACTTCTATGTCGGCGTTCTGGGCCTGCGCTTCATCAAGAAGAGCATCAACCAGGATCTCCCGGACACCTACCACATCTATTTCGGCGACTACATCGGAACGTCCGGGACGGCGATGACCTTCTTCGGCTGGCCGACGTGGCCCAAGCGCAAGCCCGGCAGCGGGCAGGTGACCACCGTCTCGTTCGCGGTGCCGAAGGGTTCGCTTGACTACTGGAACAACCGCTTTCGCCAGCTCGGGTTGAGCGTCAAGCGAACGAGCCGCTTCGGAACGGATGGCATTGCGGTCGTCGATCCGGACGGCATCGAGCTCGAGCTGGTCGGTGACGCCTCGGATGAGCGCTGGGTGCCGTGGACAGACAGCCCGGTCGACCAGGGCGCAGCGATCCGCGGCTTCCACTCGGTGACGATGACGGTGGCCGAATCGACGCCGACGATCGACTTCCTGGTCAACACGATGGGCTTCCGCGAAGCCGCCAAGGAGGGATTGAGGACGCGGTTTGAGACGGGCAAGGGCGGGCCTCACGCGATTCTCGACGTCGTGGAGTCGCATGAGGGTCCCGAGGGCGAGGAGTCGACGGGCACCGTTCACCACGTCGCTTGGCGGACTGCCGACGCTGCCCACCAATCGGAGTGGCGCGAGGTGGTGGTGGAGGCCGGGCGCAACGTCACGCCAGTCATCGACCGCTACTACTTCAAGTCCATCTATTTCCGTGAGCCAGGTGGGGTCCTCTTTGAGATCGCAACGGACGGCCCGGGCTTCACGATCGACGAGACCGCCGAGTCACTCGGCTCCACGCTGAGCCTTCCGCCATGGTTCAACGTCCGTCGCGACCAGTTGGACGTCACGCTGCCGCCGATCGTCGTACCGACCACGGCGACGACCGGCGCGGAGCACTGATGGAGAGAAAACGGCACGTGGTCGCAATTTCGCCTCTGGGAGGGGAATGAGCTTATGAGCAGCACGGCAACAATCGCTCCGGTCAACCCGATGTCGGCTGAAGGCAAGGACACGGTCATGAGCGTCATGCGCCGCGATCGCGAAAACTTCACGCGCCTCGTCTCTGATCCCAAGAACTGGAACGTCGACTCGCGCTGTACCGGCTGGGAGACGCGTGACCTGGTCGGTCACATGATCGACGTGATGGAGGGTTATTTCAAAAACTGGGAAGCGGCTGTCGCGGGCAAGGAAGGCACAGCTCTCGGCCTCCCGGTGATGGGGGAGACCCTGAACGACCACGCCCTCGAATTTCGCAAGCTCTCCCGCGAGGAGGCGCTCGACCGCTTCAAGAAGGACGCGCAGAAGCTGGACAAGATGCTGTCCGACCTGACGCCGGAACAGTGGACCAGCTTCATGGTCTATCACCCGTTCGCCGGCCCGGTGCCGGCGGGATTCTACGGCACGTTCCAGATCATGGACTACGGCGTCCACCCGTACGACATCGAGTACGGGCTGGGCGACAAGCTGGCCACGATCGACGAGGCCACCGCGGGGCTCATCTTGCCCTACGCCTTCGTGTTCTGGCAGTACACGGTCGACGAGAAGAACGCCAAGGGCCTGGACTTCACGTACGGCCTTCAGGTCGACGGGCCCTGGGGCGGCAAATGGCGAGTCACGGTCAAAGATGGGAAGTGGTCCGCGGCACCTGAGGAAGGCGACTTCAAGGGCGTCGATGCGCTCTTCCACTACAACAACGCGGCCGATGCCGTGCTCTCGTTCTTCCAGCGTTTCCCCGGCGGGTCGGCGAGCGGTGACCCGGAGGTCATCGAAGCCGTGCGACACCTGCACTTCCGCTTCTGATCCGAAGCACTCTCTGGGCGGCGGACCTCGACTCGTCGAGGCCGCCACCCTCCCCGCTCGCCAGGGAGGTGGCCCGTACTAGGGGCCCCCGCGAAGTCGAAGACTTCGTGGGGTCAAGCGCCGGAGGGGAGGCTCCCACCGGATTAGCCTCGCTCCTCGAATTCACGGAGTCAGACCCGGCTGCTCAGTTCCTGATCGCCACGGCGATGGGACCTGACGGTGATCTGGTGGAAGCCCGACTGGCCAGGGGCTGCCGCGCCTTCGGCGTCTGGCGAGAGGGAGAGCTCGCGGGATACGGCTGGCTGTCCACCAGGCCGGAATGGATCGGCGAGCTCGAGCTCGAGATCACGCCTCGAACGGGGGAGGCATACATCTGGAACTGCTTCACCCTCGCGCCCCACCGGCGAAGGGGCGTGCTGCGCGCATTGCTGGCGGGAATCCGCGCGCGAGCGCAGTCCGAGGGACTGAAGAGGATCTGGATCGGGAGTGTTGCGATTCCTGCCGAGAGAGCATTCGGCCCGTCGGGGTTCAACCCAGCCCTGGCCATGACGAGCACGACGATCGCGGGGTTCAACTGGCTGCAGGTGCGACCCGCCGCAGAGGCTGACCCAACCCTGGTAAGCGCCGCGCACGAAGTAGTCGCGACAAACCCAGGCTGGCACCTACGCCGCTCAAAAAAACGCCGCCACTAATGAGGTAGGATTCCACGCGTTTGTAGACAGACGGGAGTTTCGTGGACTCCCGAAATTCGCCTTTGCCGGCAAAAGGCGGGTTCGCATTGCGCTCTTGATGCCGCACCATCATGCACGTGACAATCACTGGCGTCGCCGAGGTCGAACCCTTCAACATCGCTGCCGCCGTGGTGATCGCCGTCGTCGCGGCGCTGCATATCTACTTCCTTGTGCTCGAGATGTTCCTGTGGCGCACACCCTTCGGCCTACGAACTTTCCGAATGACCAAGGAGGTCGCCGATTCGTCGGCCGTCCTCGCCGCCAACCAGGGTCTCTACAACGGCTTCTTGGCCGCCGGCCTGCTCTGGTCGCTGGTGGCCTTCGGCGTCCAGGGCGGGCGGCCCATCCTCACCTTCTTCTTGCTGTGCGTCATCGTCGCGGGCATCTACGGAGCAGCCACGGTGAGCCGGCGAATCCTCTTCATCCAGGCCGTGCCGGCCGCCATTGCTCTCGTCCTGGTCTGGCTCTCCACCTAGAGCGCGGCCAGGTAGATCTCCAGGAGTTCCTCGGCGGGATATTTGCCTGCCAGCTCGCCCGCCGCTTTCCGCAGCTCCGGTTCGCCGATTCCATACGCGGCGATGTGCTGCGGCAGTCCTACGGACGCGATCAGTCTCTGGACCCGCCCCGCCGGGTCAGGCCCCGTCGTCTCGCTCAGCAGCGCAACGCAGTCGGGCATCCGTCGTTCGAGGAACCGAATCACGTGAGGAAGCAGCAGGCACGAGGTGACGCCGTGCGGAATTTCATGACGGGCTCCGATCTGCTTGCCCATCGTGTGGCTCAGACCCGACGCCGACGCCGCGGGCAGGGTGAACGAGAACCACGCCGCAAGCTGGTTTTCGGTCCGGACATCGAGGTCGGCTGGCGACGCTCTTGCGCGCGGCAGCGAATCGAAAAGGCGGCGGATCGCTTCGAGGGCCATCACATCGTTGAAGGGATGCTCGCCTTCCGCGAGGAATCCTTCGACCGCATGATCGAGAGCGCGGATCCCAGTTGAGAGCCACAGCTCCATTGGCGTGGCCAGCGTCAGCTGGGCGTCGTAGATCACCGTCTCGACGAGTTGCCGTGGGTCCCGCATTCCCGCTTTGTCGCCGGCCTCGTTTGTGAACCCGGCCCCAGCGGCCAGCTCGGCGACCGAGAGCGTGGTGGGGATGGCGATGTGGGGGAGGGCGCGCCCGCCGCCGTTCGCAAGGCGGACCGAGATGATCTTGGCCGCATCGATCGCGCTGCCGCCGCCGTAGCTGACGATCGCGTCCGCATCGGCACTCGATGCATCTTTGACGCCGGTGTCGATCTGTGACATTGGCGCGTGCTGCGCGATCAATACCGTCGCCACGTGCTTGATCGAGAGGCTGTCCAAGGACGAAAGCAAAGAGCGCGTCGTCACAAGCACAGGGCGTTCGGCGGACCGTCGCGCGAGCTCGGACTCGAGGTGTGAAACCGAGCCGGCACCCCAGTGGATGGTGCGCGGATTCGAGTAAATAAAGTCGCCCTTCATGGCGTCGTCATACTACGGACGAGATGAGCGATCCACACCGAGCCTCGCCTGTTCTCGAAGCTGGCGAGCCGCTTGTCAAAGCCCGCGCCGCAATGATCCTGGTTCATGGCCGGGGTGCGACGGCGCAGGACATCATGACGCTGGCCGCGGACTTGATGCACCCCGGTTTCGCCTACCTCGCGCCACAGGCTGCCGGCAACGCCTGGTACCCAAACCCATTCACTGCGCCGCTGGAGACGAATGAGCCGTACCTCACCTCCGCGCTCGGGGTTCTCGAAAGCCTCCTGGCCAAGGTCGAGGCGACGATCCCGGCCCAGCGCGTGATCCTTCTTGGCTTCTCGCAGGGGGCGTGCCTCGCGCTCGAGTTTGCCGTCCGCCACGCGCGCCGTTACGGCGGGCTCGTGGGGTTCAGCGGTGGGCTCATCGGCCCGCCAGGAACGCCGCGTGACTACCCAGGAAGCTTCGAGGGCACGCCCGCCTTTCTCGGCTGCAGCGACATCGATCCGTACATCCACAAGGATCGCGTCCTCGACGCTGCAGCGGTCTTGAAGCAGATGAATGCGCGCGTGACGGTACGTTTTTACCCTGGCATGGGGCACATGGTCAGCACAGAAGAGATCGAGTCGGTACGCGAGATCGTCGAAAGCATCTAGCCCGCGAGTTCACGACTTGAAATCAGGTTCAGCGCTTGGCCTCCTGACGCTCGTAAAGCGACGCGATCGCCGACAGGTCAAGCTCCCCAACTGTCTTCGCTGCTCGCTCATACAGCTCTTTCGTCTTCTCGGTAAGGGGCGCGGTCGATGACGCCCTCCGATAGACATCCAGAGCGAGGTTGAGGTCCTTCACCGCATCCCGGAGGGCGAACAGAACCGGTTCATACCGATGCTCGACCAGGCCCGCCTTGCGCGTGCTCAGCGCGGGCGCGATGCGGCTGATGGCCCAGAAAACCTCCTCAGCGTTGAGCCCTGCTCCTGTTCCGGCGGACTGAAGCTCCGCGGCGAGAGCTGTCACGCCCGCGAGCATGCTGTTCGCCACCAGCTTCAGGGTTGCGGCGGTGCCGAGATCGCCTACATGGCGCACCTCGCCCAGCGCCTGGAGCACGGGGCGGGCTCGCTCGACCGCCGCATCTTTTCCGGCGGCCAGCACGACTAACGTTCCGGCTTCCACCGCCGGCACGCTGCCGATGACCGGCGCCTCGACATACTGCGCGCCGGCCTTTTCCAGCCTTGGCGCGAGCTCGGCTGCGACGTTGGGTCCCGCGGTGCTCATCTCGATGAACACCTGGCCTTTGGCCGATTTGAGGGCGCCTTCGTCACCGAGATAGGCGGTCCGCACCGCGTCCGCGTCGGTCAGCATCGAGATCACGACCTCGGCTTCGCGCGCCGCCTCCGCCGGAGTCGCGGCGACCTTGCCGGCGCCGAGCGCCTCGGCTTTCTCGCGAGTCCGGTTCCACAGCGTCAGCTCATGACCCTGGAACTTGAGGCGCCGGGCCATCGCGCCGCCCATCTTTCCCGTACCGATGATTGCCACTCGCATTTGACTACTCCCCCAACAACCGGCGGCCGTGCTAGGACTTCTTCTCGTCCTCCTCAGCTTCTTCGCCGTGCTCCACGATGTCTCCTTCCTGGAACAAAACGTCCTTGAGCACTGTCCGCCACTTTGGTTTTCGTCTCGAGAGAAACTCCAGCGCCATGGCGAAATGCTTGAACTCCTCCTGCTGAGCGTCGTCCATGATCGCCTTGGCCTGCTGGTCGGACTCGAGCGAGATTCGCTGCTCGTACCAGCCAATTGCCTCCGCCTCCTCCTGGAGGGATGCGATGACTCGCGCAAAAGTCCGGTTTTCTTTGGTCAGCTCCCCGGGTGGCTCGTGATACTGCTCGGTTGTCATTTGAATAAACATAGTCCTGTCAACCACGGTGACAATAGGGACGTGGTTTCGCTCCAGGGAAAGGTTGCGATCGTCGCCGGAGCTGGTCGGGGAATTGGAGCCGCCGCCGCGCGAGGGTTGTCAAATGCGGGCGCAACGGTCGTTGTTGCGGCGCGCACCAAGAGTGAAATCGAGACGCTGGAACGCGAGATCAAAAAGTCCGGCGGTAATGCACTGGCAATCCCCACAGACGTGACCGATGAGCGCCAGGTGGCGGAGCTCGTGAATCAAACGGTGGCGAACTTTGGGCGGCTTGACATCGCTTTCAACAACGCCGGCTCAGGCCATATGCCGAGGCCGCTTGCCGATTTCGCTCTCGCTGACTTCCAGCAAACTATCACGACAAATCTCGTTGGAGTGTTCCTGGCTATGAAGTACGAGATCCCGGCGATGCTGGCCGCCGGCGCGGGCGCCATCGTCAACATGTCGTCCACGGCTGGGCTCCAGGGCGCGCCTGGAATGGGACCGTACTCCGCGGCCAAACACGGCGTCATCGGGCTGACTAGAGCGGCGGCTCTCGACTACGGCAGGAGCAACGTCCGGATCAATGCCATCGCCCCCGGCCCCATAGTCAACGAGAAGATGGCGCAGATGCCCGAAGAGGCGCGGCAGCAGATCGCACGCTTTGTCCCCCTCGGACGGTTGGGCGACGCCGACCAGGTGGCCGCGGCAGTCGTGTGGTTGTGCTCGGACGAAGCGGCCTTCGTGCATGGAGCGGTGCTGGCGATAGACGGCGGCCGGCTGGCCGGCTCGCTGGGCTCTGATTAGCTCCGATGGGCGACATCCTTATCTATATCCTGGTAGGCCTGATCGCCGGTTTCCTGGCGAGCCGGGTCGTCCTCGGCAAAGGAAGGGGCTGGTTCCTCGACATCGTGATCGGGATCCTGGGGGCGATCCTTGGAAATTGGCTTGCGGACTTGCTGCATATCTCGATCGGCTATCAGATCTTCGGCAAAATCGTCGTCGCCTTCGTTGGTGCTTTGATCCTGCTGATCATCTGGCGGCTGCTCTTCGGACGCCGCAAGCACTGAAATAGCCCGCAACGTCGCCGCCTTCTAGTTCTTGATGGACTACGGGCAGCCGGTTCGGTTCGGCGTCTTCCTGACTCCCCAAGCCGCGGACGTCCAACAGACGCTGACGCTGTCGGCGCTTGCCGACGAGCTCGGCTTCGACCTGATCGGCGTGCAGGACCATACGTATCAGTGGCGTTTCGTCGACACGTGGACCCTTCTCACCGCCATAGCGATGCGGACCCAGAAGATCCAGGTCTTTCCAGATGTCGCCAACGTCCCACTTCGCCCACCGGCTGTCCTCGCCAAGGCCGCCGCAACACTTGACCTGCTCACCGGCGGTCGGGTCGAGCTCGGCTTGGGCGCCGGCGGGTTCTGGGAAGCCATCAAGGCGGTGGGCGGCCCTGTCCGAACGCCAGGGCAATCTGTCTCTGCGCTCGAAGAGGCGATCCAGGTGATCCGCCTGATGTGGAGCGGCGAGCGCAACGTCCGTTTCGACGGGAAGTACTACCAGCTCGTCGGGGCGCAGACCGGACCCAAGCCGGTACATCCGATCGGGATCTGGCTCGGGGCTTATAAGCCCCGCATGCTGTCGCTCGTGGGCCGCCTGGCTGATGGGTGGGTGCCATCGTTCGGATACTTCCAAGCGAAGGATCTGCTCGAGGGCAACCAGCGGATTGACGAGGCGGCGACTGCGGCCGGTCGTGACCCGCACTTGATCCGGCGAATCCTCAATGCCGGCGGGGACATATCTGTCGAGCAGTTCACCTCCCTTACGGTTGAAAACGGCATGGACACCTATGTCATCGGGGGCATCGAAGACCCCGAAGCGCTTCGCTGGTTTGCCTCCGATGTCGTGCCGGCGGTTCGCGAGGCGGTCGCGAAAGCCCGGTGAATCACGCTGACCTGGTGGGCCTGATCGAAGACGGGGTCACCGAACGTGGCGGACGCTGGGCGGACCTGGGAGCGGGGGAGGGGGCATTCACGCTTGCGCTCGCCGACCTGCTCGGATCAGGCGCGCACATCACCGCCGTCGACCGCGACGCAGGCGCGTTGAAGAGGCTTGCCGGCATGGGGATCGAAACGAAAGTCGCCGACTTCACGCGTCCGCTGGATCTTTCGAACCTCGACGGCATCGTGATGGCCAACTCGCTTCATTTCGTCAGCAACAAGGCGCCGGTGCTCGACTCGGTGCGCGGGATGCTGCGTCCTGGAGGAAGGCTGATCGTCGTCGAGTACGGAACGGATCGAGGGAATCCGTGGGTACCGCACCCGTTCACTTACGAGCAGTGGGAACGGATGGCGGCTCAGGCGGGGTTCGAAAAGACGCGCCTTTTACGAACCATCCCGAGCCGCCACACCGGCAGCATGTATTCCGCCGTCAGTGAGACCTAAAAGACCTGTGACTGAGACTGTGCGGCAGGAGCCTGCGCGCGCCGGCCATGCCGGCGTCGCAACCACCGACCGATCATCACCCGCCGGTCCGCGCTCGAACCGCCACCGCCGCCTGGGTTGAACCGCTTGGTGACGCCGTTGAGCTTCGCGCCCCAGGTGACGTACTTCTTGAATCGCTCCTCTGCCTCCTGGGCGATTCCGATCCGCTCGCCGCGAGTCTCCTCGCGGAATCGCGAGATCCGGCCTGCGGCCGCCCCTTCCTTCTCCTCGGGGGTCGATCCCACGTTGAGCTCGGGCAGCGTGCCGAGAACCACGATCTGGTCATCCTCGAGGGTGACCTCTACTCCCGTGAACCAGCCGTCTGGGAGCCTTCCGGCAAACCAACCCTTGACCGTTCCGAACTCTTTCTCATCCATAATTACATAATTACGCTGCAAATCCGAATCTGTCAAGGGCTGGCGGCCCCGTCTAAGCTGGGTTGACATGGGAATGATGGGTGGCGGCGGTCCTCCGATGATGCATTGGTGGGCCGGGCGGCGCAAAAAGCCTGATACCGGCCAGGCCAACAGTGGCCTGACCGGAGACCCGGCGCTCGAGCAGCCGCCGGTTCCCGAGGGGCCGAAAGACCTTCGGGGCCGGTGGGAGAACTTGAAGCAGTCGGTCACCGGGACCACGGCTGCCTTGCCAAGGGTGCTGCGCCTGGTCTGGGATGCGAGCCCTGCTACCACGCTCGGACTCTTTGCCACGACCGCAATCGCGGGTGTGATTCCTGCCGCTGCTGCTTACACGGCGAAGCTGTTGATCAACGCCGTGGTGCTGGGCATTGCGATCCACAACTTCCACCAGCCGGACCGCGAAACATTCGCCCAGGTCTGCGCCTGCAGTCCGATCGGTCCGTTCCAGTCCATTCAATACAGCGCCGTCGGCATGATCGTTGCGCTGGCGATCGTGCAGCTGGCGCTCTTTGCGCTGACAGCCTTCCTCGGCACGATCCGCAATATCACGCAGCAGCTGCTGCAGAACTCGGTCGCGATGCGGATCCAGCTGATGGTGATGGAGAAGGCCGCGTCGCTCGACCTCCAGTTCTACGAAGACCCGGCCTCCTACGACCTTCTTCGTCGAGCACAGACCGATTCCATCAACCGGCCGGTGATGATGATCTCGACCGCCTTCGGCCTCGTCCAGACTTTGCTGACCTTTCTTACGATGATCGCGCTGCTCGTCGCGGTGAGCCCGCTGCTGGCGTTGATCGCCCTCATCTCCCCGATCCCTGCCTTCATCGCCGACACGCGCTACGGGTGGTGGGGCTACAACATCGCCCGCTGGGGATCGAGGCTGCTCCGCCGGATGAACTACCTGGTGACCCTGGTCACGACCGACAGGTTCGCCAAGGAGGTCAAGCTCTTCGGCCTCGGCGACTACTTCATCCAGCGTTACAAGCTCATCGCCGAGGCGTTCTACGCCAGCCAGCGGCGCCAGGTCGCCCGACGCTACCTGACCGGGTTTGCCTGGGGAAACTTGAGCACCATTGCCAGCTCCATCACCTATCTATATGTGGCGCTCCAGGCGATCGCCGGTCGACTGACCCTCGGCGACCTGACCCTGTATACGGCCGCAGCGCAATCGGTGCAGGGTTCGATCCAGGGCATCCTCAGCGGCTTCTCAGGCATGTACGAGCACAACCTCTACTTGAACAACCTGTTCGAGCTGATGGCGACCAAGCCCTCAATGCCTGTCTCAAAGACCCCGGTCAAGGCGCCCGTGCCCATGCGCGGAGAGATCAGGTTCGACGACGTCACGTTCGCGTACCCCGGGGCGGACAAACCTGCTCTCACAAACCTCAGCTTTACTGTCAAAGCCGGTGAGACCCTGGCCGTTGTCGGGCGCAACGGCGCTGGGAAGACGACCCTGTTCAAGCTCATCTGCCGCCTCTACGATCCGGTCGAAGGCCGGATCCTGATCGACGGAATCGATTTGCGAGAGCTCGACCCGCAGGATCTCCGCGAGCAGATCGGCGGGATGTTCCAGGATTACGTCGACTACCAGGCCACCGCCTCCGAGAACATCGGGCTTGGCAACGTGCCGCAGATCGGCGACCGCGAATCGATCGTCGAGGCGAGCGAGAGAGCCGGGGCGGACGATCTGATCGCCAACCTTCCAGACGGCTACGACACCGCGCTTGGAAAGTGGTTTGACGCCGGCGTCAACCTCTCAGGAGGCGAGTGGCAGAAGGTGGCGCTGGCGCGAGCGTTCATGCGCGACGCCAAGATCCTGCTGCTCGACGAGCCGACGTCAGCGCTCGACGCTCAGGCCGAGTACGACCTTTTCGAGCGGCTGCACTCGCTGACCAAGGGCCGCACCGCCGTCTACATCTCACACAGGTTCTCGACTGTGAGGCGGGCTGACCGGATCATTTTCCTGGAGCACGGCCGGCTGGTGGAGGAAGGCACGCACGAAGAGCTGATGCGGCTGGACGGCCGCTACGCGCGACTGTTCCGAATGCAGGCCGCCGCTTACACCGGCGAAGAAATCCTCCCCGAGGAAGCAATCACCTCCCCGCTCGCGGGGGAGGTGGCGCGAAGCGCCGGAGGGACGCTGGAGTAGCTAGCGGCGTTCAAAGAACTATCGTTCCGCCGTGCACCATCGGGCGCCGGCGATCGCGGGAACGATCCTCGGCCTCGCGACCGTTGCGCTTTACCTAATAGGTTCGAGCCGATCGTTCGGCTATGACGCCGCGGCGACCTTCGCCAACTTCGTCGCCACACCATCGATCTGGGACGCGTTCGCTGTCAGCACGGTGCTGCCGACCATCCCGCTGAAAAGCGTCGCGTCCAACGACCACGTGCTGTTGTCGCTGATCAGCCACCTGATCTATTCGGCGACCGGATCGCGCAGCGAGATCGTCTATCGCCTGGTGCCGGCGCTTGCGGCGGGAGGCGTGGTGGGCGTGACGACCGCGGCGCTGGTCCAGCGGTTCGGTCTGATGGCCGGGGTTGCCGCCGGTCTGTTCATCGCAACGGACCCGCTGTTCGTCGACAACAGCCGCGACCTGCGCGGCTACAGTCTCGCCGCTCTGGGTTGTGTGCTGGCGACCCTGATCCTCGCCGGCCGCTGGACGCGCTTACGCTTGATCGCATACGCGCTTCTGCTGGGCCTGGCCATCGCCGCCCAGCTATTCGCAGGGGTCGTGCTGCTCATGCATGTGGCCTGGATCGTCACGCGGAGATCGTGGCCGCAGCTCTGGCAGCTGACCCCAGCCTGGGTCACCGCTGCCGTGATCGGGGTCGCCGCCAACGCGAACATCCAGTTCATCGAGCTCGTGCAGCACGGCTACCCGGCCAGCGTCTTCTATCCGACTTTTCCTCGTGACCTGGTGCTCTTCCTGGTCGGCGCCCCGGTGCTGATTCCGGTGGGTCTGTGGCTTGCGACGGCCGGGCTTGGCTTGTGGGCGCTGCGGGCGCAGCCCTGGCTGTGGGCC
>WNGJ01002035.1_pt1 | contig 24759 bp, 25 predicted proteins | sample 5400611 | NCBI WGS metagenome assembly WNGJ01 (sample SAMN13153375, study PRJNA577476) | soil metagenome | isolation source: 40 cm soil or saprolite under Garry oak tree replicate 1 | place: USA:California | collected 2016-06-15
CAATCGCTAAGCCTGGAAGCCACGCTTCCCGCGCCGGAGATCGAGCATCTTTACACCCACTTGGGCCGGGCGTATGAACTGAACGCTGAGTGGGAAAAGGCTCGGGCAGCCTATACCTCGATGCTCGCGTACGCACAGGGGGCATGCCAGCCTGCGATGGAGAGCGCCGCCCTCAACCGCCTGGCAGTCCTGGCCGCGCAGTAGTCCTTCGACCTGGCGATAGCACAGACGCTGCTGGAGGAGCCGTGGCGGGTTGCCGAAGTGAGCGGTGACCTGCTGCACCTGGCAGAGACGCGCTGCACGCGCTGTCGCCGTTCCTCCAATTCTGCTCCGATGACCATCCTCTGCTCCTTATTAAGATTTTTTAACGCTTTATTTAACGCTGCGCGGTTACTATGCCAGTAGATGGTACAAATGATGGCGCTGTTCGCGCAGAAGAACCATGATCGCTTCACAAAAAACAGACCGCGCAGTACATGTTTTAGAAAGCCCCTGTCGAGCAGAGGCAAATAAGATCGTGTGTTAGGAACGAGAATCTAATGCAATTGGCACACACCCTGGAAATATCCCTCCTGGGCGTCTCTCTTCGCAATCCGAGCAGGATGACACTCAACTCGTGAAAGCCAGTCAACATAGGGACCAGGATGCCTTTGCCCTCCTCGTGCAAAGACACCAGCACCGCGTCTTCAATATGGTTTTGGGCATGCTGCAGGACTATGAAGAGGCCAGCGAGATCACCCAGGAGGCTTTCTTGGCTGCATGGCTGGGGCTGCCATCATTCCGCGGTGAGGCGCGCTTTGCTACCTGGCTCTATCGCATCGCCTACAATTGCGCCTTGAAACAGCTTGAACGGCGCAAGCGGGAGCGATCCCTGCAGGCGGCCATAGAAGCGGAACAGATCCTGGAGGAGGTGAACAAGCAGAAGCAGGCGGAAGATATTCTAGAGCTACGCGCCCGGCAGGCCATGGTGCGCGAGCAGATGGAGGAACTGCCTGCCAAGTATCGCAGTGTGTTGATCCTGCGCCACCTCCAGGAGATGACGTATGAAGAGATGGCTGACCTCCTCACCATGCCCATTGGCACGATCAAAACCCATCTCTTTCGGGCCAGGGATCTCCTGAAGGAACGCCTGTATAACGCTTTTTCTAACGCTCCGTAGCTACCATTAAGAGCAGAAGGCATTGAAGAGACCTCATCAAGAGGGAAAAAGCATTGTGGAGGGAAAACAGAGTGCAAGAACAAGTGAAGCAGCAGCATATTCCGGTCAAGATCTACCGAACAGACAAGCGCTTGATGATCGCGGCTCCGATGGCTGGACTGGAACCCGAGAACATCCTGGTCGAAGTCACCAACGAGGGTCGCCTCATCCTCCATGGGGACCAGCGTGCCATGCTGAAGGAGGTCAAGGAACTACTGGTCGATGAATGGAGCGTTGGCTTCTATCATCGCGAACTCGCACTCCCAGTCCCGGTCAATGCAGCGTGTGCCAACGTCACCTATGGCAATGGCGTGCTGATGGTGGCCTTGCCCATCAGCGACCAGACATCCCCCGCACGATTGACGCTCGAACGGGTCACTCCTACCCACGGGGAACACAAAGGCAACGCTGGCCACCTTGCGACCTGCGTTCAAACATGATCGCATAAGCACGTTTGCTCTCTGGATTTTGCAACGCTTCGAAAAGAGAGCGCGACTGCACCCTGAAAGGCTCGAGAGGAGATCACCATGAGAGGAACTGTGGCAATACTGACGCTGTTGAAGCAGAAGCTTGAAGCCTTTGAGCGACTGCAACCCGCATTTGAGGTTCGTGGACTGTTGTTGCATCACCAAACCCCTTGCGCCCTTTTGCCGAGCATGTGATGGTCTTGACCCAGAAAAATGTGGAGGGTAAACTTGAAGGAGTGGACCCGACACAGGAAGGGAAAGACCATGCAAAAGCCCCAACGAACCTTTACGAGAGAATTTAAGAGGGAAGCGGTGCAACTCGTACAAACGAGCAAGAAACCCTGAGCACAAATTGCACGAGATTTGGGGATCGCCGACAGTACACTGCATCACTGGCGCAAGCTGTTCTGCGAGCAAGGCGAGCAAGCCTTCCCTGGCAGTGGGCATCAGAGCCCACAAGAAGCGGAAATACGCCATCTGAAGCGAGAAAATGAGTTGCTACGGCAGGAGCGCGATGTGCTAAAAAAAGCTATCGGTATCTTTTCGCGCGGCCAGCTGTGAAGTTTCAGTTCATTGCTGAGCACAGTCAGCAGTACGCGATCACCCTGCTCTGCCAGGCGCTTGAGGTCTCTGAGAGTGGCTATTATGCCTGGAAACACCGGGAGGTTTCCCAGCATTGTCGAGAAGATGCCAGATTGTCAGCCGAGAGCCAACAGCTTTACCTGGAGCATCGCCAGGTCTATGGCAGCCCACGCATGCACGCCGTGCTCCAGGCACGTGGCATGCACTGCTCGCGCAAGCGGGTGGTGCGCTTGATGCAGCAGTTGGGCTTGTCAGCGCAGACGAAGCGGTCGCGCAAGCCGACGACCAAGAGCGATCCGCGCGCTCGCTTTGCGCCCAATCAGCTCAATCGGCAGTTCAGCGCAGAGGAGCCCAACACCAAGTGGGTGAGGGATACCAAGGCTGTCGAAACCGCAGAGGGCTGGTTGTACCTGGCGGTGATCCTGGATGTGTTCTCGCGCATGGTGGTCGGCTGGGCCATGGCGGCCACCGAAGACGAGCAGCTCGTGGAGTTGGCTTTACGCATGGCCGTCGCACAGCGGCACCCACCAGCTGGGCGCTTGCATCATGCTGATCGCGGCTCTGAGTTTACCTCAGACCGCTATCTGGCTGTGCTGGCGGAGTTGGGCATCCAGGTGAGCATGAGTCGCCCCGCCAATTGTTACGATAACGCGGCCATGGAGTCCTTCTTTGCCACCTTGACCAAGGAGTGTACTGCTCGCACACGCTTCCAGACAAGGCAAGAGGCCCGCTCAGCCATCTTCGAGTACTTAGAGTGCTTTTATAACCCGGTCCGATTACATTCAACGTTGCTGTATAGCAGTCCGGTTGCTTTTGAACAGGCGAACGAGTCAAAGAGGAGTTAATCTCCAACTTTAGTGAGTACTTTTTTCTGGGCCAATTCCATGATCAGAGGATATCTGGAGTTGATGCCGCCCTGACACAATACCATCTTTTTGCATGAATCTTAGAACTATCTATAGCTCACACATGATGTGGATTTGGTGCATCCAAATCCACATCATGTCAATGGGGAAGTCGGTATAGGCCAGTTGATCGCGACAAGGTCCCCCAATCATTGAGGAAACACGAGCGCAATCTAGAAGGAGCTGTATGAAGACAGAACTGAGGGATGATAACATCCTTGCTGCTTCTCTCTCGCCTGTAGAGGATACACAGGCAGGATCATATCGCCGTGTGTTGAAGAATCGCTCGTTTTTACTCCTCTGGTTAGCACAACTGCTTTCACAGATCGTCTTTAATGCGGCCAATTATGGCGTCATTGCCATCGTGACGGCAGTCACCCACTCCACGATGCTGGTAGGAGTTGCTATCATCTCGTTTACGCTACCCGCCGTGCCATTTAGCTTACTTGCGGGCGTCTATGTTGATTACCTGAACAAGCGGCTGGTGCTCTGGGTAAGCAATGCCCTGCGAGCGGTGACCACAGGTCTCATGGTGGGTGCGCTGCTCTGGAATCCACATACAGTCATTCCGCTCTACTTTCTGACATTTGTGATCTCACTGGTTACCCAGCTCTTTACGCCGGCCGAGGCATCGGCTATCCCCTTGCTCGTGAGCAAGAGCGACCTGTTACCTGCGCTCTCGCTGTTCAATATCACCCTCACTGTAGCGCAAGCCCTCGGTTTTTGCTCCTTGGCGGGCTTATCACGGCGCTCTTTCCGCCCTTTCGTCTCTCTCTGGGCTCTTTTCGCGTGCAGGTCCAATCGTTTGACCTGCTCTTCGGGATTGTTGCCATGGTCTATGTCATCTGTACGCTGCTGATCCTGGCGATTCCGGTACGTGCTTTGCAGCAACAACAGAGAGCAGGGCCGGGGTTGCTGAGATCGTTTGGGAAGCAGACGTGGCAGATCATACGACACGACGTGAGAGAAGCGTGGACATACGTTCGCAAGGATCGTCAGTTACTGCTCGCGCTCCTCCGGGTTTCGTTCGTCAGCATCTTGCTGCTGGTGTTCGGCGAGCTGGCGGGCCCATTCGTCGTCACTGTCTTGCACCTGCCCGCCCAGCATATGCCCATCATTTTCGCGCCCGCCGGTCTTGGTTTGGTGCTTGGGAGCCTGCTGATGCCCTCTCTGACACGGCCGTTCGGCAAGAGCCGCACCATTGCCCTGGGCAGCCTGGGCACTGCTGCCGGTTTGATACTGATACCTCTGGGTCGCTTCATCTGGTCGCAGTTTGCACTCCTTGCCCTGGGGATCCTCTTGTTTGTGGGTGCGATCACTTTTGTCATCGGTGTAGCGCTGGAAATGGTGAATATTCCCGCGCAAACGGTGATGCAGGAGCAAGCCCCCGAGGAGGAGCGGGGTCGTGTGTTTTCCTTCCTATCGTTGTCTAATAATGCTGGTTCTATCAGCTGGTGGGCGGCACGCTATAGCCATCGCTCATTTGTCTCTTGAGGCCTCCAGGAACACATTTGAGACAAACTGGAGGTTTCTTTCTCTACAGTATACTTGAAGTCGCGATCATCTTTGAGCCAATGTTACGATGAACGTTTTGAGCCTTGCTTGCTTGAAGAGTAGAGCATACTTCCAGGAACAGCATATGAGTCGAACGAGCAGCTAACAGAAAAAAGAGAGGTCTAGCTCACATGAACATTGCACAACAAGCCTACCAGGATGGACAGGAGTACCGCAAGGCAAACGGGATGCAGAAAGTGGGTGAGGCATTAGCGAATCGGGCGATGGAAGAGTTCACACACACCGGCCTCGATTTTCAACACTGGCAACGCTATCACGATAACTGGATAGCTGGTTATCAATCCGTTGAGGATGAGCCGCAAGAGCAGGCAGTAGTAATCACAACAGAAGATACCACTTACACTCTTGTATCTTCCCGCAATAGTGACCGCTACGCACTCGATGAGCCCCGGTATGGCTGTAATGTAACGAGCGGCGATTCTCTCACTCTCCTGCTCAATGGGCAGTGGATACAGGGAAGCATTGTACACGCTGCGAACCTCTACACCATTGAGCAAGCGCCGCAGCGCGTTTATAGCGGCTACTATTACATTGATAGTGGCGACAACATGCACGGCTTATGCATTGGTATGAAAGTGCGATTGGGGTGAGAAAGGTCTAGCTCATCCTGCCCTGCGCTGATTTGAACGAAAGGCAGCAGCGATACGTGCAGTCGATCTACGAGGCGGATCAGGAACTAGAGCCGTATGAACAAGGCACCTGGTTACGAGGTGGCCGCCCTCGCCCTGTCATTGCATCACTGTACCAGCCCCTCTTCTTGCACGCGCGGCTGGTATACCGCATGCTGACATGGATGGGCTTATAGATACAGCGTGCGGCTAGGCATGAGATCGGTTCCCTCACTGTGTGGAAGTACCTGATCTCAAATCGGACACAGGAGTCCCTGCTCACACAATCGTGGCTAGGTCGTGGTACGGATGATCAGCCCGCGCCTGTCGGTCAGCGTGGCTGTTGCTACTCGACCAATACGCTTTTCCTGCCCCGGCTCGGGAGTTACGACCAAGAGCAACGGCAGGGTCGCTTCTTGCTTGAACCATTCACTTGAGGTCACATATTGCGCATAGGTCCTGCACTTGTCTGCCAGGTCTCGCGAATCCATCGTTCCACAATCCCACTCCAACCAGAACCGCACTCGCCGCTCTCCAGCCTGATATTCCGCTAACGCATCAGGACGGAGATTGTGCCAGTGATCATGATCGCGATAGCGCCGTTCACAGGCTGCCCCAGTTTCCCACCAGAGCAATCGATATCCACGTCCTTGTATTTGCTCTTGAAGCGCTGGAACAGTACCGCAGTAATCGACTTGCATCTACGTTGAAAGTTGGCGAATGCTAGCAAGACCACGACCACGTCTTCTGCACTTCTATCGGTACGTTCTTCACTCAATCCATCAGAAGATGTCGTTGATCAGTTGAGGGCGTTGCTGAAGAAGGCTGGTTTACCCGATATCCGTTTTCACAATCTGCGCCACAGCGCAGTAATCCTCTTGTTGACGGAAGGTTGCCAGGAATTGCTCGGCCACAGTAACATCTACAAGACGAAAGACAGGGAATGTAGCACATCCCTCCCAGCATACGGCAGGATGTGATCAGTCGCTTGTAACATACTCCTGGGGAAATATGAAATAGAGGGAAGGAAAGATGTTCAAAAGTAAACGATCTGGTTCCTGTCACTATTCCTGTCAAAGAGGTATTTCCCCACAAGCAAAAAAGCCTCAAGCAGCTTGTAGCCTCACTTGAGTTATGGTGGGATTCGAATGAAATCTTCGGCATGCCGAAGGGGGGACTCGAACCCCCATGCCCTTTCGAGCACAACGCCCTGAACGTTGCGTGTCTACCGATTTCACCACTTCGGCTCATCCATTCTTGAGGACAGGCTTATATTACTGTATCTTTTGTGGCCTGTCAATACTTCTTGTCCCCTGTCAGTAAGCCTTTGCACGTGTTATAATTAACTCAACACCCTGATTAACATCGAACGCAGGCTTTCATTTGTTCGTTCCTGACTCAATTGACGAATCGACCTGTTGAAGTGTATGGATCTTATTTTACAATAGAGGAGCCGGATAGTTACTATGCAGAAACAACCCTCCCCAATGCGCGCTGCCATCGATATTGGCAGTAATACTATCCATCTCGTCGTTGCCCGTTGCACTGCCAAAGACCTGGATATTGTGGAAGACCAGCAGGAATTGGTGCGTATCGGCGAGAGTGTAACGGCTACAGGTGAAATCTCGCAAGAGAAAGCCAACGCAGCTATCGCTACACTCAAACGCTACAAGGCATTGGCCAGAAAACATGAGGCGAACCCCATACTTGTCGTGGCAACGGAGGCGATTCGCCAGGCTAGCAATAGCGCTGCTTTTCTGGAACAGGTGCAGCGCAAAACGAAACTGACAGTGCAACTGATCAGCGGAACTGCCGAAGCCGCGCTCACCTTCTTTGGCTCAACCTACGAAGTCTACAAAGAGCCCAATCCCCCAGCGCAAATAGGCGTGATGGATCTTGGTGGAGGTAGCCTGGAATTGGTGACCGCAAGAAATATGCATATCACCTGGCGAACTTCTCTACCAGTTGGATCTGGCTGGCTGCATGACCGGTATCTTCCTTCGAATCCTCCTACCTATGATGAAGTAGCAGTTGCGGAGGCCTTTCTGCAAACCTACTTTCAAAGATTGCGTTTGAAATACCATCCCCCTGTGCTCATTGTTACCGGGGGAAGCGCAAATTCGCTGTTATTTCTTGCTCGTTGCGCGTTCAAGTTGGAAATGCAGCATACTCAACTAACACAGCAAGACCTGATTCGTTGCCAGGGTCTGTTGATCTCACTTCCAGCAGAAGAAATTGCTCAACGCTTCGAGCAACCGCTTGGGCGGGCACGTATTTTATTAGCGGGAGCATTAATCGTTCAAACGGTGATGTCGCGTCTGCATATCAACCAGATTCATATCAGCTCGCATGGCATACGAGAAGGAGTCTTGCTTGCCTATGAGCGCTATGGAGAACGCTGGTTAGACGTTGTAGGCCAGAGCGTTGAAGCTCTCAACCATCTACAGCAGTCTGGGGATAAGCTGGGAGTAGCAGTTACTATAGCCCCAGAAGCGGAACCATTCGCTCAATCTGGACGACGCTTGCTCCGGGAACGTACGCAGAAAATGCTGGAGTGGCCTGAAGAGGTACTGAAGCATGAAGATGTCGAAGCAGTCCATAAAATGCGCGTTGCTATACGTCGCCTGAGGGCCACGCTTGATGCCTATCAATCGATTTGCGACCCCAAACGCTTTAAGAACGTCTATCGCCAGGTGACGCAGATTGCCGATGCATTAGGCGCAGCGCGCGATACTGATGTCATGTTACTCAATTTGCATGCGCAGCTCGAACAGGTGAAGAGCGAGGATAAGCCTGGCGTAGAGTGGATTATTGAACGATTGCAAACGTTTCGCCAGCAGAAGCAGCTAGAATTGGAATCATTTCTCCAAACGCTGGATGAAGACACCCTCAAGAAGCAGATAGAGTCATGTATCCCGGAAGGAGTGATGTCGCATGGCAAAAGCCAGGCCGATTACAGGACTTGATCCTCAGGCTCCGACAGGTAAGAATGCACGGATCATCGCCAAAGTACGACTTGAAGATTTGTATAGCTGGGAAAGCTATGTCGACAATCCTTACAATATACGAGAGTTGCACAACATGCGTATTGCAGCCAAGCGACTCCGCTATACGTTTGAAGTATTTGAAGATGCGTTACCTGTAGCAGGTAAGTCTATCGTCAAAGAGTTGGTGCAGCTTCAAGATGAACTCGGCGACTTTCATGATAGCGATGTGATGATAGCATTGTTGCGGCTTTGCCTGGGAAGCCAGGATACCGCAACGGTTCCTGAAGCGGCACAGGCAGATGGAAACAAGCAACATCCAAAAGAGAGGTCTCTTGTTTCGCCTGAACTGGTCGCCGGTTTAATAGACCCGGCGGTCGCTCCATCCGTTGAAGAACGTTATGGGCTGGAGCATTTCTTGCAGAATCAAGAGCAGTTGCGCAATCAGCAATACAATGCCTTTCGCCAACACTGGTTCGCTCTACAGGCGCGAGATTTCAAACGTGAAGTTCTAGAAATATTGGAGACGTAGTTGTCCCGGAAACAGCCAAAGTAAAGGCAGGCAATCATATGATACCATTTCCAGCCGAAGGATTGGACTGGTGGCAACTACCCCAGCCAACTCCCGAGGAACTTCGTTTAAGTGGAGGATTACTGGTAGAAGACTGGCCGCATGCCCGCCAGGTGACACGGCTCTCTGCGCAAATGTTTGAAGCAACACAGCCCCTGCACGAACTGGATGAACATGCGTTGCGCCTGCTTGAACGTGCGGCGTTTCTGCACAATACCGGTATGATGATCGAGGCACGTCGCCATCACAAACACTCTTTCCGCCTGATTAAAGAAACTGCATTGCCGGATTTTACTGACGAAGAGCGTCATGAGATCGCCTGTATTGCCCGCTACCACCAGCGTGCGTTGCCCAGTGTGTCACACGAGGAATTCGCTGCTTTGAGTCGCTCGGCTCGCAAACGTGTCTCGGCGCTGGCCGCCCTGGTACGCATCGCAGATGCTCTTGACTGGAGTCATGATGGACGCCTGCAACGCCTTGCTGCTAGCGAAGAGCTATGCGATGATCGTACCTGGACGATCTCTTTATGGGTACGCCCTCTGGCCGATCTTGATGATGAACTAGAGCATGCCTATGAGAAGGCGGATCTTTTTGAGAAGATTTTTAAGAGGAAACTACAATTTTTGGTTCAGGATCAGGAGTGAGAGTGGCCCTCCATTCAAAAAAAGAGCCCCCGATCAGGTCTAATCGGGGGCTCTTAATGGTTTTGTTTATCGGCGCGTACTGAATTACTGCATGCTGTAATGAGATTTGTGGTAAAAGACCATCCCTTTGCCAAGCACCTTTACGGGCTGGAGTTCTTTAAGCATAATTGCTTCACCGCACTTTGCACAAATGTGGCTGGTCATGTGGTTAACGTCTTCGCGGTTTGCCAACGAGGCACGCGCAGTTTTTGAAAGTTCACCTTTCTTTGCCATTGATTTGAGACCCCTTTCGCCTATCTTCTGTCTGTTAGATTGCCTATCCGGACTGTATTCTAATTAATGGCTAATGCTGAGCAGCTACCACCACAGAGCGACGCAAGCGCCCCTGCACGATCAGGCAGACTCGCCTCTGGTTTTGGGTGGAACTGCCGAAGCAAGCGTATTCGCATTGTGTCGAACAGTAGTATACCATAGAGATTATTTGCTGTCCAATGTAGATAACACCTGATTCGCTAGAATCATTCCAATCACCCCCACCGAATCCACTCCAAAGCGTGATACATCTCTGTCTGCCAAATTGTCCACGAGTGATAGCCCGGTTGTACATCAAGATGGTAAGCAATATGCAGCCTTTCGAGTTCCTGCGCGAATTGTTGGGTATCCGTATAGTATGGCTGATCATTCGTGCCTGCTCCTAAAAAGAACTGCAATTTCCACGCTTGCTTCTCTGTGGGAAGCACATCAGCGGGGCTATTCAGTCGCATATAGGCGGCATTATTGCCCCAAATGCTTCCCTCGGCGTAATAATATCCTCCGAGCGAGATCACGAAGCCAAAAACATCAGGATGGTGTACTGCGATATTCGTAGCGCCAAAACCACCCATCGATAGTCCTCCAATGGCTCTATGGGCAGCGTCGCGAATGGTACGGTATTTCGAATCTATATACTTCACTACATCGTTGACAACGTATGATTCAATCAGTTGGTTTTGATCATAGCTATTACCCCACTCGCTTGTAGCTCCTTGTCGCCCATTACCATCCGGCAATACCATCACCAGTTCTGGAATCCTGCCCAAGTCAATCAATGTATCGGCCGATTGATTTGCTTTGCCTGCGCTAAACCAGTCATGAGCTTGCCCAGGCGAGCCATGTAGCAGGTAGAGCACTGGGTAATGTTTATTCCTCCCCACTTGTGTGTTATACGTTGGTGGCAGGTAGACCAAAATGGTGCGCCTCTGGCCCCCCAGTTCAGGACTGATCAGGCTGTCCGATACGATCGTTCCTTGTGAAGGTATCGTTTCTCTCCCTGCGGATATCGTAGGTTTGGCGATATTCGGTACCGTATGCAGGCCTGTATCAGGAGAATAAATGAACAGTTCAATTGAACTGCTAGCAAGCACAATTAGCACTATCATCGCTATAGCGGCGAACCAGGAGCCGATGATTGTGAAGACTGTCCATTGACGAGTTGTACCACTACTCTCTTGTCCTGTGTCTCTTTCTCGATACCACGCAAATCGCACTAATCGGTATGCAGGATCGAGCAGCACTTCGCTCAGCGCTACGCCCACTGCTGCTCCGATAAATGCGCTCAGTAAAACGAGTGCAATCATGACGATTGATGTGTGGACCAACGCTCCCATATCCAAAGGTTCCAGGTGCCCTCCGGGATCATATGTGGGCTGCGTTTCGAGTTGAATAAATCCGAACAGGTAGTCAAACAGGAAGATGACCCATGCCCCCAGCAACGCTCCCAGTTTTCTCCGGCCGATTATTGCTCCTGCGAGGGCAGTTGCCGCGATCAATAGTAACGCTGCGATGAGTTGAGCACGCAATGGATCAAGACCAATATTGGTAATGGTAGAGCTTAAACTATCTATGACTGCAGGATTAAAGAGTAATATGCCGCTCACCAGAGCTATAATCAGAGAAGTGAAGAATGAGAGGACTGGGCTGTTCTGATGTAATGGAGAACGGGGGGTAGAAGGTTTCATGTACAAACTCCGTGTGTAGGTCATATATACAAATGAGAACCCTCATCATGGTTATTCCGCGATGATTAGTATATTGCTATCGTCCGTCCGGGATAATTGAGCGGCTGTCTATAGCTAAAATAACATACGTGGAAAGTGCTTTGGAAGTTCCGAAAGCGGTATTATTTCACAAGAGAAAAATAAAAAGGAGTCAAGCAACTTGACTCCCAGTAAATAATACAGTCATTACAAGGCCAATGTACAGATGCCGCGCTACGAGAACGCACTACGAGCAAACTTACATCTAATAACCTGTTCCCTGAGAGGTTCATCTATACCTCTCATGTGTAGAAACGGAGGAGTCAGTCTAATGTAACATACCCGTACCTTCGGATTTCAGTGAATGATCTTCATACTGTGATACTGTTGGCTTGCTCATTCAGTGGAACTATGTTAAACTTTGACTGGTTAGAAAACTCCCAGACGAGATTTTTGTAGTAGTCTCTAGTAAGGATGTATATTTCTGTGGGTCACGAGGCTGACGAGCAACTAGAAGCGCTTGACTTCTTGCTCAGTCAGGAAGTATTCAAGCACGATAGTGAAGGTAGTCAACAGGTCCTTGAGCATCGAGGTGGGCTACTGTCTTCGAGTGGATTTCAGCAGGAATTGCAACATCCTGAGAGTAACCAGGTCTCATCGGTAGTCGAAATTCGACCTGATTCTCAACGTGAGCAGCGCAAAGGGGTACCAGAGGTCATCTTTGGAGAGACAAAAGACATAGGGCAGATCATCACAATGTCCCGGAAGACTCTGGCGGAAACAGGTCGAGCGATTATCAGTCGAGTTCCACCACAAGCCGTAGAGGCCCTGCGTGAAGCGTTTAAAACGTATGGCATGCGAGTTTGCGAAGCTGCTCGCGCAGTAGTTATCTACAAACCTGACTATGTACATCGTAGCACGGGAGGACATGTTGGCGTAATCAGTGCTGGCACATCCGATGTCCCAGTAGCCGAGGAAGCCGCACTCATAGCGGAAGAGATGGGATGTCAAGTTACCTGTATTTATGATGTGGGTGTGGCAGGATTGCATCGTTTGTTGGAACCTTTGCGGGATCTCCTCTCCAAAGAGGTGGATGCAATCATTGTAGCTGCGGGGATGGATGGCGCGTTACCATCGGTAGTGGCAGGGCTGGTTCCTGTCCCTGTAATTGGCTTACCAACATCAATAGGTTATGGAATGGGCGGCAAAGGGATTGCCGCATTGCTTTCGATGTTACAAACGTGTGCGCCGGGTCTTTCTGTAGTCAACATCGATAACGGTGTTGGAGCAGGCATCACGGCGGCGATGATTGCTAATGGTGTGGCGCGCGCGCGGAAACATCAGTCACAGTAGGTTAGCAGCGAGATGTTCGGCATGTAGAATGTCTCATCGCATCGTATGACGGGCAAATGTGGAAGTACGAGTTTTCAGAAGGACGGGACTCTCTATGACGAATAACAGACGCGGACCACAACCGGGATCGCAAAAGGCTAAGCACGGCGGGCAGGCAGTGCGAGAAAAGTACGGGCCTGAATTTTACTCCAAAATTGGCAAAAAGGGGGGTGACACCGTAAAGGAGAAACGAGGACCCCAGTTTTATGCTGAGATTGGCAAGAAAGGCGGCGAGTCTACTAAACGTCAGCAAGGCTCGGAGTTCTATTCCAAGATCGGTAAAAAAGGCGGCGAGCATGGGCGCGCCGTTGCCTCAAATAAGGAGTAGAAGAGGCAAGCGCAAAGAAATCTGTCGTAGCCAGCGGCCACGACAGATTTCTTTGCGCTTGCCTCTTCTCAAGTATATTTCTTCAAGAATGGAGGCACATCTATTTCTTCGGCCTCTAGCGTTTCTTCGATCCCATCGCGAGGTACTTGCGGCGTTTCGTGGCGGCGACCCATGCTGCGAAGTCCTCGCAGATCTTCGAGGCTGCGCTGCGGCCGTGCCGGTGTTGTAGGCAGGCGCCCTGGAGGCAGAGGGCGCGCTACAGGTTGTCCGGCTGGCATGGACTGCGCAGGTGGGGATATTGACATCGCCAATGGTTGCTCGAGGTTACTGGCGTTGCGAGATCGTGAAGGGGGTGCATCATACGGCTTTGGAGGCATCGAGGCTGCAGAAGATGTGTGAGCTTGCTCCTGGTGAATTGCCGGAATACGCCCGGTTGGTGATTCCTGCATCCCTGCTGCAATCAAGGTTACACGGATCGAATCGTCTAGCGCGGGATCGATGACCGCACCAAAAGTAATATCAGCGGTGTTATCAATGGCTGTGCCAATGTATTCAGCCACCTCGTTGACCTCATAGAGCGTCATGTCTTCCCCGCCACTGATATTGAAGAGGACACGCTGGGCGCCACGAATAGGCACATTGAGGAAACCGCCGGCAATAGCTTCTTCGGCTGCGCGCTGTGCGCGGTTGCGACCCTGTCCCTGCCCAATGCTCATCAATGCTGTGCCAGCCTCACGCAGTACACTACGCACATCTGCGAAGTCCACATTGATCAAGCCAGGTACATTGATAACTTCAGCGATACCTTGCACACCCTGACGCAGGACATCATCGGCAAGCTTGAAAGCATCCGCGAGGCTACGATCTCGTCCAGTGAGAGAGAGCAGGCGATCGTTGGGGACCGTAATGAGTGCATCGATTTCAGCACTCAATGCTATCAGACCTTCTTCGGCAATACGTCGACGTCTTGAACCCTCAAATGTAAACGGCAGGGTGACAATACCAATAGTAAGCATCCCCAGTTTTTTAGCGATGGAGGCGACAACTGGAGCGCCACCGGTACCTGTACCGCCGCCCATACCAGCAGCGATGAAGACCAGGTCAGCATCACCAAGAACGTTGCGAATATCTTCTATGCTTTCGGACGCCGCACGCGCATGTTAATCATGCGGTTCACAGCGTTCATACCTGCGCCACCGATACCAGCAACCACGATATCTATGTGGTTGGGGGCTTGTGCTTCGATGATCTGCGACTGAAAGGACACTTGAGGAGTAGAAGTCCGGGCATCATCTTCAGTATCTCGCTGCTCTCTACCTGACCACTCTGGATGTTCTTGCCAGTTGATATCCTCTTCCTCTGCCTCATGCCGGAGAACGGCCCACTGATCTTCTTGACCTGCATCCATTTCGAATCCAGGTTGATGAGTCATCCCTGATCCCGAGAGCGGGGTTTGCTCGCGTTTATTTGCATCTTCGTTAGAGTTCGATTGCACACAATCCCCTTTCTTCTCTCATCCTGCTCTCCATCACACGGAACAATTGTTTCTGTATTGTCAACCCGTAATGAGAGGCGCGGCACAATCTTGGACGGCATTCTATGTGAATTGTATCAATAGTGTCAAGAGCAATAAATAACCGTGGCAGAGGCGTCGCCTCTACCACGGTTGAGTATCTGTTTACAGTTTATTCTTTCTTTAAGCTGATTCCACCCACGGATGACTTAGCGGCCTTTTTCTCCTTCTGCATCTCTTTTTTCTGCTTGTTTGATTTAGGTGGTGCTTTCTGCGCTTTTCTCTGTTCTTTGTTTGCCAAGGTACAGATCCTCCTTTGCTCAGATTGATAGATAAACGTTGATACTTGTATTGTATCATAAATATTGCTGGCTCTCGCTCAATCGACGCTCCTCAAAGGTTGCCAGCGCGTGCGTTATCATGCGTATGACATTACCAATATCCATGGGTTTGCGCAGTTGGTAGATCCCCCGGCGCTGGAGTTCTTCGGTAGGGAGTGCCGCGCTCATCATGATCGCTGGTACGTCGCGTGTTTCCTCCATGCTCTGCAGACGGTCATAGACCTCTAACCCATTGATATCAGGTAGTCTATAGTCTAAGAGCAGAAGACAAGGTTGAATTTGTGGGGCTTCTTCCAGTGCGCGAGTTCCGTCGTGTACAACAGTTGTGTGATAAGGAGTTTGCTCATCAATAGCCTGCTGGAGGAACTCTCCGACATTTTCATCATCCTCAACGATTAGAATAGTAGCACTACGTAACGTCTGGGCAGCAGGCGGAATGACTTTCCTGGACATTTTCACTCCTTTCTGATGAAGAATCAACCAGTTTCTTGAATGTAATAAATGTTATATTGTAGTGTAACGGACATTATGTGTATTTGGTTACGAAAATATTGAAAATTCTTAACGAACGATGGAGAGAGCTTGTATATGATCCATCAGATAAGTGGGTACTGCTCAAACTTCTGGATGATGACTATCTCTGGTCACTGATGACCGAGCATAGTTATGAGGTGACCGGGAAGCGTGAGCTTGAATGAGTTCTTGGTTGTGAAGAGTGCGAAGCCATGATTATCTCAGCCAGCTACAAAACTGACATCCCTACCTTCTATGGTGAATGGTTCATGAATCGCTTGCAAGATGGTTATTGCAAGATGGTTAATCCTTATGGACATCAGGTCTATACAATAGATCTCACCCCAGAGAACGTAGATGGCTTCGTGTTTTGGACAAAGAATATCGGGCCGTTTCTCAAATACTTGCCCGAAGTGCAGAAAATGGGATATCCATTTGTTGTTCAGCATACGATCACGGGCTATCCACGCGAGCTAGAATTTCGAGTTATCGATCACACTCATACTATCGAGCATATGAAGGTGTTGGCTGACATGTATGGGCCTCATATTGCCGTCTGGCGCTATGATCCTATCGTCGTCTCGTCCTTGACTTCCTCTGACTGGCATCGCAACAACTTTGAAAAGCTGGCTAAATCTCTCAAAGGTACAACAGATGAAGTGGTTGTCTCGTTTGCTCAGATCTACAAGAAGACCCGGCGAAACATGGATTGGGCTGCCAGGGAGTTTGGCTTTAGTTGGAGCGAGCACGAGGCAATGATGTTAGGTCCGGTGCGGAATTTGATCAGCGAGCTGGCTGAAATCAGCAGATCTTATGGCATGCGTTTGAAGATTTGCTCACAGAAAGCCTTTCTCACACTGGGAATAACCGAAGAGGCGCGCTGCGTTGATGCAGAGCGTCTCGAAAGGGTGTCGGGTAGCTCAATCGCGGATAGAGTCGAGCTAAGAGGCAATCGCAAGGAATGCGGCTGTTTCGCCTCAAAGGATATTGGGGAGTATGATACCTGCCCTCATGGGTGTGTGTATTGCTATGCTGTTCAGAATCGAGACCTGGCACTAAGCCGCTACAAAGAACATGATCCAACAGATGAATTTCTGTTTCCTCCCAAAGATTACCTTCCATTGAATAAGTCGCGTGGCTGATGGTTTGACCTTGAGAAACACATGATTGGCTCTTTACTGATACGTTATTCACACCCTATGCTATATTCCAGAGTCAGAACGTGCTTCTGGGATGATAACCAGTAGCTCTGTATCCAGGTAATCCAGTAGCTCTGTATCCAGGTAATAAGGAAGGTAACCTATGGGATTGACGATTTTTCAGGTAGATGCATTCACAGGTAAACCATTTGCTGGCAATCCGGCGGGGGTTTGCGTTGTGCCTGAGCCACAAGATGCAGGCTGGATGCAAAACGTGGCGCGAGAAATGAATCTTTCCGAGACAGCTTTCCTGCACAAGCAGGCTGATGGCTACAATTTGCGCTGGTTTACTCCTGCGGTTGAAGTTGAACTTTGTGGACATGCTACCCTGGCGAGCGCACATGTATTGTGGGAGGCCGGATACCTGGGATCAGGTGAACAGGCACGCTTTCACACACTTAGCGGCTTGTTGACTGCTGATCGCCAGGCGGATTGGATTGAGATGAATTTCCCGGCCAAGCCAGAAGAACCGGCAATTGCGCCTGCTGGATTGATTGAGGCTCTGGGTGTTCCGGTAAAGTATGTTGGTAAAAGCCACTATGATTACCTCGTAGAGGTTGAATCTGAAGAAATAGTGCGCAACATCAAGCCGGACTTTAGCTTACTGATGTCAGTGGCAACGCGGGGTATTATTGTCACAAGTCTTGCCAGTTCAAAAGATTATGATTTTGTGTCGCGCTTTTTCGCCCCGCAAGCCGGCGTCAATGAGGACCCTGTGACTGGTTCGGCGCACTGTTGTTTGAGTCCTTTTTGGAGCAAGCAGCTTGGCAAGGATGAGTTGGTTGGTTACCAGGCTTCTGCGCGTGGCGGAGTGGTGAGGGTTCGCTTGAGTGGGGATCGTGTGTATCTAGGAGGGCAAGCGGTCACGGTTTTGCAAGGAGAACTGGTGTGATCGTTATACTTGACATTTCGCAAGATGTAATGGTAGCATTTAAGCATGAGAATACAATCACCACACCACTCTGAACGAAACAGATTGTCCGAGTGGGCTGTCATCATCATGAATATTCTAATGAGCCACTCGGCCGCGTAGGCGTACACGCCGGGCTTACGCGGCAGGAAATGGCGCTACCTCATGCATGTACTTACTTCTGGCTTCTTCCAGGGTAAGCGCTGAACACTGGTGAATTTCTCAACGCATTAATGTAGCTGCTTTCCTTTCCTCCTTCGCTTTATTCCCCTCGGCGTGTGTCGCCGGGCACGTCTCTCCACGTTGCTGATCGACCTGCGCCGCTGCTTGTCTTTGCTACCTGTCGTCGCATCTATCTGTGAGAGCTTGCCAACCAGCTAACCCAATTACTAGTTTTTACTATGCTGATCTAAAGACATTCATAAAAAATATTCGAAGGGAGCAACTGCAATGTCACAGGTACAAGTTCAATCACTCGAAGAGGTCAAGGTAGCGGAGCCAATGGCACCCGCCAGGCGTCCGGTCCCATTATGGCGCAACCGCGATTATATGCTACTCTGGTGGGGGCAGATGGTCTCCTCGGTCGGAACACGTGTCTCGATGCTGGCTTTTCCCCTACTCGTCCTTGCAATTACGCATTCGCCAGCGCAGGCGGGTCTGATTGCTGCCCTGCGAGGGTTGCCCTATGCTCTCTTTGTTCTGCCCGCTGGTGCGCTGATTGATCGCTGGAATCGCAAGCATGTAATGATCCTATGTGATATCGGACGCGCCATAGCTTTCGGAAGCATCCCGGTCGCGCTCATACTCGGTCACCTGACGATTGCGCAACTCTATATCGTCTCACTGGTTGAAGGCACACTGTTCACTTTCTTCAATCTAGCAGAGACAGCCTGTCTGCCGCAGGTGGTAGCAAAAGAGCAACTACCTGGTGCCGTAGCGCAAGGTATGGTGATCGACTCTGTATCAGGATTGATTGGTCCATCGCTTGGGGGCATTCTCTATAGTATTGGACGAGTCATTCCGTTTTTGACGGACGCAATCTCCTACGGAGTCTCGGTTCTTTCGCTTTTTTTCATCAAGGCGAAATTCCAGGAGGAACGGGAACCCAGGCCCTTGCAGTTGTGGCCTGATATTAAAGAGGGCGTTTCATGGCTCTGGCATCAACCACTCATACGCTTTATAGCGGTGCTTACCGGTGGTATCACCATGCCGGTTGTAGGCTATGCGCTCATCCTGATTGTGCTGGCACAAGGACAACATGCATCCAGCTTTGCAATTGGCTTGATCTTTGCATGTGGAGGCATAGGTAGCATACTTGGTTCTCTGTTAGTAGCTCCACTTGTGAAGCGTTTCAGCTTCGGCAAGCTCATGATCGGCTCTACATGGATCTGGGCGCTGACATGGTTGCTTTTTGCTATTGCGCCAAATCCATTCGTGCTAGGTGTGGTTACAGCGCTCAGCTTTATCATCGTGCCTATCTACACCTCTGTCCAGTTTGGCTATCGTCTCGCACTGATCCCGGATCACTTGCAGGGACGTGTCAATAGTGTCTTCCGCCTGATCGCCTTTGGCGGGGAACCTATCGGCCTGGCGTTGACGGGGGTACTGCTGCAAGTTATTGGGCCTGTCCCGGCCGTACTTGTGCTTTTCGTGCCGCAACTCATTCTGAGCATTGCTGCGACGTTCAATAAGCATTTACGGAATGCAAAGCCTGTTGAGGAGTTGCGATCAGTGTGAAAATACAGCAATGCCCTGCCCCATTATGGGACAGGGCATAAGTAATTGAGCTCTGAAATCCCTGGCAATTGGTTTTAGCGTATATTATACTGGGTATGTGAATATATAGCAGCATTTTTGAAAGCAGGGAGCGAGATAGATGCCAGGACAAAAACACCAGTCAGAAAGATACGTGAAAAAGTCTAGCAAGAAAGCTGATTCACGACTCATGCAAGCACGCGGCGAGAAGCGCAGCGGGAGTGATTCAGATGCCCATTCCGGTCGAAAGCGGTCCAAGCTACACGAGGATCATAAAGATGAGAATGCGCCTCTTTATGATGCCCAACCCGATGTCGACTTTACCCGCGACCTGAATGCTCACGACCGGACCGGGGAGAACCATGGCGAGAACCAGACTCTCTTGCCGGGTGCACTCTCGGCCGATGAGCTCAAGAGCATGCACACCATTCTCGCGGACTTGACGGATGATGAGCTCAAGAATATTACGATCTTGCCTGCGGGAACTCGCCTGGAGCAGGGCGCGAAGTATATCGACCTCAGGCACCTGGAGCTGGGCGAGTTCGTCGCCACATCCAATATGGTGGCGGATGTAGTTAACGCGTACGTTCCTAAGAAAGAGACGGACTACCTGCTCTGGAATCGTCTCAACCAGGTAGAAACACCTGCCCGCCTGGATGAGACGAGTGGCGAGTGAGAACCCTTACAGATCCTGATTAAAAATGGATCCATTTTTGTTCTAGAATGCCCTGTGTCTTGTACGGGTGTTTGATCTTGCACATCTCAGTGACCAGGTCGATGTACTCGATCAATGCTACCGATGCGTCGCGCCAGGTGATGATGTTATGCATCTGTGGATTAGGATTGCGCAAAACGGCGGGCGCTTCCTCTATGTCGAGCCATTTGTAGTGAGTGCAGTAGGGAGGTTAAACGTTCTCGTTGACACTCATGCTATAATTTGGGTGATGCACCCATAGCTCAGCGGATAGAGCACTGGTCTTCGGAATCAGGTGTCGGGGGTTCGAATCCCTCTGGGTGCGCCCCGTGAACCCGCTTTAATGGCGGGTTCTTCTTTGCTCTTCAGAATTACCACACGATATCTGGAACGGGATATGGAGCTACTCAGAAACTTGTCCTAAAAGTGGATAATAGAATACAAGTGGGTTCAGCGATGACAGATGAAACGGGAGCATTTTCTGCCACGATTACGATTCCGGACCGTCTCTCTACAAGCCCTTTACGCGCTGCTTGATGACAACCAGGCAGAGATGGAGGGCGGAGCAGACGGTTTTTTGCATGCTCAAACGTCTTGAGTAATCCATATCAAAGTGTTTCCCGTAAGTACACATAGTAGCGCTACCAGAAGCTATTTGGCGGTGCTAGAGGTAAATAAGACAATTTGTATCACCATGCTTGCTAACCAATTCAGCAAGCACATGAAAAAGGAGTTATCATGAACACCATTCGTTTCGTCCCAACAAGAGTACACGGGGTCTTCGATTACATCGGAGGTATTGCTTTAATTGCATGTCCATTCATCTTTGGATTTTACAGTATGGGTGGGATAGCTGTTATCTTGCCTATTGTTTTGGGTATCGGTCTCATTCTCTACAGTCTTTTGACTGACTATGAGCGTGGCATACCTGCCTTGAAATTTATCCCAATGCCTGTCCACTTGATCCTGGATTTTGTTGCTGCTGCATTCCTTGTTGCTGCACCGTTTCTGTTTGGCTTCGCGAATCAAGGCCTGAATGTCTGGTTACCTTTTGTTGTTACTGGTGTCGGCGTCATTCTTCTGGTGTTGGTTTCGCAGACGCATCCGCAGCAAAAGGCAGAAGCGAAGGCTGTAGCATAAGCAAAATCATTATCCGACTGGTCTCGATCAGGACATTTGTTTCCTACTTTGCTCGGCTTTCGAAAAGCTGGGGTAGAAGATGGAATTTCTAGCGTTTCATCTTCTAGCCCAGCTTGCTTTTGTAACTGGCAATAAAGCTTTATAAAGGTTGTGGTATGATTTCGATACGTACTTCCAAGTTTTTCTCTATTTTGCCCAAGATTACCTTAATATTCTTTATGAAACACAAAATAAGCTAACAAGGAGGGTACATGATGCCAGACACAGAACAAAGCAGACTTCAGGAAGCGCATGAGAATAGTAAGCCGTGGTATCGCTGGGGACCTTATCTTAGTGAACGCCAATGGGGTACTGTACGTGAGGATTATTCTCCCGATGGTGATGCATGGGATTACTTCCCACATGATCACGCGCGTTCGCGCACCTATCGTTGGGGCGAGGATGGCTTGTTGGGTATTTGTGACAATCAGGGACTCATGTGTTTTGCTCTTGCCCTGTGGAACGAGGCCGATCCAATTTTGAAGGAACGGCTCTTCGGCCTGACGAATTCTGAAGGCAACCATGGGGAGGATGTCAAAGAATATTATTTCTTTCTCGACAATACCCCAACTCATTCGTATATGAAGGCTCTGTACAAATACCCGCAGCACGCCTTTCCCTATGAAGATCTTGTCGAAACGAATCACAATCGCAGTCGTGAGGAACCTGAATATGAATTGATCGACACGGGCGTCTTCGCGGAAAGCCGCTACTTTGACGTTACTCTTGAATATGCCAAAGCAGACCCACTTGACATCGTGATACGTATTACTGTCAGCAATCGTGGACCAGAGGCAGCTCCGCTTCACCTGTTGCCTACGTTTTGGTTCCGCAACACCTGGATATGGGGATATGACGACCGTAGGCCTGTGCTGACTGCGGTTGCGGACGAACCAACGCAAACTGGTACGGTGCAAGAGTCTCGTCTTATTCATGCGCAGCATTATGAACTCGGTGACTACTGGCTAGCATGTGAAGGGACGCCCGCGTTACTTTTTACCGAGAATGAAATTAATATGGAGCGACTGTGGAGCGTTAAGAACGCTACCCCTTTCGTTAAAGATGGCATTCATGAAACGATAGTCAAGGGTGCCCTGGGGAAAGTAAATCCGCAGAGTGTTGGCACCAAAGTTACTGCCCACTACACGTGGCATATCGAGGCAGGCGCGACACAAACGGTCTTTTTGCGCTTATCAGCAAACCGGCAAGAGACGCCCTTTGAAAATGCTGGGGAGCTATTCGACATACGTATTAAAGAAGCAGATGCCTTTTACAATACTATTTGTGAGGCTCTGACCGACGATGCACGGGCTGTACAACGGCAGGCATTTGCTGGCCTGCTCTGGAGCAAACAGTTCTACATGTACGATGTCGAGAAATGGCTGCGAGGCGATCCTGCCGAACCACCACCACCGCCGCAACGTAGTCGCAATACTGGCTGGCGGCACCTCAATGGCGCTGATATCATTATTATGCCTGATACCTGGGAATATCCCTGGTTCGCAGCGTGGGACCTGGCCTTCCATTGCGTTACGATGGGCTTGATCGATATGGGTTTTGCCAAGCAGCAAATACTTTTACTGCTCCACGAATGGTATATGCATCCCAATGGGCAGTTGCCGGCCTATGAATGGGCTTTTAGCGATGTCAACCCGCCCGTTCATGCCTGGTCTGCATGGCATTTGTACAAGCGAGATAAGTCCACCACAGGGAAAGGTGACTTTGACTTTCTTGAGCGTGTGTTCCACAGGCTGATGCTCAATTTTACCTGGTGGGTCAATCGTAAAGATGCGGGGGATAATAATATTTTTGAAGGTGGATTCCTGGGGCTGGATAACATTGGTGTGTTTGATCGCAATATGACCTTGCCGGATGGCATGCTGCTGGAACAAACGGATGGCACCGCCTGGATGGGTCTGTACTGTTTGACCATGTTGAGGATGGCGATGGAACTGGCAACCATCAACCATGTGTATGTGGATATGGCGACCAAGTTTTTCGAGCATTTCATGTACATCGCTGATGCTATCAACGGTACTGCAATCGGGGATAGTGGATTGTGGGACGACGAGGATCAGTTTTTTTACGATCGCATTTCTACACCAGATGGCAGGAAATTACCCCTGAAATTGCGCACACTGGTTGGTTTCATTCCACTCCTGGCGGTTGAGACCTTTGAACGAGAGATACTGGATGCTCTTCCTGAACTCAATGAGCGTCTGCAATGGTTTGTGGAAAATCGTCCCTACTTGCCGCATTTGATTGCGACCTGGCAGGATGTCAAAGGAGACGAGGGACAAACGTTCAGAAGGCTCGCATTAGTGCGCGGTTCACGGCTGAAAAGTCTTCTCAAGTGGATGCTCGATCCACAGGAGTTTCTCAGTGACTACGGGATTCGCTCGCTCAGCAAACATTATGCTGTGCAGCCCTACGAACTACATATACAATATGGGGACTTTACCGTGAAATACGATCCCGCCGAATCAAGTACAGGAGCTTTTGGTGGGAATTCCAACTGGCGAGGTCCTATCTGGTTCCCGATAAACTATCTGTTAGTGGAGGCGCTCGAGAAATATCACCAGTTCTATGGTGATGAATTTCAGGTCGAGGATCCCACTGGTTCTGGCACTAACCTGAACCTCGAACAGGTGGCAGTTGAACTTTCACGGCGTCTTACAAACATCTTCTTACGTGATGCACAGGGACATCGACCTGTATTTGGCACTAATATGACGTTCCAGAATGATCCGTACTGGTGTGACTACATCCCTTTCTACGAGTATTACCATGGTGATAATGGGCGCGGCGTTGGCGCCAGCCACCAGACCGGCTGGACAGCTCTTGTAGCGAATTTGCTTGAGCGGACAAAGGAAGATGAGGGTTAGTGCGAATCTCTATATCAATCCCTTGCTGACACATAATTCTGCGTTCAAGATAGAGCCGCCAGCTGCTCCACGTACCGTATTATGGCCAAGTAAGGCAAATTTGTAGCTCAAAATGGGGCAACGTCGTAACCTTCCTATTGTGACTGTCATTCCGTGACCTGCATCACGATCGAGCAAGGTTTGAGGTCGGTCAGGTTCGCGGCGATACATCAGCGCTTGCTCTGGAGCGGTGGGGAGCTTGAGTGACTGTGCTTCAGAGGCATAGTTCTGCCATGCCGAGATAATTTCTTCCGGGCTGGCATCTGAACCTAATTCAACGCTAGCGCATTCCAGGTGCCCTTCGCGAGTAGCAACACGGTTGCATTGTGCGCTGATAACCATTGGCGCATCGGTGAACCCCCGACCCTCCTGCCATGTTCCAAGCATTTTGCGTGTCTCACTTTCCACTTTCTCTTCTTCTCCGCTAATATAGGGAATAGCATTATCGAGAATATCGTAGGA
>WNGJ01001249.1_pt1 | contig 24748 bp, 21 predicted proteins | sample 5400611 | NCBI WGS metagenome assembly WNGJ01 (sample SAMN13153375, study PRJNA577476) | soil metagenome | isolation source: 40 cm soil or saprolite under Garry oak tree replicate 1 | place: USA:California | collected 2016-06-15
CAACTGGCCGGTCACAGATCTGCCGCGGATCGCCTCGGGGCGGTTCTTGGAGGCGTAGGGTCGCAGGGCTGCCGCCCTCTAGCCGTAGAAGCGATGCGAAACGTTGATCGGATTGAAGAATTCTTAACTTTTTGCTACGATTTGTCACTAATCGTCGGAATGGAAGCCTGGGTGCCCACAATATGTAGTGCTGTGGATACGTGGAATGTTGTGTATATCGCAGAGAACAAATGGGGTACGATCTGGCTTTGCAGTCTGCGATTCGCGACACCTTCTTAGTGAGCGTAGTGGCAACGCTTTCCCTCGAAATACGTGTGAGTGAGATAGCGCATGCGCTTCCCGCCTAGCTTTCTAGACGAGTTGAAAGCGCGTCTTCCTGTTTCGGAAGTCGTGGGCAAGCGCGTGAAGTTGAAGCGGGCGGGACGCGAGTGGAAAGGTCTGTCGCCGTTTCAGCAGGAGAAGACGCCCTCCTTTACCGTCAACGATCAGAAGCAATTTTATTACGACTTTTCGACAGGCAAACACGGCAACATCTTTGATTTTATCGTCGAGACGGAAGGCGTCTCCTTTCCAGAGGCAGTCGAGCGCCTTGCCTCCTTGGCGGGACTTCCACTGCCTCGCACCTCCCGGGAGGAAGAACAGAGGGAGGAGCGTCAAAAATCACTTTATGACGTGATGGAATTGGCGACGAAGTACTTCGAGCAGAACCTTGCTTCGAACGTAGGTGCGCAAGCTCGTGGCTATCTCTCTGATCGTGCCATTACTCCGTCTACAAGTCTCGAGTTTCGCCTTGGCTACGCAACTCCCAATCGTTTCGGATTGAAGGAATATTTGGGATCGAAGGGTGTGTCTGCCGCGGACATGATTGAGACCGGCCTGCTAATAAGCGGCGACGATATTCCAGTCCCTTACGATCGCTTCCGCGACCGTGCAATCATTCCAATCCACGATCAGCGAGGCCGAGTTATTGCCTTCGGTGGTCGAGCGCTAAAGAGCGACGTTCAACCCAAATATTTGAACTCGCCCGAGACATCAATTTTCCATAAGGGCTCGGTCGTTTTCAACTTTCATCGGGCTCGCGAGCCTGCTCACCGCGTCGGCTCAGTTGTCGCTGTAGAAGGCTACATGGATGCTATTGCCATCTATCAAGCAGGCATAAAGAGTGTCGTCGCGACAATGGGAACTGCATTTACCGAAGAGCAGATTGCGACGCTCTGGAGGCTCTCCTCCGAACCGGTAATTTGCTTTGACTCGGACCGCGCTGGAGTCGCGGCTGCGCATAGATCAATTGATCGGATTCTTCCATTGCTGACGGCCGGTAAGTCGTTCCGATTTGTCTTTATGTTGCAGGAAAAAGATCCAGACGACCTTATTCGCGAGCGGGGAGTTGAAGCGTTCAGAAACGTCTTGAGTGGCTCTTTGCCCATTTGGGACGTGTTATGGGCGCGCGAGACCGAAAATGTGAACGTGAAGACCCCCGATGCTCAGGTCGCTTTGGAGCGAAAATTGAACGCCCTTATCCGGACGATCAAAGATTCTGCGGTTCAGACGGCATACTCTCGAACATGTCGTTTGCAGCTCGCGGATTTGTTTTGGCAGGCTGTCAGAGGTGGTAGCAAGTCCAAGAAGGAGCCGAGTCAACTCGTATCCAAAGAACTCAAGATCGAGTTGGATGTCAGACAAAATGGTTTGCAGAAAGTCTTGCTGGGTATGCTCGTACACTACCCCGATTTTTTGGACGAAAAGCAGGACACTATTCTGAGACTCAAATTCGCGCCGGAGTTGGATGATTTTTGCACGGCGTTATATCAACTACTTGTTGAGCAAAAGGACCTATCTGTACAAAAAATTTATGACCACCTAGAGGATGACTTTTACAAAGTATTGCAAGAGATTCACGGCAAGAGAGAAGATGGGCGTCCTTGGGGCCATAAGCTTTTTTTTCAGTTTCCGAGTCTCGCGCTCTCTCCTCCGCGAGACTTTATTTCGCGATGTATCGATCATCTTTCGCGCAGAATTCATCTTGACGAATTGGATCAGGACATTCAGCGCGCGAGAACTCTAGCTGGTGAGGACGACGCTGCGTTTGATCAATTGTTGAGCCTCGTCCGTGAGCGCCAAAGCGAGCACGCAGGAATCGAAGCTCAAGGCGCCCTCTTGGCCGAGGAGGCAGCAGATCTTCGGCGTCTATGGGCTCCCGCTCCCACCAGCCAGCAACTTGCTGCATTGCAACATTTCGGCGAATCAGCTGTTTAGCAGTAGACGCCGTGGCCGCGGCGGCGAATCAGTCCGGCGTTTTCAGCCCCGTTCTTCGGGCGTTTCCGGCGGCCCTGGTGGCCAATCGACCTCCTCAGGACAACGGAAACAGGGGATAACCGGCACCCCACAGCTCGGCTCCGGGCCCTACCAGGCGGCGAGCCCACAGCTTGCGGCAAGCCCGATCATGCGCGGCCAGCGCAGCGCGATCTCCCGCCGCGAGGCGCTGATTTTGCTGTGCCTGATCAACCACCCCTGGCTCCTGCACGACCATCTCGAGGAGGTGGCGGCGCTGGAAATGGCTCACTCCGAGGCGCACAAGCTGCGCGCCGGCATCATCGCCGCCTTCGCCAACGATCATCACCACTCCCCGGAGCCGGACGAGCAGGCCGAAAGGATGCGGGCCGATCTCGAAGCAAGCGGATTATCGCAGATTCTTCAACGGGTTGAACGAGCAATCACGACCGCCGCGGTGTGGGGCGCCCGCACCGGCGCGGCGCGGGACGATGTTCTTTCGACCTGGCATCAACTCGTTGTCTTGCATCGCCAATGGCACTCATTACTTAGGGAATTGAAGGACGCCGAGCTGGCCTTGGGCGAGGAGTCCATCGAGGCCAATTTGGCATGGCTGCGGGATGTCAAGGCTCGGATGGCGGAAGCGGACGGCACAGAGGCCCTGATCGAGGGGTTTGGAGAGCTGTCCGGCCGGTTCCAGCGGAGCGTCTGATCAAAATTGCTGCGGAAGGCCTGGGCCGGAACCGTGAAAATGACTCGCCAAACCCATGGTTTGGCTGCAAAAACAAGGATTAGTCGAAGTTCGGGGCCGTAGCGAGCGAAACCAGCGAGAGATTCGGGGGTGGCGACAGACGTGCGCCGCCCTTTCCGCGTCATGAGCAAGTTCGAGTAGATCAAGACGGGCGCGCTGCGCAAGATGCGTGAGACGCGGTTTGGGAGCAATGAATGGCCAGCAAGGCAAAGATGCTGCAAGTGAAAGACAAGGAAAAGGACGACAAGGCAGCGGACGCTCCCGAGAAGGATTCCCCGGACGCGCCCTCGCCGTTGCTCGACCTGTCGGACGCCGCCGTCAAGAAGATGATCAAGCAGGCCAAGAAGCGCGGCTTCGTGACCTTCGATCAGCTCAACGAAGTGCTGCCGTCCGATACCACCTCGCCCGAACAGATTGAAGACATCATGTCGATGCTGTCGGACATGGGCATCAATGTCACCGAGGCCGACGATAGCGACAGCGAGGAAGACAAGGACGAGGGCGACGACGACACCGACAACGAGCTTGTCGAGGTCACGCAGAAGGCCGTCACCGAGGTCAAGAAGTCCGAGCCCGGCGAGCGCACCGACGATCCCGTGCGGATGTATCTGCGCGAGATGGGCACGGTGGAATTGCTCTCGCGCGAGGGCGAAATCGCGATTGCCAAGCGCATCGAGGCCGGCCGCGAGGCGATGATCGCGGGGCTGTGCGAAAGCCCGCTGACGTTCCAAGCCATCATCATCTGGCGCGATGAGTTGAATGAAGGAAAGATCTTCCTTCGCGACATCATCGATCTCGAAGCGACTTACGCCGGCCCCGACGCCAAGAACAACATGAACCCGGCGCTGATCGGCGCGCCCGTCGGTCCCGACGGCCAGCCGGTCGTGAACGGCGAAGCCGCCCCCGAGGCCGTGCAGGCAGCACCGGCCCATGTCGCGCCGCCGGCGGCGCCTCCCGCGCCGACCCCGTTCCGGCCCGCGCCCGGGGCGGCTGCACCCGCGCCAGGCGCCGACGGCGAGGAGAAGGATCCGGGCGAGGCCGCCGCCGAAGCCGATATGGACGACGACGAGTTCGAAAACCAGATGTCGCTCGCCGCCATCGAGGCCGAGCTAAAGCCGAAGGTGGTCGAGACCTTCGACAAGATTGCCGACAACTACAAGAAGCTGCGGCGCCTGCAGGAGCAGGACATCCAGAACCAGCTGCAGAGCGAGTCGCTGTCGCCCTCGCAGGAGCGCAAGTACAAGAAGCTGAAGGACGAGATCATCGTCGAGGTGAAGTCGCTGCGGCTCAACCAGGCCCGCATCGATTCGCTGGTCGAGCAGCTCTACGACATCAACAAGAAGCTCGTCTCGTTCGAGGGCCGCCTGATGCGGCTCGCCGACAGCCATGGTGTGGCGCGCGACGATTTCCTGCGCAACTATCAGGGTTCGGAGCTCGATCCGCGCTGGCTCAACCGCGTCTCGAAACTCTCTGCCAAAGGCTGGAAGAATTTCGTTCACCACGAGAAGGATCGCATCAAGGACCTGCGCCACGAAGTGCAGTCGCTGGCGGCCCTGACCGGGCTCGAGATCGGCGAATTCCGCAAGATCGTGCACGGCGTGCAGAAGGGCGAGCGCGAGGCCCGCCAGGCCAAGAAGGAAATGGTCGAGGCCAACCTGCGCCTCGTGATCTCGATCGCGAAGAAATACACCAACCGCGGCCTGCAGTTTCTCGATTTGATCCAGGAAGGCAATATCGGCCTCATGAAGGCGGTCGATAAGTTCGAATACCGCCGCGGCTACAAGTTCTCGACCTATGCGACGTGGTGGATCCGGCAGGCGATCACCCGCTCGATCGCCGACCAGGCGCGCACCATCCGCATTCCCGTGCACATGATCGAGACCATCAACAAGATCGTGCGCACCTCGCGCCAGATGCTCAACGAGATCGGCCGCGAGCCGACGCCGGAGGAGTTGGCCGAGAAGCTCGGCATGCCCTTGGAGAAGGTGCGCAAGGTCCTCAAGATCGCGAAAGAGCCGCTGTCGCTCGAGACGCCCGTGGGTGACGAAGAAGACTCACACCTCGGTGATTTCATCCAGGACCCGAATGTGGTTTTGCCAATCGATGCGGCGATCCAGTCGAACTTGCGCGAGACCACCACGCGCGTGCTGGCGTCGCTGACGCCGCGCGAGGAACGCGTGCTTCGCATGCGCTTTGGCATTGGCATGAACACCGACCACACGCTGGAAGAAGTCGGCCAGCAGTTCTCGGTGACTCGCGAACGCATCCGGCAGATCGAGGCGAAGGCGCTGCGGAAACTGAAGCATCCGAGCAGGAGCCGGAAACTTCGGTCGTTCCTCGACAATTAATTCCAATCGCCATGTAATTCCAAACCCATGCCCGGGCTCGTCCGGGCATGGGTTTTAATCCGCCAGAAAGTCCATCACGACCCGGCAATAGTGCTCTGGGGCCCGCTCGAACATCCAGTGGCGGGCGCCTGCGATCATCGCCATCTGCGAACCCCGAACGTGCGCCGCAAGCGCCAGGTGGATCGTAGCCAGACTTCCCTTGGTGTCGGCGCCGCCGATGAACAGTGTCGGCGTTTTGATCGCCTGCGCATCCGCCCGGGAGTAGGGCTTGCGGGCTTCGTGGACCTGACCGATCAGGGTGAAGACATTGTCGCGGAGCTGCTGCTTGGCCGCGGCCGGCAGCCGCGCCCAGGCGCCTTTGCCGTCGATCCCGTCGACAAAGCTCCTGAGCGCGCCGTCGATATCGCCGGCCTTGATCTTCTCGGCCGATACCGCGATCCGCGCACCCTGCTCGGATGGTCCACCAGGCGCAACAGCCGGATCGAGCGTGGCATCGAGATTGCCGCCGGGCTCGGCCAGCACCAGCTTGCGCAACAGCTCCGGCCGCTCTTGCGCAACGCGGAATGCGATATGCCCGCCGCGGGAATGGCCCATCAGGTCGACCGGCCTCGGCTCGATCTGCTCGATGAAGGCGATCATGTCGGCGACATGCTGGGCCATCCGGTAATCGTCACCGATGCCATCCCAGTGCTCGGGAAAGAAGTGCCTGAGGCTGACCGCGATGACGCGATGTTTTTTCGACAGCGGCCCCAGCACCGCATACCAGGTGCGGAAGTCGCCGAGCGTGCCGTGCACGCAGACCAGCGGCGACCCTTCGCCGACATCGAGATAGGCCATGTCGTATCCGTTGACGCGAAGGGTTTGCATGGGAGCGTCTCGCAGCGAGCGAATAAGGAGGGCGACATCATCCTTTCATGGAATGCACCGCGTGCCCAGTTTGCGCCCGTCGATACCCTGACCAAAGCCGGCAATCGTGCGCTCGCTGAGCGGCACGCGGTCTGGAGGCAATTTTCGGATGCGATCGCAGGTCTGCTCGGGGGAACCCGGTCACGCGAGAATCCGGCATGATCGAAAATTATCTCGAACTGCTGACGCACGAGCTCGATTTCGACAGATTGCCGTCCCGATGCGTGCGGCAAGAAGTCGAGGACCATCTTTGGGAGGCCGTCGCGGCCGATCCGACGGGAAACGCCTCCGAGGCGCAGCGACAGGCCATCGCAAATTTCGGTGATGCCCGCACCATTGCGGCCGGATTCGCTGTCGTCTCGCTTGCACGGCACAGCAGGCGAGCGAGTATTGCAGCGCTTCTCCTTATCGTCAGCGTCTTCATTGCGATGAAGGCCCGCGTCGCATGGTTCGCGGCCACACAGTGGGCCGTCAGCGATGACATGTCGGCCGCCAGCCAACTGGTTGGCCTGGTCGACCGCTACGCCTTCTTTCTATCGGTCATTATCGGGCTCGGTGGCTGGGTCTATGTCCGCAGCCGCCAAATTCCGGCCGCGCTCGGTCCGGTCTATCACAGGCAGCTTCGCCGCTTCTTTCTGCTATCCAGCGCTGCCGCAGCCACGCTTATCGTTTCGGTCATCAGCGACGCGGTGCTTACGGCGCTTAGGTTGCGCGGAACCGACTTATCCGCGATATCGCTGGTACCTATCCTCTCGATCGCAATCGAAGTCGCATGCGTCGGGGTTCTGATCTTTCGCATCCGTGGCGTCACGCTGCGGGCGGCCTCCACGGCGGCCCTCACGCGAATGTAACGAAGCTTGCCATCGACCGGTTGCCATCAACCTGCCAAAAAATCTAGCACGATCTCACAATACTTCTGCGGCGCTTGTTCGAACATCGGATGCGTGGCACCGGCGATCGTTTCCGTCCGCGATCCCTTCACATGCGCTGCCAGCGTATGCAGCACTCTCGGCAGTGCACCCTTGGTGTTGGCGCCACCGATGAACAGCGTCGGCGTCTTGATCGATTCCGCATCCAACCTCGAAAACGGCGGACGGTCGTCGCGCACCTGCCCGATCAGCGTCATGGCATTGTCGCGCAACAACTGTTTTGGCATTGCCGGAAGGCGTTGCCACGCGCCGGGACCCTCCAGCGTATCCATGAAATAAGCAAGACCGCCGTCGATGTCGCCGGCGGAAATCCTCTCGGCCGACACCGCAAACCGCTGCGCCAGCGGGGAGGGGCCGGGCTCGTAATCGGGGTCGAGGGTCGCGTCGAGTTCGCCGCCGGGCTCGGCCAAGATCAGCTTGCGCAGGAGATCGGGCTGCCGCTGCGCCACGCGGAACGACACATGCCCGCCGCGGGAATGTCCCATCAAGTCGACCGGCTTCGGGCTCAACTGCTCGATGAAGCCGATCATGTCGTCGACATGCTGCGCAATCGAATAGGTATCGCCAACGCCGTCCCAGTGATCGGGGAAGAAATGCCGCAAGCTGACGGCAATGACGCGATGTTTCGTCGTCAGCGGCCCGAGCACCGCACCCCAGATCCGGAAATCGCACAGCGAGCCGTGGACGCAGACCAGCGGCGGGCCTTCTCCGACATCGAGATAGGCCATGTCGTATCCATTGACGTGCAGGGTCTGCATGGGGGCTCGCGGATCAGGAGGAGACGGACGGACTACGGATGGAACAATTGTGCAAGATTCCCGGAATCCGGGTGGATCGCAACAATTTCCAAGCTTAAATCAGCACCAGACCTAGAACATGGGGCGAAAAGATTTGGAGCCAGCCATGACCAACCAGCATTTCACCCTGTTCGACACTGCGATTGGCATCTGCGGCATCGAGTGGGGCCCGCGCGGCATCAACGGATTGCAACTGCCGATGGGCAGTGAGGAGAAGACCCGTGGCCGCATTCGCCAGCGCCACGGCGACATCGCGGAAGCGGAACCGACGGCCGAGGTGCGGAACGCGATCGCTCGCATCGTCGAACTGCTCGCCGGCAAGCCCGACGACCTCGCAGACATTGCGCTCGATTTCGACGGCGTGCCGGAGTTCAACCGCGGCGTCTACGACATCGCACGCACCATTCCGCCGGGAAAGACGATGACCTATGGAGATATTGCCAAGCAGCTCGGCGGCGTGGAGCTGTCGCGCGATGTCGGCCAGGCGCTGGGGCGCAACCCGTGCCCCATCGTCGTTCCCTGCCATCGCGTGCTCGCGGCGGGCAACAAGCCCGGAGGCTTTTCCGCGCGCGGCGGCGTGGAGACCAAGCTCAAGATGCTCGCGATCGAGGGCGCGGCCGTCAATCACACGCCAAACCTGTTCGATTGAGGCTCTTCTCCCTCGCCCCACTTGCGCCGCGAGGTGAAGAGAGCTCTAGCCGGTGATCGCCTCGCAGGAAAATCCGTCGCCCTTGCGCCGGATTTTGCCTGCGGACGGCGAAGGGAAATGCGCGGTGCAGCACAGCGTATCGGTGTCGCAATAGCGCTCCAGGAAACCGCGCCGCGTCACGGCGGCCTGCGCCGGGTCGACATCGAACTTCGGCGACATATCGGGATACCGCGTTTGCAGCGGTGAGTGCATGAGGTCGCCGCTGAACACGGCGTCGTCCTTGCCGCGACCGAACGTGAAGGCGACATGCCCGGGCGTGTGGCCCGGTGTCGGCAGGATGCGCGCATGATCGCCGATCGAAAAATCGTTGCGCACGATCTCGCACCTGTTGGCCTCGACGATCGGCAGCACGCTGTCGCCGAACGGCGGCACTTCCGTCTTGGCGTGCTGCTCGGCCCAGTAGTCGTACTCGCCCTTGGCGAAGATGTAGCGCGCCTTGGGAAAGGTCGGCACCCACTTGCCGTTTTCCAGCCGTGTATTCCAGCCGACGTGGTCGACATGCAGATGCGTGCACATCACATAGTCGATGTCGTCGACCGTAACGCCGGCGGCTTTCAATCCGCGCATATAGGTGTCGTCGGTCTTCATGTTCCATTTCGGACGCGCCGGCCGCGGCTTGTCGTTGCCGATGCAGCTATCGACCAGAATCGTGTGGTGCGGCGTCTTCACGATGTAGGACTGGAAGCACAGGATCAGCATGTCGGCGTCGTCGATCGCCTTCGCCTCCTTCATCCATTGACGGTTCTCCGCGAGTACCTCGGCCGTCAAGCCGGGAAACAGGTCCTGCGCCGCCAGGAACGTCGTTTCCTGCTCTATGATGCGATGGATGGTGAGGTCGCCGGCGGTCAACGTCAAGCTCATGGGGACAGGCCTTCCTAATTGGCTTTACGCAGCCGGCGGCAGCGAGATCTTGACCGAGGGCCGCTCCAGCATCTTCTGGTGAAATGCGTCGAGCTTAGGGTAGGCCTTGCGCCAGCCGCAATCGGCAAAGCGAAAATCAGCATAGCCGAGCACGCAGGCAAGCGCGATCTGTGCGATATCGAGTGGATGCGTCATCATCGCGTCGACCTGGCCCTCGAAGCGCGCCATGCCCATCCACGCCCGGTTCCAATGATCGTCGGCCCAGGCCTGCCAGCGCAGCGGTTCCGGCCGCACCATTTTCTCGTAGCGGCAGAGCAGCATGGAATCGAGCATGCCCTGCAACAGCGAATGATCGCTCTTCACCTTCCAGCGCAAGGCGCCGGAGGCCGGGATCAGCTTGCCGCCGCCGGCGAGCTCGTCGAGATATTCGACGATGACATAGGAATCGACGATGACATCGCCATTGTCCAGGATCAGCACCGGCAGCTTCTTCAACGGATGGATCTTCGAGTATTCATCATTGGCCTGACCCGGCACGACCGTCACCGGCATGAATTCGATCTTGTCGATCAGGCCGAGCTCAATCGCTCCGATGCGCACTTTGCGAGCGAAGGGCGAGGCGGGGGAGAAGGTGAGTTTCATGGGTTGTCCTTTAAGTGCGTCATTCCGGGGCGATGCGAAAGCATCGAGCCCGGAATCTCGAGATTCCGGGTCTGATGCTTGCGCACCATCCCGGAATGACGAACTAGATTGTGCTCCTCGCAAAGACGGTTGGCGCCGCAGCGTGACGGCGTCCCCTCACGCCTCGACGATCTGCTGTCGCTGGTCGCCGAGGCCCTCGATGCCGAGCGTGACGACGTCGCCGACATTGAGGAATTGCGGCGGCTTCATGCCGGTGCCGACGCCGGGCGGCGTACCCGTGGTGACAATGTCGCCGGGCAACAGCGTCATGAATTGCGAGACATAGGAAATGCACTTGGCCATCGAGAAGATCATGGTCGAGGTCGATCCGGTCTGGCAGCGCTTGCCGTTGACATCGAGCCACATCGACAGCTTCTGCACGTCGGCGATCTCGTCCCTGGTGACGAGCCAGGGGCCGAGCGGACCGAACGTGTCATGCGACTTGCCCTTGGTCCATTGGCCCTGCCGCTCGATCTGGAAATTGCGCTCGGAGACGTCGTTGCAGACGCAGTAGCCAGCGACATGGTTGAGCGCGTCGGCCTCGGAGACATATTTGGCGCGGGTGCCGATGATGGCGGCGATTTCGACTTCCCAGTCGAGCTTGGTGGAGCCACGCGGCTTCTCTACGGGATCGTTCGGGCCGGACAGCGCCGTGTTCGCTTTCAGGAAGAAGATCGGCTCGGGCGGAATCGGATTGCCGGTCTCCTTGGCGTGGTCGATATAGTTCAAACCGATCGCGACGAATTTGGAGATGCCAGTCACGGGAGGCCCCAATCGCGGATTGCCGCCGACGGCGGGGAGCGAGTCCGGATCGAGGGCGGCGAGTTTCTTCAGCGAGGCCGACGAATAGCCTTCACCGTTCAGGTCCTTGACGTGGGACGACAGGTCGCGCAACTGGCCGGATTTGTCGATCAGACCGGGCTTTTCCTGGCCGATCGCGCCGTAACGAACAAGCTTCATGTCTCACTCCCTTTGAGCATTTCTTGAGGGTTTCCCGAGCGTTCTCGGGTTTCATGGAACAGTGCGCGGGGAATTTCAACACCCCGTGGCGCATGGCTAGCGCGATAGAGCGATGAATTTGAAGGCATCTCCGTCGCACCGGATATGGCCAGCGTCGTAGTGTCCGCCGATCACCAGCACCGGCCGGTCGGCAAAGCGGGCGAACAGTTCCCGCCGCGCCGGCGTCGACCGGACGGGGTCGGAATCGGCGGTCGAGGACCAGTCCAGATGCGCCATCTGGCAGGGGTGGTGGGCGACGTCGCCGGTCAAAAGGCCTTCCTCGTCGTCCGAGCGAATGTGAACGCTCATATGGCCCGGACTGTGGCCGGGGGTGGGGATCATGGTGATCTCATCGCAGAGCCTTTGGTCGCTTGCGATCAGCTCGGCCTTGCCGGCATCGACGATTGGTTTGACGGAATCCTCGAACACGGCCACCTTGTCCGGCGTCTCACTGTGGTCGCGCCAATGCTCATATTCGGTTTTGCCGAACAGGTAGCGCGCGTTCGCGAATGTCGGAACCCACTTGCCGTCGATCAGCCGGGTGTTCCAGCCGACATGGTCGACGTGCAGATGCGAGCACAGCACCGTGTCGATGCTATCAGGCGGAAAGCCCGCCGCCGTCATGGTGTCGAGAAAGGGACCGTTGCGGTTGTTCCAGGTCGGCACGTTGCGGCCCTGCTTGTCGTTGCCGAGTCCGGTGTCGACCACGATGCGGCGCGAGGGCGTCTCGACCATCAGCGCGTGGATCGACATTTTGAGGCGACCTTCTTCGGTCGCGAAATGCGGGATCAGCCAGGGCAATTTCTGAATTTCTTCGTTACTCGCGAGCGGCAGGATGAAGCGCGTCGAGCCGACGGTTTCGAGTTCGGCGACCTTGGTGATCTTGACCTTGCCCACCTTCCACTGCATCCGGCGTGTCCTCTTTTTTGTTTTAGTTAGCGCGTCGTCTACCGCGCGCAGTCCACGATGACCGTTCCGATCTTGTCGCCCTTCTCGACGGCGAGGTGAGCCTGCGCGGTATCTGCCAGCGCAAACTGTCCCGCGATGTTGTGGACGCGCGTTCCCGCCGCCAGCCATTTCGAGATGTCTTCCTGCGCCGCGGCGAGCAGCGGCGGCGGCAGCGCGAACAGCACCAGCGTGCGCAGCGTGATGCATTTCTCCATCAGATCGCGCATCGGAACCATCGGCGTCCGGTTGCCGTTGGTGGCGTAGACGGCGATGGTCGAATTGAGCGCCATGATCTTCAGTGTGGTCGCGAGATTGCCGCCGAAATCGACATCGACAACGCGGTCGACGCCGCGCCTTTCCGTGAAGGCCATCACCTTCGAGACGACATCCTCGGTCCGGTAGTTGATGACGAGATCGGCACCGGCAAGCCGCGCTTCCATGCCCTTGGTGGGCGAACTGACCGTCGCGATCACGGTCGCGCCGCCCCATTTGGCAAGCTGCACCGCGTAATGGCCGACGGCGCCGGCGCCGCCGGTGACCAGAACGGTCTGTCCGGCGATTGGCCCGTCGGCGAACATGGAGCACCACGCGGTCATGCACGGGATGCCGAGGGTTGCGCCGGCGGCAAAGGAAACGTCGTCGGGCAGCGGCGTCACAAGATAGTCCGCCAGCGCGATATATTCCGCCGCGGTGCCGAAGGCGCGGCCGTTGCGCTGGCCGTTGAACAGCCAGACACGGTCGCCGACGGCGAACCGCGTCACGCCTTCGCCGATCTGGTCGACGATGCCCGCGCCGTCGCTGTTCGGGATCACGCGTGGAAACTCTATCGCGCGATAACTGCCGCCGCGCCGGCCGACATCGGCCGGATTGACGCCCGACGCTTCCAGCCGCACGAGCACCTCGCCCAGGCCTGCCACGGGCGTCGGCATCTCGCCAAGGCTCAGGACCTCGGCCGCGGCTCCAGTGCGTTCGTACCAGACCGCTCTCATCGACGGCGCCAGAGCATGTTCCGGAAAAGCATGCCCTCGGGCAATGACCCGACGGGCAGCCACCGGTTTTCCGAAAAGATCATGCGTAAACAATAAGCTAAAGCGCGATGGTGTTTCATCCTGAAATCATCGCGCCTTAGAGCGTGCCCGGGAAAGCGCCGCCATCAAGCAGGATGTTCTGGCCTGTGATGAAGCCCGCTTTTGCGCCGCACAGGAACGCGCAAGCCAGGCCGAACTCCTCGGGATCGCCGAAGCGCCCCGACGGATTGAGCTTGGCGCGTTCCGCCAAAATCTGGTCCGGCGTGATACCGCGCTTCTCGGCTTCGGCCTTGGCCGTGCTGCGCAGGCGGTCGGTTTCGAACGGCCCCGGCAACAGGCCATTGATGGTGACATTGTTGATCACGGTCTTGCGCGAGAGCCCGGCGACAAAGCCGGTCAATCCGGCGCGCGCGCCGTTGGAGAGACCCAGTATCTCGATCGGCGCCTTCACCGCGGCGGAGGTGATGTTGACGATGCGGCCGAATTTCCGCGCCATCATGCCGTCGACCGTGGCCTTGATTAGTTCGATCGGGGTCAGCATGTTGGCGTCGATCGCCTTGATCCAGTCGTCGCGGGTCCAGTTGCGGAAATCGCCAGGCGGCGGGCCGCCGGCATTGTTCACGAGAATGTCGGGATCGGGACAGGCCTTCAGCACGGCCTCGCGCCCGGCAGGCGTGGTGATGTCGCCAACGATTTCGGTCACCGTTACGGAAGGATGGGCCTTGCGGATGTCGGCTGCGGTTTTCGCCAGCGCTTCCGCGCCGCGCGCCGTCACCGTGACATGCACGCCCTCGTTCGCCAACGCCATCGCACAGGCGCGTCCCAATCCCTTGCTCGATGCGCAGACGATGGCGCGGCGGCCCTTGATGCCCAGATCCACTGTTTCACTCCCGTTGATCGCATATGACTTTAGGTTGGCGGACTTTAGCCAACCTCGACGGCGCTGGTAAGGGACCACGCCGCGCTAAAAATGCATATCAGGGCGCGCGCCGCCGACCGCGTTATGCGCGGCAGCGCGGCTGCTTTCTGGGCTAGATATGCTGCTCCTTTTTCAGACGGTCGATGGTCGCGGCGATGTCGGGCGGCAGCGAGTTGAAACCCCTCTGGCCTGCGGCCGAGAAGAGCGGTCGCAGTTGCGAGCCTTTCAGGAACGCGGGCTGCCGGTCGGAAGGCACGAGCCGGTCGAACACCAGGACCAGCGCGGTCGCGATCAGGCCGACGCGCACCGCGCCAAGCGCGGCGCCGCCGAGGCGATCTGCGATCCCGGCTTCCGCGCCGAAGGCTTCGTCCAGCGCCATGCGCGCCAGTTTTCCGAGCGCCATGCCAACGGCCAGGAACGCGCCGAAAAACAGGACCCAGTTCTGAGTCAGAGGCGATTGCCGCCGATTTGCGGCGCGACGATCGACATCACCCACACGGCGATCGGCGTTGCGAACAGATACGCCAGGATGGTGATCGCGCTGCGCAGCAGGCCGGTGTTGAAGCCGGTGACCACGGCGATGGCCAATCCGGCATACACCGCGATATCGAAACTGTTCATGACGGATTGATCCCCTCGAGCATGATCCGGAAAAGTGGGTATCGGTTTTCCGAAAAGATCATGCTCTAACAAAGGGCTAGAGCGCGATGACAATTCATCCTGAAATCGTCGCGCTCTCGCCGTGCTTGGTCAATGAATCCGGTTTGCGATCGTTCAAATCGTCTGTATCAATGCGCCCACATGATCGAGGCTTCGCCCATGTCAGACCTATTCGATGTCAGTAAAGAAATCATCCTCATCACCGGCGCGAGCCAGGGATTGGGACGCCAGTTCGCGCGCGTCCTGTCCGCGCATGGCGCGGCCGTGGCGCTCGCGGCGCGCCAGACCGCGAAACTGAAACGCCTGGAAGAGGAGATCACGGCCAGGGGCGGCCGTGCCGCCGCGGTTGCGATGGATGTGACGGACACGGCGTCGATCGCCGCCGCATGCGATGCGGCCGAGGCCGCGCTCGGTCCCATCACCGTGCTGATCAACAATGCCGGCATTGCGATCGAGAAGCTCGCGATCGACCAAACCGAGGCGGACTGGGACGCCGTGATCGGCGCCAATCTCAAGGGCGCTTATTTCGCGGCGACCGAGATCACGCGGCGAATGACCGCGCGCGAACAGGATGGCAATATCGTCAATATCGCATCCGTGCTCGGGCTCAGCGTGATGAAATTTCTCTCGCCCTACACGATCTCCAAGGCAGGCATCATCCAGGCCACCAAGGTGATGGCGCTCGAACTCGCCGGCAGCGGCATTCGCGTCAACGCATTGGCGCCAGGCTATATCGACACCGAGATGAACCACGAATTCTGGGCGACGCCTGCGGGCGAGAAACTGACAAAACGGATTCCGCAGCGCCGCGTCGGCAGCGAAAGCGATCTCGACGGCGCAATCCTGCTGCTCGCCTCCAGCGCCTCGCGCTACATGACCGGCAGCGTGGTGACGGTGGATGGCGGGTTCTTGTTGACGTGATACAGCGAGTTTGCCGTCATGCCCGGGCTTGTCCCGGCCATCCACGCCTTTACTCGCCAGTGTGAAGGCAGTTCGTGGATGCCCGGATCAAGCCTGATCAAGCCCGGGCATAACAGTCCTTTCCGTCATTCCGGGACGCGAGTGAAACGAGCGGACCCGGAATCTCGAGATTCCGGATTCGATGCTTCCGCATCGCCCCGGAATGACATCAGTCAACTTCCCCGCATCTCGGCCTTGATCATGTCCGCGGCCTTCTCGCCGATCATGATGGTCGGCGCGTTGGTGTTGCCGCCGATCAAGGTCGGCATGATCGAGGCATCGACCACGCGCAAGCCTTCCAGCCCGTGGACCTTCAGCCTCGGATCGACCACGGCCATCGGATCGGTGCCCATCTTGCAGGTGCCGACCGGGTGATAGACGGTATCGACCCGCGCGCGCAGGATGGCGCGGATGTCGTTGTCGGTCTTCACGTCTGACGTGAACATGTCCTTTTTCTGCAGGCTGCGCAGCACCGGCGTCTCCATCAGCCGCCGCGTGGTCTTGAAGCCCGCGACCATCGCTTCCAGATCGGCCTCCTCGTCCAAGAAATTCGGATCGATCAGTGGAGCTTGCTTCGGATCGGAACTGGCGAGCGAGACGCGGCCGCGGCTTTTCGGGCGCAGCAGACAGACATGACAGGAGAAGCCTGTCTCCGCATGGCGTTTGCGGCCGTGATCGTCGACCATGGCCATGCCGAAATGCAACTGGATGTCGGGTACATCCAGATCGGGCCTGGTCTTCAGAAAGCCGCCGCATTCGGCGAAATTGGTGGTCATCTGCCCGCGGCGCTCGCGCCGGTATTGTGCGAGGGCGCGGATGAGCCGCGGCAGCGCCTTGAGCGAGAAGCCGACGAAGTTCGGATTGTCGGAGGCGTAACCGAAAATGAAATCCGGATGGTCCTGCAGGTTTTGCCCGACGCCTGGCAGATGATGCACGGTTGCGATGCCGTGCTCTGCCAGTGCCTGGCCGTCGCCGACACCGGAGAGCATCAGGAGCTGCGGCGACTGAAACGCGCCGGAAGCGACGATCACTTCATGGCGGGCGCGGACCTGCTTCCGCTCGTTCGCCCTGATATACTCGACCCCGACCGCGCGCTTGCCTTCGAACAGGATGCGGGTGGCATGCGCGCGCGTTTCGACCCGCAAATTCGCGCGCGTGGCCATGTGCGGGTGCACATAGGCGCGCGCCGCGCTCCAGCGCTCGCCGTTTTTCTGCGTCACCTGGTAGATCCCGAGGCCTTCATGGTCCTCGGCATTGAAGTCCTCGCGCAAATGGAATTGCGCTTCCTGCACGGCTTGCAGGAAAATCTCCTGCACCGGATTGTCCGAGCGCAGCCCGTTGACGTAGAGCGGCCCATTCTTGCCGTGATAATCGCCGTCGAAATCGGCGTTGTTTTCCGAGCGCTTGAAGTAGGGCAGAACGTCGGCGAACGACCACCCCGCGTTGCCGAGCGAAGCCCAGTGGTCGTAATCCCATCGATGGCCGCGGATATAGACCATGGCGTTGATCGCGGACGAGCCGCCGAGCCCCTTGCCGCGCGGCTGATAGCCGATCCGCCCGTTGAGGCCTTTCTGCGGCACCGTCTCGAACGCCCAGTTGTTGACCTTGCCCGCGACCATCAGCACCAGCGCGAACGGTGTCGTCACTACCCAATTGTCATTCTTCCCGCCGGCATCGAGCAGCGCGACCGAGGTCTCTCGGTCTTCCGAAAGCCGCCCCGCCACCGCGCAGCCGCCGGAGCCCGCGCCCACCACTATGAAATCGAACATGTCCATTGTGCGTGTGTCCCCAAGATTCATCCGTCGTCATTCCGGGATGGTCCGAAGGACCAGGCCCGGAATCTCGAGATTCCGGGTTCGATGCTTCGCATCGCCCCGGAATGACAGCGTACTAAGACATGAACCGCAGCATCTTCTGCAGCCGGGCGATCTTGCTGCCGTAAGGCGGATAAAGATCGGCGAGCCGGTTGAGCGGCGAACGATAGAACACCGGCTTCAGCTTGCTCAATTCACGAAAGCTCCATTCTCCGTGATACGCACCGGTGCCTGACGCGCCGACACCGCCCATCGGCTGGTTGATCTGCGTGAAATGAAACAGGCAATCGTTGACGGTGACGCCACCGGAGACGGTGCGCGACAGCACCTCTTCGCGCGCGGCGTCATCCTTGCCGAACCAGTACAGCGCGAGCGGCCGGTCGTGCTTGTTGATATAGGCGACGGGCTCCTTGGCGTCGTGATAGCCCATCACCGGCAATAGCGGTCCAAAGATCTCCTCCTGCATGATGGTCATGTCGGCGGTTGCGCCGACGACGATGGTCGGCGGGAACTTGCGTAAGCGTTTCCAGGCGGGATCCTCAGGCTTCGCGGCCCGGATCACTTTCGCACCCTTGGCGACGGCATCCGCCGCCAGCGCCTCGAGCCGCGCGTAGTGGCGATCGGAAATGATCGAGGTGTAGTCCCCGTTTGCAGGGTCCGTGCCGAACATGCGCCGCATGTGGCCCTCCACCTTGTCGGCGAAATTCTGGACTTCGGCGTCCGGCACGAAGGCATAATCCGGCGCGATGCAGGTCTGCCCCGCATTGAGCAATTTGGCGGAGGCAATGCGCTCGGCAGCCTGGTCGATGTCGGCGGAACGGTCGACGATCGCGGGCGACTTGCCGCCGAGTTCGAGCGTGATCGGGGTGAGATTGCGCCCGGCGGCTTCCGCGACCAGGCGGCCGATCCGGGTCGAGCCGGTGAAGATCAGGTGGTCGAACGGGAGCGCGGCAAAAGCCTTGGCGATCTCATCCTCGACGCGGGTGACGATCATTTCGGTCGAGTCGAATTTCGCCGCGATCACCTCTTTCAGCAGCGCCGAGAACCGCGGCGTCAGCTCGCTCGGCTTGATCATCACCCGGTTGCCGGCGGCGAGCGCCCCGATCGCAGGCGCCAGCGTGAGCTGGAGCGGATAATTCCAGGGCGCGATGATGCCGATGACGCCGAGCGGCTGCGGGATCAAGTGGTTTTTCGCCGGCCAGAACTGCAGCGCGGTCGAAATGCGCCGCGGCGCCATCCATGCCTTCAGGTGCTTGGTGGCGTGCTTGATCTCCGTGAACAGAAACAGCGTTTCGGCGATCGCGGTCTCGATTGTCGAGCGGTGGCCGAAATCGGCCAAGATCGCCTGCTCGAAGCGTGCCTCGTTCTCGGCGACCGCCGCGCACAGCCGCTTCAGCAGGTCCAGACGCTGATCCAGCGTCGGGGCTGGCTCCGCGACCGCGAGCGGTCGAACATGGCATGGAAGGCGTCCTCCAGGGCGCTTTGCCCCGGGCTTTTCAGCGACTGGTCCATGGCGTTTCCCCGTTAGCTTTATTTGGCCCAAAGCCTGGGCTTTTGCGGAACTTTCGGCAAGGGTCGTCGGTCGGGCCGCATTGGGCCCGGTTCGCTATCATAAAATCGAAAAAAGCCCATCGGGACCCTTTCCAAAGCAGATCGGCATTGGTACATAGCCCTCGCACCCGACGGGCTTTAGTCCCCCGGGCAGCCTTCTCAGGAAGCCTTATGGACGGGACGAGCGGCGCGCCCAGGCGCGTTGGAAAGCCCCGGTTCGTCATCGGTTTTCCTTTAAGGCGCGCAACGGCTTATCGCGGGGTGGAGCAGCCCGGTAGCTCGTCAGGCTCATAACCTGAAGGTCATAGGTTCAAATCCTATCCCCGCAACCAGACAATAAGCCCTTGAAAACGTGATGTTTTCGAGGGCTTTTTGCCGTCCGGATTTTGGCCCAAAATTTTGCTCGTGGAAGCGTCGTGGAAGCGGCAGGAGGAAAGTCGCAGCGTAGAATCGGCGGGGCTGGGTGCGAAGGAATGACTCAATTGTGATGGAAGCCCACTGCACTCGTCGCCATCGGCACCACGATGTTCCTGCGCAGGCTATATGCCCGCTTCACTACTTGACTACGAATTGGAGATCGCAAATTTGAATCTCGTCGAATGCCGGAAGCACCTCGATTGCGGGCGCGGGGATAACAGGCGAAGGCCGAGATGATCGAACGCGCACTTGCAGCAGCCAGGGCGAGCAACATCTGGATTCGATCGCTCACCTGATGTTCTTGATGCCACACCTCTCGGACGATCACTGCCCGGAAATGCTCGTCGCCTTGGACAAATTGGACGACAAGCTCCCTCTGTTGATGCTTCAAAAATGCGTGGGCCGTGCCGGCCATTTGCAAGGAAGAAATCTATTGGATCGGCTTCTGACGATTGTTGCCAAGTTTCCACGCGACGAGGCATTCACAGGTCTCGCTGCATCTTCGAACATTGTGGATGGCATAGGAGGCAAAGAAGCAATTTTGAATGTACACCACGCAATGGATGATGTCGTATCATGGTATCCATAATTCGCCTTCATAGAAGCGCTGTCAGTTGATTGCGCGAGGGATCGTTATCGAGACGCTGGCACCGCACCACGGGATGGGGCGGCTCGGTAAAACCTGCGCAGACTTCTGGCAAGCGGGTGAGTAGAGCCCCGGGCCGGCCCTTGCTGGATAAGACCTTGCTGATGCAACGTCACTGAAAACGCAGACCGCGACGTAGTGATTATGAAGTCCGCCGAGTATCGTCTGAACTGAAGAGTCCAGTCTGCCGAACCGATCGGGAGATCGGCGAATCTTTGTCCGTCGACAATGCGTTCTGATGCAACACCCAGGTGGCCGATCGTAAACCTAGGTATGCTCTTCTCAACCAAATGTAACGTACGGATCAACCTCCGTGCAATAGTCCGATCCATGTCTCTATGACTACGCTAGCTATGTACTTGGGTATCCGAACAGCAGGAGAGCTGTCTGGCACAGCCGCATAGGAAAACCCCAAACGGCGAGGGACGAGTCATGGACCGGATGTTCGACAATGTCGGACGTTTGATTGCCCGGTGGCAAAAGCAGACCAACCACTGTGAGTCGTCCATTCTTAACGATTCGACGGCGCTACGCGACACCCTTCGACCCGGTGATGTTTTGCTGGTCGAGGGCAAAGGTCGTATTTCCGGCGGTATCAAGTATCTCACCCAATCGACGTGGTCGCATTCGGCGTTATACGTCGGGCCGATGGCCGGCGCCGCGACCGAAGGCGAGCCCCACGTACTGATCGAAGCCAATGTCGACGAAGGCGTCGTGTCGGCGCCGTTGTCGAAATATCTGCATTGTCAAACCCGCATCTGCCGGCCGGTTGGCCTGAGCGAAGCGGACTGCGAAAAGGTCTGCCGTTACGCCTGCGAACGCATTGGCCTCGGCTACGATTTCAAGAACATTATCGGCCTGCTGTGCTATCTGTTCCCATGGCCGATGACGCGTAGTTGGCGCCGCCGAGCGATCGCGCTCGGGTCCGGCGATGCCAGCCGTATCATCTGTTCTTCGCTGATTGCACAAGCGTTCGACGCCGTTCGTTATCCTATCCTGCCCAAGATCACGCGCACCGACGGCCAGACAGGGCAGCGCGAAATCGCCGAGATCCGTCACTCGTCACTTCATGCGCCGCGCGACTTCGATATTTCGCCCTACTTCATGGTGATCAAGCCGACGCTCGCGTGTGGTTTCAATTACAAAGACATTCGTTGGGCCGATCTTCCCCAGCTTCACGCCGCAGAGGTCGCGCTCGCTCCAGAGATCGAGGGCGCGATCGCGGAGCCCGAACGTTCCCGGATGAGGCACTGAGTTGTGCAACGCTCCAGCCGTTTCAGATATGGCATCGGAATTTTGTCCCGGATCGCGCCATGAAGCTGGCGGCAAGTTTCCAGTAGTCTCCCGCTCGCTTCGCAAACACCAGGGGAACGAACCGAGGAGTGCCTCGAACCGAGCGGCAGCTCTCTGAACGTTGTAACCTTCTCAAAACGGTCTGTCGGCTCAAATGAAGATGCAATTTAGACCGGCGAGTATTTCTGAAGCACCGAAAATCGCGCGAGACCACATGGTGCGCCCAACCATTTGTCAGGACTCGGTGGCTAACCGGAGCACCGCCGTCTTGAGGCGTTCGGGTGAACGTATCCCGAGCGTCACGGTTGCGAGCCTCCCGAATCATCTACGAATACTTCAATAGGGAGAGGGTGATTGATCACGTAGGTGCCGTAATTCTGGTCGTGCTTGTCAGCTTGGATCGCGCCGGCTGCGTCCTTGGCGCGGGCCATCAGCGTGTACTGTCCTGGCTCCTTCGGTGTAAGCCAGTCGAATTTCCAACGTCGCCACGCATGGCGTTGCGTGGGGTCCAGGAATTCTGCCTCGGCCCAGGTCCGGCCACCATCGACGCTCACGGCGATCTCAGTCACGTCGCTCTCACCTGTCCATGCCGCGCCGGAAATCGTGTAGATCCGATTCGGCACGAGGGTTTCATAAACACGCGGTCGCGCGATTTCGGACTTGATCTGCATTTCTCCTAGCGGGCGCCGAACGGGCTTTCCGTCCATCGAAGCCCAGTAGGCGTAATCTGATGTCTGCCAATAGCCGTGAAACGGCTCGCGTACGGCCTGGATACCCGTCAGCCACTTGACGGACGCCATTCCATAATGTCCAGGCACAACTGCGCGAACCGGAAATCCGTGATCCCGCGGAAGATCGCGACCATTCATCTGGTAGGCGATCAGGACTTCCGGCTGCATTGCCTTGGCTCGAGGCAGGCTCCAAGCATACGAGATCGGGCAGGGAGGCACGGGCTCTTCTTTGGGTGTTCCGCGATCTGCTCCTTCCAGCACGATCTCGCAAGCATCTTCAGCCAAGTCGGCACGCTCCAGTAGCGCTCGCAGCGGGACACCGGTCCATTTCGCGTTGCTGACCGCTCCGAGTTCCCATTGTGCTCCCTGCACCTGGGGGACGAGAAAGACCCGACTATTACCAGCGCACTCCAAAGTCGCGACCCGAGTCTCGGATGGAATGCTGCGCAACTCGTCATAACTCAATGCAAACGGACGCCTGACTGCACCATTGATGCGTAGTTGATAGGAGGCGCGATCCAAGGTTGGTATCGGAAAATGACTGCGGATGTAGAACAGCTCCGTCGGAGTAAGGTAGGAGTCGAGCCGGTCGAAGGGAGCCTCGAGATTCCTTGGCTCCTTTTGTCGGATGGTGAGACCCGCCGCAAAGAACTGACCTGTCTTGTCGACGTGATGCCTTTTCGAGCCTTCCATATCCTCTCCTATTTACCGGTGGCGATGCCGGAGAACGTCGCATGCAACACGTCCGGCGGCTGCGCCAGAAACAAGGTCAGATAAATCGTCATGGCAATGCCGAGCAGCGCCAAGAACAAGGCCACAACCACTCCTTGCTTCGAGAGGGAGCGGTCTGCGAACTGATCGCGGTTTAATTCACCAACCAAGCGCATGAAGCGCCGCGCGGAAAAGAGATTCACGATTGCGCCGACCGCAATGAGCGCGGCTCCAAACCACGGTGAGAGCTCGTGGGGTTGACCGGCGGGGAAGTGTTGCAGCATGGGAGGCTGATCCCCGAAAATCCCAAAACGCGCTACCACAAACCCGAATCCCATTAGCGCGATGCCCGTGCGAATCCAGGCAAGAAACGTTCGCTCTTCGGCGAGATAGTCCCGCAATTCAACCACTGGCCTTAACTTGAGGGGGATATCCATTTTTTGCCTTCACGCCGTTGGCAGGCACGCACATCAATCGCCAGCGGGCGACGCGTTCGCCTACGCTTGATGTAGTCGGCGCACCGAAAGTAACTTGACCGGTATTGCTATCATTGGCGCGCCTTGCGTCTATCGGTGGAACAAAGTTCTTCCGAGCCGACGCCTGCGTTTCCAGCAGATGCCTAGTCGGTCTGCACGAAGATCCGGATTGGAGCGTGTGTCACGAGCTCCGTGTGGAGGGATCAAGGAGGACCCTTCGGTCGGCAATCAGGTGCTGATCTCAAGCCACCGCAAGCTGCCCTGATATTTCGCGCTGTCTTCCTCGACAAAGCATCTCGGCTCAATGAGTGGAAGGTCAGTGCGATTCTGTCATCGCCTAGCATAGCAATGACTGCGTCTTCGTCTGTTTTTCGATTGACGGGCGAGAGTAAATATAACCTAATCAATGTATTAGGTAGTCCCTCCTGGCAGGAGGTCCTCGTGAACGAGCTCTCGAGCTACGTATTCTCGCCGCTGAGGGACGGAGACATCGCTCTCCATCGGGGCTTCGGCAACGGATTGGCGCCGATCCTGCTTGCTGCCGCGGAAGGAACCGCGCTCGGTTGCGTCGCGCGGCTTGAACACGAATATGCGCTCAAAGCTGAACTCGACGCTGACTGGGCGGCGCGACCAGTCGCGCTGACGCGCTACAACGACTGCATGGCGCTGGTGCTCGAGGATCCCGGCGGTGCGCCGGTCGATCGACTGCTTGGCCGACCACTGGATGTGCCGGATTTCCTGCGCATCGCAATCCCACTTGCGATGGCGCTCCGCCAAGTGCATGAGCGAGGTCTCATCCATAAGGACATCAAGCCAGCAAACATCCTGATGGATGCGGCAAGCGGCGGGGTGTGGCTAACGGGGTTCGGCATTGCCTCGCGTCTGCCGCGCGAGCATCAAGCCCCGGCGCCCGCGGAAGTCATCGCCGGGACGCTAGCCTACATGGCGCCGGAACAAACCGGCAGGATGAACCGCTCGGTGGACTCCCGCAGCGATCTCTATGCACTGGGTGTTACATTTTACGAAATGTTGACGGGACAGCTGCCGTTCACCGCCGCCGATCCGATGGAGTGGGTGCACTGCCATATTGCGCGGCAACCGGTCCCGCCCAACGAGCGGGTCGCGGGCGTCCCGGGGCCGCTCTCGGCCATGGTGATGAAGCTTCTCGCCAAGACCGCCGAGGAGCGCTACCAGACGGCTGCGGGCGTCGAGGCCGATCTGCGGCAGGCGTTGACGGAATGGGAGTCGCATGGCCGTATCGCCCCGTTCCTGCTCGGCGCTTACGACGTATCGGGCCGGCTGCTGATTCCGGAGAAGCTCTACGGCCGGGAGCGCGAGATCG
>WNGJ01002934.1_pt1 | contig 24731 bp, 22 predicted proteins | sample 5400611 | NCBI WGS metagenome assembly WNGJ01 (sample SAMN13153375, study PRJNA577476) | soil metagenome | isolation source: 40 cm soil or saprolite under Garry oak tree replicate 1 | place: USA:California | collected 2016-06-15
GACGATGAGACCCGTACCGTCAAGATCTGCTACCAGCTGCCGTTCGACTTCGCCCAACTTTATCTGGCCTATGTCCAGGCGGCTCCGCCGCGGGCGACTGTCAATCAAAAACCGAAACGAAAATGAACATGATTCCGCATGGAAGGTGGTGGCGGTGGTTGTCGCGTTTGACCACGCGCGATGCGACCCTGCTCACGTCCACGGCTTCAGCGCCGCTCTGATCGGTAATTTGGTCGCCCACGGTCTCGCGACGCTCACGCATGAGAAGGTCCCGGCCGGCGGCAAGCTGGTCGAATGTCGGCAAGGCTCGATCGACGGGCCGGTGTCGGTCGGCATCGATGGCCGGCACGGCAAAAGACGCAACTGTGATGTTCAGGTTTCTGCAGCGGCCTGAAAGAACACAGTGGCGCTGAGATCGCCCAGCGCGCGCCGCGGCGGCAATTGCTGCATCTCCGGCGTCGAGAGGATGAACGACGACACGATCCGGTGATGTCGGATTGGTAGGCGCGCCCTGCATTGCAACTTTCTCCCTGAGTGAAGCGCCACGCGGTTTTTTAGGCGACGTCGCCCAAGAGGCGTCAGCCGTGGAGCTTGTTGGCGGTCTCGGCGATCTTGCGTCCCTGATAGCGGGCGCCCATGAGTTCGTTGGCAGTGGGCCGACGCGAGCCGTCGCCACCGACGGTTGTCGTTGCGCCATAAGGAGAGCCGCCGGTGATCTCGTCGAGCGTCATCTGACCGGCATGGCCATAATCCAGGCCTACGATCACCATGCCGAAGTGCAGAAGATTGGTGATCATCGAGAACAGCGTCATTTTCTGCCCGCCGTGTTGCGTGGCAGTCGACGTAAAAGCGCCGCCGACCTTGCCGTGCAGCGCGCCCCGCATCCACAGTCCGCCGGCCTGGTCGAGAAAGTTCGCCATCTGCGATGACAAGCGCCCGAAGCGCGTGCCGGCGCCGACGATGATTGCATCGTAGGCCAGGAGGTCGTCCGCCTTTGCGATCGGGGCTGCCTGATCCAGCTTGTAGTGCGCTTTGCGCGCGATCTCTTCGGGAACGAGTTCGGGAACGCGTTTGATGTCGACTTGGGCCCCCACTTCCCGCGCGCCTTCGGCGACCGCTTGCGCCATGCTTTCGATATGACCGTAGGATGAGTGGTACAGGACAAGGACTTTCGACATCGGTGGCTCCCATGATGAGCCCAGCACGGCGTGCGGTTTATATCTTTCCCGCGCTTGCGTTTCTTTTGACCGCCGTTGCTGACGATCGTTCGGGGTTCCTGTCGAAGTTGCAATTGGGCAGTGACACTGGCAGCAAGCACGAGCCAAAATGCTCCTATGCACTCGCAGCAATGAAATGTGTGACTTTGGGCGCGCCGTCGAGATGGAAACGGTGCACGCATTCTTGGACTAGGCGATCGGCATTTGTAACTCGCTCGTGCTGGCGCAAATGCTCCGTCCAAGACGCGACGAGGAAAGCCTCAATGATGCGTTCTTCGTCGGCGGCATCCTCGAATACGCCCCAGCGATAGGCGCCGTCGCGGCGCCGTTCATATCCGAGTTGTTCAACGATTTGCAGGAATTGTTGCCGATCCTGCGGACGAATGCGGTATTCGACTGTGACGAGGACTGGCCCTCGGTCATGGTCGATCGGGTGGGCCATGAGCGGCGCCGGCCAATGCATGGAGGGCGTCATGTCGTCGCCGGCGCCAGCTTGTAGTTTCCAGCGCCAAGTCAGAGGTATCGCGGCGAGCACCCCAACCGCGGCGAGAAAGTGCGCGGTCGGCAATCCGAGAACCGCAGCGACCTCGCCCCAAACCGCGCTGCCAACGGTCAGGCAACCGAAGAACACCGTGGTGTACAGCGCAAGTCCCCGCCCGCGCACCCAGTCCGGTAGAGAAACTTGTGCCGAAACTGCCAGCGTCGCGAGCACGGCAATCCATGAAACGCCCGCAAGGAGGCTAGCAATGAGCGCCGTGCTCGCATCGTCCGCAAGGCCATACAGAGCGAGTGTGACGGCGGTGCCCAGCATTCCGCTCGCCACCAGCAGGTCCGGCCCCAACTTTGCTCGCAGCGCTGGCATGACGAATGCACCGCACACCGCGCCAACCCCGATAGTACCCAGAAGGATTCCATAAAGTCCAGGCCCGCTTGCGATCTGTGTGCGGGCAAGCAGCGGCAGGAGCGCCCAATACGTACTGGCAAACAGAAAGAAACCCGCGGCTCTGATCAGGGTCGCGCGCAGCGCCGGACTATGTCGGGCATAGCGGAGGCCCGCCTCAACGGCACCGCCTAGCCGTTCTGCCGGCAGAGCCGCGTTGGATGAGTTCGGCCGTCGCCACCACAATAATGCGCCGAGTACTCCGAGATTGGAGATCGCGTTGATCCAGAACGGCGAGAGGATGCCAAGGCCTGCGATCGCCACGCCGCCCAGGGCCGGACCGATTGCGCGCGACGCGTTCACGCCAACGCTGTTGGCCGCAACAGCGGAGGTCAAATCCTCTTTCGGCACCAGCTGTGGAAGGACCGATTGCCAAGCCGGAAGGGTCAACGCCCCAGCTGCTCCAATGAGGAATGCAAACAGCAACAAATTATCCGGTGTGGCCAAATCAAGACCGACTATCGCCGCGTACACCACGCATAGTGCTGTGTACAGAACTTCGACCGCGATCAGGAACCTACGCTTGTCGAAAATATCAGCGAGCGCGCCTGCCGGTATTGCGAACAGAAATACCGGCAGCGTGCTCGCGGTCTGTACCAACGCAACAACCAAAGGGTCGGGGTTGAGAATAGTCATAAGCCAGCCCGACGCGGCGCTGTACATCCAGCCGCCAACATTGGAAACGAGAGTCGCGGTCCAGATCACCGCAAAAGCCGGATGGCGGAACGCGGCAGCCAACGATGCCGATTGCCTCGATGAGGCCGCGCGGCTCGTATCGCTCATGACACTCTCCAATTTGGCTGATGCGTTGCCCCGATCCAGCCGGCACTTTCGCGAGCGTCGGTTGCCCGAGCTAGGCTTGGACAGAGACTCTGCAACTTTGGCGGACCTCGCCTGCCATTGCTGCCTATCGCTGATAACCTCCGAATGCAGCGGCCGGGGACCATGCCGGGCTTACCGGAGGCAGCGGTTCGGGACGAACGCCGCGAATGGCGCGGCGGAATACACCACGTCTCCGCCAGTCACCGTCCAGGGCCCATGGTGTCGGCCTCGCCCCTGACCGCGACGATCTTCTCGCCGCGAAACGCAAAGGCCTCGGCTTCGGGATGGCGTTCATGTCACACCGCCCAGCAGGAGCAACCAAGGGCGCCCCAGAAGGAGCGATCGCCGGTCGGCACGTTCAATCCCCACGCATGCGCGTGGCCGTGCACGCCGCAGGCGCTGCTGCATCCGCAGGCGGCCGTGAACGCGTACTTGTTGCGCTGCTGTTCGGCGCCAGCGCGTTTCTGATAGCCGCCAAAGGTGCGGACCGGGGACCAGTCAGGCATTGCGGGTGGCAGCGGCGGCGCCAAGTCCTTGAAGTCGGCGTCGCCGTAGACCGCCTTGCCACCGACGAGCGTCAGCACCGACGTGATGTCCTGGATCGCTTCCTCCGGGACCGAGAAATAGTCGTCGGAGAGTACAGCGAGATCTGCCAACTGCCCGGCCTTGATCTGACCCTTCTTGCCGACCTCGGTGGATAACCAGGTGTTGGACTCGGTCCAAAGCCGCAGCGCGGTCTCGCGGTCGAGCCGGTTGCTCGCCGGATAAAGCTGCATTCCACCAACGGTACGGCCGGTCACCAGCCACGCGAGCGAGACCCAGGGATTGTAAGACGCGACGCGCGTTGCATCGGTGCCGGCGCCGACCGGCACCCCCATCTCCAGCATCCGTCGGATGGGTGGCGTGCGTTCGGCCTTCTGGGCACCATAGCGCGCGACAAAGTACTCGCCCTGATAGGCCATGCGGTGCTGAACGGCTATGCCACCGCCCAGCTTGGCGACCCGTTCGATGTTGCGGTCGTCGATTGTTTCGCAATGGTCGAAGATCCAATGCAGACCGTTGAACGGAATGTCCCGATTGACCTTCTCGAACACGTCGAGCGCGCGCGTGATAGTCTCGTTGTAGGTGGCATGCATTCGCCACGGCCAGCGGTTCCTCGCGAGCAGCCGGATGACCGATTCGACGTCCGCCTCCATGTTTGCCGGCAAGTCGGGGCGCTCAACTCGGAAGTCCTCGTAGTCCGCAGCGCTATAGACGAGCAACTCGCCGGCGCCATTGTTGCGATAGCTATCGTCGCCCTGTCCAGGCCTGACCTGCTTCGCTAAGCTTTCGAAGTCTTGCAGTTCTTCCTTCGGCTTCTGGGGCATCACGTTGTAGGCAATGCGAACCGTGAGCTGACCCTCGCGGCGTAGCTCCTCGATGATCCGATAGTCTTCGGGGTAGTTCTGGAAACCACCGCCGGCATCGATCACCCCTGTCACACCAAGGCGGTTCACCTCGCGCATGAAGTGCAGCGTTGAGTTCTTTTGGTAGTCGGGCGGCAACGTCGGCCCCTTGGCGAGCGTAGCGTAAAGGATGACCGCGTTCGGCCTCGCGATCAGCAGCCCTGTCGGTTCGCCGCTCGGGCCACGCACGATCTCGCCGCCCGGGAAGTCGGGCGTGTCCTTGGTGTAGCCGACGGCTTGAACGGCTGCGCGGTTGAGAAGCGCCCGGTCGTAGAGGTGCAGCAAGAACACCGGCGTGTCCGGTGCGACCGCGTTGATCTCGTCCAGCGTCGGCAGCCGCTTCTCTGCAAACTGGTGTTCAGTGAAGCCGCCCACGACGCGGACCCATTGCGGAGCGGGCGTGCGTGCTACCTGCTCCTTCAGCATCCGCATCGCGTCGGCAAGGGATCGAACGCCGTCCCAGCGTAGCTCCATATTGTAAGTAAGACCGCCGCGGATGATGTGCATGTGGCTGTCGATCAGACCAGGAATGACGCGGCGCCCCTTTAGGTGGATGTGTCGCGTGCCTGAACCTGCCAGGCGCATGATGTCCTGTTCCAACCCTGCGGCAACGAAACGGTCGCCACGGATGGCGACCGCTTGAGCTTGCGGGTTCTGCCGGTCGAGGGTCGTGATCCGGCCGTTGAAGAGAATGAGCTCGGCGGCGCCGTCCTGGGCCTGGGCCGATGCTCCACTATGTGCGGCAATTGCGCCGAGACCGGCCAGCATCGTGCGGCGATTTGGGTGGTGAATCATTATTGGTCTCCTTTTGCGAGTGTTTCTCTAAGCGTCGACAGATCAAGATGAGAGCTGTAGCTGTTGCGAGATTCTCGCTCGTCAGTGCGCTTTAGCCAAACGCTTTGCGGCAGGCGGTTACAGATACTTCGTAAAACCAGCTCGGCATCGCCGCCTGGCTGCCTAAAATGGCCCGTTCGCGTTTTTCCACCGATCCCGCGGAGGTATCGGCGTCAAGACATCCCAATGCTCGACGATCTTTCCATTCTCGACTCTAAACAGATCGTAGAGCGCAGTTGGCCCCGACGGGAGATCTCCGTCTGACAGCACAAGTACAAAGTTGCCGTCAGCCACAAAACGACGGGGGATGAGATGCAGCTGCCCGCCCTCCTTTGCCACGCTTGCGATTCGATCCCTCAACCGAGCAATTCCATCCCCGATTTTTGAAGCGTGCTGCGCATAATGAGTGTCCTCAATGAACTCTTCGATGCGATCGAAGCGCAGCAAGACCATGACTGTTTCCCTGTACGTCTGCACCAACGTGCGATTGGCCTCCGTCTTTTCGCGATCAAGGACCTCGGTGGGACCGTCCACTTGTGTGCGCCCTGACAGATTAGGAGGCTCCTCCGACTCCTGTCCGCCCCAATGCTCGACGATCTTGCCATCTTTGAAGCGAAATAGGTCGAAGGCGATTGCTGGTCCGACGTAACGTTCGACGCCTTCGTACTTGGAATGCAGCAGGACGAAGTCTCCGTCCACAAGTGTGCGATAGATCGTTATGTCGGCGGCTGGTGAACTCGCTACTTCAGCGGCAAAAGACTTCATTCCAGCGAGGCTATCAGCTATGTTCGGATCATGTTGTGTGAACGATTCGGCAAAATACCGATCGACTACCGTCGGATCTTTCTTGCGAAAGATGTCGATCATGACTTGGCGAGCGTTGGCGCCCAAAGTGTCCGAGGTCGTCCTCACATCGGGCGATGTTTGTGGAGCTGCCGACTGTGCCAAGCTCGATTTATCCGCGCCCACCATTGCCACAATCGCGGTGGTGCCGCTTGCCGCCAAGATATTGCGTCTCGACATCATTGCTTCCTCCTCATTCCGATGCTGTACCGATAGCGACGCCGCGTTGCATCTGGCGGCCAATCCGTCGTTGAACGATTCCTAAACCCTGCATGCACCAATTCCAGCGCCTGTTGTGATCCTTCACGGTGAACAAATCGCTCGTCAGCCAGCGACGCCAAGCAGCTGCATTTCCCAATCGAAGGCCACACCAGAGCTCCCGCCGTGCTCCTCCAATATTGCGGCGAGGTCGTTCAGCTTTTCTGCGCGCGCCCAATCCCGTTGCCATTCGCAGAGCACGTGTGGATTGCGATATTCACTCATGGTCGCTCCTCGCCCAAAATGGGCGGATTGAAGAGTTGCAACTTGACCTGAAGGCCGTTCGACGCAGGCCAGGATCGAAGCGATTGATCCGCGCTTTCAGCGTTCAGGGAAGCTTGTCGAAAAACAGATAAACGGCGGCAATCCGGCAATCCCGGGCAATGATGAAATCGGTTCCGGCGACAGCCGGCGGCTTGCCAGGGCTGCCTTCCACCAGCGGACCCGCACCCATTGCCCACTTCCTCAGGCTGGGAGAGCAGCTGATATTGGAAGTCAGGATGAGAAGCCTTGATCACGCCTGCGATGCGGTCGATCTCGTCGCGACCGCGGTAAATGCCATTGGGCTCGTGGAAGACGGCGTCTTCGTGGAAGATCTCGTCGATCGCTGAGCGCCGACGCACGGGGTCACTCTCTCCGAACACGTCATGGAGGTTGCGAAGCAACAAGGTCGATACAGTGGAGGACATGATTTTGCTCTGTTCGATACCGAGTTCGGATTGCACTGTCTCGACTCGGAATGGCTCTGTTGCGGGAAGAGCCTTGGCGGACTTGTCTGCGCCGTGACGCGTGCTCCGCTCACGAACGCTGCGGCGCCTGCGCGAAAGCGACGGCCTACCTCCGCGGTATCACCGTCTTTTTGGATTTGGGAGGCATGGTTTCACTCACAAGCACCAACGGCGTTTTCGAAAGTGCCTTAGCTGGTATCGTTTAGCCGGCTACAACACAGTCTGCATCTCGACCGCGACGTAGTGATAGCGATCACCGCGCTTGGCAACATGGCCGATGCCGGGCCATGGGAAGTGATAAGCGATGATCGGAATCTTCTGCGCGGCCACCATGTCGAACACGCGCACTCGTGTCGTAGCCCCCTGCTTCGGGTCGGTGTCGCGGGCGAACTCAGCGCGCGGATTCTGCATCTGCAGTGCAGGCTGGTGACCGAGGTCGGCGATGTTGACGAGCGAGCTACCCTGTGAGCTGATCACAAAGCTGGTATGGCCCACCGTATGCCCGGGCGTCGACAGCGCTTGCACACCGGGCACAAGTTCCTGACCGTCCTTCGGGAACACCATGCGGTCGCGAAACGGCAGCAGCGCGTCGCGGATCGGCCCGATGTAGTGGCCGAGCGCCGGATCGGACAACTTCGCTTCATCAGTCCAGTATTCGAGGTCGGCCTGGGTGATATAGATTTGAGCGTTCGGAAAGTTCGGCTTGCCGTCTTCGCCGACGAGACCCCAGACATGGTCAGGATGACCGTGGCTCAACGCCACGATGTCGATTGACACAGGATCAATGCTGGCGGCCCGAAGATTGGAAAGCAAGTGGCCGGTGCGCGGGCCGTACACCTTGCGGAACCCCATGCCCGTATCGATCAAAACCAGCTTCCCGCCGGTGTTGACGACGAGCGCATTCTGATCGACCGTGAAATTGGTCTTGTCGAGGAAATTGGCGGCGAGGATCTCGTCGATCCGCTCCTGGCTGATGCCCTTGAACATCTCCGCGCTGAACGTGCCGAGCTTCAGCGGGCCATCGGAAACCACCGTGCATTCGAATCCGCCGAGCTTGAAGCGATAGGCGGCGGGTACCTGCACGTTCGCCATCGGACCGATGGCCAAAGCAGGTTGCGCGAGGCCCGACGCGGTTGCGGCGGCGAGCCCCGATAGAACGGCACGGCGTGACAGTTCAGGCGCGCGGAAGTTCATGATCGTCTCCTTTGCTGACTGGAAGGACAGATTCTTGATGCTGCGTCAGACGTGATCGGATCGAGCGGACTCGATGCGCTGGCTGTCGGGCCGACGCCGGCATGCAGAGCTCGTTCCGGGGTGATGGTGCAAGGTCCCCATTGCGGTAAGCACCGTCGTTGCTCTCGTGTCAAAAAGCTCGGAAGAGTATGATGAACGACATCGATCACGGCCGGCATCATCACCTCTGTTTGTCAAATCTCCGCCTTGATCATTTCAGCAGCACGGCCGCCGATCATGTATGCGGCCGCGTTGGTCCCCGGGCCCGAAATAATGGATGGCATGACCGAAGCGTCCGCCACCCGCAGGCCTCGTAGTCCGTGGACCCAAAGCTTGCTGTCCACGACGGCATCGGCGTCGGTGCCGATCTTCGCGGTGCCGACGGCGTGGCCAAAGCTGCCGGACGCGCTCCGCGCAAAGTCAATCAAATCCTGACGACTAGCTGCCTTCCGGCCGGGAACGACTTCCGTCTCGCGCATCTGGTCGAATGCCGACTGACGGCCCAGCTCCCGCGCGGCTTCGATCGCCGTTACGACCGCGTTTAGGTCGTGGTCAGTGCCGAGATAGTTGGGCTCGATTAGGGGCTTGTCACGCCAATCCGCACTTGCCAGGCGCACCTGCCCGCGACTCGTTGGCTGGGTGAGAGCCGGCGAAATCGTGAAACCTTCTTTCGGGGGCGCGGCGAACCGGGCAGCAGCGTCCGGAGTGGCAACCGGGAATTGCTGAAGTATCAGGGCGGTGTCGATGGGACTGTCGTCTCCTCCACTGGACAGATAGACCTCGGCTTCAACTCCATCGCTGTCCGCCGGGCGATCGATCGCCTTGCCCTTGTATCGAAAGACCACGCCTGCGACGAGGATGTGGTCGTGCAGATTCTTTCCGACGCCGCGCAGATTTGCGACGGGTACGATTCCGAGTTTGCGCAACTCGGTCGCATCTCCGACGCCCGACAACATCAACAGCTTCGCGCTGTGGATAGTGCCGGCCGCCACGATGACCTCACGCTCCGCCTCGACCATTTGCGAGGCCTCCCCGATAACAACTTCCACGCCGCTGGCCCGGTCACCCTCGAAAAGGACGCGCGTCGCATGCGTGTTCAAGAGCAAGGTCAGATTGGTACGGCCGAGGTTCGGTCGCAGGAATGCACGCGCCGAGCTCGCTCGCGAGCCGTCAACGCCGATGTTCATGTTGATGTAGCCAGCCCCCGGCCGCATGGGGCCATTCATGTCCTCGACAATCGGAAAGCCCATTTGCCGGGCGGCTTCGAGGAAGACAGGCGCGCTCGGATGTGGATCAATTGGCGTGCGGACGTGGACCGGGCCACCGACCCCGCGCCAGTTATTGGGACCGCCTTTCCAGTCCTCTTGCGCCTTGAACGTCGGTAGCACGTCCTTGAAGCTCCAGCCGGTCGCGCCGTGCCGTTCCCAAGCGTCGTAGTCCCGCGCGGTGCCGCGCGTCCACACCATCGCGTTGACGGAACTGCCGCCGCCCAAGACCCGGCCGAGTGCCATGTTGAAATGGCGATGATTGAGCTGTGGCGTGGGAACGATCGGCAGCGCCCAGTCGAAAGGGCTGCCGACGTTATGGAACCAGATGCTGGGATTGGTCACGGTCGGCCCGGCATCCTCGCCCCCTGACTCGATGACGAGAACTTCAGCGCCGGTCTTGGAGAGCTCACCGGCAATGACCGCGCCAGACGCGCCACTACCAATGATGATGTAGTCGTATGCTCGCTTGAGCTTGGCTTGATTGCGTGTTTGGATTTCGTCGGCGGTCATGGCCAGCCACTCCTTCAAAGGCGACCTTTGTGTCGCCCCGTTGCTCCTGACCTAGCGGCGGTTGTCGATGCTCAAGGCACCCGCACCAAAGCCGACGATCTGGAGCAATCCACCGGTCATCGCCACGTTCTTCAAGAAGTGGATGATGTTGTCCGGATCGGCGAAATTGGTGTGGAAGAACACGGCGGTGGCCACGCAGTACAGCGCAACGACAGCCGCGGCCGCGCGCGTCCGAAAGCCGACAATCAGCATCACGCTACAGACAATCTCGACCACGACCGCTCCTGCGTATGCCAGCGGCGCCGGTAGAGGGAGCTTAGTCGCAGAAATGAGGCCGAGCGTCCCGCTGTAGTCTGCCACTTTGCTGAGGCCGCTCATGAAGAACGTCAAAGCGATCAGCAGACGGCCGGCAAAAGGAAAGTAACGTGTGGCATCCATGATAATTTTCCCCCTCCGCGCGGCACTGAACTCCCCTGGCGTCGGCATGTTGTTCTCCCTTACTCGCGGCACAGATCGGCAGGCAAAGCTGAGCACCCATGAAGGTCGCTTCGCGCGGCCCGGCGAATGCAAGATAGCGGGTGTCCATCATTGAACAGAACTCCAGCTTCGGCTCACGCTCGATGTGAGCAACGGTCGAAGGAGTGGCCGCTAGGGAAAGACGGCTCAGCGGAGAGCATGCTGATGAAAGCCCTCTAGCCGTACGCAGCTTGTTCGCCACCTCCGCGATCGTCCTCGTAACGGGCCCAAGTGATCCGGCATTCGCGGCAGTTGTTAAAGTCGCGCCTCCCAAATAAATGCCACGCGTGAGCCCTCCCGTCTTCCATCATTTCGACTGCCACGATCAATTGCATTTAGGTAGGGCGGCATAGGAAGCTAGTTTCGTGCAGCTAAGCCAAGGTGTAGAGGCGACCATAGGATCTGGTGCTTCTGTTATTCAGCTCGCCGACTTTGGAGTACTAGGGTCGGTCTGCGATATTGCAGACGTGCGGAGACCAGTGACGCAAGAACAGGGGAAGGGATGCGGCCGTTCAAAAACGTTGCGGCTCGTCGGGCACCAGCTTGAGCTTGTCGGCCATACGGCCGAGCTCGGGAAGCGAGCGCGCCTTCATCTTCTGCATTGCCCTGCTGCGGTGGACTTTCACCGTCCCTTCCGCGATGCCGATATCGCCGGCAATCTGTTTACTCAGGCGGCCGCGCGCCACCTGAATCATGATGTCGCGCTCCCTGGGGCTCAGCGATGCGAAGCGTTCCCTGAGGATAACCAAGGCCTTCTCATTCTCCCGCCGGACACGATCGCGGGAGAGGCCGAGCTGAATGGCGTCAAGGAGGTCCTGATCACGGAACGGCTTCGTTAGAAACTCGATGGCGCCGCCCTTCATCGCTTGCACCGTCATTGGGATATCGCCGTGCCCGGTGATGAAGATGATAGGGAGCTCCCTATTCGCCGCGGCGAGCTCGCGTTGCAGGTCTAGACCGCTCTTCCCCGGCATTCTTACGTCGAGGACCAGGCAGGCGGGGCCATCGGGCGGATCGGACTCGAGAAAGTCGGAAATGGACGCAAACAGCTGAGTGTCCAGGCCAAGCGATCGTAACAAACGCCCAACGGACTCTCGAAGGGCGGGGTCATCGTCGACGACCAAGACGGTGCCGTTTGCATCAGCCATCGCTGCTACTCACAATTGAAGGATCGCAGAATGGGCCTCTCTTTCGGTTTCGTAGGGTGCCACGCCCGCAAGACATCATAGCCTATTCCCGGGCTGTGAGCCTGAACAGCCCAATTCGGCGCCGGAGAACGAAGGCAGCATAGACCAAAGTTTACACCCCACCGACATTGTCCGGCGGCATTTCTTGGGGCTGAGCCAACGAATTGCGCGTGGGATAAGCCAAAGTGTACCTGCTGATGCCATTGCCCCAATGGCAGCCTTTGGCGCAGGTTACGGCATTCGCATCCCAGCGCCACAACATGTTGGCGGCGCCGTATGGGGGAGAGCGGACAGCCGGAGTTCTTATGCCGAAAGCTTTTCTGGTCTCGGTCGTTGAGGATGACCCGTTCTTTTGCGACTCCATGAGGAGGCTGATGAAGTCGCTGGGCCACAATGTCGAGGCTTTCTCGTGTGCGGCGGATTTCCTCGCATCGCCTCGACTCGTCGAGACGTCCTGCCTGATCGCTGACGTCCAAATGCCGGCGATGACGGGAATCGAACTATACAAACACCTCATCGAGAACGGGCACGCGATACCGACGATCCTAGTGACGGCCTATCCCGATGACGACGCCCGCGCGCGCGCGCTGAAAGCAGGAATCACCTGTTACCTTCGCAAACCAGTTGACGAGGAGCGGTTGAAACGGTGCCTTCGCGCGGCTCTCCATTCGTGAGCTCATTTTCCGCGCCGGGCAAGGTGAACCGAAATACGGCGCCTCGCCGTTCATTCGCATCTGCCCACAGCCGGCCACCATGGGCATCGATGATGGACCTGCAGATCGACAGTCCCAATCCCACCCCCCTTGTCTTCGTGGTGTAGAAAGCCTCGAAAACGCGCTCAAGATTTTCTGGATCGATGCCCGGCCCGGAATCGCGAACCGTGACGAGGAGGACATTTCCCTGGATATGCTCGGTGCCGATCAGCAGGTCTCGCGGCCCCGCCTCGACCGAGCTCATTGCTTCGACTGCGTTCAGTACAAGGTTCAGGATGACCTGCTGCAATTGAACGCGATCTCCCTCCACGGGAAACAACCCCTCCGCCAGGCGGGTCTGGACCGAGATCCCATTCTTGGTGATTGCGCTTCGCCCCAATACAATCACCTCATCGATCGCGTCATTAAGATCAAAACGGGCTTTTCGCGGAGGCGCTTTCCTGATGTGATCACGGATGCGATCGATGATCTCTCTGGCTCGATCGGTATCGGCCACGATACAGTCGAGCGCTTCCCTGACTTCGCCCAGCTCAGGCGACTGTCTATCCAAAAAATTCACGGCTGCTCGGGCGTTGTTGCGCGCGGTGGCGATGGGTTGGGTGATCTCGTGGACCAACGATGCCGCCTGTTCTCCAATGATGCTCAGGCGGTTCATGTGCGCGAGATCGGACTCCAACTTGCGCAGCCTCTCATGTTCCTCGCGCGCGCGCATAGTTGCTGTCACATCGGTGCCGGTGCCGCGATAGCCACGGAATTCCCCATTGGTGTCAAACACCGGCTTGCCACTAGCCTTCACGTACATTGGGGTAGCGTTACCCCCAACGGAGCGATATACGAAGTCACGGAAAGGTCTACGGGCATCGAGAGTTTCCCGAACAATCCGCCACTTCTCCGGTTCCGTTTCAAGGTCGAGGGCGTGATCCCAGCACGTCGTGCCAATTCGACCCGTGGGATCTGAACCAAACGCATTCTCGGTCAACAGCGTGAATTTGTAGTCTGGCCCTATTTCCCAAAACCAATCCGAGGCGGTTTCTGCGTAGTCCCGAAACTTCCGTTCGCTCTCCCGCAAAGCTTCCTCGGCCTGCTTGTGCTCCGTCACATCAACATCTGTGCCGACAACTTCGATAAGCTCTCCATCCTCGGAAAACCGATGATGGCCGGTTGCTTTGAGATGTTTGACTGCTCCATCGGGTAGTACGATTCTGAACTCGCCGGCGTAATCCGCTTTCTGGCGCAATGCCTCCTCGACGTCTTTCCACACCCTGTCTCGATCGTCTGGGTGGACCCGCTGCCATAAAGTTTCATGGCTTGGAGGGCCCTGCAGCGGATCAACCCCCCAAATCCGGTAACTCTCATCCGACCAATAGACGTAAAGCTTTGTTGTCCTGTTGAGGGCCCAGGTACCGGTGTGACTGAGCCTCTGAGCCTCCGCCAGATAGGCTTCGCTGCGACGCAATTCGGCGGTGCGTTCGGCCACCTTCATCTCAAGCTCGTCACGGGCCTGACGAAGCTGTCGCTCGCTGTCGCGCAGCGCAGCCTCGGCGCTCCGGTGATCCTCGACGAGGCGTGCCATCCGAAACGCCGTCGCGGCATGATTGGCCGCCACGGAGAGCAGGAGCTGGTCGATTTCCCCGGGAAAGTCCGGGCGATCACTCGCCGCGGCAACCAGACCGAGCTGGGCATTGACGCCGATGGGAACGACAATGCCGCGACCCGCCCGCGCGCCGTCCCTGACGCCTGGAACACTTTCGTTGTGCAAGAGAGAACCGCCCTCGGCGAGGCGGGCCCGCAGCCATTCCAGAAGCGCCGGCCATGGTTTTCCTCGCGCAGTCTCGACGGCGGCTCGGTCTTTAGGATCGCACAACCGCACGAAGGCGGAATCCACGTTCAACGAATCGACCAACAGGTCGGCAAAATCGGCGGCGATGGCAGATGGTTCTCGTCCTACCCACGCTACCGGGACGCCAGACAGCGCCACGAGATCCCTGAGCAACCTTCGGAGACTGAGAACCTCAGGATCGGAATGCGTGGACATTTGTCAGGTTGCAATCCCTTGCGACCGAGGCAATCGGCGCTCCCGTATCTCGAGAAGGAATTCGTCCGGTGGAACGAAAAACGGATTCTCCCGGAGCAACCCGCCGACAATGACGAGCGGGTGCGTTCGCATGATGTCCATCGCCACGCTGGCGCTGATTTTGGATAGATCGTAGTTGCAGATTACCGGAGCGTTGTACTTCGAAAGAACATCATTCAGGCGTGCCTCGTATTGCAACAGGTTGTTCACGGCTGGCTCATCTAGAAACAACCAATCCATATGGTGTCCCACCAACCTGGTACGCGGGTAGCCGGCAGATGCGCCAGCTTGGATCAGTTCTTCAACCGAAGCCAGCATAGCATCCTGGTCGAACCGGTGGTCGCGCACATACATGTCCGTCCATGGCAATACCTCCAGTTGGCCGGCGTCCATCATCTCTCTCACATTTATGCCTGCCGCCGCGAGCCGCTGCAGATAATCTGCGCGCTTCTCCACCTCCACAATGTGGGTCGCCTTTTCTCCATGGTCGAAGCCATCTTTGAAGAATGAGCGAAGCACCCTGTGCTCCTCGTCGAGGTCGTTGAAGAAGGCGCAAACGTGCCGGTGCCCGCCGAGACTGCCGTCGGCACACCGCATGGAACTGTCATTCGTTGTCATGTGTCATCTTCCTGTCAGGACGTGCATGCGTCAGACCCGAGCGTGGAAACCAGTTCTGCCCAAGGGTCTAGCAAGTCGTCCCATTTCGCAAGTGCGGCGACGACTATGCAGATTGCATGACAATTTATGGGCACGAACAGTTGCTTTCCCTTCTGTGGCGCAGCACGGATAAACCAAAGTTTAGGTAGAGCTGGCCGCCCGCATCGGCGATGCATGAGCTAGCTTTCTGTGCCGGCCAAAGGTGAATGGAAAATATTGGCTTCGAGGTGCCGCTGCCCAAAGGGGGGCCCCCGGACGCCGGATGAATTCGGCCGTCAAGGGGGAGGGATTGTCCCGTCTTCCTTCGTTCGGCGCGCGCCCTAACCCAGCTGGGCGGCCCTAACCCAGCCGGGCGGAGGCGTCGCGATCGCCCCAGCCATTACAGCTTCGAATGTGATGGCATTTTCCCGCGGTCTGTAAACCAACGTTTAGCGCAACCACACCATGACGGTAACCGGCGCGACCGGCGCCCAATAGATCGCGGCATTCCCAACCGTCAGATTGGGCTTCGACAGGACTTCGAGGCTGGCCCGGGCCTCGTCAAACTGCAGATCAGCCGGTATCGACGTTCACCACCACATCGTCTCGCCGGGCTCGTCGAGGAGCTGCGCTCGCTGTTGCTGATTGGCCTCGCTGATGGCGTGACTTCGCGCAATGGGATGCTAGCCTATTTCCCAACACCGGAGCATCAAATGAGTTACAGGCTTTCGGCAGTTCTTGTCCTGCTGGCGTTTGGCGGTTGTCTCGCAGACAGCGCTACCGCACAGCAGCCGGCAGGCCCGCCCGCTGTAGGCGTAGTCCGGGCCGAGCGGCAGCAGATAACACAGACCGATGAATTCGTCGGCAGGGTCCAGGCAGTGGGCCGAGTCACGGTCGTCGCGCGAGTTACGGCGTTTCTCGAAAAAAGGCTGTTTGTTGAAGGCTCGGAAGTCAAAGAAGGCGATCTCCTTTATCGGCTTGAACAGCCGCCGTTTCAGGCGCAGGTCGATGCCACCAAGGCCAATGTAGACCAACTCGACGCGCAGCATCGTAATGCCCAGATATCGCTGGCGCGTGCCCAGGATCTGCTCGAGAAGGCGGCGGGTCCACGATCGAATTACGATTCGGCGCTCGCTGCGGAACGCGCCTTGGCGGCACAGATCGAGGGCGCCAAGGCTCAGCTCAAGACGGCCGAGATCAATCTCGGCTATACCGAAATCCGCGCTCCGATCGACGGCAAGATCAGCAGAACCGGAGTCACCGAGGGCAATGTGGTTTCGCCCACCAGCGGGACACTGGCGACCCTCGTCAGCCAGGATCCGATGCACGTGATCTTTCCGATTTCTCAGCGTGCCGCGCTCGATCTGCGCAATCGCTACGCCAACAAGGGCGGCTTCAGCGCGGTCGTGCTCAAGCTGCGCCTGCCGGATGGCAGGATCTACCAGCATGAAGGCAGGCCCGACTACGTCTCGCCCACCGTCGCCGAAAATACCGATACCGTCACGTTGCGCGGCGTGGTTCCCAACCCCGTATTCGCGGGCATGCAGGCGGGGCAGCCTGGCGCGCGGGAGCTCACGGATGGTGAATTCGTGACCGTCATCGTGGAAGGCGTGCAGCCGATCGCCGTCCTGGCGATCCCGCGTGCCGCCGTATTGTCCGACCAGCAGGGCGAATACGTCTTTGTGGTCGATGCGCAGAACAAGGCGCAGATCAGGCGCATTCTGCTGGGCCAATCGACTCCCTCCACGGCCGTGGTGACGAACGGGCTCTCTGAGGGCGAACTCGTGATCAGTGAAGGGCTACAACGTGTCCGTCCGGGTCAAGAGGTCTCTGCCGGGCCCGCGAGCCCGACCCCCGCAATTCCGCCGACGGTCGGGCAAGGCGGTGCATCCGGTTCCAATTCGCCGAACGCACGCGGCAGTGCGCCCCCCGCCGCGTCGGGAGCGAAGTGATGATATCGTCGGTCTTCGTCGATCGCCCGCGGCTCGCCGTCGTCATCGCCGTCATCATCACGATCGCCGGCTTACTGGCCCTGACGCGCATTCCGGTCGCGCAATTCCCCGACATCGTGCCGCCGCAGGTGGTGGTTTCAGCCACCTATCCGGGTGCATCCGCTGCGGTCGTCGAATCGAGCGTTGCGCAACCGATCGAGGCGCAGGTCGTCGGCGTGGACAAGATGATCTACATGAGGTTCAGCTACAGGGTTTGAGGGTTCAGAAGCAATCGTCGGCGATTCTGCAATTCCTCGCTCTCTACAGCGAAAACGGCGAGCAGGACCCGCTGTTCATCACCAACTACGCCATCATCAACGTGCTCGATGTGCTATCGCGCATCCCCGGCGTTGGACAAGCTAGGCTGTTCGGTACGCTCAATTATTCGATGCGCATCTGGTTCGACGCCAAGCGCCTCGATAACCTCACGTTGACTCCGGCCGACGTGATCGCGGCGATCCAGACACAGAACGTTCAGGCGCCGGTCGGGCGGATCGGCGCGCGTCCGATCGGCAACGATCAGCAGTTTCAAATGAATATTCAGACGCAAGGCCGGCTCGCCACGCCCGAGCAGTTCGGCAATATCGTCCTGCGCGCCAATCCGGACGGTTCGCTGCTGCGCGTCCGCGACGTCGCCCGGGTCGAGCTCGGCGCTCAAAACCAGGAAGTAGAGAGCCGCATCAACGGGCGGGCCGCGGTCGGAATCCGCATCGACTTGGCCCCCGGTGCGAATGCGGTGCAGACCGCCAACCTGGTCAAGGCTAATATGGACCAGCTGAGCAGGCAGTTTCCGCCCGGTCTCCAATACATCGTGAACTACGACTCGACGACCTTCGTTAGAGAGACCATCCGCGACGTGTTGGTCACACTCGGCATCGCCTTCGTCCTCGTCGTTCTGGTCGTCTTTCTGTTTCTCGGCAGCTTGCGGGCCACGCTCATCCCCGCCGTTGCCGTGCCGGTCAGCGTGATCGGCAGCTTCGCGATTCTGCTCTTGATGGGTTACTCCGCCAATACGATCTCGCTCCTCGCGATGGTGCTCGCCATCGGCATCCTGGTCGACGATGCCATCGTCGTGGTAGAGAACGTCGAACGCGTGATGGAGGAAGAGCCGGACCTTTCTCCGGCCGCGGCGACGAAAAAAGCAATGGGCGAAATCACCGCGCCCATCATCGCCATCACATTGGTTCTGCTTTCGGTGTTCGTGCCGGTCGCGTTCATCCCCGGTGTTTCCGGAACGCTGTTCCGCCAATTCGCGGTCACGATCAGCGTCTCGATGCTGATCTCGGCGGTCAACGCGTTGACATTGTCGCCGGCCTTGTGCGCCGTCTTTCTGCGCCATCAGGGCAAACGACGCGGTCCCATGGGCTGGCTGTTGCGCCGCATCGACGATGTTCGTGACGGTTACGCATGGGTCGTGGCGCGTCTGGTCCGCGCTGCGGTATTCGGGACCGTGATCATTCTCGTCTGCGCCGGCGGCGCTTACCTCATTTCATTGCGCACCCCGACCGGTTTCCTGCCCGAGGAAGATCAGGGCGCCTTCTTCATCGCGTTGCAATTGCCCGACGGCGCATCCCAGGCCCGCACCGGAGAGGCGGCCGCACAGCTCGAGGCACTGCTGAAAACAATGCCGCAGATCAAGGACGTGTTCACGGTCGTGGGTTTTTCGATCATCGACGGCGCCAGCGAATCGAACGCCGCTTTGGTAGTGCCAGTCTTGCAACCCTTCGCCGACCGCGCCGGTGCGGCCAATTCGGCGCAGGCGCTGATCGGGCGCATCTTCGGGGCGTCACAGCAGATCCGCACCGCGACGGTCATTCCGTTCAACCTGCCGCCGATCATCGGGCTCTCGACGACCGGCGGTTTCGAATATGACCTTGAAGGCCTGGAGGGGCAGGATCCGGCCGAAATGAACAGCGTGATGCAGGGGCTGGTGGCCAATGCCAACCGCGATCGCCGGCTTGCGCGCGTATTCTCGACCTACACGGCCAGCAAGCCCTCGATCTTCCTCAACATCGATCGCGAGAAAGCGCAGGCCTTGGGGCTCGCCATGACCGATGTATTCAGCGCTTTGCAGGCGACTTTAGGCGGCATCTTCATCAACAACTTCAATCTATTCGGCCGTATCTGGCAGGTCAACATCGAGGGTGATGCTGCGGACCGTAGCGATGTTTCCGCGCTGTGGCAGATTTACGTACGCAACAAATACGGCAACGCCGTTCCTTTGCGGTCGATCGCCGATGCGCGGGTTGTCGTCGGGCCGCAGGTGATCACGCGCTACAACAATTATCGCGCGATACCGATCCAAGGGAGCCCGGCGCCGGGCACTTCATCAGGCACAGCTCTCGAGGCCATGACCGAGGTTTCGCAACACACGTTGCCGGTCAGGTACAGCTTCGAGTGGACGGGGACGGCCTACCAGGAGGTCTCGGCCGCGGGTCAGACCGGCGCACTCATCGGTCTTGCCGTGCTATTCGCGTTCCTCTTTCTCGTCGGCCTCTACGAGAGCTGGATCATTCCTTTTCCGGTGCTGTTGTCGGTTCCCGTTGGGGTGCTGGGCGCCTTCATCGGAATCCTGCTGTTCCACCTTTCCCTCGATCTCTACGCGCAAATCGGCCTTGTGGTGCTGATCGCGCTGTCGGCCAAGAACGGTATCCTGATCGTCGAGTTTGCGAAGGATCAGCGCGAGCAGGGCAAAGACATACGCGAAGCGGCGATTCTCGGGGCGCGGATGCGGTTCCGCGCGGTGATAATGACCTCATTTGCATTCATCTTCGGCGTCTATCCCTTGGTGGTCGCCCAGGGCGCCGCCGAGATCAGCCGACACGACGTCGGGACGCCGGTCTTCGCTGGCATGATCGCTGCAAGCGCGGTCGGTATTTTCGTCATCCCAATGCTTTACGTCACCTTCCAGAGCATGCGTGAATGGAGCAGTGCGATATTCAAAGGTAGAAAGCTCCACCAAGCCGGAACGGCTTAGTTTCAAGACGACCTGGCCGAATTAGAGCGGATGTCGGTCGGATCGCGTCGGCGCAGTCTCCTCCGATAGGAGTCGGGGAAGGGTTGACCCCTCCCCGCCCTCCGAACCCTACGGGCGGTTGTCCCGCATGGCATTGAATATTACGGTCTGTGCGCGCCCAAGGGGGTCTGACAAGTCGTCCCATTTCACAAGTGTGACGACGATGATGCAGATTACATGACATTGTATGGGCGTGAACGGTAGCTTTCCGCCTTCTGTGGCACAGCAAGGATAAACCAAAGTTTAGGTCGAGCTAAGGTGCTGCTCGACTGGTTACGGTCGTGATCGTCGCCAAAGCGCAGCACTCGCGCACAAGGTTGCGGCGGGCTGGATTTCGCGGCAGCGCTTTCGTCGCTGTTGGTACAAAGGCGCAGTGACCACGAATGACCAAGCCAGACGCTTCCGGGCCTAAAGCCGACATCGGCCAGGGCGTCGAAAAATGGCGGTCCTGACCGGTCTCTGCCATCGGCTGAGCTGCCTTTCTGCAAGGCAGCACAGCCGCTTCAATCGCTATCTTCCACGCGGCCTAGATCCGCGAGCTAAAGCACCGTCGACTATTGCGACCAAGTCTTCCGAAAGTTTGTCGGTGTGAATCCCGTCCGCCGACGAAACGCTGATGAGAAATGGCTGCTGCTAGAAAATCCCGCTCGAAGCGAGATTTTTTCGATTGGCAATTCCGGCTGCTTGATCAGCAAGTCACGCGCCACGTCCAGCCTCCTCTCCATGACGTAGGCATGTGGTGGAGACCCTGTACTCTGGCGGAACGCGCGTTCGAAGTGACGAGCGCTGATCCCGGCAAGCGCTGCCAAGTCGCGCAATTTGATCGTCTGGCCGAGCGTGTCCTCAATATAGTCAAGAACAAGCCTGAGCCGGCGACTTGAAAGACCACCCACGGACGGCGGCGGGGGTTGGGACAGGCTCGAATAACGATGAATCAGATGGTGCGCAAGGAACTCGCAAGCGCTGTCCGCGTACAACCGCCCCGCCGGAGAGCCAGCCACGACTTCTCGTGCCAGATTCAGCGTTACCGTCTCGATGACAGGATCGCGAATCAGGAACTGCGTTATGATCTCGACCTTGCTGGAATCCGCTCCCCAATGTTCCTCGATCGCCCGGGAGAGGAACTTCGGGCGGATCACGACAACCACGGCGCGTGAGGATGCGGTTGCTTCCCAAATCCCCTCAACGCCGGGCGGGGTGAGATTGATCATGCCAGGATCACTCCACCCCTCGACTACGTTGGCGCCGATCTGACGTCGGATCATGTGGCGGCCGGAAAGATAAACCCCAAGCGCGAGATCGCGGAACGAGACCCGCGCATGCAGCGGCGTTTCGTCGACAATGTGTAGAAGGAATGGGTCCCATCCAGAGGATTCCCTGGAAGATGCACCCAGCAGCTCGGTGAAATCGGCGGCCAATGGGCTGGCGCGATTCATGACTTCAAGTCCATTGGCTACAAGGCACCGGGATCAGCGCTCGCAAGGCGCGAGCGAAGTCCTCAAGCCTACCATAATCGCGACGTGCCTTGCAAAAAACGCGCAAAAGCAGTGCGAGGCGTTCTTGCCTCGCGTTGTCGATTTTTTCAAACTATGCGCGGCTGAGCCTCGCCTTCTTTCTACGCGGAGTGAACAAATGGCATCCACGCAAGTCTCGTATACTGGCCTCAACGCGCTTCTTACACCCGAGGAGAGCGTCCTTATTCTTATCGATCATCAGCCATTTCAATTCGCGAACCTTCACAGCCACGACCCGCAGTTTATTGTCGCCAACGTCATCGCCCTCGCCAAAGGTGCGAAAGTCTTCGGCGTTCCCACGATACTCTCGACAGTAACGGCAGCGCGCGGCGGTTACCTCATCAAGGGGCTCCAGGACGTATTTCCCGACCAGAAGCCGATCGACCGCACGTTTATCAACGCCTGGCAGGACGCCCAGTTTGTGCAAGCGGTGCAAAGGACCGGACGAAAGAAGCTGGTGATTGCAGCTCTCTGGACGGAGGTTTGCCTCGCGATGCCCTCCATTCAAGCGCGAGGCGACGGCTATGACGTCTATGTCGTCACGGACGCCTCCGGCGGAGTCTCGATTGAAGCGCACGAGATGGCCGTGCAACGGATGATCCAGGCCGGCCTCAAGCCGATCACTTGGCTCGCCGTGCTCAGCGAATGGCAGCGAGACTGGGCACGTGTAGAGACCGCTGGTCCATTAGGCGCGGTTCTGCAAGAGCACGGCGGAGGTTCGGGCCTGGCGGTCGCTTGGGAGATGCAACTTCTTTCTTCCGCCGGAAAGGCCGTTTGAACAGCGCTTCGCGTTTGATTGGCCGCGCTTTTTCGGCTTCAGCCCGCAGCGGCGATTAGGCAGCGTCACAACGATTGCACGGGCGCGGTCAATCAAGGAGTTTGCCCATGACAGCCGACATGATCCTAAAGGATGGCCTGTTCACCACGCTGGACCGGTCGAACCCCAGCGCAACTGCCGTCGCGATCACCAATGGCGTTTTTTCATCCGTCGGCCGCGAGCAAGACGTGATGCAACACGCCGGCCCTTCCACTCGGATCACCGAACTTGGAGGCCATCGCGCGCTGCCAATCGATCGCGCCAGCCATTACAGCTTGGAATGTGATGGCGTTTTCCCGCGGTCTGTAAACCAACGTTCAGCGCTATTACACCATGACAGTATCGGGCACGACCCGCACGCAATAGACCGCAGCATCGTCAAGTTGCCAGAATTGCTGGAGCGACATTAACAAGCGGCATGGGAGGTCTCGCGCGAGCTTCGACAGCTTTACACGGATTTCGAGGCCCAAAACGTCATGCCGCTCTACCAGCGACCTGATGCCATGATGTCGAGGCTGGACGCCCGTTGTCTGGAAATGAAGAAAAGGAGCGCCCCGCTCTATATGCCTTCCGACACGTCCGATCCAACGTCACATTGAGCAGAGGAAGCCATGGCGTTTGATTTCAAAGTCAACGGCAAAGCGGCGCACTCCGGGAGCAAGGCAATGACAGGGATTGACAACATCGGTGGCCTCACGGGCAAGATCGACCGCCAAACGGCGGTAGCCGGCAATGGGTTGCTTGATCGCCGCGTGTTGCTCGGACGGGCGGCGGCCTCTGCGGGAATACTGGGAACGGGTGTCGGCCTCTCAGCTACGACCGCTGGCGCAGAGCAGGTCACGGAGGCTCCGTGGGGCTTGGTGCCGGGCAATCCCGTTCCGCCATATCAGTTGCCGTCCAAATTCGCGAAGAACGTCGTACGCACGCTCGCGAATCCGAACTTCGAGCCACGCACCTCGCAATCGCGAACCCCGCACCACCTGCTGGACGGCACGATCACGCCCAACGGACTTCACTTTACCATTGTGCACGGCGGCGTCCCTGACATCGATCCGGATGCACACCGTCTCGCAATTCACGGTCTGGTCAAGCGGCCCCTCATTTTCAGTCTCGAAACACTGTTGCGCTATCCGATGACAACCCGTGTGGCATTCGTCGAATGCGGCGGCAACAGCGCGCCGTTGTTCTCGCCGCAAGCCATCCGGGCGGACGTGCAGGCGCTGCACGGGCTCGCTTCGTGCGCCGAATGGACCGGAGTCAAGTTATCGACCCTGCTGGACGAGACTGGGATTGATCCGAAGGCTACCTGGTTCATGGCTGAGGGTGCCGATCCTCCTCATCTGAGCCGAAGCGTGCCACTCGGCAAGGCCCTGGATGACGCGATCATCGCGCTCTATCAGAACGGCGAACCGCTCATGCCTGGCAACGGTTTTCCGATCCGGCTTCTGTTACCAGGTTACGAAGGCAACATGAATGTCAAGTATTTGCGGCGCATCAAACTTCTGGATCAACCAGAAATGAGCTTCTACGAATCGAAGGTCTACACCGCACCGCTACCGAGTGGAAAAGCGTATCGCTTCTATTTCATCAACGAGGTTAAATCTTTCATCACCAACCCGTCTCCTGGGCGCCCATTGCAGGAGCCTGGCCTGTACGAGATTTCCGGGATCGCCTATTCGGGCAAGGGCAGAATCTCAAAAGTCATGGTGTCTGCGGACGGTGGCCTGAGCTGGGCTGAAGCCGCGCTGCAGCAGCCGGTGCTGAGCATGGCGTTCACGCGGTTCCGGATGGCATGGCGCTGGAGCGGAGGCACCGCGGTTCTGCAAAGCAGAGCCTGGGATGAGGACGGAAATGCGCAGCCCACGCGCGCACAATTTGTTGCGGCGCGTGGCGAGCTGCCGTCGGTTCCATCCGTGCTTGGTTTTGCCAATCACCACTTCAATGCGATCGTGAGCTGGGCCGTAGATGCGAAGGGAGAGGTGCGCCATGTATATGCGTAGCCTGTTGCTGTCCTGGGGGCTCGCCACGTTGGCGCTGGGCAATGCGCTGACAGAGGGCCCCAACCTCGGCAAGCCCATCGATCCCTCCGACATAGCCGCGTGGAACATCGATATCGAGCCGGACGGCGCCGGTTTGCCGGCGGGTAGCGGCACGTCTGCTCAGGGGTCG
>WNGJ01016541.1_pt1 | contig 24726 bp, 20 predicted proteins | sample 5400611 | NCBI WGS metagenome assembly WNGJ01 (sample SAMN13153375, study PRJNA577476) | soil metagenome | isolation source: 40 cm soil or saprolite under Garry oak tree replicate 1 | place: USA:California | collected 2016-06-15
TTGCTGATGCTCGCGTGGAAAATTGCACCGGCGCTGGCCACGGGAAACACCGTGGTCTTAAAGCCTGCCGAGTTCACTCCTTTGACGGCGCTGGCTTTTGCGCACATCTGCCAGGAAGTTGCGTTGCCTCCGGGCGTTGTGAACATCGTCACCGGAGACGGCTCGACCGGCGAAGCGCTCGTGAAGCATCCCGACGTGGACAAGATCGCGTTCACCGGCTCGACGGAAGTCGGCCGGGCTATCCGCAAGGCTACTGCCGAGACCCACAAGAAGCTTTCACTCGAACTCGGCGGCAAATCGCCGTTCATTATCTTTGAAGATGCCGACCTGGACAGCGCTGTCGAAGGGCTGGTAGACGGCATCTGGTTCAATCAGGGCCAGGTTTGTTGCGCGGGATCGCGCCTGCTGATGCAGGAGAGCATCGCTCGGAAATTAATCGGCAAAATTCAGGACCGCATGAACGCGCTGCGCATCGGTCCGCCACTTGACAAAGCCATCGATATCGGGGCGATCGTCGCCCGCGTGCAACTGGAACGTATCCAGCGCCTGGTGGATCAGGGCGTCGCCGAAGGCGCAACTTGCTGGCAGCCCGAGATTCCTATTCCCTCGCGCGGTTTGTATTTCCCGCCGACGCTATTGAGCAACGTGCATCCGAGCTCCATCGTTGCACAGCAGGAGATTTTTGGCCCGGTGCTTGCGGCAATGACCTTTCGCACACCGCGCGAAGCGGTCGAACTGGCGAATAACACGGTGTACGGCCTGGCCGCATGCGTGTGGAGCGAGAGCATCAACGTGGCGCTCGACGTCGCGGCGCAACTCAAAGCCGGCGTGGTTTGGGTCAACTGCACGAATCTTTTTGACGCGGCTTGCGGATTCGGCGGCTACCGCGAGAGTGGATTTGGCCGCGAAGGCGGCCGCGAAGGCTTGCTGGAATACTTGGAACCCGCCTGGTTTAAGCAGGCGCCGCGGGCTCACGCGACGCCCCTGGCGATCGATCAGCCTCCGGAAGCAGCTCTAGACTTTTCCTCCCCGCCGATGGACCGGACGGTGAAGCTCTACATCGGAGGCAAGCAGGCGCGGCCGGACTCCGGCTACAGCATGGCCGTGCGCGCCGCGGATGGCCGCGTGCTCGGCGAAGCGCCGCTCGGCAATCGCAAAGACATTCGTAACGCGGTCGAAGCGGCGCGCAAGGCGGAAGCCTGGAGCAAAGCGACCGCGCACAATCGCGCGCAGGTGCTCTACTACATTGCGGAGAACCTTTCCGAGCGCGGCGAAGAAATCGCGACACGTCTGTCCGCCGTCGTGGGGAAAAAGCAAGCTGAAATGGAAGTTCGCCTTGGTATCGAGCGCATTTTTTCCTACGCTGCCTGGGCCGACAAATTTGATGGCGCGGTGCACAACCCGCCGTTCCGCAACGTGGCGCTGGCGATGAAGGAGCCGGTCGGCACGCTGGGTATCCTGTGTCCTGCGGATGCGCCGCTGCTTGGGTTTCTGTCGCTTGTGATGCCCGCGATTTGCGCGGGCAACACGGTGCTTGCGATTCCGTCGGAAAAATATCCCCTGATTACGGGCGATCTGTATCAGGTCTTTGACACGAGCGATTTGCCGGGCGGCGTGGTGAACATGGTCACGGGCCGCCCTGTGGAACTATTGAAAACGCTGGCCGAGCATGACGACGTCGACGCCATCTGGAGTTTCACCGATGAAGCCAGCGCCACGGTGGCAAAAACACTCTCGATCGGCAATTTGAAGCAGGTTTTCACCAACGAGGGCCGTGCCATTGACTGGTTCGACGCGAAGCAGGGAGAAGGCCGGTGGTTTCTCGATCACGCCGTGCAGATTAAGAACATTTGGGTGCCCTACGGCGAATAGCACGACTAGAGGTACGGCAAAGATGACGAGCTAGGCTCTCACCTGCGCAGCGCAGCCGCTACGATTTGCAGCAAGATCAAATTGGCCAGAGTGCAAGCACAGCGCGTTATCTAACGTCAGCGTACGGGTGCGGGCGATTCAGTCCGAGGTTCAGTCCGTCCATCCCTACCTACACGAGAACCCGGAGCCGCCGAATCTTCGCCTTTGGTAATGCGGGTTCAAACCAGTGCAGGCACACAGAAAGCCGGATTCAAAATCCGGTGGCCGCAAGGCCTTGAAGGTTCTTTCGCCCATCAGGCAGCCCTTGCCCGGTGCAAGGCGGCTTGAACATTCAGGCGTGATTCCGTTGTTAATTAAGAGAATGCCCGCCCCAGCTGCGAGAGGAACATTCGAGCATTCGTTGGCCAGTCAGCGGGGTTTTGTCCGAAGGCTTGTGCCCGGGTACGCGAAAGGCGACTATTTATATTCCAAAGCTAGCGAATAGATTTCCGACGAGCCGAGATTGCGCAGGAGCAGAGGGTCGTTGCTGGGTGACAGACCACTCCACCAAGCGGCAACGCTCGGATCATCACGCAGATTCGCCAACTGCTCAACTTTTCTCGTTCAGCCCGCGAATCTCGACATGCTTCTTCTTCCGTTCGAGCTGGCCTTTCACCACATGATGATCGGCGCTGCTGTGCATCTCGATGCCCAAACCGCTGTAAGTCCACAGCTGTCGCTTGGTGCGGAAGCGGTGCGCGGTCTGCAAAATGCCCAGCAACACCGCCGCCGGATCGGGCCGATCGACGGAATCCCACAGAGCCGTTTCCAGGCCTTGTGCTTCTTGCTCTCCGCGAGCAGATCTTTCCCTACTTCCTGGCGCAACGATCTCAGCGCATCCAACTGTTGGTAGTAAAACTACGCCCGCCGGCGCACTCCGGGTTCGGTGATCTTGGCAAGCCACTCGGCGCGATGGCGCGAGGTATAGACCTGTTACCGCTGCAAGGAATAGCCCCACTGCGATAGATGCGTGATAGACCGCGCGCAGTTGGTTGTTGCGCAGCAGATCAGACAGCTTCCGCGCATCGACGCGGTCATTCTGATTGCCTTCTAGCAACAAAACATTGCGGTGCGGATCACAAACCACCACTCTCGTGACGTGGGGCTTCAGCAGGTCGTACAACCTGGCGGCCGAGGTTCCTTCCTCAAAGGTGACATGCACGTCTCTACGTAGCCCATCGATAAACTGCAGAATCATGCTCGCTTTCGTTTCGATGACGCATTCCATCACGACCTTGCCGGCAGCATTCCTGACCGCGAACGAAACGCTTTCCTTGTGCACATCACCGCTTCCTCGCGTGGATGCCTGCCGAGTGATTTGAGCCACTGCTTCAATTTAGGCACCATACATCCAACCTAGGCTGGCTCCAAAAAGGATAATTACGTCAGCATCGCTGGCAACACCGCTCCAGACACCCGGGAGTTGGAATGGGGTTGTCCCCTTTGAGTGAGACAAGCAGTTAAGACACTGCCTGCCGTTTGCGGGCAATTTATCGGCTTTGTTTTCCTATTCCCCGCGGGGGCACTCTCGTCCCTCTCGCTCGAAGTAGACGATTATTTTGAACGGTCTTATACTACACCGTCTCTGTGCACTCGACTCCGCTCAAGGACCATATGTGAGCATCCGCGTCCTTCTTTGCTGGATTTCTTGTTCCTTAATCGTGTTCCCTGCTCTAGCTCAGGATTCCAAATTTCGGCCCAACGACCAGCAGATTCCTGTTCCGGAATGCCTGATCCTAAAGGGTCTCTTGGTCAGCAGCTACAGGCCTTGTACCGCCGAAGATCATGAGTTATGGCTGAACGACATTACCCACTGGCGCAACGAGCGGCGCATCCGTATCGGCTACGACGCTTCTCGCTATGATATGCCGGAGCTACGGTGGACCCGGTCCAGCTTCATCCAGCCGCAGATGATGGTGCAGGACCGCTTCTTCTATGATCCCATCGGCGGAAAATATACGGTGGACCGCTACCTCGACGATTTGCAGGAGCGTTATGGGGGCATCGACGCGGTCCTGATCTGGCCGACGTACCCCAACATGGGGATCGACAATCGCAATCAGCACGACCTGATCCGCTGCATGCCAGGAGGGGTTAACGCAGTTCGGCAGATGATCGCGGGCTTCCACAAAAGGGGCGTTCGTGATCTGTTCCCCATGATGATGTGGGACCAGGGAACACGCCTGCCGGGAAGATCCTGGCCCGATGCGATTGCCTCGCTCATGGCAGAGATCGGGGCGGATGGCATCAATGGCGATACTCAAGATGGAGTTCCGCTCGCTTTTTCTCTCGCTGCCGACAGAACCGGCCATCCGCTGGCCTTCGAACCGGAAGGCAGTCCCTCCGACGAGGCGCTCGCGTGGAATGTAATGACCTGGGGCCAGTATCAGTATCCCTTCACTCCGCTCGTTGACCGATACAAGTGGCTTGAGCCGCGCCATATGGTCAACATTTCCGATCGCTGGAACCGCCGCAAGACCAACAATCTGCATTTTGCGTTTTTCAACGGAATAGGTTGGGAGAGTTGGGAGAATATTTGGGGTATCTGGAATGGCATCACGCCCCGCGATGGGGAGGCCACCCGCCGCGTCGCTACTCTAGAGCGTGCGATAGCTGAATACCTAGTGAGCCCCGATTGGGAACCGATGTATCCAATGTTGCGCTACGGAGTCTTTGCCAGCCGCTGGGCACTCAACGGTAACACTGTCTGGACCATCGTGAATCGCAATGAATACAATGTAGAAGGACCGCAAATGGAGGTTCCCGAAACGCCCGGTAGGCATTATTTCGATCTCTACCGCGGGTCCGAGTTGCGGATAGAAAAAGACCCCGCCGGCAAATCCGCTTTGAGTTTCTCTTTGGAAAGCAATGGTTTCGGTGCTGTCCTCGCAACCGATTCCCAGCCCGATGCGAAAATCCATAAGCTGATGTCAGAGATGAAGCAGATGACGGCGAAGCCGCTGGCCAGTTTTTCGAACGAACGGGAGGTCCTGAAACAAAAGATCGTGCCGATCGCCGCTATGAGGGCAGATAGCGCTGCTCCCATAGGCATGATTCAGATTCCAGAAGGGGACTTTCTCTTTAACGTATCGGGCATAGAAATTGAAGGGTCCAATGACGTTGGCGTGGACGTGCAGTACCCCTGGGAAGATGCACCGCGTCGTTTCCACAAGCATCCGATGCACATCAAATCGTTCTACATCGACAAGTATCCCGTCACGAACATCGGCTTCAAGAAGTTTCTGGAGGCCACTCGCTACCATCCCAAAGACGATTTGAATTTTCTGCGCGACTGGAATAACGGCACCTTTCCCTCAGGCTGGGACAATCGACCGGTGACGTGGGTATCCATCGAGGATGCGCGCGCCTACGCCGCCTGGGCAGGAAAGCGGTTGCCTCACGAATGGGAGTGGCAATACGCTGCACAAGGTACCGATGGCCGCATCTATCCCTGGGGTGACCAATGGGACGCAGCGGCGGTTCCGGAACCGGACAAGAACCGCACCATGCGCGGTCCCGATCCAGTTGACGCACATCCAAAAGGTGCCAGTCCCTTTGGGGTGATGGACTTGGTAGGCAATGTGTGGCAATGGACGGATGAATTCCTGGATGAGCATACCCGAGCGGGAATTCTGCGAGGCGGCAGCTATTACCAGCCGCAGGGATCGATTTGGTATTTTCCCCAAGCCTATAAATTGACGGAGCACGGCAAACTCCTGATGATGGCGCCCAGCATGGACCGTTCGGGTGCAGTCGGTTTCCGTCTTGTACAGGATGCGCGTGGGGAAGAGTAGCCGGTGACTCGTCCCGAATCGAGGGAGACGCTAATTATCCCCAGTGCGGGCACCAGAAACAGTCCAGAAATACTTGAGAGGAGAGTTTGGCAGTCCGAGCTGGTGTGCGCCCTTTACCGCCCGCGTCTTGGTGGGATCATTCGGATCCAGCGAAATAAAGTTACCTGGATCGATCCCCTTTTTCCACCCAATTGATCAGCAGATCGAGACGCGTCAATTGCAAGGCTTTCGTAAGGGTTGGTGAAAACGACCTTGAAGAGGGGAAAGCGGGGGAGTATGATTCGGCCCCCCGCTCTCTGATCCAACGTAGGATGTGTCCCGCCCTGCACCCTATTCAATTGAAGGGAGGTTGGCAGTTATGCCTACAGCCAAAGAATTCACCCTTACGATGGACGATAGGCCGGGAACGCTTGGCAAAATCTGCCGAGCGCTGTCCGACCGCAACGTGAATATCCTTGCCGCGCAATCGTTTCCTTACGGTGGGAAAAGTCTGACGCGGCTCGTGTTCGACGATCCTACCAAAGCACGAAGCGTGCTCGACGGCGAGCGCGTGACCTACACGGAAATGGAAGTTGCCAAGGCAACCCTTGCGCACCGACCAGGAGAACTGGCACGTGTCGCACAAAAATTGGGCGATGCGAGCATCAACATCAACTACTTCTATTGCGGAGCCGACCCAAACACGAACGCACCGCTGATCATTTTTGGCGTTGCGGAAGTTGGCAAGGCTGTGCCGCTGCTCGAACAGGCGGCTGCCGCTGCTGGCAGAAGTTAAGCCGACAAGCGAAACTTGATCAAGGGACCGGGCAGACAAAATGCTCGGTCCTTTTTGTTACGGCGATAAGTGTAGGGCTTCCGAACAGAGGCGCTATCGGCGAACCGTTACGCGACTAGCGGCAGCCAGTTTTCGGGACCGCCCTCTGTCGCGTTGTAATCCGCATTGGCGAGTTGTTGGTGAAGTGGGTTCAAAGCAAGAATTTTGACGGTTGGATATTTCTCCTTCAGCCAATCCACCATTTCTTGCCTGCGTTCTTCAGGTGCGCCGGGGCCGACGATGAAGAGGTCGTAATGCTGAATCGAGCTTAAAAGAACCTTGGCGGCTTCGTTGCCCAACACAGAGATGACACCATAGCCACAGCCCAAAAGCAGTTCGGCTCTCTGAAGTGCTGATTCTTCATCGTAGGAAATCTGGAAAATCCGCTTGATGGATCGCTTTGCCACCGGCGCATTCATCTGCGCGACTACTTGGTGTGTGAATCTATCGGCGGCAAAGCATTCATTGGCAGTGCGTCTCGATAGCTCTTCGAGTGATAACTTGGCAAACTCCAGCCCGGAGACGGCGTCTCTCTTTACAGTGAAACCATCAGGCATGACCTCGAAAATGTCAAACGCCCGATACATCGCCACACCTCTTTCCGGCAGGTTCTCAGCAGGCAGCGACAATCGTGCCTGCGCCAGAAGGCCTCGAAACCATTCGCATCAACTTAGGTTTTCGCCGTGGTTACCTGGCGGAAAGCGTAGCCCACGAGGTCGGAGTCGTCAAGGCCTAATCTTTGGCGGCAAAGACCTAGTAAGCGGGACGCCTAAAAACATCAGCGTTTACGCGGCTTCTGCCACTTCTCAAGGCCAACGGTCAGTCGTTCGCGTTATATCACATGATATAGGACTTTTGCAAAGTTCAGCATTCTTGGATATCGTTAACCCGCGTGTACACCCGTGAACGTAGGACCAAAGCACGAGCAAGGCAATCCTGACGAGGTCCGTAGAATAGCCAGCAAGCAACTCCACACGCTCTGCTACGAACATCACATTAACATGAGGATGACGGGGGTTCTCACACAAACCGAGTATGTCTGCCCGGAACCAGGTTGCGCCGTCCGCTATACCCCCTCAAAGGGATACTTCGTTGCCGCTAAGGATGGTCAGGTCGAATCGGGTATGTTTCCTCGCCGCAGGTGTCCCCGCGACAGTCAACCCATGTATCTTGCGGAAATAAATCCAGAGAAAAGGGCTTTCCGCTTGTGGCGATGTCCGCAATGCGATTCGACCCGGACTAACGAAGAAGACCTAGACTAGTGAGAACCACCTAAACAACATCAGAGCCTAGGGCTTCTGCCACTTCTCAACGCGAACGTCAAATTGAAGGCCAACAGCAAATTCCCCTTCGTCCAGACGTTGACAGTAAGCCACCCGCGCCATCAACTTCAGCCGTTCCGCCACCGCATCCAAACGCACAAGCTTGCTCGGAGCGCAAACTGAATCGGTAATGACCCGTGCGCCGCGAGGACTCACGTTTTCAGTGAATGCCTTAACCTTCGCAATCGACGAGTTGTCCACGGGCACAAGCTCTACGACCTGCGTCTGCGTAATCCGGCGTTCGATTCGGCCAGTCGGCACCAGCATCCTTGGCGCTCCCTTTCGCTGCCTTCTGCGGACGCCGGAGCTAGGCTCGACTGAATTTGGCGGCTCATTACTTTCCTGTGAATCCCCGCACCTTCTACCGCATAACCAACAAACCGCGCTAATCGCTGTAAGTAAGGAATATCCGGCTAGCACTTGAGTTCTTGTTAAGTAAACACTCTTTCAGTTCTTGAGGTAATGGAGGGGGCGAGTCTGGCTGGAGGTGTGGGGTGTCCACAACTCGCCCCCTGCTGACCATCCGCATGAAGGCCAACGGTTACTGTATACCGAAAGATCGGCGGCGCAATCCGGGAATCAATGCAAGCGGAAGACTTTGTAAGTAGCAGGCTGGCGTTCAGAGGATCGATTTGACGGTCATCAGATTACTCATCACGGGAATTTCTCTGGCTGTCAGATCGGTTTTTAACCTTGATTTGAACGCTCGACAAGCGTAGGGTTCCGGCGCGGGCCGTGCGGGGTCTGCCAGTGACCTTCACGTTGGCATTCTACTGCACTTCCATCACGGCAGGTGCGGCCCGCAGTTCAGTTGCTAAGGTCCATTCACTTATGGGTCTCGGTTTTGGTCTTTCGGTAAGCGCTCAGACAGGTGGTATCCGCGTCTTGAAGCGCCTCTCCGCACTGTCGGCATTTCGGGTCTTGCTTCCATTCGACGACGGCGTAAGGCTTGCCGCAGGTCCGGCACCGGAAGCGTTTCGTGGGTTGCCACGCTCTCGGAATCTCCATGCGAGTAGGGGTTTTAGCATCGCTATGAACCCGAGCAGGTATCGTGTCTTTACCTGTTACGCTCAAAACTTGCATGGGATTTTCCTCTGATGTTAACGTTGACAAGAAAGAGGGGCCATAGGTTAGTGGAGGGCAGGAAACAATAAGTTTCGGAATCCGGTTCCCAACGAACGGCATGGAGTTGAGGAGTACCCAGATCCACTCGAGAAAGGATTTGCAGATAGACACGAAGGTCATGATTAGCTGGGACCGAGAAAAAGCCAATCGCAGCCGTCATTGCCCTGGACCAAGCCAAAGGAACGCGGAAAAGTAACCGGCAGGCGCGGCAGGATGTGCTCATGGATCAGACGCTCGCGGGCCGCCACTTCCGCTGACAGTATTTGGCGACAAGCGAGGGAGCTGTGGGCTGGTGATTTTGCGGTCGTGGCTACGGACAGAGGTGCAGCATTAGCTCAGAACGTGGCTGAGGATTTCGCTCACAACCTTCTTGGCGTCAAAATGCGTCTCGGCGATTTGCCGAGCTGCCTGGCTATGCAGCCTATAGTCAATGTTGATGGTCTTAAGGGCATCAACGGCTTGTTGTAGCGTCGAGAAACGAAACATCCCTTCTCCATTAGGAAGGAAGGAGCTCGGACCGGTATGCTGCACGACGACAGGTTTGCCGCTGGCTAGGTAGCAAAGTGTACGATCACTGATCCAAGAGGTTTGCTGCTTGATGTAAGAGGGCTTGGCGCAACCAAACTCTCCTCGCGAGCCCTGAATGTAGGCTCGGTACCTCTCCGGCGTACCGGCGACCTCGCAGGCTTGCCGGATGCGCCAACCGCAATTCTCCAAGTTTCTCCCCTCCTGCATGTCCCGCTCGGTACGTAGCACAAGAGCTAGCTCCAAGGGATGAGAGGTCATCCGCGGCAGGTCAGCGAACTCCAGGAACGCGACTCGTTTTGTATTTTCGTAGGTTTCATTGTCGTCCACGACCCAGTCAGAGGAATCCCAGGTCGAGACCGTCGTGAACGCCTCGCAAAGCGGATCGAAGGAATAGGGCCAATACTCCAGGCAAATCGCCGGCCGGATGTGAATCCAAGGCAGGCCGTCAGCGGGGATTCTCCCACCCGGTCGTCCGACACCCTCACCAATGGTGAAGTAGTGACCGTGGTCGGGTACGCTGAGCTGGCCACGAGTAATCCAAAACTGCAGAAGGCCGGGATCGATGTCCACGAGCGCTGTGCGTCGGAAGTGCGCCAGTAGCGCGGGACTGACAGCATAGTGGAAATTCAATAGCAGATCCGCTCGTCCAAATATTGCTTCGGCTTCGGTGCGTGCAATGTTGAGGTACTCTGTCGGTGCATCGCATGAGGGCTCTTTGCGCCGCGTGCGGTAAAGGATGCATCTGCCACCCAGCCCATACTGTTGCATACGGGTCAGGAAGGTGGTCAGGGCGGCGGCTTCTTGCTCTTCGCGCCCCTTCGCGAGAAAGGCTTCCAACCAATATACATCGTGGCCCAGGAGCTGTAGCCCGAGGACATATTGCAGATAAACCCAAAAGTGTCCGCCACCCTGAGGATAATTCGCGACGCCGTATGCCGAAATGACAATCTTCGCCATTATTCAACACTGAATCAGACCCAGTCGTTTTGCAGAAGCTTGAAGGTGATCGTAACGTGAGAGATTTTTTTCACGGACGGTCCAATCGGGCCGTTCGCCAAGCCAACGAAAATGTAGATAGATTCTTGCGGCCTCGAGGATCCGGCTGAAACTGGGAGGCTTACCTTCAGGCCAGCGCGCACATACATAGGAGCGCTCGCATTTCTGCACCACACTGGCAGGCCAGTGTTTTCCTTCCGTCAGCGCCGCCAGGTCGATTTCGCCCGCAGCAACGGCAGCCGATTCCCAATCCAATACAAAAACTCTTTGGTTTTGAACCAGGATGGTCTTGGCGTAGAACTCGCCGTGAATGACGGTCTGCCTCTCCTTCAGTAAAGGGACAAACCACTCATCGATCTTGCAAAGTTCAGTCAACCACGGGAACAATTTGTGCAGCGGGCGCGAGAATTCAAGAGTCCGTTGAGCCCAACCACGATAATATTCGGCATCGTACCGTCTCAGGAACGCCAGCGAGGGGTCCTCGGTGCGTTGAGCGTGCTGCGTGTGAAACTGTCCGATCCAACGAGCTGCCTGGGCTAGCGCACGGGGCTGGCGCGTCGTGCGCTTCCAGACGATGTCGCTCGCTCGGATGCTTCGATGGAGGTATTCGAGAAACAGCGAAACGTTACCTGTTTTCGGATCCGTGTGCGTGCCCAGGTACTTTGGCGTGCAATCTGCCAGCGGATGAAGCACTCTGCGGTAGACCTCGGCTTCGTATGGAACGTTGCCACGATGTCCGAAACAATTGTGGCTTTGTCCCGACTGATACTTGACAAAGACGCGCCGTCTCCGGCCACCTGGCAGCCGGCAGGTGACGACCTCGTTCGGAAAAGTGCACATGAATGGCGGGAGCGTTCTTCTGAGGATTTCTACGGGACGTCGTTCGTGCTCGTCGCCAGGCAAGGCAGATGTGAGCCGGAGTGTCAGCGTGGTCGAATCAGGCAACAAGGAAGCCGGGGTCTTCACGATGCCACGTCCAGCATTTCGTTTTCACATGGAAGTACTGGAGCAAGGTCTGCAAACCATTGGTCTATTTCCGCCAAGGAGTCCCAGGCCCAGGTGGCTCGATCCTGCACAAGTGCAATAGCCGGCCAGATAATGCGATTCGCCAATCGCGCATACTCAGCGGTCTCGAACAAAAGATTCAACGTTTGGGGCGGCGGAAGGCACCAGCCAGCACAGGAAGTCTCATCACGATAAACGTCCAAAACCCAGGACCTTTCCCGAAGGGGCAAACGCAGGAGAAAAGTCGAAAGGTCGTAGCTTGCTGGTCCGACCGAAGCGTGATCCCAGTCGATCAAGCGCACATGGAGCCCATTGTGAGTGGGAATGACGAAGATATTGATATGCCATAAATCGCCGTGCAACAGAGTTTCCGGCCCCCCCCATGTTTCCAATGCCTGCGCACGCTGAGGTAATTCTTGACGTAATCTAGACAGCCGCTGCAGCAGGTGGTCGCGTAACGGAGCTTGCTGGGGAGACGGTTGGCATGCTTCCAATGCGTAGATAGCGTCGCGCACATTCGCAGCGTAGAAGTGAATGCCCAGATCACAGCCGTGCAGCCGGACTTCCCCGAGCAGCGCGTGCCGGGCAAATTGCATGTGCAGTCGCGCCACTAGCTTGATCGCCGCACTCACCTTCTCACGATCGATGCAAGTGACATCGAGTTCGCAAGGACCCAAATCGTCATAGACATGCCAGACGCAGCTACCAGCTGGCTCGGCGATACTCCCGAGCAGAGCTGGGCCGTTCCCACCCATGGCCACCGCAGGCAGCCAGCGTTTCGCTACTAATTCGCTGCGCCGGCCGACTTCTGGTTTGAGTCGCTTAACGATCACCTGCCGAGTTTGACCGTGGATCACGAACCGCAGCCGGAAAACTCGCAAGGCGCGAGGCTGCAACGTTTGCTCGTCTATCAAGCGACCCTGTGCCTCGGGGCCACCGAGCAACTCCTGAAGCAATCCGCGCAGCTCGGTCAACCCAGGCTGGCCGTGGCTCTCGAGAACTCTGCCCAAGCCTTCGATCATGCGTAGCTCCGTTGAAAAGCACTTAACGCCCCAAGAATAGAGGGCTCATAAGATTGCAGCAGGGCGGTAGCCTTGACGAGCTGCGCGGGAAGCACAAATTCGTGGCCTGCTGTGGCCCAACTCATTTGGTCCACGAGGCGGAGGAGATTGCCGCAGGCGGCGACGGCTTGAAGGTCGCGTAAATCCAAATCAAAATGCTCACGGTTCAGCATCGAGCGGTACAGGCTGAGGTCTGGACTGGCGGCGCGATCAATAAATTGAGCTAAATCAGCTGCCGGCACACCCCAGCCCGCGAATTCCCAGTCGAATACCAGCAGCGCCGGACCTTTGGGCCTTTCACGAACGCGCAGATTCTTAATGACGAAATCGCCGTGCACCAACGTCCGCGGCATCACTTCGCAGATTTTCACCAGCTCGGCCCACAGCGATTCTAACTCGTCGAGATGCATCGCGATATTGCGAAACACTGTGGCATCCTCGACCGGCAGCGCACCAGCATCCAAATGACGCTGCAACATGGTCCGGCAAACGCGCAGCAGTCGCAGGTAATGATCGAGGTCACGATCGGGAAGGCAAGACTTGAAATCGGCGCGCACAGCGGTCAACTGCGCTTCCGCCAACCAACAGCCTGCAAGCGCGCGATGCTGGGGAAGCTGCGGCGAGTAGGGAACGCCCTCCGCATCTTCAAGGAAGACCCAGACGTAGTCTCCTTCCGGCTCTTCGAGGAACCCATAGCAGCGCAGTGCGGACATCCTCGCGAGGGGCAGTAACTCCTCGTAAATCGTGCGCTCGATACGTGCTGTTTCCTTCCGGCATCTCTTGGCAATAACCCTTGTACCGTCGGGGCGGACATCCCTGAACCGGTAAACGGTGCTGTTCCTTCTTCGTTGTAAAAGTTCGAGGCTACCGGGCTCGGCGAAGTTCGACTGGACTCGAAGCCAAGCTTGCACGGCGGGATGTTCGGCCACACCTTCTGTGATGATTTCGGACATCCTTCCCTTAGGCATGGACATGGGCCCCTGTAACGGATACGGGAATCGTTTGCCACACTGGCTCTCCCCGGACGGCGCGCTTTGCGGCCGCCAGGAAGTACTGCACCAGCAGCCGGGGCGCGTCCGGGACACCCTTGAAGCCGGGAATACTGCACATGTCCACAACGTAAGGTGTTCCTTCGCTTTCGATAATGTCCACGCCATACAAATCAATACCGAAGGCGCGCCCGCAGCTCACGGCAATTTCACTTAACTCCGGCGTAAGTGCGAAGGGCTCTCCCTGTTTTTCTTCTTCTGTCCGGCGTGGAAAGACCTTTTTCACGCCAAACAAGCGGGCTCCGATCGCATAGATCTTCCGGTCGCGGCCATCGTTCGCATGGAAACGTTGAGCAAACACCGGTTCGCGCCCGCAATTTACGTCCGTGAGTTCAGCAGAGGTTCGGATGATGCGAACGTGGTGGCCGCCTGCTCCTTGATACGGCTTTATCACCAGTGGCGCTGAGTTGAGCAGTGGAAGCAACTGTTGGGGATCCGATGCCACGTAGGTGTCGGGTGTGCGAACGCCTGCGCCCTGCAGGATTCGAGAGGTGATAACCTTATCTCGCAACGCCGCAGACACGGGATACGGATTCACAATGACGGCGCCCAATTTATGGAGTGCGCCCGCTAAGCTGAGAGAGAGCCCGCTGGTATGCCGCAGCACATAGATGTCGTGCTCAACCCGGATTCTCGATAGATCGAGCACGCCTTCTGGAGGATGTATAACGTCGACGATGGCTCCGGATTCCGCGAGCCCCTGCACGACGACGGGCATGAAACTTCTACTGTGGCACGAATAGTGCGGCAGCAAAAATCCGATCCGCACTCTCCTCATGGCTTACCTCCCATCACCACAGCCATCGGATTCCCTGAGGCCGGCTCAAGCGTCAGAAGTCGTCCATCTTCGATCCTCAAAACGAGATCACACACCTTCAAAGCGGTAAGCCGGTGAGTGATTACAAAAGTCGTCCGGCCGTTGGCGAGCCGTTCCGTTGCTTCGAGGATTGCCGCTTCGGTCCTTAGATCCACAGCGCTAGTCGGCTCGTCAAGGATCAAGATCGGCGCATCTTTCAGGAAAGCACGAGCCAGGGAAATGCGTTGACGCTCGCCCCCGGAGAGGCGCATGCCTCGCTCCCCAACCAGCGTCTGATAGCCCTCGGGAAGCTTGGAGATAAAGTCGTGGGCGTTGGCGGCTTGCGCGGCGGCGTGAATTTCTTCCACGCTTGCGCCCGAGCGCGCGTATGCTATGTTTTCCGCAACGCTGCTCGAAAAGAGTACTGTTTCCTGTTGCACGAGAGCGAGTTGGTTGCGCAAATCAGCCAGCCTGTATTCGCGCAGATCCACATCATCAAGAAGAATCTGACCTTCCACGGGATCATAGAAGCGGAGTATCAAGCTGACCAGAGTGGTTTTGCCCGCGCCCGTTGGCCCCACGATGCCCACACGCATTCCCGGGTCCACTTGAAACGAAATCCGATTCAAAGCTGGCCTGTTTGGGCCGTAGGCGAATGAAACCTTCCGGAAAGCAATCTTGCCTGAAGCGCGCGTCAGTGGACGGGGATTGGTTTGCTCTTCGACTTCGGGCATCTCATCGAGCAAAGCGAAGGCTCGTTCGATATTGGCCAGGGAAGACTGGAGCGCAGCCGAATTTTTTCCCATGGTTTTTAGCGGTTCGTACAGTTGCGTCACGTACCCCATCATGAGCATGAGATCACCGAGGCTTATGACGCCGGATTGCGCCTGCCGGAACCCCACGAACAGCACCGTAGCCGTACCAATGGCGGAGAACATCCCAACCAAGAAGTTGTACCTCCCCTCGGCTAACGCCAACCTCAGGCGAGCGCGCATCCCTTCGAAGCTGCGCCGCACAAAACGCATTCTCTCGTGGTCCTCTTTTCCGAATGCTTTCACGACGCGCAGCCCTCCGAGCACTTCCTGCACCACACCCATTGCCGATTTTTCCAGCTTCTTTACCTCTCGAGATCCCCGGCGCAGACGCGGCCGATAGACGTTGGAAATAAGAAAAAGGATAGGTGAGATCACCATGGCGACAATGGCCAGCTGCCAGTCAATTTTCATGGTGACATACAACATTCCGAGCAACGTGAAGGCAGAAGTAATGAGCGGGATGAAGCGTTCCGCCACGATGGCTTGTACGGCAGCCGCATCGTATTGAACGTTGTACAAAGATTCGGCGGTGCCCTTAACGTCGTGGTAGGAAAGCGACAATCGCTGCATCTGCCGGAAAAGGTCGGATCGAAATTCTAGGAGTAGTTTTTCCCCTGTATACGTCTTCAGAAGCGCCAGGGCTAGCGTCTGAATCTGGGTGAGAATCGTCACGGCGATCAACAAGCCAACCGCAAACAGTAGCGCGGAGGACGGAGTGAGCCGGAATCCCGCTGGCATGAATTCGCGAATCAAATGAGGAAGGGGCTTGGAACCGAGCCCGCTATCGAGCGCTATTTTCAGGGGCAAAGGAACAAGCAAAGCCAAAGGCGTTGCGAGTAAGCTGAGAAGGAAAAGGCCAACAAGATGTGGCCAATAGGCGCGCGACCACCGGAACAAGCGGAGATAAAGCGCAAAGTCGCGATGGGGAGTAGGATTCCCGGTACTCATCATGTGCTCTCGAAGTCTAGCTTGATAAGGGCGCGATGGATGGCGCCCACTGCCACAGCGCCGCACCTAAACGTCATGGCTCCGAACATGAAGCTCAAGGCGCCGAGTATACCGGCACCAAATGGAGATCGGTCCAAAAGCGCCCCCAAGCAAGCAATCAGGAGGAGCACGCTCGTTCCGGCTCCCGAGACGGAGAACCAAGGCCGGGAGCGGAGCCGCAACGCGAATTTACCTCGCCCGTAATTTTCTGAGACCGTGCGGACGCGTACGCCACCAAACAAGCCGCCGCGTATTTCCAGGTCCCAATTGTCGTAGTCGCCGCCTCTGCGCACGACCGCGCCGTCCGACCGCAGCACGGACTCCAGTGACAGGAGCACCTCGGTGCTATCGAGCCATTTCTCACTCCAGAGATGAAACATCCGCGGCCATGGGAACGAAAGCGTTGGAAACCGTCGGATTCTCCACGCGGTGAGCGAATAGGCAACACGACTCCACAGTCGAGCCAAAGGGTGTATCAGGTGGAGCAACACCGTAAGAGCGCGGAGGCGCAAGCGGGTCAAGCGGCTCTTCGCCGAGGACGGAAAGCGAACTTTTGACGCTGCGGCTATTGCCGGGATCAGCGAAAGCACAAAGGCCGCTCCCGTCACGGGTAAGACGACGAACAACCTTCTCCAAACAATGCCAACAACACAAAGCGCCAACAGGACAAGATTCGTAATCTGCCATTCATGCATCAACGGGAGTGAATTTAAAGGGTTGGGTGCAGGCTGATACAAGCGTGCATAACCTGCCGTTCCCCAAGTCCCCTGATAAATGCGTCTTGCCATAGCCAATTTGCTGCTTCCAATACGCTCGCACGGTCCGGCGATAGTGATGCCAAACCGTGGCCGCCGGACTAAACCCGAGTTTTCCACCCCGTTCCCGCGTTCGCCAGCAAATATCCACGTCATCGCCAGCTTGCCGGAATTGCGGGTCAAATCCATTCAGAGCCTCCAGCCAACTTCTGCGGAAAGCCATATTGCAGCCGGGGATGTGCTCTGCTTCGCAATCGGAGAGCAGGACGTGAGCCGGGCCTCCGGGAGAACCGGCGACACAACTCGCGGTCTCTCCGTCGTCGGGGACTGGAATGTTCGGCCCTCCTACGCCCGCATAGTCCTCCTTGAGGAATGCCGCAGCGAGATAGGTCAGCCAATCCGGGTCCGGACGGGCATCGTCATCAATGTAAGCCACAATTTCTCCCGCCGCCGCTTGCCAACCCAGGTTTCGGGCCACGCTCAGACCTTGGTTCTCCGTGCGGATCAAGCGGACTTCATACTCGGCCGCAATATCGCCTGTGCCGTCCGTTGAACCGTCATCAACCACGATGGTCTCGCAGTTGGGATAGCGGAGTTGTCCTATTCCTTCCAAACAGTCGCGAATCGTACGGCTCCCGTTGAAAGAGCACACGACAACGGATATTTTTGGCCATGCTTCCTTCGAAGCGAATGGAACTTCCTCGAATGCTTTTCGAACAACGCTGAGCGCGCCCTTCGGTTCTCTCGTCCGGCTCGTCAGACCAAAATCCCAATCGTTGACATCCTCGCCGCTTCTGTACCATTCGTCGGTCCAAGCGTAAACGAATGCCCCTGCGCATCCAGCGGCGAAAGCCTTCCGCGTCTGCCAATCCAGGAAAGCTGCCTGCGCCTTCTCGCCATTTCTGCGGCTGTCGAGTCCGATTTCCGTAATTAGAAGAGGCCGATTTCCGGCGAGGTTTTGGAGCCGCGCAAGATAGGCTTCATATCTTTCCTGCGACTCAAGGAAAACGTTGAAACAAATCAAATCAAGGAAAGACAAATCCAAATATTCCGTCGAAGGATAGTTTGCGTAAGAAACGAGAGCCTCGGGATCCACTTCCTTCACTTCGTCGCATAGATGTTTTACAAACTTTTCTACCGGCTTGGACCCATGCCAGCGCACGATCGAGGCGGGAATTTCGTTCGCGACAAGATAGCCTAGAACTGCAGGATGCCCAGAGCATGCCTTTGCTCCGCTTCTAACCTGTTTTCTAATCTCGCGAACACTCTTCTTTTCATGCAGAAACGTGTAGTGGCGTTCCCCTTGCAGCCCAACCAGGACGCGGAGGCTACATCGCTGAGCAATGTCCAGAAGCCAGTGAGGCGGCGCGTTGTAGGTGCGCATGGCATTCACGCCGTTTGCAGCCATCTGCGCGAAATCCTGCTCAACTATGCGCGGGGAAGGGAACGCAGCGCCGTCTATGCCCGGGCGAAATGTTCCGTAAGTCACGCCTCGGACAAAAAACTTCTCTTGGCCAACCCATAGAAATTTGCCGCCCAGCGTTGTACGCGAACCAGCAGAAACCGTTTCTGCGGCAGGCGTCAGTTTTAACACGATTTCCGATGCAGGTGATAACAGTTCGCTAGGAACCCCGAACGGAACAATTTTTACCGACATGGCGGCGCTCCTATTTGCCTCTTCACCCAACCGATTCGGCTGATCGCCATACCTAAAGGCTCCAGATCGTTTGATTGGTCGTGTAGAGTGGATCTGTTCCAAGAAACTGTCCTGGCCATTTCTGCGTCACCTGTAGCCGAATTTGAGAATGCGCATAAAACACGCTGCCGCTAGCCGCTCGCGTACGAAAGGCCCGAGGCCTGCCCAGTGTTGGAGGTCCTTGGAAAGCCCTCCCTCACTAAAATTCAAAAACTGTACTTCGCGGAAAGCTGAATTGTTCTTGCCGGCCCCGCCGCATCGGCCTGACCGAACAGCGGAGAACTCACCACTCCGACGACGTGAGTAACGTTCCTGTGGTTGATGGCGTTGAACGCGTCCACGCTGAACTCTACGCTTCGCTTAGAACGACGGCGTTCGCCGGCAAAGATGGCCGGGAGGCTAAACACTTTTGTCAACCGCGCGTCCAACTGGACCACTCCCGGTCCGCGACCCGTGTTACGGGTTACCCCGGGGGGCCGGGAAACGGTGTCCCCGTATGGGTCAGATCCGGTAACAATGTTGAATGGTGCTCCGCTGGCAACTGAGAAGATGGAACCCATGCGGAAACCAATCGGAAGCTGCATTAGTCCTGCGAAGTTGACCCGGTGTCTGCAGTCAAAATCGGCTGGACCTATTTCTGGACCCAAATCATAGTTGTTCGCCGGGAACAAAAAGCCGCCCGGCCCGCTACCCGGCGCGTTGTTGGTGTACTTGGAAAAGACATATTGGCCATAGCCTTTGAAACGCTTTCCCAACCCTCCGCGAAAGGTCAGCGTCACAGCATGCCCCCGCAGGAACGCGCTCGATACGAGTTCTTCAACGTTCGAGAAGTTTGCATCCGGCCGCAGCCCGGATAACGGTGCATTGACGTCCACAAGCCGGAAGAGATGGATGCCATGCAAAAATGAATACTCCAAGGAGAGCCACGTTCCTGCCACTACCTCTTCTTCCATCCCTACGCTCGCCTGTAGTAGGTAGGGGGATTGCGCCCCGGGGGCCACGCGCCTTTTTTTGGCCCGGTGAGAACGCCAGCGCGAGCCGGGGAGCGAAATTTCTGCCGTTACCCAGCGTGTTTTGCCAGTCATACCTCAGCCCAAAAGTGACGCTCAGGTTTGGGAGCATTCGCATCGTGTCCTGTGCAAATCCGCTGGTTTGTTGCTCGAGGTAAGAAACCGTCGGGTTGCCCTGATTGACTTGGAACAGGTCGGAAGTTCCCACATGGTTCTGCACGACATTCCGGTACTGATCAAGGCTGCTAAATTCAAAGGTTCCGCCGAAGTTTGTTGCTTCGAAAACGCTTGACCACTCATTTCTGACCGTAGCGCCAAAAAGCAAGCTGTGCTTCCCGCGTATGTACGTGGCCGTGTCTTGCGCATTGAATGCGCGCCTCTCCCTCTTATCGAAAAGTTGAGACGGGCCGCCGACAAACGCGCCGTTGACTAGGATCTCCGGCGCGTTGGCTGGGCTTCCGGATCGCGAGGTTTGCTCTTTGAATACAAAAATAATTTCGTTGCGCAGTTGCGGCGAAATCGCGGCGCTTTCGATCATTTGCGCCCGATGCGTTTGCCGGTCCGCGCTGCTCCCTTGTTCGGGCAGATTTAACGCTCCTACCCCATTGTTTTCGTTCAAGTGATCGGTGAACGTGTAGTTCAAGGAGAGTGTCTGCATCTCCGTTAGCGACCATTGTGCCCGTGCGAAAAGATGATCACGCCGCTGGGGCACCGGCACATTCAGATTTAGGGGACCTGTAAGCGCGACGGTATTCAGAGCATTGACAACGGTGCTCTCATCGTCCATCAGGCGGTCGCCGGCAATAAAAAAGAAGCCATTCTGGCGCGGCAGCGGCCCTCCCAAACTGCCTTCCACGAACCGGCGATTCAGATTCGGGTTCGTTTGGGCAAGGGCATTTCGCGCGTCGAAGATGGAATTCCTTGCGAAAAATGCCAAGCTGCCATAGTAGCGATGCTTATGACCGCGCTTTGTGGTGATTTCTGCTCTTGCGCCGCCTGGATGTTGAAACTCCGCAGAGTACGGGTTGCGGTTTACTTTCACGCTGCGGACGGCTGAGGTGGGCATATCCAGTTCCCCGCCATCCATGCCGTCGACGACGATGGAAGTTCCCGCGCTGCCCTGGACCGCCGGCGACGTAAACGTGTCGATGAATGGTAGGAGATAATCGACCGGGAGGGGAAGACCACCGAAAAAGGTCTCATCAATCTTCATGGACTCCGTATTGCTTTCAGGAGAGAGCCGATCATCAGTCGTATCGGGCCGAACCGTCACTTCCTCTTGCACCGTTCGCAATTTCAACTTCACCCTCAACGCCGCCAGTTTCTCAGCGCCCACCTGGATACCGGTCTCATAAGGCGCAAAGCCATCAGCTTCGACTTGAAGAAGATAGTTGCCCTGTACAACATGGAGGAAGGCGAAGCTGCCGTCCTCCGCACTGATCGTTTCTTGTTTTGCCTGCGTTTCTCCATGCACCAGAGTGACCTTTGCGCCAGCTAGCTGCATTCCGCCTGTTCCTTGGACCTTGCCTGTAACGCCAATACCGTCCTGCGCCAAAAGGGCAGGTGCCGAGACTAAGACTAGAAGCAACGCACAAAGCGCCGACGACATTCCTCCTCGGACGGTTCTGTTTGCCGTCGTACTGAACCCTTTAACTACGTCCATGCTTCTTCCGATTTGGTTCTCTGAGTTGGGATTGCGCACTCTAAAGCAGGAATACGGGACTGTGTTGCATGCCATTGCCAGGCAGTTTCAACAATTTCATCGATCGTCGAATGGCTCGGCTGCCAATGAAGAAGCTGTTTGGCGCTTGTCGCATCAGCCACCAGACAAGGAGGATCGCCGGGACGTCGTTGCGCCTCCCGAACAGGGACGCGCCAGCCAGTTCTTCGCTCGACTGCGGCAATCACTTCGCGCACCGAATGGCCTGTTCCAGTTCCAAGATTGAAGGCAGCGCTCGTTCGACCGTCTAGAATGTTGGTGAGGGCCAGGTAGTGTGCTTCGGCCAAGTCTGTTACGTGGATGTAATCTCGGATTGCGGTTCCGTCCGGCGTAGCATAGTCCGTGCCGAAGATTTCCACGAACGGAATTTCACCGGTCGCGGCTAGAATCACGCGCGGTATCAGGTGCGGTTCGGGATCGTGCTGCTCCCCGAGCTGGCCCTCTGGATCTGCGCCCGCTGCATTGAAATACCGCAACGCCGTCCATCGGAGTCCGTAGCAGTGGCCATACCAGTTGAGAACTCGTTCAACGAACAGCTTGGCTTCCCCGTAAGGATTAACGGGTATCTGAGGGTGCTGCTCCCGAATGGGGATTTCCTGCGGAACCCCGTACGTGGCACAGGTGGATGAGAAGACAATGTGCTCGACCCTCGCGTCGATCATTGCATTCAGCAAATTAAGAGTGTTTACCACATTATTTTGGAAGTACTTCCGAGGGCAGCGCATGGATTCACCGACGTAGGCGTGGGCGGCAAAGTGAACGACCGCTTGAATTTGGTAGGCCCTCATGGTCTCGCGTAGCAGGCCGGCATCCTCCAGTTCACCCTGCACGAAAGGTCCCCAACGCACTGCCCAACGGTGACCTGTGCTTAGGTTGTCCAACACGACAGGTTCCATTCCCGACTGCGCGAGAAACTTCGCCGTATGGCTTCCGATATAGCCCGCACCGCCGGTGACCAGGATTCGCATGTCCCCTCGCCAGAAAAAACAAGACGACCCACCTCCACAGGGACGGGTGGGTCTCAAAGAACAGGTCCTTAATGCTTCGTTAAAGCTTCATTACAATTCCGCGAACTTGCGACCCTGTCAATCAGTGGTATTTCGTAGCCCCGCGGGTTAGTACGGCAGGATGTTCTTTCATTGACAAACGATGAGGAGCACGCCTGTCAGATTACATATTGAAGACCGATTCGGTAGCTCTTTCCATGAGGCACGTGCTCTACCCAACGGACTTGAACAAGAGTAGGGATCTGCGCAGGCGTGCCAGCCAATTTGAGCGGCCCCTGGAGAAGGACCGACTGCCTGGGTGCGCGAGCTGTGAGCAGGCAGAAACCACCGTCAGAGATATTGCTTACCTGTCCTCTGAAGGCCGCAGCTTTCCTCTTCAATTGGAATGAAGGCAGTTCGGCACCCTCAAATTCCCCCCTAATGGGGTAACGCGGATCACGCCTCTTTGTTTGCGAGCGCATGCGCTCCTCATCCTAGCTACACAGTACGGATTATTGGAAGCTCCATTTTGAACGGTGAATAGTTCGGATGTCGAGATTGAGCGGTTCTATGGGGCCAAACCTTTCGCAAACTGAAGGATTTTTACCAAGATGCCGGACCGCTCGCGAGCTCCCATTTTGAACATGATGGATCTCAAGAAAGTCTTCGCGGTGTTAGGGCTGATGCCCATTTGGCTGGCGATGTCCTTCGTTTTGTAGCCTAGCGTCAAAAGCCTGAGAGCTTCGGTTTCCCGTTCCGTCATGCGGAAGTTTTTGGCGGCCTGTGCGATATCGCTCGATACCCGCTGGTTTCTCTCCAGCATCACCGCGAGAGTCGGCCCCGGACCGTTCCCCAGTCGGGGTTTCAAGGTGAACACACGGACTCGATAAAGCCTCTTCCCGGACGAATACTCATGCGGGATGTTCGGCCACAACGATTCGCTTTGCTCTGGAAGCAGCGAGTCGATCCTTCGCACAAGAAAAGAACGCAGTTGTCCATTGCGCGGCTTTTCCGGGTAACAGAGAATGGAAACAGCCTTTTCGCTGACGTAGATGGGCTTCAGGAAACTATCGAGTAACAAGAGTCCCGGGGAGTCGGAATTCCCCCTTTCAGAACTCTGAGCTAGCGCCACAATCCTCTCGGTGCTTGTTTCAGGCGGGCGTTTGACTAAACCGTTGCCATTGCCCGCAGACGCGCGCGGGCGTTTCTCGAGAGGATATGCATGATTGAGGCAACCCGGGTCACTTGGGAACACCATTCGCATAACTAGACTCCGGGAGCTGATGCTTCGTTGGCGGTAAAGCTCAGTAGGGTGGGTGACCTGGCTGGACTAGGCTCGCCCGTTCATCCCGAATCGTTGGCCCGTAAACGTAAAGGTTAGCAACCAACGGTCAGACCCAACAATCCAATAAATACCGGAACCCAGGAGCGGGAAACTCCCGACAGCCCCATCAGGGGGAGACCCTATCCTGCGGGTGTTGCTTAACTCAAGCATTCCATCCACTCAACTCCGTGCCATTGCTCCTCTCCTCGGACGGGCCGTTGGCAAAAGAACAGGCTTGGAACGGGCATGCGACAAACAGAGAGTTCAAACTACGGTTGAGCTGCACGAACCACGTCGTTCCGGTGCACCACCCTCTAGACAGTTCGGGCACGGGGGCATACCTCTTTTGGCGCAATCTATCGGTTGCTCAACCAGCAGTCTGTGAGCCGGGGCACAGCGGTCTGAGGAATCTCAGAGAAAACCACCCGCCGATAAGTCCGCCAGTCGAATAGGTTACAGCCGAGAAGGTTGCGGAGAAGGTTGCTATTGACTATCAGAGATGGACAATGATACAGCCTACTGGTGGGCGGCGCGGGCACACATTCCCAAAGATCTTGAAACCATCAAAGAAATTCCTGGCGGATCCACCTCCTGAGGGCCGAGCCGAAACCCGCACTCCAAAGCGCATGCTTGTGCGCCTGTGGAATCCTGAGAATGCCGGATTGGAAATTACCCCTACGATTGACATCAGTGGGCATGGCGCACAGGTCGTGAGTAGACGTTTCCGGCAGCCGGACGACCAGCTTTTGGTGCGATCGATTCGTGGCAGTCTCTATTCGCGAGCTCGCGTGGCTCATTATCGATCGCTCACAAAAGATTCCTATATGGTTGGGCTGCACCTGTACCGCCCGACGAGGGATTGGCAAGTCAATCTCCAAACGTTGTCAAAGACCGCCGCTACCTCTCTACCGAAGCGATCAGTGAACCCCCATGAGGCCTTGACGGAGCTGTGCGTTCTGTTAGAAGAGTATGCCCCCACTTGGTACACGGAAGAACAACGCGGTAGGGCTCTGGCGACGCGGCGACTTCCAG
>WNGJ01008771.1_pt1 | contig 24704 bp, 21 predicted proteins | sample 5400611 | NCBI WGS metagenome assembly WNGJ01 (sample SAMN13153375, study PRJNA577476) | soil metagenome | isolation source: 40 cm soil or saprolite under Garry oak tree replicate 1 | place: USA:California | collected 2016-06-15
CGCCGCGTGCCGCCCGGCCAATTGGCGTACCGGGGTCAGCGCTGGCCCGGTGGCTTGCTCAGGGTCACCTGCAGGATCCGGTCGATGAGTTCCCGTAGCGGCACGCCGGTTGCCGCCCACATGAGCGGGAAGCCTGAGCTTGGTGTTATGCCTGGCATGGTGTTGATCTCATTGACGAGAACCCGGCCGTCCGCGGTGTAGAAGAAATCGACCCGCGCGAGCCCTTCGCAGGAGATCGCGTCGAACGCGATGCCGGCCAGCCGCCGTATCTCGCTGAGCTGCGACCGCGGTATCGGGGCCGGGATCACCATGCTGGTGCCGTCGTCGAGGTATTTGGCCTCGAAGTCGTAGAACTCCGCGTTACCCGCGACCCGGACCTGGCCGGGCAGGCTCGTGTCCGGCGGCGCGCCGTCGGCGCGCTCGAGCACCCCGCACTCGATTTCGAGCCCGTCGACGGCCGCCTCGACGAGCACCTTCCTGTCGTGCTCGCGGGCGGCTTCGATGGCCTCGTGCAACTCCGCGACGTCGGAGGCCTTCGAGATGCCGATGCTCGATCCCCCGCGCGCGGGCTTGACGAACACCGGCCAGCCGAGCTCGGCTATCTCGTCAAGGACCCGCTTCCTGCGCACGGCGACAGGCATCCCCGTGCCGTCGTCGGCTGCCGGTCCCCAGTCCCTGTCACGGACGACGACGTAGCGGCCGACCGGCAGGTCATGGGCCTTGAAGATCAGTTTCATGTACTCCTTGTCCATGCCGGCCGCGCTGGCGAACACGCTTGCGCCCGCGTAGCGGATGCCGGCGAGCTCGAGCATCCCCTGGATCGTGCCGTCCTCGCCGTAGGCGCCGTGCAGCAGTGGCAGCACCACGTCGGCGCCGGCCAGGGCCTGCGGAACCTGCGCGGGCCCGGTCAGCAGCAGGCCGGATCCGCCCGCCGCCGAGCCCGGCGCGGCAGCGGCCCGTGCCGGTGCCGTTCGCGGTTCGGCGGCACTGGCCGGTCCGGACGCGGGGGCGGCGGGCTCACCGGGCACGCCCGGTCCGGGTGCGCCCGATCGGGGCGCGGGCTCGGTGACCGGCAGCAGCGACTCCACCGAGGGAAGCTGGCCATCGGTGATGGCCAGGCGCGCGGGATCGCCCGCCGCGAGCACCCACTGGCCTGCCCTGGTGATCCCGATCGGGATCACCTCGTACTTGGCTGTGTCGATCGCTGCGAGCACGTTTCCTGCGCTGACGCACGATACGGCGTGCTCGGTGCTGCGGCCTCCGAAAACCACGGCGACCCTGATCTTCCGCTGCTCGCTCACGCCGTCTCCTCGAATCTAGTCGCAGCGCCCGACCTTACCCGCTCGATCCCCATTCATGACCTCTCGGTCCACCTCGGGCGCGGCGTGTGAGCGGGGAGAACTCCTGCTGACAGGGGGGTTCGCCGGCGGGCCTTGATGCGGGCCTTGATGCGGGCCTGGGGTGCGGCTTTGCCTGCCCGCGGGGTGTGCCGCCGGGCTGGCTGACGGATGTGCGGGGATCACTGGGCGCCGGCCCCGGCAGCGCCACCTGGCCAGCGCCGGCCCGGCGGCGCCACCTGGGTAGCCGGGGTAGCACCGCCCGCGCCGATGCGGGACGATGGCCGGGACACGCCCTGACAGGCCATCCGCGCGGCGTGCGATCTGCGCATTCGTCACGCTTGTCCATGATCCCTAAGTGGCATGGGGGATAATCCCTGACACTCTACGGGATCATGGACAACTCGTGCCGGCCAAGCCATCACATTGCCGGCACGCCCGGAGCCGCCGTCACGCCGGCGAAGAGGTCATCGGTGTCTTCGAGCCCGATGGGCAACCAGCGGCGCCGGGGCCGATGCCCGCGGCGTGCGGGCACGCTCGATGACCGTGCCCGCGGCATGCGGGCACGGTCATCGAGCCGCCGGTGCATGGCGGGAGCCACCTGGCTGACCTGTCGCCGCCGTCCACGACGCCGTCAGACCCCGTAACGCTCGGGTTTTGCCGAACGGCTTGCGAGCATCTGCGCGGCCTTCTCCACCGGCAGGCCCTCCCGGATGACCGCGTCCACGACCTCGGTGATGGGCATTTCCACGCCGTGCCTGCCGGCGAGCTCGAGCACCGACCCGGCCGACTTGACGCCTTCTGTGGTCTGTCTGGTGGTCGCGATGACCTCGGGCAGTGTCTTGCCGCGGCCGAGGTTCTCGCCGAACGTGCGGTTGCGTGACAGTGGTGAGCTGCAGGTGACGACGAGGTCACCCAGCCCGGCGAGCCCGGCGAAGGTGTGCTGGTCGGCTCCGACTGCCGCGCCGAGACGGGCGATCTCGGCGAGGCCGCGGGTGATCAGCATCGCCCTGGTGTTGTCGCCGAGTCCCATGCCGATGGCGATCCCCACGGCGATCGCGATCACGTTTTTCACCGCTCCGCCGAGCTCGCAGCCGATGACGTCGGGATTGGTGTAGGGCCGGAAGTAACTCGTGTGGCATGCGCGCTGCAGCCGCTGCGCGGCCGCCTCGTCGGCGCAGGCGACGACCGTTGCCGCGTGCTGCCGCTGCGCGATCTCCCTGGCCAGGTTGGGCCCGCTGACCACCAACGTCTGCCCGGCCGGCGTTCCGAGCACGTCGTGGATGATCTCGGTGATCCGCTCGCAGCTCCCGATCTCGATCCCCTTGATGAGGCTCACGACGTCGGCGGTGGGCGGAATCTGCGGCGCCCAGGCGGTCAGGTTCCGCCGTAGCGATTGGGCGGGGACGGCGAGGACCACGATGTCGGCACGGTCAAGTGCGACCGCGGGATCGGTCGTCGCGCGCAGCAGCGGGTCCAGCGAGATCCCGGGCAGGTATTCGGGGTTCTCGTGGCGCTCGGTGATGGCCCTGGCGAGCTCGGGCCTGCGCCCCAGGATGACCGTCCCGGTTCCCGCGTCGCAGAGCACCTGGGCGAACGTAGTGCCCCATGATCCCGCGCCGAGGACGGCTGCCCTCACGCCTGGCCAGCCCTTCCGCCGCCCGTACCGCCCGTGCTGTCCGAGCCGACGGTGCCGCCCGTGCTGTCCGAGCCGCCCGTGCCGGTGGCCAGCGTAGTGCGCTTTCTCCTGCGGTCCGCGGCGGGATCGTAGGGCACAGCGGGCGGCTGCTCGCCGCGCAGTCCGGCGAGCAGTTCGGTGATGTCGTGCATCACGGCGGCGGTTGCGGCACGCAGCGTTGCCGGGTTGAGCGGCTCGCCGCGGAATTCGGACAGGTCGACCGGCGGGCCGGCCACCATGCGGATCATCCGGCGCGGGAACAGGTGGGGCCGCTTGCTGCCATACGGCAGCACGTTTTGCGCGCCCCATTGAGCCACCGGAATCACCGGGGCGCCCGTGCTCAGCGCGAGCCGGGCCACGCCGGTCTTGGCGACCATCGGCCACAGGTCAGGATCGCGCGTGCAGGTTGCCTCGGGGTAGACGATGACGCAGGCGCCCTGGGCGATGCCCCGTTCGGCCTCCTTGAGCACGAGCGCGGCGTCGGCGGCGCCGCGGTGCACGGGGAGCTGGCCGACCTTGCTCACGATCGGGCCAAGCACCTTGATCTTGAAAATGCTGTCCTTGGCCAGGAAGACCGGGTAGCGGCCCGATTCGTAGCTGAAGAGGGCCATGGCGAACACGTCGGCGTACGAGATGTGGTTGGGGGCGAGGATCAGGCCGCCACTGGACCGCCGGATGTTCTCCTGGCCCGCCCAGTCGCGCTTGAGGAGCAGCCGGAGCAGCGGCCGGAGGATAATGATCGTCACGAGCCGCCAGGCGCGCGAGTATGTGTACCCGGGATCTGCTTGCCTTCCCGTCACGCCTGCCTCCTGACCTGAGTATCCCCGCACGTAACCTAGTCTCGCGGTTCAGCGCGCACAGTGTCGAGGCAGGATCATCACCATGAGGGCTGAAGGCCCGGTCACGTGGTCGCTCGTGGTCCCGGTCAAACTGCTGGCCAGGGCCAAGACCCGGCTGGCTGCCCTGGCTGGCCCGGTGCGGCCGGCCCTGGCCCTTGCCGTCGCGGCCGACACGGTCTGCGCGGCGCTCGACTGCCCGCGGGTGCGGCACGTCATCGTGGTGACCGACGACGGCCTCGCCGGCACCGAACTCGCCAGGCTCGGTGCGGTTGTGGTCGGCGACGAACCGGATGCCGGGCTGAATCCAGCGCTTGCACACGGCGCCGCCGTCGCCGTGGCCCGTGATCCGCGGTCCGGCGTGGGCGCCCTTTCTGCCGACCTGCCGGCGCTGCGCGCCACCGAGCTGGACCGCGCACTGCGGCAGGCTGGGCGCTGGCCGCAGGCGATCGTCCCTGACGCGGCGGGTCTGGGCACCACGCTGTACACGGCGAGGCCAGGCGTGCCGTTCCGGCCGAGATTCGGCCCGGGGTCGCGGCTGCGCCACATTGCCGCCGGTGCCCACGAGATAACCCCTGACGACATGCCGGGCCTGCGCCGTGACGTGGATACCGCCGCTGATCTTGGTGAGGCTGCGCTGCTCGGCCTCGGGCCCGCGACCGCCCCGCTCGCGGCGCGCCTGTTGCGCGGCCGTGGCGCCGTACCGAGCTAGAACCCGGGCAACGGGGCTTTATACCGAACGGCTGCGCAATGGCGCGCGTGCGCTGCCCGGCGGGCGCGGCCGCCTTTCTCCGGGCAGGAGGTGTCCGGTGGACCTTGGCCCGCACTGCGGACCCGGCTGGACTGCGGACCCGGCTGGACTGCGGACCCGGCCGCCAACCGCACCGGATGCGGGCAGGCGCTCAGATCCGGCCGCCCGCCTTGGCCGGAACCGCCGGGGCGATCGCGTTGCTCACGGCGACGAGGATCGGGCCGGCCGGAGAATAGCGCGCGGGCACGCTGACCTCCACGTAGGCTTCGCGGCCGACCTCGGTGAAGCGGTCCGGGGTGGCGGAGCCAGCCGGCTGCGCGAACCAGGAGACGTTGTTCACCGCGACGAGCTGGGACGCCGGAGTCAGCGCGGCCGGGAGCGGCACCCCGCAGCGCAGCGTGATCGGCGGATCCCCCCATGCGGCGGTAAGCGGTGAATCGGGGCTGACGATACGCCGTGGCTGGCCGTCCAGGCGCGAAGGGAGCCTGCGGGCGAGCGCCGTGCATCGCGCGCTCGCGGGCGGCGCGGGATGGGGCGGGGCGAGCCGGACCGCTCCGCCGCCCCCAGCGCCGCCACTGCGGCCACAGCCGGGCAGCAGCACGGATGCGGTGCTCACCGAAATCAGGGTGAGCACCGCCGTGATCGCCGTGCGCACCGGCAGGCCGCGGAAGGGCATCGGCCCCGGCGTGAGTGCCGCCCGGAGCGGTGACCGCCACCAGGGGCGCCTCAGATGTGCACGATGGGGCACGTCAGGGTGCGCGTGATGCCCTCGACGGCCTGGATCTGCGCGACCACGAGCTTGCCGAGATCGTCGACGTTGGCCGCCTCGGCCCGCACGATGACGTCGTATGGGCCCGTCACGTCCTCGGCCTGGGTTACGCCGGCGATCTTCGCGATGCGCACGGCAACGTCGGCTGCCTTGCCGACTTCTGTCTGGATGAGGATGTAGGCCTGGACCATGACGTCCTCCCCGGGGGCGGAGTAGACCAGCGTGACCACTATCGGGAACGTCACGCTACCGTAGAGGCCCGGCTGGTGCGGTGTCCACCAGGGCTCACCGGGCCCGCCGCGGCGCCATGCCGGGCCGGCGCCCGCCGGCAACCCGGCGAAGGCATGCCGGCACAGCCGCCAGCGGGTCCTGGGCCGTCGCGGTATTCGCGGGCCGGATGGCCGGTGCCTGGCTGGCGGATCACCCCGCGGGCCGCCGATTTCTGGAGGATCATCATTACCATCGGAGAACTCGGCGAGTTCGGGCTGATCGCGCGGATGGCGGCGGCGTCCGTATCGTCTGCCGTCCCGCCGGACCGTTATGTCGTGCTCGGCATCGGGGACGACGCCGCGGTGGTCCGTGCGCCGGACGGCAACGTGGCCGCGACGACCGATCTGCTGGTCGAAGGACAGCATTTCCGCCGCGAGTGGTCGGGCGCCGGTGATGTCGGCCACAAGGCCGCGGCGCGAAGCCTCGCCGATGTCGCCGCCATGGGCGCCGTGCCCGCCGCCCTGCTCGTGGCGTTCGCCGCGCCGCCGCAGCTGCCGGTGAGCTGGGCCGAAGAATTCATGGCAGGCCTGGCCGCCGAGTGCTCGCGCGGCGGAGCGGCGGTCGTCGGCGGCGACGTCGCCCAGGCCGATTTCATCACGATCGCCGCGACCGCGCTTGGCGACCTGCAGGGCCGTTCCCCGGTCACCCGCGCGGGCGCGCGTCCCGGCGACGTGGTGGCGGTCGCAGGGGCGCTCGGCCACTCGGCCGCCGGCCTTGCCCTGCTCGGCCGGGGCCTGACCGTGCCCGCGCCGCTGCTCGCCGCATATCGCCGCCCGCGGCCCCCCTATGCGGCGGGACCGCAGGCTGCCCGCGGCGGCGCTACCGCGATGATCGACATCAGCGATGGGCTGCTCGCCGACCTAGGCCACATCGCGACCGCGAGCGGTGTGGTGATCGATCTCGCCTCCGCCCTGCTGCCGGACAGCCGCCCGCTCAGCGAGGCCGCCGAACTGTTCATAACGGCTGCCGCTGGCGCCCCTCAGCCGCGGGACATGGCGCGGGCGGACGGGGATGTCCGGGCGCCCGGCGGCGCCTGGCCACGTGACTGGATTCTCACCGGGGGAGAGGATCACGCGCTCGCCGCGACGTTCCCGCCGGGTACCGGGCCGCCCGCCCGGTGGACGGTCATCGGGCAGGCCCGCGCGCCTGATCCCGGCACGCCAAGCGGGGTTTTGGTGGACGGCAGACGGCAATCTGGTCCCGGCGGCTGGGAGCACTTTCGCTGATTACGGGCCGTAACTAATTGTAATTAACCAACCACGAGCCAGTTTAAGTAGCCGTGACCGGCTTTTGCTTGGTATAAATCGCCCGATGCATCGAAGTCGCGGGCGCAGCGCCCAGTCAACGCCTGCCCACCGCCGGACGGCCAAGGAACCGGCCGAGACGGCTGGTCAGCGCGCGCCCAGCGGCAGCACACTGCGCCGGTTGATGGTGACGCCGACGTTCGTGTTCAGCGTCAGCATCTTGACCATGGCCGTCTTGGCCTTCGGCACTACTCAGACATATCTGCGGTTCAGCAGTGCCGGGCCGGGCCCGAGCTGCCCGCCCCGGGGGTGCGCGAGCCCGGATGCGAGCCATAGCGCGGGCGGGAACGCATCCGGTGGCCCGATGGCGGCGGGAACCGCCCGCAAGCCCGCGCGGCCGTCGCCGTCGCCGGGCAATGGCGCTCCCGGGTCCAGGCACCAGGCCTACTCCCGGTCCGAGGCCCGCATCAGCTACCAGACCACGCACTCCGTTCCCGACGGGTTCGTCGGCGAGATATCCATCACCTACCGGGGCAGCTCACCCGCCGCCAGCTGGTGGCTTTCGTTCAGGTACCCGGGCGTGCGCATCGTCTGGATGACGGGCGCGAGCTGGCACATCGACGGCGGGACCGTAGTCGTCGAGCCATTGCCCGGCGCCACCCCGCTGCGCAAGGGCATGACAGTGCTCGTCACGGTGGCGGCGATGGGCGGTCCCGGGCCGCCCTCAAGCTGCCTGTTCGATGGTGCACGCTGCCACGTCAACGGCTGACGCCGCCGCTGCATTGCAAGAACACCCGGCCCGGCTCTCCCCTCATGATCATTAAACCCGCGGCCGTACCCTGGTGCGCGCCAGTCCCATGAGCCGATGCCGGATGCACCGCTGCTGGTGAGGGGCGCGCTCGCCGAATCCACCCATGTGGCAGGTTCTGCCTTTGCGCGGAAACATGGGGCGGGGTAGGTGCGCCGGGAGGCACCGGAAGGATCGAGAATGAGGCTATGACGACGGGCCGCGCGATCTGGCGTGACCAGCTCACCGCAGGGGAGCGGGCCGCGCTCGGACGCGGCGCGGGCGTCATTCCCGAGCCGAGGCCGGACGTGCTTGTCGTCGGCGGCGGCATCGCCGGTGCGGCCACCGCGGTCGCGTGTTATGAGGCTGGGCTTGGTTCGGTCCTGCTGATCGAAGCCGGGCAACTGGGCTCGGGGGCGACCGGTGGCGCGGCCGGCCTGCTGACGCCGGAGATCCGTGAGTGGAGCGATCCAGGACCGTTCACGGATCTCGCCCGCGCCAGCCTCGAGCACTGGAAAGATCTCGAGCTGAGCCGGCCGGGCGGCGTCGGCCTGATGCACCTCGACTGGATCGGCCTGGTGCCCGATCCGGAGAGTTTCGCGCTCCACCAGCCGGCTGCTGTCGAGTGGCTCATGCCCGAGCAGGTACGCGACTTCGTACCCGGGCTCGCCGCCCCGATGGCCGGCGCCCTGATCCGCCATCAGGCCAGGGTCAATCCACTGCGGGCGCTCGCCCGGCTGACCGCGGTCCTGCCGGACGTCGCGACCGGCGTCGCGGCCGTTTCCGCCACCGTCCGCGGCAGCCGGATCGTCTCGGTCGGCACTACGTCGGGCGACGTCCAGCCCGGCGCGGTCGTGTTCGCCACCGGCCGGCCGCCGGTGCTCGACGGCCTGCCGCTCGATGTCCCGTCCGACCTGGTGAAGGGACATCTGCTGGTGACGCATCCGGTCTCGGTGCGGCTGCCCGGCACGGTGGCGCCGGTCGCCACGCAGTTGGAGGATGGGCGGCTGCTCGTGGGCGGCACCTTCGACATGGGCGACGAGAGCCCGTCGGTACGCCCAGAGGTGATCGAGGCAATCCTGGAGGGCCTGTACGCCGCCCTGCCGGCGCTGCACGGCGTTGGCGCCTCGTATCAGTGGTGCTGCTTCCGGCCTCGCCATCCGGACGGGCACCCGGTCATCGACCGGATGCCGGGCATCGACAACGCCTGGCTCACCTCGGGGCATTACCGGTCCGGGATCCTCATGGCGCCGGCGGCTGCCCGGGCAATTGTCCAGTGGATTTCCGCCGATGAGCCCCCGGCCGAGGCCCCGGCCTGGAGCAGCACCAGGTTCGCCGACCGGGCTCATCGCGGCGAGTGATCCCGCCGGGCCAGGCTCACCGCGCGCCGGGCCCGGCCCTGGGCGGTCCCGGCCTGCGCCCGGATCGGGCTGGCCGCCGACGCGCCGCACGTCCGGCACCGCGAGTACCAGCGCGCACATCACGATCTGCCACAACGCTCCGGAACCGAGCACGGCGGCGGCACCTGTGGCTGCGGCGACCGGGCCGACCGTGGCGAGGCAGATGGGACCGAGGGCGAACGCGCCGAGCGGCACGGGCGCGGCGGCGCGCCAGCCGCGCGCGGGCACACGGGCATTGACCCGGGTGATGGATACATAGCCCGAACGGCTGCCGCGGCAGGCATTGGGCCCGCTCGCCTGAGCGGCTCGTGGATCAGGCCCCGCGGTGACGTCGGCGGCTCAGCGGCTGACCTTGCCTGCCTTGATGCACGAGGTGCAGACGTTCAGGCGCTTCGGCGTGCGGCCGACAACCGCGTGGACGGTCTGGATGTTGGGGTTCCAGCGGCGGCGGCTGCGGCGGTGCGAGTGCGAAATCTTGTTGCCGAAGCCCGGGCCCTTGCCACAGATGTCGCAGACGGAAGCCACGGGAATCGCTCCAAAGGGGTGCGTGCACGGAAGCTGTCAGTGCCCACGGCGCAGTGGGTGTGCCGGGGCAGCCGTCGCAGAATATCCGAAGCGCGCCCGTCGCGCGAATCATGCCTATCCTGCGGTCATGCCGGCGCTGGAGTTCCTTGACAGTCCCGCGGTGCGGCGCTGGTGCCGCCTTGCCGCCGAGGCGCTCGGCACCGTGCGCGAGCAGCTCAACGAGCTCAATGTGTTCCCTGTGCCCGACTCGGATACCGGCACGAACCTGCATGTGACGATGCTGTCGGCGGTCCGCGCGCTTGACGGGGTGCCGGAGGTGGCCGGCCCGGACGAGGTCTGGCAGGCCCTCGCCCATGGCGTTCTGCTCGGGGCACAGGGCAACTCCGGCGTGATCGTCAGCCAGTACCTGCGTGGGCTCGCCGATGTCTGCGCGCCCGCCTCACCCTGCGACGGGGCCGTGATGCGGCAGGCACTCGCCCACGCCGCGGGACTGTCGCGTGCCGCGGTTGGCGAGCCAGTCGAGGGCACCGTGCTGACGGTGGCGTCCGCAGGGGCGGCATCGGCGGCTTCGGCTGGCAAGAGCCTCGCCGCGGTCGCGAGGGCGGCAGCGCAGGGGGCACGCGCAGAGCTCGCGCGAACCACGGCCAAGCTCGACGCGCTTGCGCGCGCCGGCGTGGTCGACGCCGGAGGCGCCGGTCTTTGCGTGCTGCTTGACGCGCTCGCGTCCGTCGTGACCGGAACTCACGCCAGGACATACGCGATCCCCGCACCGACCCCACCCGCTGCGGCACCTGCGCCGGCCCCTGCGGCATCTGCGCCGGCCCCGCCCGCCGCGCCGCTCGCTGCGGCACCTGCGCCGGCCCCTGCGGCATCTGCGCCCGGGCTACGAAGTCATGTACCTGCTCGAAGCCGCCGACGAACCGGTCGCCCGGCTGCGGGACAGGCTCGGCCGGCTCGGCAACTCCCTGGTCGTGGCCGGCGGGCAGGGCCTGTGGAACGTGCATGTGCACGTGATGGATGCGGGCGCGGCGATCGAAGCGGGCATCGCCGCAGGCCGGCCGTACCGGATCCGGGTGACCTATCTCGGCGGCACCGGCCAGGCCGGCGGGCAAGCGGGTGCGGGCTGCCCCGCCCCGGCGGCCAGGGCCGATGCGGCGGCTGGCAGATCGGGCGGTGCGGTCGTTGCGATCGCCGGGGGCGCAGGCATCGCGGCTTTGTTCGAGACGGCAGGTGCGGTCGTGATCCGCTGCGAAGGAGGGCGGCCGCCGCGGGCACGCGAACTGCTGGAGGCCGTTCTGGCCGCTGGCGCCGCCACGGGTCAGGTAGCCGTTCTCCCCGGCGGTCCGCAAGCCGCCCGAGTCGCGGGTACCGTGGCCGCGCAGGCCCGCGGCGAAGGCGTGGACGTCGTGGTCCTGCCGGCGCGATCGGCGGTGCAGTCCCTGGCCGCGCTCGCGGTCCACGACGAAGCGCGCGCATTCCGCCCGGACGTGACCGCGATGTCCGATGCGGCGGCAGCCACCCGGTGGGGCCGCCTCACGTGGTCACAGCCGGGTGCGCAGGGTGGGCCGGTGGCTGGCCGGGGCGGGCGGGCTACGGGATCCCTCGGGGATCACGCCGTGGCACACGGCGCCAACCCGGCGGACGTGGCGGTCGCCGTGGCCGGCGGCCTGCTCGCCGACGATGCCGAACTCGTTACCCTCATCACCGGATCGCCACCAGGCCAGGTCGCGCCGGTGGGCAACCAGGCCGCCGCCGCCGTTGCTGCCTACGTCCAAGCGGCTCAGCCCTGTATCGAGGTCGTTACCCATGACGGCGGCGACCCAGGGTATCTGCTGCTCATCGGCGTCGAGTAAGCGCGCGGTCGCGCGCCGCGCCCCCGCACCTTGTGGCAAGCGGTTCGCCCACGCAAGCGTTAGGCCGAGGCTCCCCCAGACCCATAAAGGCCTGTCGTGTTTTGCCCGGGTCATAGAGCTTCCAGCAAACACCCGCGATTGATAAACCTCAGCAATGACTAAACCAGTAATCAAATACCCAGTCTATATAAGTCTCAGAATACAAGATTGATCTTTCCATATATTGAGATTTCCGCCTGAACAGCGCACCGCGCACCGCCCGTCACAGCCCACGCGCCAGGCCCGGGCCCATCCGCCGCGAACCCAAGCACCACACAACCACCACCCTTACCAAACCACCCACCCACACCAGGCGCACCCGCACCAGGCGCACCCACACCACCGGCCCACGCCCAGCAAAGGCTCCGCAGAAGCACACCCACGTAGGCCGCCGGCCGGTCGCTGCGGGCACCCGGCGCGCCGGGGCGCGGCCGGGCGCGGCCGGTCCCAGGGCCGACCTTCCACCAGGTACCCACACCACCGCCAAAGACACCTCACCCCACAACCGCACCCCGGCCAGCGCCGCGAGCAAACGATCGACACAACCCCGTGGTGGATCCAGGTTGAGGGACTTCCGCGAGCCACCGAGGGCCTGGCAGTGGCTTCAGCCGGAGCGAGCCTCGCGTGTGACCACCGTTCGATGCGTTAGGGCTTGTTGGCCCGGGGGCGCCCGGTGCGCCTGCCGGCGCCATCCTGCGCAGCCGTCAAGGGAATTTCGCGAGCCATGAGGGCTGGCAGCGGCTTCAGCCGGAGCGAGCCTCGCGTATGACCACCGTTCGCTGCGTAGCCCTGAGCATCCGGGGGACGGGCGCGCGCCCGGGCGGCTGCTGCGGGGAGGGCCGGATGGTCACCGGCGGGATCGGCCGGACAAGCGGCTGCGCCACGGACACGGTCAAGGACTTGCCGTAATGGAGGATCTCCAGCGGCTCGCCGTCGGTGAGCACGTAGCTGGCCACGGATTCGGTAATTTCGACCCGGAGCCGCCGGCCCCGCACGGTGATGGTGAAGGCGAGCCTGGAGATGCCCTCGGGTAGCCGCGGCGCGAATCCCAGGGTCGAGTCGTGGCGGTGCATCCCGCCGAAACCGGTCACGAGGGCACTCCACGCACCGGTGAGCGAGGCGACGTGCAGCCCGTCCCTGGTGTTGTGCTCGAGGTCCGCCAGGTCCATCAAAGCGGCCTCGGCGAGATAGTCGTAGGCGAGCCGCAGGTGGCCGACCTGTGCGGCGACGGCCGACTGGGTGCACGCGGAAAGCGACGAGTCTCGCACGGTCAGGCGTTCGTAGTAGTCGAAGTTGCGCGCCTTCTGCTCCTCGGTGAAGGCGTCCGGGCAGGTCTGCATGGCGAGCACGAGGTCCGCCTGCTTGACCACCTGCTTGCGGTACAGGTCGAAGTACGGGTAGTGCAGCAGGAGCGGGTAGTTCTCGGGTGGCGTGTGGTCGAAATCCCAGACCTCGTGGCTGGTGAACAACTCGCTCTGCGGATGTACGCCGAGCGCCTCGTCGTACGGGATGAACATGGCCTCGGCCGCGTCGCGCCAGCTCGCCATCTCCTCCTCGGCGACGCCGAGCTCTTGTGCGCGCTTCGGATGGCGTTTGGCCGCTTCCGCCGCGGCCCGCAGGTTCCGCTGCACCATGAGGTTGGTGTAGATGTTGTTGTCCGCGATGGCGCTGTACTCGTCCGGGCCCGTGACACCGTCGATGCGGAAGCTGCCCGCGGCATCGTGATGGCCCAGGGACCGGAACAGCCGCGCCGTCGCGGTGAGCAGTTCGAGGCCGATGGTGGCCTCGAACTGCTCGTCTGCGGTGGCGTGCACGTACCGGACAACCGCGTCGGCGATGCCGGCGCCGATGTGGAAGGCGGCGGTTCCCGCCGGCCAGTAGCCCGAGCACTCCTCGCCGTGGATGGTGCGCCACGGAAAGGCGGCGCCGGCGAGATTGAGCTGCCTGGCCCGTTCGTAGGCGCAGTCGAGCGTGCTGTGCCGCCACCGCATCACGGCCGCCGCCGCATCGGGAACCGTGTAGGTGAGGGCGGGCAGCACGAACATCTCGGTGTCCCAGAACGTGTGCCCGTCGTATCCGGGGCCGGTGAGGCCCTTGGCCGGGATCGCCCTGGCCTCCGCCCGCGCGCCCGCCTGCAGCAGGTGAAAGAGCCCGAACCGGACGGCCTGCTGGATCTCGGTGTCGCCGTCGAGTTCGACGTCGGCGCGATCCCAGAAGTCGTCGAGGAACTCCCGCTGCTCGGCGAGCAGTCCCTCCCAGCCGGTCCGTTTCGCCGCGGTGAGCGCCGCGTCCAGCTGATCACGCACCGCTGGCAGCGACCGCATCCCCGACCAGCCGTATGCCACGAACTTGACGATCCGCAGGCGCTGCCCGGGCTGCAGGAACGCGGTGATCGTCACCCGGCCGACGTCAGGGAAGCTCTCCGCTTCGATCCCGGTTTCCTCCTGGCAGTTGACGACGTGGCTCATGGCCGCCTTCGTGCAATGCATGAGCAGGGCGCCGGCATCCCGGGCGAAATCGTATTCCGGCCGCAGCGGCGCGCTGAGCGCGGCGGCGACCCGCGGGTCGCCACCGAGATCGGGAAGCTGCTCGTTCGCGACAAGCTCGGACTGCACGACCAGCCGCGCCGGCCCGTCGACGGGCTCGACCTCGTAGCTGATGGCGCAGATGGCGCGCTGGGTCAGCGACACGACGCGCTCCGAGGAGATCTGCACCAGGCGGCCGGCCGGGGAGACCCATTCCGCGGTGCGGCTGAGCAGGCCGCCGCGGAAGTCGAGCATCCGCTCGTGCGAGCGCAACTCGCCGTAACGGGTATCGAACGGCTCATCGTCTACGAGCAGCCGGATCACCTTGCCGTTGGTCACGTTGACGACCGTCTGGCCCGACTCGGGGAACCCGTAGCCGCGTTCTGCATACGGCAGTGGCCTTAGCTCGTACACGCCGTTGAGGTAGGTGCCCGGCAGGCCGTGGGGCTCGCCTTCGTCCAGGTTGGCGCGCCAGCCGATGTGCCCGTTCGAAAGCGCGAAGACGGACTCGGCCTGGGCGAGCAGGTCGAGTCTCAGCTCCGTCTCCCGCAGGCACCACGGCTCGACCGGGTAGGAGGGGTGCCCGATCACGGCGTGTCCAGCAGTTCGGCCAGGTCGCTAACGACGATGTCGGCGCCATGCGCCCGCAGCGCCTCGGCCTGGCCGAGCCGGTCCACCCCGACCACGTAGCCGAACCCCCCTGCCCGGCCTGCCTCCACCCCGGCCAGCGCGTCCTCGTAGACCGCAGCTTCCGAGGCCTTCACGCCGAGCGCGTGCGCGGCGGCGAGGAACGTGTCGGGCGCCGGCTTGCCGCGCAGGTGCTCCCTGACCGCGACAAGCCCATCGATCCGAACGTCGAACAGGTCCTCGATGCCCGCCGCGGACAGCACCTCCTGGCAGTTGGCGCTCGATGAAACGACCCCGCGCGGCAGGCCCGCGTCACGCACCGCCCGCACGTACCGCACCGAGCCGGGGTAGGCCTCGACGCCGTCGCGGCGCATCACCTCCAGCAGGATCTCGTTCTTGCGGTTGCCCAGGCCGTGAACGGTCTCGGCGCCCGGTGGATCGTCCGGGCTGCCCTCGGGAAGCTCGATCCCGCGCGAGGCGAGGAACGAGCGCACCCCGTCGGCGCGCGGCTTGCCGTCCACATATCTTTCGTAGTCGGCGACGGCGTCGAACTCGACGAACGGCTCGCCGGTCCGTTGCGCGCGCTCACGCAGATAGCGGTCGAACATCTCCTTCCACGCCGCCGCGTGCACCTTCGCGGTCTTGGTGAGCACGCCGTCCAGGTCGAACAGGAAGGCATGGATCTCGTCAGGAATACCGAGCACGATCAGTTCCAATCGAAAGCTGCCGAAGGTATGCGGCGGCGGTCAGCAGCGGGCGCACCTTCGCCGCGGCGATGTCTGACAGCATTCCACGTGATCGTTCGTTTAAGCGCCCGGCGGTGCGGTCCGCACGACCCGGCTCACCCCAGGCGCGATACTGGACGGCGAGCCGCAGCGGGCAAAATGAAGGCGCGACAGGCGGAGGGGACGGCACCGGGACCGCGCGATGGAAACTGGCAGGGCGAGCACAACCGGCAGGACCGGCACGGCTGGCGGGGCCGCCGCGGCTGCGGCGGGTGCGGTGCTCGACGAGCCGTTGCGCGACGTCGTCGGCGGCCCTACGGCGAAAAAGCTCGCTGCTGGCCTGGACCTGCACACCGTCGGCGATCTTCTCCGCCACTATCCGCGCAGGTACGCGCAGCGCGGTGAGCTGACCGATCTCGCGTCGCTGCGCGAGGGCGAGGACGTGACGGTCCTGGCCAGGGTGGCCACCATCTTCAGCCGCAGGTTGACCGGCAGGCGGGGCCGGATCACCGAGGTGACGGTGACGGACGGGCACGGCAGGCTGATCCTGACCTTCTTCCACAAGAACGCGTACTGGGAGTCACTGCTCAAACCCGGGACGTACGGCTTGTTCGCGGGGAAGGTGTCGGTGTTCAAGGGCAAGCGCCAGCTAGCCCATCCCGATTTCGAGCCCGTCGCCGACCCCGACACCGCCGCGGCGGAGCAGTACGCGAGCGAACTGATCCCGGTCTACCCTGCGACGAAGGACCTGGCTTCCTGGAAGATCGCCAACGCCGTGCGGGTCGTGCTCGACACCCTCGGCAGCATCGGCGATCCGCTGCCGCCGCACGTGCGCGAACGCTACGGGCTGTGCGGGCTGCGCGAAGCCCTTGTCGCGGTCCACCGCCCGGCCACGCACGCCGAGGCCGGCCGGGCGCGAAAGCGGCTGAAGTGGGATGAGGCGTTCCTGCTCCAGGTGGCGCTCGGGCAGCGCAGGCTGGCCGCGGAGGCGGTGCCCGCCGCGCCCCGCCATGGCCGTGACGGCGGGCTGCTCGCCGAATTCGACCGGGCGCTGCCCTTCACCCTGACCGAGGGCCAGCAGGCCGCAGGAAAGACGATCGCCGCGGACCTGGCCCGCGGCCATCCGATGCACCGGCTGCTGCAAGGGGAGGTCGGCGCGGGCAAGACGGTCATCGCGGTCCGCGCGATGCTGCAGGTGGTGGACGCGGGCGGCCAGGCGGCGCTGCTTGCGCCCACCGAGGTGCTCGCGCAGCAGCATCACCGGTCGATCAGCGAACTGCTGGGCCCGCTCGCCATGGCGGGCCAGCTGGACGGTGCGGAGCGAGCCACTCGCGTGGCGCTGCTGACCGGTTCGCTCGGGGCCGCGGCGCGGCGCGAGGCGCTGGCGCAGGCGGCCTCGGGCAGCGCCGGCATCGTCGTCGGCACGCACGCGCTGCTGCAGGAGCACGTGCAGTTCGCGGACCTCGGCCTTGCAGTGATCGACGAGCAGCACCGGTTCGGCGTCGAGCAGCGGGACATACTGCGCGAACGGGCGGCGTCGAGCACGTCCGCCCGGCCGCACGTGCTCGTCATGACCGCGACGCCGATTCCGCGCACCGTCGCCATGACCGTCTTCGGCGACCTGGACGTTTCCACCCTGACCGAGTTGCCGAAGGGCCGCGCCGCGATCGCCACCCACGTGGTGCCCGCCGCGGAGAAGCCGCACTACCTGGAACGCGCATGGCAGCGGCTGCGCGAGGAGGTGGCCAAGGGTGGCCAGGCGTACATCGTCTGCCCACGCATCGGCGAAGAAGAATCCCTAACGGCTGCCGCGGATGCGGCGTCCATTGGTGCGGGGGGATCCCGTGGGGCCGCCTCCCCGGGATGGCACGAATCCGTAACGACCGCCGCGGTCCTAACGGATGACGCGGCTGCGGGCGACCTCTTCGCTCCGGACAGCGACGGGGACGAAGCGGGAACACCGCCGCGGCCGCCGCTGGCCGTGCTCAGCGTCGCACCGAAGCTCGCGAGCGGCCCGCTGGCCGGGCTGCGCCTCGCCGTGCTGCACGGCGGCCTGCACCCGGACGAGAAGGACCGGGTGATGCGCGCCTTCGCCGGCGGAGACGTCGATGTGCTCGTCGCCACCACCGTGATCGAGGTCGGGGTGGACGTCCGCAACGCCGCTGTCATGATTGTCATGGACGCCGACCGGTTCGGTGTGTCGCAGTTGCACCAGTTGCGCGGCCGGGTCGGCCGCGGCAGCGAGCCCGGGTTGTGCCTGCTGGTCACGGAAGCGCCGGCGGAAGGAAAGGCGCGGGCGCGGCTGGACGCGGTGGCCGCCACGGTCGACGGGTTCGAGCTGTCCCGCCTCGACCTGGAGCAGCGCCGTGAGGGTGACGTGCTCGGGGCCGCGCAGTCCGGGCGCAAGTCCCACCTCAAGCTGCTCACGCTGCTGCGCGATGAGGACCTGATCGGGCAGGCCCGGGCGGAGGCCACCGCGCTGGTCGGCGCCGACCCCGAGCTTGCCCGCCATCCGGAGCTTGCGGCGGCCCTCGCCGGGCTCGTCGACCCGGAGCGAGCCGGCTACCTGGAGAAGGCGTGACCCTGCTCGCGATCGGCGCGCTGGGCATCGACAAGCGCGCCGGCAAGTGCTAAGCAGTGATGTTCGTGGTTGTCCGGCTGGTGCGCAGTGTGGTACTCCGAGTGACGACTAGACGCCGGGAACTGTCCGCATGTCCAGCTTTCTCCCATCTGGTGGCCCGTCCCGTTGCGTGCGCCACGGGACAACGATCAAGCTCGTCGCGGCGCTGGTGGCGTGCCCTGGCGTCGGCGCGCGGCCGTGACCCGGATCGTCGCGGGAGTGGCAGGGGGCCGGCGGCTGGTGGTGCCGCCGGGCCGCGCTACCCGGCCGACGAGTGACCGGGCCCGCGAGGGCCTCTTCGGGACCGTGCAGGCGGTCCTTGGCCCGCTCGGCGGCGTCCGGGTGCTCGATCTGTACGCCGGTTCGGGAGCCGTTGGCCTTGAGGCGCTTTCCCGCGGCGCGGCACACGCGCTGCTCGTCGAGTCCGCGCCCGCCGCGATCCGCGTGATCAAGACAAACATCGCCGCGCTCGAGCTTCCCGGCGCGTGCCTGATCCCCGGCCGCGTCGAGCGGGTCCTTGCCCGCGGCCCCGCGGGCACGGCCCCGCCGGCCCGGGGGTGTCCCCCGGGCACCGGTGGCGGCGACCGTTACGGCTTCGTGTTCGCCGACCCGCCGTACGCGGCCAGCGAGGGCGAGATCGCCGCGATGCTCCGGGCGTTGGGCGAGCATGGCTGGCTGGCCGAGGGCGCACTCGTCGCCGTGGAGCGCCGGTCAGCCAGCCCGGCGCCGCCCTGGCCGCCGGGGTACGCCGCGGACCGGGCGCGCCGCTACGGTGATGCGACGCTCTGGTACGGTCTCGCCGCAGGCGCTTGATCGGGATTACTTGAGAGGGTGGATCGGCGTGCGTCGTATCGTCAGCCCAGGCTCTTTCGACCCGGTTACGAACGGGCATCTCGACATCATCGGCCGGGCCGCGCGCATCTATGACGAGGTCGTGGTCGCGGTTCTGATCAACATCTCCAAGCGGAGCCTTTTCACGGTGGACGAGCGGGTCGGCATGCTGCGCGAGGCGACGGCGGACTACCCGAACGTCCGGGTGGCGAAGTTTCATGGGCTGATCGTCGACTTCTGCCGGGTAAATGAGATCTCGGCCATCATCAAGGGCCTGCGTGCGGTCAGCGACTTCGAGTACGAGATGCAGATGGCGCAGATGAACTACAGCCTCGCGGGCATCGAGACCTTGTTCATGACGACGAATCCGCTCTACTCCTTCCTCAGGTCGAGCCTGGTCAAGGAGATCGCGCAGTACGGCGGGGATGTGAGCAGCCTGGTGCCCGCCAACGTCGCGCAACGGCTGCGTGAGCGCCTGAGCGAGCCGTGAGCGCCTGAGCGGGCGCGCCCGAGTTGGTTACGCGATGGTCGTCGGGTAGGCTGCCCCCGTCGTTGCCCGACACCGTTATCAGCCATGTCATACGGAAGCAGTAATCACACGGCACCACGCGATGCCCACCGCCCGTTCGTGTTCAACGTACGCCCGCTTGGACGCCAGGCGGGTTCTTCGCGTGCTGAGCACCGCGCCGTAGTGGCGCCCGCTGGATTCGGTGTTGAGCTGGTCGGCGTCCCTGAGGGCGCCGACATCGAGCTGGATATTCGGCTCGAGGCGGTGATGGAAGGTGTGCTTGTCTCAGGCACGGTGCGGGCGCCGCTGTTTGGGGAGTGCGCCCGTTGCCTGGATCCCGTGACCTCGTCGGTCGAGGTTGGGTTCCAGGAGCTCTTCTGTTACCCGGCTGTCCGTGACACTGGGGACAGCGAGGCAACAGAAGAGGATCACTACCTCGATGGTGACCTGCTTGACCTTGAGCCGGTTTGCCGCGATGCGGTGCTGCTTGCACTACCGCTCTCGCCGCTTTGTTCGGGTGAGTGTCCCGGTCTTTGCGCCGAGTGCGGTGGGCGGCTTGCAGACCTCGGCTCGGAGCACGGCCACGACGACGGCGCCGACCCACGGTGGGCGGCGCTACGGCTGCTGGACACAGCCGACAGTGCGGCCCGGATCGGCCGGGATCACGCAGACGATCGACAGGAGGGCTGACGTGGCCGTCCCCAAGCGGAAGATGTCGCGGAGCAACACCCGGGCGCGCCGGGCACGGTGGAAGAGCGCCGGACCCGCGCTGATGGAGTGTCCACAGTGCCACGCCCAGAAGCTCCGGCACACCGCGTGCCCCACATGCGGCACCTACAACCGCCGCCAGGTCATCACGCCCGCGTAGGGGCGTCCCGGGCTCGGTACTCCACGAGGTCCCCTATCCGTGCGGCACAAGCCTCCGGCTGGCGGAGTCGGCATGCGGAAATATACCGTTATGCCCGGATCGGCCTGCCCGGCGCCAGCCGGAGGCAGAGCCGTAGATCACGTGTTCTTCCACCACAATGTGTGGTCAGGTGGGCGCGATGAGCCATATACGCAGGCGGGCGCGGGGACCGGAGAGGAACGCGGTGAGCGTTATGAACGGTGAGCCGTCGGCCAACGGCGGCGGCTCGCCCGAGCCTGACGCCGCCCAGCTGCTGGCCGCCCTCGGCGTCCCGCTCGGTGCCGAGCTGCTGGCCCGTGCGCTGACCCACCGGTCGTACGCGTACGAGAACGGGGGATTGCCCACCAACGAGCGCCTGGAGTTCCTCGGTGACTCCGTGCTCGGGCTCGTGGTGACGGACACCTTGTTCCGTGAGCACCCGGATCTGCCGGAGGGCCAGCTTGCCAAGCTGCGGGCGGCAGTGGTCAACATGCGGGCGCTCGCGGGCGTGGCGCGCAATCTCGACCTCGGCCGCCACATCAGGCTCGGCCGGGGGGAAGAAGGCACCGGCGGGCGCGACAAGTCTTCGATACTCGCGGACACACTCGAGGCCATCATCGGCGCCGTCTATCTGGATCGCGGCCTCGGTGAGGCGTCGACGCTGGTGCACTGGCTGTTCGATCCGGTGATCGCGCGTTCGGCCAGCCTGGGCGCCGGGCTCGACTGGAAGACCTCCCTGCAGGAGCTCACGGCCGCGGAAATGCTCGGCGTGCCCGAGTACCAGGTGGCCGAGAGCGGGCCCGACCACCAGAAGTCATTCCGTGCGCTGGTCCGTGTCGGCGGCAGAATCTACGGCTCGGGCGAGGGCCGGTCCAAGAAAGAGGCGGAGCAGCAGGCCGCTGAGGTCGCCTGGAGAGCCATCCGCGCGGAGTCGCCGGGCTCGGCGCGGCGCCCGCCCGGCGCGCCCGGCGCGCCTGGCGCGCCTGGCGTGGCCGGTGAGGCTGATGCGGCGCCACCTGCGATGTCGCCGGGCGAGACCGGAGCAGAAGATCCTCGCCGCGGCGACGACGAGGAGGAGGGCGGCGATGACTCCCCGGGCGCGGTTTGACAGCCGGAACGAGTGACCCGTGCCTGAGCTGCCCGAAGTAGAGGTTGTGCGTGCCGGGCTGCAGCGGCACGCGGTCGGCCGCACGATCGAAAAGGCCGAAGTGCTGCACCCGCGCGCGGTGCGAAGGCACGCGGCGGGTCCCGGTGACTTCGCCGCGCGGCTGCCGGGCCGGCTCATCACGGGCGCCCGCCGCCGGGGCAAGTACCTGTGGCTGCCCATGCGCGGCGCCGGCGATGCCGCCGGGACGGCCGGGATCCCCGCTGGGCCCGGTGCTGCGGGCTTCGCCAGTGCCGCGGGTGCGCCCGATGACCCGGACGGGCTCCCCGGCTGGGCTGCGGGCGGCGCAGAGCCCGCGCCCGGCGCGTTCGCGGGTGACGCATTGCTCGCTCATCTCGGCATGAGCGGCCAACTGGTGATCGGCGAGCCGGGCCGCCCGCTCTCCAGCCACGTGCGTGCCCGTTTCACCTTCACCGACGCCGGGCCCGACCTGCGGTTCGTGGATCAGCGCACGTTCGGCCACCTGTGCCTGGTTCCCGGCGGGGCCGACCTGCCCGCGCCCATCGCGCACATCGCGCCCGATCCGCTGGAGACCGCGTTCGACCCCGCGGTATTCGCCGCGGCACTGCACCGCAGGCGGACCGGGCTCAAGCGGGCGTTGCTCGACCAGTCGCTGGTCAGCGGCATCGGCAACATCTACGCCGACGAGGCGCTCTGGCGGGCGCGCCTGCACTGGGCACGCCCGGCAGAAACCCTGCGCAAGGCCGAGGTTGAGCGCCTGCTCGCAGCGATCCGCGAGGTGCTTGGCGAGGCGCTGCGGGCTGGTGGCACCTCATTTGACGCGCTGTACGTCAATGTCAACGGTGAAAGCGGCTATTTCGGGCGGTCCCTCGCCGTGTACGGGCGCGCCGGTCAACCCTGCCCACGCTGCGGCGATCCCATCCGCCGCGACGCGTTCATGAACAGGTCGGCCTACACCTGCCCGCGATGTCAGCCCCGTCCGCGCCGCGCCAGGTGGTAACGGCCATGCCCCACCCAGCCGGCCCGGACCCCGCGGCCGAGTCCGGCCGGGCGGCTGGTGAGACCGGGCCGCGCGTGCGGCTTTTGGCATGGGTGGACGGCCAGGTTCAGGGCGTCGGGTTCCGCTGGTGGGTGCGGGCACACGCGCTCGAACTGGGCCTCGCGGGGTCGGCGACCAACCTTCCCGACGGCCGGGTGGAGGTCCTCGCCGAAGGCGCGCGGCCGGCGTGCGCCCGGCTGCTGGTCCTTCTGCATGGGCACAAAGCACCTGGCCGGGTCACCGATATCACCGCACGCTGGGCCGGTCCGGGCGAACGCCGCCTTTCAGGTTTCGTGTGCCGGTGAGCATGCGAGCAGCCTGCGAGGCGCCCTCAAGCCGCCGGTGCCTAAGGTAGGTGTAGCGCGCGGCGGTGGGTGGCGAAGGCGGCGGGCCAAGGTAGGTGTAGCGCGCGCCGGTGGGTGGCGAAGACGGCGGGAACCACTCTTGCGTGAGCGTGTTCCCCAACCGGGCCAGATCGCGAGTGCCCCGGCTGCCTTGGCTGAGGTGCGGGTGGCCCGCAGGTGCCCGGATTGGCGCGGATGTTCGTGGGTAGGTATGCCCCATGGCAGGTCGCAGCGGCGCGGCCCGCCGCCGTACGGCCCTCGCGCCGCAGGCCAAACGGGTGCGGGATGCGCTCTTCGTGTCCCGGCCAACATGGCGCGTGTGCGGCGTGTGCCGGCTCAACTTGACTGCTAAAGGGCTGGGTGGGACCCTGGTAGTACCACTCGCCGCGTACCCTTCCGTGTGTTCTCACGTGTTTTGTGCGCGCGCCCACTCTGGTCACTCAGTGTGGAGGACCTTTTACCATGGCGAAGGCTATACTCGGCCACGTCGGCGGTCCGGATCCGCGCATGGTCGCCGAGATGCGCCGCCTCCAGCAGCGTGTACGTGATCTGGAAGCTGAACTTGTTCGGCTTCAGGAAGAGAACGACGCGCTAGCCTCGGAGGCGGGGCACGACCTGCTGGTTCCTGCCCGCGAATCAGTACTCGCCAGGGAGCCAGCGCTTACCTGACGAGGGCCACCCGATGACGAATAGGGGCGCCGAGGCGGCGCCCCTATTCGTTTTGGGAGCCATACGCCACCAACGCTGGATTTAGCGCACCCGGCACTCCTTGCGCCGCGCCCACACGCCGGCAATCGCGGTTGCGCTACCGCTCCAGGAAAGGCCGGAAACGGCCAGACGTGCGGCGCGCCGCCGACATACCCGAGCCGGTGGCCGGGTAGCGGTAGGGTGCGGAATTGCGGAGATCCTGCGGCAACCGAGCAACCGAACGAGGAGGAGTGCTCGCGGGTGTACCTCAAGAGCCTCACGTTGCGCGGGTTCAAGTCCTTCGCTTCGGCGACGACGCTGCGCTTTGAGCCGGGGATCACCTGCGCCGTGGGCCCCAACGGGTCGGGCAAGTCCAACATCGTCGACGCCCTCTGCTGGGTCATGGGCGAACAGGGCGCCAAGTCGCTGCGCGGCGGCAAGATGGAAGACGTCGTCTTCGCCGGGACCTCATCGCGCCCGCCGCTCGGCCGCGCCGAGGTGACCCTCACGATCGACAACAGCGACGGCGCGCTGCCGATCGACTATGCGGAGGTAACTCTCAGCAGGCTGCTTTTCCGGTCCGGGCAGAGCGAATACGCCATCAACGGCGATCATTGCCGCCTGCTCGACGTACAGGAACTGCTGTCCGATTCCGGCATGGGCCGCGAGATGCATGTCGTCGTCGGCCAGGGCCAGCTCGACGACGTGCTGCACGCGGGTCCTGAGGCGCGGCGTGCGCTCATCGAGGAGGCGGCGGGGGTACTCAAGCACCGCAAGCGCAAGGAGAAGGCGCTGCGCAAGCTCGAGGCGATGCAGGCCAACCTGACCAGGCTCGTCGACCTGACCGCGGAGCTGAACCGGCGCCTGAAGCCGCTGGGCAAGCAGGCCGAGGTCGCCCGCAAGGCAGCCACCATCCAGGCCGAGCTCAGAGACGCCCGGCTCCGGCTGCTCGCCGACGACTACGTGAGGCTGTGCGGCGAAGAAGCGCGCGAGGCGGCCGACGAGGCCGCGATCCGCGCGCGGCGGGCCGCGCTCGATGCAGACCTGGCCGGCGCGCGCCAGCGAGAAGCCGAACTCGACCGCGCAGCGCAGCAGCAGGCCGCGGAGCTGACCCAGGCGCAGCAGACCTGGTTCGCGTTGTCCTCGCTGACCGAGCGGATGCGCGGCATCGCGAGCCTGGCCAACGAGCGGGCCCGCCTGCTGGCCGCCGAGCCCGAGCCAGAGCGCCCCGGCCGGGACCCCGACGAGCTTGAGCGGCAGGCGGCCGAACTGCGCGCGGAGGAAGCCGGCCTGACCG
>WNGJ01008587.1_pt1 | contig 24688 bp, 23 predicted proteins | sample 5400611 | NCBI WGS metagenome assembly WNGJ01 (sample SAMN13153375, study PRJNA577476) | soil metagenome | isolation source: 40 cm soil or saprolite under Garry oak tree replicate 1 | place: USA:California | collected 2016-06-15
TCGGGGTCCGGCATCAGCCGCTTGATAGTGGGATCGAGATAGGCCTCGACGCCGTCGACCTCCACATTGCGCCCCGCCAAGATGCGGGCGAGCATCTCCGGCACGCCATGGCGTTGAGCGATCGCGAGCGAACGCGCATTGCCGCGCTCGTCGAGGCGGTCGCGCCACGGCCGGCCAGTCGCCGAGCGTTCGACCCCAAGGAAGTGGCGGTTCGAAGTCAGGATCGTCATGCCCGCGTCCCCCACGACGCGAAAATATCAATCCACTACACTGATTCGGGCGAATACAAGGATGGCAAAGCCATCGTAGGGTGGGCAAAGCGAAGCGTGCCCACCGTTACCGTGGCCGCGGTGGGCACGGCGCGCAGAGCGCGCCTTTGCCACCCTACGGCTCGGTGGATCAATCCAGATGAAACTTGCCGAGCTGGCGGTGCTCGGCCCGGATCCAGCGCACCGTGCCGGTGACTGAACGCATCACGACCGTCTCGGTCTCGATCAGTCCCTCGCGAAATCGTACACCTCTGAGCATCGAGCCGGTGGTGACGCCGGTGGCGGCGAAGAGGCAATCGCCCGTCACCATGTCTTCCATCTGGTATTTCTTGCGCGGATCCTTGACGCCCATTTTGGCGGCGCGGGTGCGCTTTTCTTCGGTGTCGAGCACCAGCCGGCCCTGGAATTGGCCGCCGATGCAGGCGAGCGCCGCGGCTGCGAGCACGCCTTCAGGCGCGCCGCCGATCCCGAGATAGATGTCTATGCCGGTCGACTCCGGATCAGCCGTGTGGATGACGCCCGCAACGTCACCGTCGGTGATGAGCCGCACCGAGGCGCCCGCTTTGCGCACGGCGGCAATGAGGTCGGCATGGCGCGGGCGGTCGAGGATGAGCGCGGTGATCTCCTCGGTCTTGACGCCCTTGGCCTTGGCGAGCGCGCGGATGTTCTCCTCGGCCGGCGCATCAAGATCGACGATCCCCTTCTGATAGCCGGGACCGATGGCGATCTTTTCCATGTACACGTCGGGCGCGTTGAGCAGCGTGCCGCCTTCGGCCATCGCCATGGTGGCAATCGCGCCCGGCATGTCCTTGGCGCACAAGGTGGTGCCTTCCAACGGATCGACCGCGATATCGACACGAGGGCCATGCCCGGATCCGACTTTTTCGCCGATGAACAGCATCGGCGCCTCGTCGCGTTCGCCTTCGCCGATCACGATCGTTCCGGCGATCGCCAGGTTGTTCATCTCGCGTCGCATCGCGTCGACCGCTGCCTGGTCAGCGGCCTTCTCGTTGCCGCGACCACGCAATTTCGCCGCCGCCACTGCGGCGCGCTCAGTCACCCTAGCAATTTCCAGCGACAGAATTCGATCGAGCGGAAGGCTCGCTTTGCTTTGGCTCGCCGACATGTTGCACCTCCTCGATCTCGACAGAACAAAATCAATTCTTCTCGATTCGAATGACTTGCGGCTGCCCGGCGATGACGCCTTGATTCTTGATGGCATTCAGCGCTCGACGCACCGCATCCTCGGTCGTCGCGTAGGTGATCAGAATGACCGGCGCCGGCGTCGCCGGACTTTTCGGGTCGTCGCCCCCATGGGGCCGACCGCCCGCGTGTCGTTGCACGATCGATTCAAGCGAGATGTTCTCGTCCGCCAGATGCTTCGCAATGGTCGCGAAGGTGCCGAGCCGGTCGAGCGCAAGCAGGCGAATATAGTAGCCGCCTTCGTGGCGCTGCATCGGCGCCTGGCGGCACTCGGCAAGGCAGCTTACCGGGCGTCCAAAAGTCGCCGTACGCGCGCCGCGGGCGATGTCGCAGAGATCGGCGACAACCGATGACGCCGTAGCTGCTCCGCCGGCGCCAGGCCCGACCAGCGTGATCGGCGCAATGCCGTCGGCGTCGAGCGAGGCAGCGTTGGTCACGCCCATGACCTGGGCGATGGCGGTCTCTTTCGGCACCATGGTCGGGTGAACCCGTTGCTCGATCCCCTGAGCGGTGCGCACCGCAACGCCGAGCAGCTTAACCCGATAGCCGAGCGCATCGGCAGCATCAAGGTCTTCGGGCGTGATGGAGGAAATGCCCTCGACGTACACCGCATCCGGATTGACGCGAATGCCGAAAGCGAGGCTTGCGATGAGTGCGAGCTTCTGGGCGGTATCGAACCCATCAACATCGAACGTCGGATCGGCCTCCGCGTAGCCGAGGCGCTGCGCGTCTTTGAGGCATTCGGCGAAGGAGAGCTTTTCTTGCTCCATTCGGGTGAGAATGTAATTGCAGGTGCCGTTGAGGATGCCATAGACGCGGGCGAACGAGTTGCCGGACACGCCCTCGCGCAGCGTCTTCACGATCGGGATCGCGCCGCCGATTGCGGCCTCGAAATTCAGCGCAACACCATGCTGCTCGGCAAGAGCCGCAAGCTCGACGCCATGTTTGGCCAGAAGCGCTTTGTTGGCCGTCACAACAGCTTTCCCGGCGGCAAGCGCGGTCTTAACCGCGAGCTTCGCCGGATCGCCGTCACCGCCCATCAGTTCCACAAAAACGTCAATCCCTTCGTCGGCAGCAAGCGTTACCGGATCAGAGACCCAGCGCGGTCGAGCCTCGCCGAGATCGCGCTGCCTGTCGGGCGTTCGCGCCGTAACGGCAACGACCTCGATACCGCGTCCGCACCGGGTCTCAATCAGGTCGCGTTGCTGCGCGATGAGGCGCACCACAGCAGAACCAACCGTGCCAAGACCGGCAAGACCGGCTTTCAGAGGCGCAACCATCTATCGTCCGCTCAACGCCGCCTCGCTAGAGGGACGATGTTGTGCAACTTTTCGGGACCAGTTTCAAGGAAGCGGCGCAGGTTGCGAGCGGCCTGACGGATCCGCTGTTCATTCTCGACCAGGGCGATGCGCACAAAGCCTTCGCCGTGCTCGCCAAACCCGATGCCCGGCGAAACCGCGATCTCCGCCTTCTCGATCAGCAAAGTGGAAAACTCGACGGTATCGAGGGTACGGAACGCCTCGGGGAGCGGTGCCCACGCAAACATCGATGCCCGCGGCGGCGGAATGTTCCAACCGGCCCGGCCAAAGCTTTCGACCAGCACGTCGCGTCGACGCTTGTAAGTGTCGCGCATCTCGCAAATGCAGTCATCGGGCCCGTTCAAGGCCGCGGTGGCGGCGACCTGAATTGGCGTGAAAGCACCGTAGTCGAGATAGGATTTGACCCGCGCCAGCGCCGCAATGATACGGTCATTGCCGACCGCAAAGCCGATCCGCCAGCCCGGCATCGAATAGGTCTTCGACATCGACGTGAACTCGACTGCCACCTCCATCGCGCCGGGCGCCTGCAGGATCGACGGCGGCGGATTGTCGTCGAAATAGACCTCCGCATAGGCGAGATCGGAGAGCACGATCAGACTGTGCCTTTTCGCAAACGCGATGATGTCCCGATAGAATTCGAGATCGGCGACTGCTGCGGTGGGGTTCGCCGGGTAGCACACGACGAGCGCCAGCGGCTTCGGAATCGAGTGCATGCAGGCGCGTTCGAGCGCTTCGAAGAACGCGGGCGTCGGGTCGGACGGCACGGAGCGAATCACGCCGCCCGCCATCAGAAAGCCAAATGCGTGAATCGGATAGCTCGGATTGGGCACAAGAACGACGTCGCCGGGCGCCGTGATCGCCTGCGCCACATTGGCGAAGCCTTCCTTGGAACCCAGGGTGGCGACGATGTGAGTGTCGGGATTGAGCTTCACGCCGAAACGGCGCGCGTAGTAAGCCGCCTGAGCGCGGCGCAGCCCAGGGATGCCCTTGGAGGCCGAATAGCGATCGGTGCGAGGCCTGCCGATAGTCTCCTTAAGCTTCTCGATCACATGGGCGGGGGTCGCCAAATCCGGATTGCCCATGCCCAGATCAACGATATCGGCGCCGTCGTTGCGTGCGGCCGCCTTGGCGCGATTCACCTGCTCGAAGACGTAGGGCGGCAGGCGCCGGATGCGGTGAAATTCTTCCATGTTCCCAGTCTCCTGCCTGCAACGCCAGTAACAGGGTAAAACTCGTCGCAGTTCCCATTTGGTCTTGGTCGAGGTTGTCCCGGCCATCCCGATAATCGGGCGCTGTGCCTAGCCCCCACCCTACCCTCCCCCGCTTGCGGGGGAGGGTAGGGTGGGGGCAGGACAAGCCCGGCGATGACGCCATGAGTTTCCCCCCTGTAAGCAACGTCTGCGACCTGCTCCTCCCCGATCGGCAGGCGCCAAGCCGCCAGCGATCCAGGCGGGTGCGGGCTTTTAGCACGGGATTAACGATGCGCAGCAGGAATTTGCTTTAGGTCCCGTCGCCGGCAGCGCCGGTCATTCCGGCAGACCCCTAGCCTTCGCCCGACGCGCCTGCTCGGCGCGCATGGCGGCAAGTTCTGCCTCAACCTTCTTTTTTTCTTCCTCGGTCAACACCGCGGCGGTGCGCGGCGGCGGCATCTCGTGAACGGCTGGATATTCGGGGGCGACCGCCGGACGTTGCGGCGTCCCGGCTGGTAATCCGCCGACCTGAGTCGGCATTTCGGACAAAACCGTGGAACAAGAGACGAGAAAGATGGAACCGACACAGACCAACGCCAGCCCGATGAAGGGCTGCCGCCTCCGATGAATTCTCGAGGTGGAGTCTCGTGGCCTCAGCATCTTTCGCGACTTCGACACAGTTATTGGGATAGAGCAAAAATCGATGGCAGCCAAGTAGATGTTAGAGTAGCGACGACGTATTATCCAGCCATATATCTAGGGATGGAAGATCCATTCAGGATGGCCCGGCCGCCCATGCCTCGCAGCAAACCCGGCCCACGTCGGCTTAAGATGAAAGCCGCGGCGCCGCCGAGCGGTGTGCGCAAGCCGAATAATCGCTTACCTCATTCGCCAGCACTGCCGACGGCCCCGCCGGCCGCTCCGCCGCCTCCCGAGCCCTCTCCGCAGGCGCGGGAGGGTGGGCAAGCGCCGCAACCTGCAAAAGTTCCTCCTGTGGCGCCGCATCCGGAGGCCAGCATGCAACCGGCGCCTGCGGAGGCCTATCCGCGCAACATCGACGTGGAGGCCCTGACCACCAACATGGCCCGCCTGATCGAGGAAGGTGGCCGCGCGGTTGCGGCCTATATGAGGCCGCGCGAGAACGGGACCCGAAAGATAGACTATTCTGACGAGGTAGCCGACGCCGTCAGGACCCTCGGCCAAGTAGCCGAATACTGGTACGCCGATCCGCAGCGCACCGTCGAGATGCAGACGCGACTCGGCACGAGCTTCCTCGACCTTTTTGCCAACGCATCTCGCCGGCTCGCCGGCGGCGAGCCAACCGACCCGGTTATCAAACCCGACCCGCGCGACAAACGATTCAGCGATCCGGAATGGTCGTCGAACCAATATTTCGACTTCATCAAGCAGGCTTATCTCATCTTCGCCGACTGGGCGAAGTACGTTGTCGAGCACGCCGACCAACTCGACCCGGCGGTGCGCCAGAAGGCGGAATTCTACACCCGCCAGATTGTGAACGCATTGGCGCCGTCGAATTTCATCTTCACCAATCCTGAACTGCTGCGTACCACCCTGAACAGGAGCGCCGAGAATCTGGTGCGCGGCGCTCAGATGCTTGCCGAGGACATCGAGGCGGGCGGCGGTGAACTGAAGATTCGCCAGTCCGACATGTCGAAATTCGAGGTCGGGCGCAACCTCGCCACCACGCCTGGCAAGGTCATCTATCAAAACGCCCTGATGCAGCTTATCCAGTACACACCCTCAACCGACCGCGTGTTGAAGCGGCCGCTGCTTATCGTGCCGCCGTGGATCAACAAATATTACGTGCTCGATCTGACGCCGGAAAAGTCCTTCATCAAATGGTGCGTTGACCAAGGCCTGACGGTATTCGTGATTTCCTGGATCAACCCTGATGAAAAGCTCGCGGGCAAGGGCTTTACCGATTACATGCATGAGGGTCCGCTCGAAGCGCTCGATGTCGTCGCCAAGGTCGCCGGCGAAGACAAGGTCAACGCGGCTGGGTACTGCGTGGGCGGCACGCTGCTCGCCGTCACGCTCACCTACATGGCGGGAAAGCGGGACGACCGGGTGACGTCGGCGACCTTCCTCACCAGCCAGGTCGACTTCACCCATGCAGGCGACCTGAAGGTGTTCGCCGCGACCGATGAACAGGTCGGCGCTATCGAACGCCAGATGACCGAGCGCGGCTATCTCGAGGGTTCCAAGATGGCGACCGCCTTCAACCTCTTGCGCTCCAACGAGCTGATCTGGCCGTACGTCATCAAGAATTATCTCAAGGGCGAAGCGCCGTTCGCCTTCGATCTGCTGTACTGGAATTCCGACGCGACGCGAATGCCGGCGGCCAATCATTCGTATTATTTGCGCCACTGCTATTTGGACAACGACATAACAAAGAGCAAGCTGACGATCGACAACGTCAGGATCGATCTCAAAGAGATCACGATCCCGATCTACAATCTCGCCACCCGTGAGGATCATATTGCGCCGGCAAAATCGGTCTATCTCGGCTCATCCTTCTTCGGCGGACCGATGCGATACGTGCTGTCGGGATCGGGCCATATCGCCGGCGTCGTCAATCCGCCAGCCAAGACGAAATATCAGTACTGGACGGGCGACACACCACGCGGCGAGGACCTCGAGGGGTGGCTCCGCAACGCCGCCGAGCACCCGGGATCATGGTGGCCTGACTGGCTCGCCTGGATCAAGGCACAAGGCGCTGAGGAGGTCGAAGCGCGCCCGCCCGGCGGCGGCGTGTTCCCCCCGATTGAGGATGCGCCGGGGAGCTACGTGAGGGTTCGAAGCTGACGCGTCGTAGGCATGGCTCGTAGGGTGGGCCACGCGCCCATGCCACAGCCTCGCCAGGTCACGGTAGCTCTGCGGGCGCGTTGCCCACGCGGTCCGGCGGGGCGCATCGGTGAGGCGCGAAAGATCCTCGGTGCGACAGCGTGGGCAAAATCGCCCTCGACCTCGGTGCAATCATCCCCGCCGTGGCAGGCGATTTTACCCACCCTACATGTTCAACACCCGCCCGTAGGCGTCAAGCACGGCCTCTCCCATCATTTCCGACAGCGTCGGATGGGGGAAGACCGTGTGCATCAGCTCTTCCTCGGTGGTTTCCAGATTCATCGCCACGACGTAGCCCTGGATCAGCTCCGTGACTTCGGCGCCGATCATGTGGGCGCCCACGAGCTGGCCGGTCGCCTTGTCGAAGATCACCTTGACGAGCCCCTGGTCCTCGCCGAGCGCAATCGCCTTGCCGTTGCCGATGAACGGGAAACGGCCAACGCGGATATCGAGCTTTTTCTCCTTCGCGGCGGCTTCGGTGAGGCCAACGGATGCGATCTGCGGCGCACAATACGTGCAGCCGGGAATCTTCAGCTTGTCCATGGGATGCGGCTTGAGGCCTTTGATGGCCTCGACGCAGATGACGCCTTCATGCTCCGCCTTGTGGGCGAGCAGGGGCGGACCCGCAACGTCGCCGATGGCGTAGATGCCGGGAACATTGGTGCGGCCATATCCGTCGATGGCGATCGCACCGCGCTCGATCTTGACACCAAGCCGTTCGAGACCAAGATTTTCCACATTTCCGGTGACGCCGACGGCCGAAATGACGCGGTCGGCGGCGAGAGTTTGCGTGCCGCCTTTTCCGTCGTCGATGGTGGCGGTGACGCTGTCCGCTTGTCTGTCGAGCCGCGTTACCTTGGCGCCGGTGAAGATCTTAATGCCCTGCTTTTCGAACGCTTTGCGGGCAAGGCCCGCGATTTCGGCATCCTCGACAGGCAAGATCTGCGGCAGCACTTCGACCACCGTCACCTCCGCCCCGAGCGTGCGGTAGAACGAGGCGAACTCGATGCCGATGGCGCCGGAACCGATCACCAGCAGCGACTTCGGCACGCGCTCCGGGACCATGGCTTCGAAGTAGGTCCACACCAGTTTCTGGTCCGGCTCAAGGCCCGGCAGCACCCGCGGCCGCGCTCCGGTCGCGACGATGATGTGCTTTGCCTCATACGCGCCCGGCCCCAGCGCGCCTTTCGGGGCATTGGCCGTGGCGGGCTTGACGGTGACCCTGCCGGGCGCGTCGATTAAGGCCTCGCCCCAGATCACCGACACTTTGTTCTTCTTCATCAGGAAGCCGACGCCGTCATTGAGACGCTTCGACACCCCGCGCGAACGTTTGACGACGGCGGCCGCATCGTAGGAAACCTTCTCGGCCGCGAGCCCATAGTCCTTGGCATGCTGCATATAGTGGAAGATTTCGGCCGAACGAAGCAGCGCCTTGGTGGGGATACAGCCCCAGTTGAGACAGATGCCGCCCAGATAGGCGCGCTCGACGATTGCGGTCTTGAAGCCGAGCTGCGCTGCCCGGATCGCCGTCACGTAGCCGCCGGGACCTGAGCCGATGATGATGATGTCGAAGGATTCCGCCACTCTGATCTCCGAGTACCCTTCGGCGGACCACCGGATCCTCGAAGGGACAGATTTGAGACTCTGCTCCCTTAACGCTCGCGTTCCGGTCGGTTCAATCGTGACCTTTGACGATATATATTCCTGAGGCGTTTAAACAAGCATCGCAGTCGGGCTCTCGATATAAGTCTTGAACGCACCCATCAGCTCCGCGCCTAGCGCACCATCGACGGCGCGGTGGTCGGTTGACAACGTCACCTTCATTTGAGTGGCAATGGCGATCTTGCCGTCGCGGACCACGGCGCGCTCGATGCCGGCGCCGACCGCGAGAATCGTGGCGTGGGGCGGGTTGATGACGGCAGCGAATTCCTCGATTCCGTACATGCCGAGATTGGAGACCGCCGTTGAGCCGCCCTGGTATTCCTCAGGCTTGAGCTTACGCACCCGCGCCCGCGCGGCGTAATCCTTCATCTCGGCGGAGATTGCGATCAGCGATTTGGTCTCGGCCTTGCGGACCACGGGCGTGATCAGACCGCCAGGGATTGCGACGGCGACGCCGATGTCGGCGCGACTATGCTTGAGCATACCGGTCTCGGTCCAGGTGACGTTGGCCTCCGGAACCTTGATGAGCGCCAGCGCCAGCGCCTTGATGACGAAGTCGTTGACGGAAAGCTTCCACGCCGGCTTGCCGTCCGGGCCCTTCGGCGCCGTCACGTTGATGTCCTCGCGCGCCGATAAGAGCTTATCGAGCGTGCAGGATATGGTGAGATAGAAATGCGGGATCGTCTGCTTCGCCAGCACCAGGCGCTGGGCGATGATCTTGCGGATATTGTCGTGGGGAACGACCTCGTAGGAGCCGGGCTCGAATAGCGCACGGATCTTGTCGTCCGAGGGCGCCTGCACAGGCGCAATGCCGGGCGCAGCGGGGCTCGGAACAGGCGCACGCAACGCCGCGCCACCCGACTTCGCGGCTTCCACGTCGTGCGCGATGACGCGCCCGTGCGGCCCGGTGCCGGCAATGCGGGCAATGTCGAGGCCCGCCGCCTTGGCAAGACGGCGGGCGAGCGGCGAGGCGAAGATGCGGCCGCGACCGTTGGTGACGGGCGCCGGCGCGACCGGTGATACAGACATTGATAGGGGTTGCGACGGAGGCGGAGGTGGCGTTGGCGCCGCAGGCGGAGTTGGCGCCGCAGCCGGCTTCGTCGCTCCCGCTGGCGGGCTCGGCGCAACTTGCTTTGCCGCAGGAGCAGCGGCCACGGCCATTTTCACATCCTCTCCCTCGGCGGCCAGTACGGCGATGGGCGCGTTGACGGCGACATCAGTAGTGCCCTCGGGGACCAGAATTTTTGCGATCACGCCTTCGTCGATCGCCTCATATTCCATGGTGGCCTTGTCAGTCTCGATCTCCGCCAGAATGTCGCCGGCCTTGACCCGGTCGCCCTCCTTCTTGAGCCACTTGGCGATGTTGCCTTTCTCCATGGTGGGGGACAGCGCGGGCATCAGAATGTTGATCGGCATCAATGCGCCTTCAGCGTTTGGCAGGCGCGCCCTTGCGGCGCGCAATGGCTTTAGTGGAGGGTTTGGATTTGGCCCGCGACTGAACCTGCGGCTTGGCGCGCGATCGCGCCAATTTTGCCGGCTTAGCGCTTTCCTTGCCCTCCCGCGCACGCGGCGCAGGCAAGCGCGCCGTGCCCGTCCCCAACCTGCGGAACGATCGCGCGAATTCGTCCACGATAGTGGTGGTCACCTGGGCTTCGGTGAATTGACCGTCCGCGGCGTAAAGCGAAGCAAGCCGGCGCGCAATATCGGCAAGCACGAAACCCCAAGGGCCCGGCCCCTGGAAAACATCGCGGCGCGCCATGACGAAAAGCTCTTCGTCAACGACGGCTGCGCGCAGTAATTCCACGCCGCCTCTGTCCAAGGCATCGTTAGAAATCGGCAGCGCGTCATAGATTTTATGATCGCTGATGAGGGCCATCCCGGATCTCAGTTCACCACCACGCTGGCGGCCTTGATGACGGGAACCCATTTTTCGATTTCGCTGCGGACGAGTTCGGCCGCGCTCGCCCGCGTCTGCTCCGCTTCGGCCGGCAGATCGGCGCCGAGCTCGAGGAGGCGCTTCCGCACGAAGTCGTCCTTGAGCGCAGCCCTGCCGGCGCCGTTGAGTTGATCGACAATCGCATTGGACGTGCCCTTCGGGGCAAGCATCACGTTCCAGCCGGTAGTCAGAAATTCTGCCAAGCCCTGCTCGGCCGAGGTCGGCACGTTCGGCAGCGCTGGCGTACGCTCGGGCGAGGCGATGACAAGGCCTTTGACGAGGCCACCCTGGATCGACGGTACGATCCCAACAGTCTGGTCGCAGACATAATCGATCTGTCCGGCGATCAATGCCTGCAGGGCGGGCCCCGAACCCCGATAGGGCACATGGGTGGTCTTGGTGCCGAGCAGGTGATCGAGGAACAGACACGCGAGATGGGACTGAATTCGAAATCCGTCCTGGGATCGTAGGCAAGATTAGGATAAAGCCCGACGCTGGCCGCCTGGGTGCCGAGATTACCCAGCAACAGCGTGTAGCCGTCGGGCGCCGCCCGCTTCACCCGCATCGCACCAACCGTTCCGCCGGCGCCGGTCACGTTTTCGATCACGAACTGCTGACCGAGCGCGCGCGACCAGTGCTCAGACACGATGCGCGCGATGATGTCAGTCGGACCTCCGGCGGCGAACGGCACCACGATGGTGACGGGACGATCCGGATAGGCCGCGGCCGGCAGCGCTCCCGCGAGGAACCACACGGTCGCGGCGAAAAATGGTTTTGCACGGCAGGACATGTTGCTGCTCCCGACCCCCCAACCCTACCCTCCCCCGCAAGCCGGGGGTGTACGTGCGAAGTGCTCTTTCGAGGCCTTAAGGCCCAGCATCACCGGTAACAGACCGCCTTCGCGGCCGCGACGACCTCGGCGACCGAAGGCAGCGCGAGCTTTTCAAGGTTCGCCGCATAGGGCATCGGAACATCCTTGCCCGACACGCGAGCGACTGGGGCGTCGAGATAGTCGAAGGCCAGCTCCATTACCCGTGCGCAGATCTCCGCTGCGATGCCCGATTGCTGCCAGCCCTCCTCCACCACCACGCAGCGGCCAGTCTTTTCGACCGACCGGATGACGGTCGCGGTATCCATGGGCCGCAACGTGCGCAGATCGATAATTTCGGCGCTGATGTTCTCCTTTTCAAGCTCCTCGGCCGCCTTGAGAGCATACGTCATCCCCATCGACCACGCCACGATGGTGACATGCTCGCCCGCCCGCGCGATTCGCGCCTTGCCGATCGGCACCAAGTAGTCCTCGTGTCTCGGCACAGGAAAGGAGTGGCCGTAGAGAATTTCGTTCTCCAGGAACACCACCGGATTGGGGTAGCGGACGGCAGATTTGAGCAGCCCCTTGGCGTCGGCCGCCGTGAACGGCGCAATCACCGTGAGACCCGGCACGTGCGAATACCACGACGAATAGTCCTGGCTGTGCTGGGCGCCGACGCGTGACGCCGGTCCGTTGGGGCCGCGGAACACGATCGAGCAGGCCATCTGGCCGCCCGACATATAAAGCGTCTTGGCGGCGGAGTTGATGATCTGGTCGATCGCCTGCATGGCAAAATTGAAGGTCATGAATTCGACGATAGGCTTGAGGCCCGCCATCGCGGTGCCAACGCCGAGCCCGGCGAAGCCGTGCTCGGTGATCGGTGTGTCGATGACACGCGCTGCGCCAAACTCCTGCAGCAGACCCTGCGTCACTTTATAGGCGCCCTGGTACTCGGCAACTTCCTCACCAATAACGAACACGTCGGCATCGCGGCGCATCTCCTCCGCCATGGCGTCGCGCAATGCTTCGCGCACCGTCATGGTGACCATTTCGGCGTCTATCGGCACTTCGGGCTCAAGCGTGGCCGCCGGCTGCGGTGGCGCGGCGAAGGCCTGGGCAACCTTGGTCAGCGTCGCGTTAAGCGGCCCCGCCTCCACCCTACCCTCCCCCGCTTGCAGGCGTGGGGGTTTCCGCGACACCGCAGCGGAGGTCGGTCCGTTCAACGCCCTGGTATCTTCGCCATCGGACAGGATCACGGCGATTGGCGTATTCACCGCGACATCGGCGGTACCCTCTGGCACAAGGATCTTCCCCAGCGTCCCTTCATCCGTCGCCTCAACCTCCATGGTCGCCTTATCGGTTTCGATCTCGGCGAGAACGTCGCCCGACCTGATGCGATCCCCCACCGCCTTCACCCACTTGGCAATGTTGCCTTTCTCCATTGTGGGCGACAGCGCCGGCATCAACACCTGGATCGGCATGGCGGTCCTCGGGATCGCTAGAGCGCATTCCGGTCATGTTTAACCGGAGTCATGGCCGGGCTTGTCCCGGCGATCCACGTCTTTCTCGCTGGTCCCGCAAGAAAGACGTGGATGCCCGCGAAGACGGGGTCCCCACCGCGTGACGCGGCGGGGTGTCTCTGCGCGGGCATGACGGCGGAGAGATGATTCGATCTCATCGGAACACGCTCTAACTCTGCGGGCTTCAGCGCACCACGTCGGTCCAAAGCTCGGCCGGATCGGGCTCCGGCTCATGGGTGGCAAATTCGGCCGCCTCGTTGATGATCTTGCGCACTTCCGCGTCGGTTCGCTTAAGCTCGTCCTCGCTCGCCCGACTAGTCGCCAGCAGACGTGCCCGTACCTGCTCGATCGGGTCGCGCTCGTTGCGGACCTTTTCGACTTCCTCGCGGGTGCGGTATTTTGCCGGATCGGACATGGAGTGACCGCGGTAGCGGTAGGTCATCATCTCCAAAATGATGGGACCGTTGCCGTCACGGCACCATTTCACCGCCCGTTCGCCGGCCGCCCTGACGGCGCGCACGTCCATGCCGTCAACCTGCTCGCCCGGGATATTGAAAGAGAGGCCGCGCTTGGAAAAATCAACCTGAGCGGAGGCGCGGGTCACGGCAGTGCCCATGGCGTAGCGGTTGTTCTCGATGACGTAGACGACAGGAAGCTTCCACAGTTCCGCCATGTTGAAGCTTTCGTAGACTTGGCCCTGGTTCGCCGCGCCGTCGCCGAGGTAGGTCAGACATACGTTGCCTTTTTGGCGGTAGCGATTGGCAAAGGCGAGGCCGGTGCCGAGCGAGACCTGAGCCGCGACGATGCCGTGGCCGCCATAGAAATTCTCCTCGATGCTGAACATGTGCATCGAGCCGCCTTTCCCCTTGGAATAGCCGCTGCGCCGCCCAGTCAGTTCGGCCATGACGCCCTTCGGGTCCATGCCGCAGGCAAGCATATGCCCGTGATCGCGGTATCCGGTGATGACCTGATCGCCGGGTTTGAGGGCGAGCTGCATGCCCACGACCACGGCCTCCTGCCCGATATAGAGATGGCAGAAGCCGCCGATCAGTCCCATGCCGTACATCTGACCCGCCCGCTCCTCGAAACGGCGGATCATCAGCATGTCGCGATAGACGCGAAGCTCAACCTCCTTGCCGAGATCGGGAGGGGTGTCGGCAACACAATCGCCTGACCGGAGGCTGGCGCTCGTCTGGGGGTTCGGGGCGGGAACGGCGGCTGTTTTCTTAGTTCTGGCGAGCACCATTAAATCCTCGGGCAATAGCGGTGTCACCCTTCCCATAGCGTAAAACGCACGGCCGCGAAAGCGCCGTCCCACAACAACTTTCAGCGATGTTTAACCGTGATGGTGACCTCATGTGGGTCCAAATAGTTGAGAAGCTGCCTCGCCCGCTCGTCAAGCATGTCTGGATCGATGCGGTCGGCTTTGAGGAGCGCAACTCGCCGCTCCCACCGCGTCCGCTCCGCCTTGACGCGCTCGACCTCGCGCACCAGATCGGCGATCTGTTGGTCAAGCTCCTGGCGCGCGTTAATGCCATTTTTCCCGGTATAGGCGTTGACGCCGAAATAACCGATGAACAGCGCCGCCACGACGTAGAGGCCGAGCGCCGTAAGAAACGCACGAATGCGCGGGCGAATAACCATCGCGCGTTTGTGCTGCCGATGCGGTTAATGCCCTCCTAACGCAGGATCCTCAGAAAAGTTGCCGGAAAACAACACCCTGCAAAAAAATCAACTGGCGACAGGAAGTCCCCTCACGACCGCTCGCCCGCTATAACGCGCCTGCGGTCCCAGTTCCTGCTCGATGCGCAGAAGTTGATTGTATTTCGCGGTGCGATCTGAGCGTGCCAGCGATCCGGTCTTGATCTGGCCACAATTCGTGGCGACCGCGAGGTCCGCAATGGTGGCGTCCTCAGTCTCGCCGGAGCGATGCGACATGACGCAACTATAGGCCGCCTTGTGGGCCATCTCGACCGCCGCGAGCGCTTCGGTCAGCGATCCGATCTGATTGACCTTGACCAGGATCGCGTTGCCGAGCCCACGCCGGATACCTTCGGCAAGACGCCGCACATTGGTGACGAAAAGATCGTCACCCACCAGTTGGCATCGCGACCCGATCGTGTCGGTCAAGGCTCTCCAGCCGTCGAAATCATCCTCCGCCATGCCGTCCTCGACCGACACGATGGGGTAGCGCCGCGTAAGCTCCGCAAGATACTTCACCTGCTCATCCACTGTGCGCACTTTGCCTTCGCCTTCATAATGATAGGCGCCGTTCTTAAAGAATTCCGTTGCCGCCGGGTCGAGCGCTAGAACGATATCCTCTGCCGGTCGGTAGCCGGCCGCCTCGATCGCCTTCATGACGAATCCGAGCGCCGCATCGGCCGACGGCAGGTTCGGAGCAAAGCCCCCTTCGTCGCCCACATTGGTGTTGTGCCCGGCATCACGCAGCGCCTTCTTGAGAGTCTGGAACACCTCGACGCCCATGCGCAGGCCCTCGGCGAAGTTTTCGGCGCCGACCGGCATGATCATGAATTCCTGAAAGTCGATCGGATTGTCCGCGTGAACGCCGCCATTGACGATGTTCATCATCGGCACCGGCAGAAGGCGGGCCGACGACCCGCCGATATAGCGGTAGAGCGATAGTCCGCTCGCTGCCGCAGCCGCCTTGGCGGTGGCAAGCGAGACTCCGAGGATCGCATTGGCGCCGAGCCGCGCCTTGTTGGGCGTACCGTCGAGGCTGATCAACGTCTCGTCGATCTTGACCTGGGCCTCGGCATCCATTCCGCTGATGGCATCGAAAATCTCGCCGTTGACGGCATCGACCGCCATGCGGACGCCCTTGCCGAGGTAGCGCTTCTTGTCACCATCGCGCAGCTCGACGGCTTCATGTGCGCCGGTCGAGGCGCCGGACGGCACCGCCGCACGGCCGAGGCTGCCGTCCTCCAGCACGACGTCGACCTCGACGGTCGGATTGCCGCGGCTGTCGAGAATTTCGCGTCCGATGATATCGACGATGGCGGTCATGGCGGCTCCCGGCTGTCGGTTTGTGTGCCTTCTACAGGATCGGCCGAAGGTTTCGTAGAGAAACCGCCGGCGGCGGATCGGGCGAAGTTCCTTAAGGTAAACGCCACCCATTGCAGTGGTCGTTTAGTCAACAGTTAGAATGATCTATGGAAAACGAACCAAGCGGCGTCCTCCAACATTGCCGGCGGTAGGGGCGACCCTTGTGGTCGCCCGGTTTGCACGCCCGCGTGCCGCTGACCGGATTGGTAAAACGCGTCAGGCCAGGAACCTTCTCCGCGCTCTCACGTCATTGCATCTGCCGGCAACAGGGCGACCACTAGGGTCGCCCCAAGGGTCGCCCCTACATCATCCCTACACGAATCCAGCAGCCATTCTTGACAGGGCCGGTCCCGTTTGAGCTAAAGGCAAGTCTGCGAACCGTAACGATCATGCAACATAAGCCCATTCACCTCGGACAATCGAGCAAGATTCCGGCTTCTCCCGAAGAGGCCGTGCTCGATCGCGTGCCGAACCCCCATCCCGACACCAACTACGTGGCGCGTTTCACATTTCCGGAATTCACCCTGATGTGCCCGGTCACCGGGCAGCCGGATTTCGCGATTGTTGTGATCGACTACGTGCCGAACCTGTTCCTCGTCGAGTCGAAGTCACTGAAGCTTTATCTCAATAGCTTCCGCAATCACGCGGCATTCCATGAAGATTGCACGGTCGGCATCGGCAAACGCCTGTTCGCCCACCTCAAGCCGCGCTGGCTGCGCATCGGCGGCTATTTCCATCCCCGCGGCGGGATGCCGATCGACGTCTTCTGGCAGGCCGGCCGGCTGCCGCGCGATGTCTGGGCGCCCGACCAAGGCGTGCGGTCTTATCGGGGACGGGAGTGAGTAGGATGGGTTGAGCCACCCGTGCGCTCAACCCCATCCTGCAGCCCACCAGCGCCACCGCGCAAAATCGGCGGTCACTCGGGCAGCCCGGCTTTTCGCAGCCCTGCTTCGTATCTCGCGAGGTCTTCCGGCCGGCGAAACGGCAGCACATGCCTGAGATCGGAAACCCGAAACGTCGGATCAATCTGGCGCAGGCGCGCCGCGGCCTTGTGCGCTTCATCGAGCCGCCCGGCGAGCGCATAGCTTGCTGCAGCCACGCGCGCCGAGCCGGCATTTGTCTGCTGCCGAAGTCCATTCTCCGCCCAGGAAGACGCCTCGTCATAGCGGCCAGCATGCATATGAGCGCCAGCTATTAGACTGTACGCAAGGAATGTGAACGGATCGAGTGGGCTGAGGCGGATCGCCCGCATCGCCCGTTCGATTGTGACCTCGGGTTTGCCCAGATAAAGGTTGACCCAACCGCTCAACAGCCATCCCGCAGCCAGATTCGGATTGAAGATGAGAGCCCGGTCAATGAAAGCGGCTCCGTCCTCGACCTCGCTCACCACGTATGCGAGCGCGAACCCGCCCATGGTGAGCGCGACCGCGTCGTCCTTGCCCAACTCCACCGCTTGCACAGCAAGCCGAGCGGTTTCGGCAATCTCCTTTGCACGGTCCGCCATCCAGCCATTCCGCTTTCGCCAAGCGTAACACCACGCAGCCATGCCGTACGCCGAAGCAAAATTGGTGTCGAGTTCGATCGCTTTGTAGAACAATCGCAACGCATCGTCGTTGGCATGCCTGGTTGCCTGACAAACCCTCGCCATGCCTTGCAGATAGTAGTCATAGGCATCCAGATTCTGAGTCGGCTTGCGCCTCGCGCGCTCGATCTCGGCTTGCTCCATCCTGGGCGCGATTGCGCCCACCACGCTTGCCGTGACCTGATCCTGCTGATCAAAAATATCCTCGAGGGCGCCGTCGAAGCGGTCGGCCCAGATGTGCGCTCCGGTGGAGGCATCGATAAGTTGTCCGGTGATACGCACGCGACTACCTGACTTGCGCACGCTGCCTTCGAGCACATAGCGCACTCCAAGCTCGCGACCCACTTGCCTCACGTCAACGGACCGGCCTTTGTAGGTGAAGCTCGAATTGCGCGCGATCACGAACAGCCAGCGCAGGCGTGACAGCGCCGTGATGATTTCCTCCACCATGCCGTCGGCAAAATAGTCCTGCTCCGGGTCGCCGCTCATATTGGTGAACGGCAGCACGGCGATCGAGGGCCGGTCAGGAAGAGACAGCGCGGGCCTTGGGTGCTCCGTCGCGATCTCCGCCGCAACCGACGGGTCCGGCTTTTGCATTTCACGCACGGCGCCCACGAAGCGCATGCCCTTGCGCGGCACAGTGCGGATAAGCCGCTGCTCCTCCCCTGTATCATTGATCGCTGACCGGGCGGCGTTGACGCAAGTGCTCAACGCTGATTCTGAGACGATGCGTCCGCTCCAGATCGACGCGATCAAATCGTCTCTGGTGAGAACGCGCTCGCGGTTGCGAATCAAAAACTCAACAAGATCGAATGCCAGCGGTGCAATCGGAACGACAGTCGCGCCGCGACGCAGCTCGCGCTGGTCTGTATCGAGCACAAAGTCTTCGAACAAATACAGCAAGTGTTTATCCCGCGCCGGATAGCGCTATCAATTTAGCATAGTTGCGCAAAGAAAACTAAAGCTGCGCTAAGGAAAACGAAGCTGACGCTGAAGCGCGAACCCCGCCGCGCTGCTATTCTCCAGCAGAATGATCGTCCGAAATTCAAGAGGGGGAAGCCATGAAGATCCGTCGTCGCCAATTCCTGCAGTTTGCTGCGGCAAGTATCGTGGTTGCTGCTCCTCGGATCGCTTGGTCGCATGCCTACCCGACTCGACCAGTGCGCATCGTCGCGGGCTTTGCCCCCGGCGGTGGCGTCGATATCGCAGCGCGCCTCATTGGTCAGTCGTTATCGGAGCGCCTTGGCCAGCCGTTTGTCATCGAGAATCGACCGGGAGCCGGCAGCAATATCGCAACCGAGTCGGTCGTGAATGCTGCTCCGGACGGCTATACGCTCCTCCTTGTCAGCGCACCCAACGCGATCAATGCCGCGCTGTACGAAAAACTGTCCTTCAATTTCATCCGCGACATCGCGCCGGTCGCGAGCATTCATCGCGAGCCACATGTCATAGTTGTGCACTCATCCGTGCCAACCAACACGGTTCCCGAGTTCCTCCGCTATGCCAAGGCAAATCCGGGCAAACTCAATATGGCGTCGGCCGGCAACGGAAGCACAAACCACGTCACCGGCGAACTGTTCAAAATGACAACCGGCATCAATCTACTCCACGTTCCCTATCGCAGCGCGTCGCCCGCGCTCATCGATCTGATCGCCGGGCAGGTACAGGTAATTTTTGCCACCATGTCCTCATCAGTCGAATACATCAGGGCTGACAAGCTGCGCCCGCTGGCGGTGACTAGCCCGATGCGGTCGGCGCTGCTGCCAGACGTCCCGACCGTGGCCGAATTTGTGCCAGGCTTCGAGGCGAGCCAATGGTACGGCGTCGCCGCACCCAGGAATACGCCCGCCGGGATAATCGACAAGCTCAACACCGAGATCAACGCCGCTCTCGCCGATCCCAAGCTGAAGGCGCGGATCGCCGACCTGGGCGCCACACCGATGCCGATGACACCCACCGACTTCCGGACATTCATCGCCGCGGAAACCGACAAGTGGGGCAAGGTCGTCAAGTTCTCGGGCGCCAAAGTGGACTGATCCGAGGCGAGTACAAGTCGATGGAACGAAACCTCTTCAGAAGATTCACGAGGGAACTAACATGACAACGATTGTTATCAGATACCAGCATTGGATTCCGGTGACCGGCAAGCTCTTCGGTTCGCAATCCCTGCACGTGCCAGTCGACTTGATCGCCGTTTGTCTCGGGGCGGTGACTGGCCTCATGGTGGCAGCTCTGGTTGGCGCCTTTGACCCAGGCGCGGATCTTGCGGGCATTCTCGCTGCGGCCGAATAGCCAGCTCCCTGGGAAGCATCATCGCCGACAAGGACTTGTAGACAAAGATTTACTGTGGGGACTCGTGATGTCACCTCGGCGCCGCAAATTTCTGCAATTCGCCGCCGCAGTTGCTACCGCATCGATCCTTCCACAGGTCGCCTCTGCGCTCGACTATCCGACCAAGCCCGTGCGAGTGATTGTGCCGTTCGCGCCCGCCGGCGCATCCGACATTTTCGCGCGCTTGGTTGGCGGCTATCTGTCGGAGCGGTTCGGCCAGCAATTCTTCATTGAGAACCGGACGGGCGCCGCCAGCAACATCGGTACCGAGGCGGTTGTACGCGCTCCTCCCGACGGCTACACGCTCTTAATGGTCGACTCGTCGCCTACAATAAATGCCACGCTCTACGACAAGCTCAACTTCAATTTCATTCGTGACACCGCGCCGATCGCGACGATCGTCCGCGTGCCCAGCGTCATGACGTTGCATCCATCGGTTCCTGCCAAGACGGTTCCCGAGTTCATCGCCTATGCAAAGACAAATCCCGGCCACATCAATTTCGGATCGGCCGGCAGCGGCAGTCCGATTCACATGATGGCCGAGCTGTTCAAAATGATGGCCGGCGTTAACTTGGTTCATGTACCTTATCGCGGCGGCGGGGCGGCACTTGTCGATCTGTTGGGTGGCCAGATACAGGTGATGTTCCCCACGCTGTCTTCGTCGGTCGAGTACATTCGAGCCGGCAACCTGCGCCCGCTTGCGGTGACCTCGGCGACGCGCTCGGTGGTGTTGCCTGATCTTCCGACAGTGGGCGATTACGTGGAGGGATATGAGGCGAGCGCATTTTTTGGCCTCGTTGCCCCCAGGGACACGCCCGCCGGAATCGTCGACAAGCTGAACAAGGAGATCAATTCAGCATTGGCCGACTCCAAGATGAAAGCGCGGATTGCCGATCTGGGCGGAGAAGTGCTTTCGGGCTCGCCCGCTGATTTTCAAAAACTAATCGCCAACGAAACCGAAAAGTGGGCCAAGGTGGTGAAAGTTACCGGCGTCAAGCCGGAGTGATCCAGCACCGATAGCCAACAAACTCGGTGACAGGCATGCTGCCCCTCTTGGGCGAGTCGAACCCACTCAATAACCTGATCGTCAAGTGAGAAGGACCCTCTGCGGGAAAGATAATGCATAATTTGTCTTTGCAGCTGGCGATCTACTCAAGCGCACCGACGTCACCGCGTCAGATGGCAGGCGAGGCGGCAACCCGTCAATTGTGGATCGGCGGCGCAACCGACCGGACCACACGAACGATGATCGAGGAGCCACGGCGGTGGCTGATGCTCATCGAGACCGTTGCCAACGCCCCGCACGCGCCCGTTCCCGATGGGGCATTGCTGAGCTGGGAGCTTGATCAGATCAATCCAGGCGATCGTCCATCACCGGCCGACGCAAGCGGCCTCATCCTCACGTCAATGGATGTCGAAGGAAGCGCCGAGGAGGAATTCAACGATTGGTACGATACCGAGCACATACCGGTGCTTGCCAAATTGCCCGGCATGCTGGCGGCGCGGCGGTTCCGTGCGCGCCGCGGCGCGCCACGCTATGTCGCGCTTTATCACGTCACGGACCTTGCGATTTACGCAGAGCCCTCGTGGTACTGCGTCAACGACACGCCGTGGACGCTGCGCATGCGGCGCTTCCAGCGCAACCGAACGTACTTTATGTTTCGCCCGATGGCTGGTTGAGGGGTTCGCTTTCCGCTCGACCCATCTTAAGCCCCGCAAGGCGCAGCGAAGGTCAGGAGCGATCTTTGGCACGATACACCGCCGTCGTTGCTGGCGCGACCGGCATGATAGGTCGTGGCCTAACCGAGGCCCTCGCTCTGGATTCGGACTGGGAGGTCGTCGCGCTTGCGCGTAAGCCGCTTGACACAAAAGGTGCCCATTTCCTGTCGGTCGATCTCACAAACGAACGCGAAACCAGACAGAGGCTCCGAGATCTCACGGGTACGACCCATATCTTCTATGCTGCCCGCGCTGAACATTTCGCGGGCGAGGCCGAACCGATTGACCTCAATCTTGCGATGCTGCGCCATCTTGTCGAGGCGATCGAACCCCGCGCATCACGATTGCAGCACATCCATCTTGTCGAGGGCACAAAGTGGTACGGCTCGCATTTGGGTCCGTTTCGTACCCCGGCGCGCGAAGACGACTCGCGCAGCATGCCGGCAAACTTCTACCACGCCCAGCAGGACTACCTCAGCGAGCGTCAGCGCCGCGCCGCGTGGACGTGGTCCGCGAGCCGACCCCACACTATATGCCATGCCGTGCCGGACACGCCGCGCAACCTCGTTATCGTCATAGCAGCATATGCACTGATCTGCAGGGAGATGGGCCTGCCGCTGAGCTTTCCCGGCACGTCGGCCAATTATCGCGCGCTCTATCAATGCACGTCGGTGGATCATCTCGTGGCAGCGATCCGGTGGATGGTGGACCAACCCAATTGCGCCAATCACGCCTTCAACGTGATCAACGGCGACTATTTCCGATGGGAAAACCTGTGGCCATCTTTTGCGAGGTATTTCGGCATGGAGGTCGGGCCCGTGCGCACTGTCAGCCTTGCCGAGACCATGGCCGACAACGCTCCCGTATGGCAAGCGATCGTTACGAAGTACGGCCTCCGTCCGACGCCCTATGAGCGCCTCGCGTTGTGGTCCTATGGCGACTACGTGTTTAGGTCCGCGTGGGATATCATGTCGGACATGACGAAGGCCCGAATGTTTGGTTTTCACCGCACAGTCGGCACGGAGGCTGAATTTATCCGCTTCATCGACCTGTACCGCGCCAATCGGATATTGCCATAGCAAAGAAAAACTAAAGCTGCGCCAAGGAAGCCAAAGCTCGCTAAAGCGTGAGCCCCGCCGAGGTGCTATTCTCCTGCGAGCTTGATCGTCCGAAATTAACAAAGGGGGCAAGCCATGAAAATCCGTCGTCGCCAATTCCTGCGCGTGGCAGCGGGGGCTGTCGCGCTTCCGACCGTCTCGTGCTTCGCTTGGGCGCAAGCCTATCCGACGCGGCCGGTGCGCCTCATCGTCGGATTTGCCCCTGGCGGCGCCAGCGACATCGCGGCACGCCTGATAGGACAATGGCTATCGGAGCGGCTCGGCCAGCAATTCGTCGTCGAGAACCGACCGGGAGCCAGCAGCAATATCGCCACCGAGGCAGTCGTGAACGCGCCCCCGGACGGATATACGCTCCTTACGGCGACTTCGGTGAACGCCGCCAACGCCACGCTCTTCGACAAGCTCAATTTCGATTTCATCCGCGACATCGCGCCGGTCGCGGGCATTCATCGCGAGCCCCATGTCCTGGAGGTGAATCCATCAGTGCCGGTCAAGACCGTTCCCGAGTTCATCGCCCACGCCAAGGCCAATCCCGGCAGGATCAACATGGCGTCGGCCGGCATTGGTTCGGGAAACCATATGGCCGGCGAACTGTTCAAGATGATGACCGGCATCAACCTTGTGCACGTGCCTTATCGCGGCGGGGGCCCGGCGATTGCCGATCTGATCGGCGGACAGGTGGAGGTCCTGTTCGCCACGATGTCCTCATCGGTCGAATACGTCAGAGCTGGCCAACTTCGCGCGCTCGCGGTGACGTCGACGACGCGCTCGGAGGTGCTGCCGCACATTCCGACCGTGAGTGATTTCGTCCCGGGCTACGAAGCGAGCTTCTGGACCGGCATCGGCGCGCCGAAAGCCACACCAGCCGAGATTGTTGACAAGCTCAACAAAGAGATCAATGCGGCCCTCGCCGATCCCAAGATGAAGGCGCGGCTCGCAGACCTGGGCGGCGTTCCAATGCCGATGCGGCCCGTAGAGTTCCGCAAGTTCGTCGCCGATGAAATCGAGAAGGGGGCCAAGGTGGTCAAGTTCGCGGGCCTGAGGGCAGAGTGATGCGGCGCTGCAGCCATAGTATTTCGTTGCGTTGCCCGACGTTCCGACCCGAATTTTACATCCGGCTTGGATCACAGCGGTCGCTGGCTTGGGCGAACCGATTGCCGTCTTTGCTCCCCTTCGCAGCACGTACGTCGGACATCGGCAGATAGATCGCCTCCTGCGCCTGATTGTCCCGTCCATGCTTCGATTTACGAGGGGAGACGACTTCGGCGAGCGGTCGCAAGCCGATCATTGGGCAGGAGCGATCGAGGCCGACAACTGGTAGCCACAACATTTCGGGATGCAATTTGGCGATGACGGCGCGCGCCGTGCAAGCGTCGCCCTCGCTCATGCCGTCGCACGACACGACATGAAGCGAACCCTCAAGCGACACTGCGAAGGCTGCTTCTGGTGCGAACCGACCGTCGAATACGTCGCGGCTCCAATCGGTCACATACGGCGCCCATTCAAAGAAGCCCCAATCGGACTTGTATTCGGGTGTCTCGAGAGCTTCCGGTGACTGGACGGTCCAGAGCGTGAGGTAGGTGCGGCCTTTGCCTGACGCCAATCGAAAGCGCTGACCGGTTCGAAACACGGCTTACCCAGCACCTGCGCTATTTTCGGGCCGCTGTACCATTCATTCCAAGCTTCCTCCCTATCCGGATCCGAGAAGTTGCAGCGGACGATATAGGCAAAGACCATGCTCGACACCATCGTCGCCGCTCTGCGTAACAGTGCTGCACATGCAGCGGTCAGACCGGCGTTTCGCCTTTCAGCATTACGCGGTAGAGCAGGCGGCGCTCACTCATATCGTAGTCCGGGTTGGCCTGGTGCATGACGCTGCGGTTGTCCCACAACACCCAGTCGCCATGACGCCACTTGTGCCGGTACTCGTATTTCTTCTGCGTGGCGTGCTGCATCAGCTCGTCGATCAGCGCCAGCGCATCCGGGTCTTCCATGCCGACGATGGATTCCATGCGAACGGGATTGAGGTACAAGGCCTTGCGGCCGTTCTCCGGATGCGTGCGCACCAGCGGATGAATGCCGGGCGGCGGCAGGTGGCGG
>WNGJ01005516.1_pt1 | contig 24685 bp, 22 predicted proteins | sample 5400611 | NCBI WGS metagenome assembly WNGJ01 (sample SAMN13153375, study PRJNA577476) | soil metagenome | isolation source: 40 cm soil or saprolite under Garry oak tree replicate 1 | place: USA:California | collected 2016-06-15
AAAGCGATAGAACAGTCCGAGTTCCCCCATCGTGTCCGCGACATAGATGTCAGTCGCCGCCGTCGGCAAATCCTCGCGCGAGCGCAACGCCGGCATCAGGCCCGCCGTCGCGATCGTCCGCGCGATCGCCGCACCGCGATCGGGATGCCGCGGCACGATCACGGTGAGAAGCTGCGGAAAGAAACCCGAAAGCGTCTTGTGCGCCTCGATCAGGATGTCCTCCTCGCCGGGATGCGTCGACGCCGCGACGATGCTGGGACGCCCGCGCGTTACTCCCAACAGGCGATCTAGCTTGGCCGGATCGGCCGGCGGCGCCGGCACATCGAGCTTCAAATTGCCGGTGGTGACGACGTTGCGGCAGCCGAGCGCGGCAAAACGTTCGGCATCGGTCTGCGATTGCGCGAGGCAGACGTCGAACGTGCCGAGCAGCGCCGAGATCGTGCTCGCTACCCTGCGCCAGCGCGGAAACGAACGCTGCGACATCCGCCCGTTGATCAAGACCATCGGCAGCCGCCGGGCCGCGCTCGACAAAATCAGGTTGGGCCACAGATCCGATTCGATGAACAGCGCCAGCGACGGCCGCCAATGATCGAGAAAGCGCGTCACTCGCCACGATCGCGGCCGACGTCACTGTGCCCGAGGTCAAGAGGATGCGCAGGTTCAGCGCGCGCAGCCGCTCGATCAGGGCGGCCGACGCCAGCACCTCGCCGACGCTCGCGCCATGAATCCAGACCAGCGGCCCGAGCGGCCGAACGTCGCGCGTGAGCCCGCGCCGTTCGGCCATCCGCTCCGGGTCTTCCTTGCCGAGCCGGAGCCGCTGCCTGATCAGGGCCGGCGCGAAGGGCACTACCGCCGACGACAGGCCGCGGTAGACGCGCAGCGTCATCGGCAGCGAATTAGCCACGATCGGCACCCTCGGGGCGGCCGACTATCGCGTAGGCGCGCCGGGTCGCCTCGTTCAACGTCTCCTCGAGATCCAAGCGCAGTTGTTCCATGGTGGCCGCATCCGCGTCGGGTGGGACATTGATTTCCTTGATTCCGACCAATGCGCCCCGCCCGAAAGGCAAATTTATGGTGGTACGATCCCAGTTCCTCAACCGGACGAATCGGCTGGTCACCATCGCAAAGGGCATGATCGGGCGTCCGGTTTCTCTCGCCAGCATGATGATGCCGAGCCCCGCAATACGCGAGCGCTTCGGTACGTCGGCGGTCAGCGCAACATTATAGTTGTCCTCGAGCGCGCGCACCATCTCCTTGAACGCGCCGACCCCACCTTTGCGGTGAAAGGCCGAGCCGTGATCGCCGGAGCCGCGAATCGTGCCGATCCCGAGCCGTTCCGCGGCAATCGCGTTGAACTCGCCGTCGCGGTGACGCGAAATCAAGACCTTGGCGTGATAGCTCTCCTTGGTCTTGATAAAAGGCGTCAGGAAATGCTGGCCATGCCAAAACACCAAGATCCCCGGCATGCGCGGCTCGACCCGCTGATAGATGTCGGGGGGCTCGAGGGTGAAGCGGTTGGTGAGCCAGACCAGTCGCAGGAACTCGGCCGCGAGAAAACCCACAGCATGCTGAAACCAGCTGCTGCGCAGCGTATTACGAAGCAGATTTTTCAACGGCCGGATTTCGTGTCTTGAGCGGGATCCAGCAGGCGGTGAAGGTGCACGATGAAATAACGCATATGCGCGTTGTCGACGGTCTGCTGCGCCTTGGCCTTCCAGGCGACATGGGCCGTCGCGTAGTTGGGAAAAACGCCGACGATCTCAACCTGATCGAGATCCTTGAACGTGTTGTGTTCGAGATCGACCAATTCGCCGCCGATCACGAGGTGAAGCAACTGCTGCGGAGCATTATCTGGCATGGTTGACCCTTAAGGAAAATGCCCGGCAAGCATGTTCTTCGCAAGCGTTTGTTTCGCAAGCGTTTGTTTCAAGAGGCGCATCAACGGCGCTTCAGGACATCGGGCGGTTTCGAAAATGCGAGACGATGCTCGCATGCCGATCGCGTCCCGCGGCCACAAGCACCCCGTGCGCCACCTCCCGCCGATTGTAGAGGATCGTCTCGCCGGAAAGCGCGGTCATGTTACCATTCGCTTCCTGCACGATCAAATTCGCCGCGGCAAGATCCCAGTCGCGGCTTTGGCCGCCGGCAAAGGCGGCATCAAGGCTGCCTTGCGCGACCCGGCAGAGCCGAAGCGCCAATGATCCGATCCGCGGATGCAGGGCGATGTCGCCTGCCGACCCCTTCAGCCGCTCGACCAGCGGTTTCGGGCCGGCCACGCGCGAAAAATCCATGTCGGTGCCGGAGGTCGCACGGACCGGAACGTCGTTGCGCGTGGCGCCCTGTCCGCGCCCGGCGAAGAAAAATTCATCGCTTGCCGGCGCGAAGACCGCAGCCAACAGGGGAGCTGCGTCTTCGACCAGCGCCACGCTGACACACCAGTCCTCGCGGCCAGCGAGATAGCCACGGGTGCCATCGATCGGGTCGACAATCCAGACCAGACGCTTCGCCAGACGATGCTCGTCGTCGGCGCTCTCTTCCGACAGCCAGCCGTAATCCGGCGTCGCGGATCGCAGCTTGGTCTCGAGCAGCTCGTTGACCGCAATGTCGGCTTCCGATACCGGCGACGAGGCACCCTTGGTCCAATTCTTCAGTTCGGTGCGGAACAGCGACAGCGCCAGCGCGCCGGCTTCGCGCACGGTCGCTTTCAACAAATCAGCATCACGCGCTACAGGACTAGCGTCCGCCAAGCGTCAGTCCCTCGATACGCACCGTCGGCGCGTTCACGCCGTAGCGGAATTCCAGATCGTTGGCGGCAACAAGCGACTTGAATATCTCGAGCAGGTGTCCCGCGATCGTCACCTCGCTCACCGGATAGGTGGTCTTGCCGTTCTCGATCCAGAAGCCGGACGCGCCGCGGCTATAGTCGCCGGTGACGCCGTTGACGCCGGAGCCGATCAGGTCGGTGACGTAAAAGCCCTGCTTGATATCGCTCATCAGCTCGGCCGGCGTGGCCTCGCCAGCCTCGAGATGCAGATTGTACGGCCCCGGCGACGGCGAGGACGACACCCCGCGATGGGCGTGGCCGGTCGTCGTCAATCCCAGTTCCCGCGCGGTCGCCGAATCCAACAGCCAGGAGGTCAAGACGCCTTCATCGATGATGGCGAGTTTCTTGACCTTGACACCCTCGGCGTCGAACGATTGCGAGCGCAATCCGCGCCGGCGTAAGGGATCGTCGATGATGCGGATGTTCTTGGCAAACAACTGCGCGCCGAGACGATCCTTGAGGAAACTGGTCTTGCGGGCGATCGAGGCGCCGTTGATCGCACCGACGAGGTGGCCGACCAGCGAGCCCGAGACGCGGGGATCGAACACCACGGGCACCGTGCAGGTCTCGGCCTTGCGGGGATTGGCGCGCGCAACCGCGCGCTCGGCCGCGATGCGGCCGACGCGCTCCGGCGACTCCAGGTCGGATGCATGCGGCGCCGAGGTGTAGTCGTAATCGCGTTCCATGCCGGTGCCTTCGCCGGAGATCGCCGTCATCGATATCCCTTGGCTCGAACGCAAGTAGGAGCCGTGAAAGCCGGTGCTGGTCACCAGCACCATGCCGCCGATGCCGGCGGATGCCGACGCGCCGCCCGACCTGCTGACGCCCTTCACCGCAAGCGCCGCGGCCTCAGCCTCTTGCGCCCGCCGCTCAAGCTCGAATATCGAGGGAACCTCGGGATCGAGCAGATCGAGATCCGGAAATTCGCGCGTCAGCAGCGACGGATCGGCGAGACCGACATATTTATCGTCCGGCGCCACCCGCGCCATGGCGACCGCACGCTCGGCCAGCCGTGCAACGCCGTCGCCGCTGACGTCGTTGGTCGACACCACCGCCTGGCGCCGCCCGACCAGAACTCGCAATCCGACATCGTCGCCCTCGGAGCGCTCGGATTCTTCGACGCGACCGTCGCGCACCTCAACCCCTTGCGAAACACCGCGGACCGCGACCGCGTCGGCGGCGTCCGCGCCCGCGCGCTTGGCCGCTTCGACCAGACGCTGGGCGAGCGTGCTGAGCGCTGTCTGGTCGAACAGATCGGAGTGAGCGGATTTCGCCGGAAGCGGGGATGCGATTGATGGTGAAGAGTTCACGAACGAAATCCCTGTTTTGGAAGAACGGGCAGGCGCAACGCAGCAAACCTACCAGATGTGCCCGATCGGCGCGGACTTCAAGCATTTTCGCGCGGCGAAACCCGTAAGAATTTCGCGAGGCCGGCAAGGTCTCGTCAATCATGCGAGCCAAGGTCTTGTCAATCATGCGGGCAAGTCTGGGGTCGGTGACATCGGATTAACCAGCCTTTTTAAGCCAAAACGGACGCGGTCCCGCTAAGGTCTCGCCTATCGACCGGGAACATAATTCCGGCGGGGAGACCAAAGCCGTGAGGCGTCAAACAGCAACAGGCGGGATCAACCCCGCCGGGTCGGGCCGCATCTTGCGGCTCGACCCTCTTTCTCTGCCCATAAGCTTCCATGCGCACGACACCCGCGCGGATGGTGGCGTGCGGCAGATCGAACTTCACCGCGAACGCGTCGTGCTGCGCCGTGCCGTCCAGGGCATGCGCATGTCCGTGAACCTTCGCGTCAGCGATTTTCTCGGCGTCGCGCTGCGCGGCATCGACGAAGCCCAGATGCTGGTTCTGCAGCACCGCGATCCTTCATTGACGATCCCCTTGTGCGTCGGCTCGGACCGCGACGAGATCGCGACCGCCTGGCTGATGTGGAGCGAATTGTTCGGCCTTCCGCAACTGACCGACGACGAGACTTGCGAACCCGCGGCCCGGCGCCGGCGCCGCAATGCGATCTGGGCGCGGCGACCGAAATTTCTGGTGCGACGGCGCGCTGGCGATCTTCTCAACGCTGCGAATCTTTATCACGAAGAGCGCGAGATCATCGCGCGGGATTGAAGCGTCCGCTTGCGGCGGTCAGGCCGCCCGCATCACCGCATCCACCAATAATCCGGCAAGCAGCAGCAGCCCCGCATCGCGGTTGGACTTGAAAATCCGCAGGCACAGCGCGGCATCACCGATCCGCAGGCGCCGTATCTGCCAGGCAAGATGCGCCGCGAACGCGGCCAGCCCGATCCATGCTGCCAACTTCGCGCCTGCGAGCGCCAGCGCCACGCCGATCAAGAGCACGGCCAGGCCGTAAAACACCATCAACGCCTGATGGGTGCGCGCGCCGAACAGCCGCGCGGTCGACTTGATGCCGATCAGCGCGTCATCCTCGGCATCCTGGTGGGCGTAGATGGTGTCGTAGCCGATCACCCAGGCGATCGAGCCGACATATAACACGAGCGCCATTGCGTCGATGCGGGCGAACGTCGCCGCGAAACCCATCAGCGCGCCCCACGAGAAGGCCAGACCCAGCACGATCTGCGGCCACCAGGTGATCCGTTTCATGAAGGGGTAAGCGGCGACGACGACGAGCGAGGCGACGCCGGTTGCGACCGCGAAGCGGTTGAACTGCAGCAGGACCGCAAGGCCAACCAAGGCCTGCGCGATCAGGAAGACCATCGCCTGCGACACGCTGACCTGGCCGGCGGGAATCGGCCGCGACCGCGTGCGTTCGACCTTGGCATCGAGGTCGCGGTCGGTGATGTCGTTCCAGGTACAGCCGGCGCCGCGCATCGCAAACGCGCCGAGAAAGAACAGCGCGATATCAAGCGGCAATTGCGAGATGTCGCGCGCGACACCGGCGGCGAGCGCCGCCGACCACCAGCATGGCAAGAGCAACAGCCACGATCCGATCGGCCGGTCGAGGCGGGCAAGCCGCAGATAGGGCCGCGACCATCGCGGCGCATGGGTATCGACCCAGTTACCGGTCGCATCCGCAACGCGCGCGGCCGCGTCGCTCATGGGGCAAGCATTAGGGCAAGAATTGGGGCAAGGGTCAGGGCAAGCGTCGGGACCCGGCTCATCGCGCGAGAACATTACCGTTCAGCGTATCGAACGTGCTGCCACCTTTCCTCGATGCGGTCGCCTCCGGAATCGACGCCGAGGAACCCAACACATCGCTCAGGCTCGGTCCCGCCGGCCCGCGCTGCTGAACCTGCTGGGCCACGGCGCAGACTTTCGTCCGCAAGGCTTCGGTGTTCTTGTGGCCGGTCTTCAACTGGTCGCCAATCTGCGCCGGGATACCGCACTGCGCCGAATGCTGCTCGACGTAGTTGATCATCTTGGTTTCGGCCTGGCCGAAATTTGAGATCAGCTTGCAGGCTTCGTCAGGCGGCGCGTGCCGGTCGCTCGCCGCCTTGATCAGCTTGCCGCGCCTCTCCGCCTCCTCGCGCAGCGGCATGAACCCCTTCATGCATTGATCCGACGGCCCGCCCTGCGGCGCCGCGGTTGGACGTTCGAACGCAGATCCGGTGACCGGCGCGGCGCCGGCTGCCGGGAACGCGCTGGACGGGGCGCTGATGGCCGCGTTGGACGCTGCGCCGTTGACCGGCGGAAACGGCGAGGCGTTGCTCGGTGCCTGACCCGGCAGCGGCGCAGGGAACGACCCCTGCGCGCCAGCCTGACCGGCATGGACGGAAACAATGGCGAGCGTGAGCGGCACCAACAAGCGGCGGATGATCAAGGCTGTTTCTCCGGCAAGGTCCAACGGGCGGCCCCCCCACCTCTTAACCAACAGAAGCGTTCACCAACAGAAGCGCATTTTTCCGGTGAGGCTCTTCTACGATTCCTGCCTTTCCTTAACAACCCGTGGAATTTGGCAAGAGCGCGGCGCCGGACCGCCCACGCGGCAATAATGAGGCGTAATTTCAAGGGCTTTGGGCTAGAAAGGCCTAGAAAACGGAACATTACAAGTTTGCAATGCCAAAATTCGACTTTCGCGCGCCCCGGTTGTTCGTCGACGCTCCGCTTCGCGCCGGCCAAACGGTCGCGCTGGAGCGCGACCAGAGCAACTATCTCGGCAACGTGCTGCGGCTCTCGGCCGGCGAGACGATCCTCGTCTTCAATGGTCGCGATGGCGAGTGGCAGGCTTCCATCGAGGGGCGCAAACGTCCGGATCAGCTTGCGATCCTCGAGCAGACCCGGCCGCAAGATCGGCTGCCCGACCTCACTTACGCCTTTGCGCCACTCAAGCATGCTCGCCTCGACTACATGGTGCAGAAAGCAGTCGAGATGGGCGCCTCGATCTTGCAACCGGTCCTGACCCGCCACACCCAGGTGTCGCGGGTGAATGGCGAGCGGATGCGCGCCAACGTCATCGAGGCGGCGGAGCAGTGCGGCATCCTGAGCCTCGCCGGCATTGCCGATCCCGTTCCGCTCGAGCGCTTTCTCTCACAGCGCGACCCGCAGCGCCTCCTGGTGTTCTGCGACGAAGCCGCCGAGGTCACAGATCCGCTGCAGGCGCTGCGAGCCGGGCCGGCGGCGCTGTCGCAAGGGACCGATGTCCTGATTGGGCCCGAGGGCGGCTTTGCCGAGGACGAGCGTGCGGTCCTGCTGCGACAGCCACAAATCCTAAGGCTTTCTTTGGGACCGCGGATCCTGCGGGCCGATACCGCCGCCGTGGCCGCGCTGGCGCTGGTGCAGGCGGCGATCGGCGACTGGACCGCCGCCGGTCAATATCAGGTGAAGCCGGCCTAGCGGCCTGTTAAGCCACTTGTGAGCCACTTGTGAGCCACTTGGCCGATCCCTGTCGAAACCGTCCCCGGGCCATGCTAAGGGGCTGCGCCAGCTCAAGCTTTGGAACCGGTATTTCCCGGACTATTGGACCTTCAGATGACCCGACCTGCCGCCCCAAAGGGAGCCGCGACAGCATCCGCCGGATGGGCGGACGCGCTGCTGTTGTCGTTCGCCCAGGCAGGGTACGTCCGGGCCGAGCCGGCCATACTGCAGCCGGCGGAACCTTTCCTTGATCTTTCTGGCGAGGATATTCGCAAGAGCCTGTACCTGACCACGGACCCCAGCGGAGAGGACCTCTGCCTGCGTCCCGACCTCACCATTCCGGTGGCACGCGACTATCTCGTCTCCCCCCGCGCCGGCCAGCCCGCGGGCTTCAGCTATCTCGGCCCGGTGTTCCGCTATCGCGGCCGCCAGGCAAGCGAGTTCCTGCAGGCGGGCGTGGAATCCTTCGGTCGTCAGGACCCCGCGGCTGCGGACGCCGAGATGCTCGCGCTCGCGCTCGCGGCGACCACGGCGTTCGGCGTCAACGACGTCGAAGTGCGAACCGGCGACGTGGCGCTGTTCAACGCGCTGATCGATGCGCTCGGCCTCTATCCGGTCTGGCGGCGGCGGCTGATCAAGGACTTCAACCGCAAGATCAACCTCGCGGAGGACATCGAGCGGTTGACGCTCGCGACCGCTCCCGGCCGCAACGAATATGAAGGCGTGCTCGCAGCCCTCGCAGGCTCCGACCGCAAGGCGGCGCTCGCGTTGGTGACCGATCTGATGTCGATCGCCGGCGCCAGCACGCTCGGCGGACGCACGGTGTCCGAAATCGCCGACCGCTTCCTCGAACAGTCGACGCTGAAGGCCGGCGCGCTGCCGCGCGACGCGCTCGCGATCATCAAGCGTTTTCTGGCGATATCCGGCGATCCCGATGATGCGCTCGCGCAGTTGCGTGCGCTCGCCGAAGACGCCAAGCTCAACATCACCGCCGCGATCGATCTGTTCGAAAGCCGGATCGGCTTCATGGTCGCGCACGGCATCGAGATCGGCAAGACCCGTTTCTCGACATCGTTCGGACGCGGGCTCGACTACTACACCGGCTTCGAATTCGAGCTGCACAGCAAGGGCGATGGCGTCGAGCCGCTGGTGGCAGGCGGACGCTACGATGGCTTGATGACGCAGCTCGGCGCGGCAACGCCGATCCCCGCGGTCGGCTTCTCGGTCTGGGTCGAAGCGTTGACGAAGATCGGCCGGGCGCCAACCGCATCGCGCGGGAGCAAATCATGAGCGCGCCCTTCGTCGTCGCCGTCCCTTCCAAGGGCCGCTTGCAGGAAAACGCCGAAGCCTTCTTCACCCATGCCGGCCTTGCGCTGTCAAAGCCGCGCGGCGCACGCGAATATCGCGGCACCATGATGGGCTACGACCATGTCGAGATCGCCTATCTGTCGGCCAGCGAGATCGCTTCCCAGCTTGCGAACGGCGCGGTGCATCTTGGCGTCACCGGCGAAGACCTGGTGCGCGAAACCATCACGGACGTCGACAAGCGCGTCCTGTTGATCGACCGTCTCGGATTCGGCAGCGCCAATGTCGTGGTCGCAGTGCCGCAGGCCTGGATCGACGTCCGCACAATGGCCGACCTCGATGACGTCACCACGGGTTTCCGCGAGCAACATAACCGGCGCATGCGGGTGGCGACCAAATACATCAATCTCACCCGGGCGTTCTTCGCGTCTCATGGCGTGGTGGACTATCGCATCGTCGAGAGCGCCGGTGCGACCGAGGGCGCGCCCGCGACCGGCACCGCCGAAATGATCGTCGACATCACGACCACCGGGGCGACGCTGGCCGCCAACGGGCTGAAGGTGCTCGACGACGGCGTGATCCTGCGCAGCCAGGCCAACCTCGTGGCCTCGCGCGATGCCGACTGGTCGGATCAGGCGCGCGAGACCGCCCGCGTCATCCTCGACCACATCGCCGCACGCGCGCGCGCCAGGAAGTACCGGGAGGTCCGCACCCGCTTTGCCGGCTGCGACGCAGCGCTCTTGAACGAGGCCCATAACCGCTTCGGCGTGGTCTCGCCCTTCGGCGGCCCGACATCCTCGGGCATGGTTACGCTGCACTGCCCACCGGCGCAGCTCTATGCACTCAGCAGCTTCCTTCGCGCGCACGGCGCCGACACGGTGTCGGTCGCGTCCCTCGACTATGTGCTCGACCGCGAAAACCCGCTATTCGCCAAGCTCGAGACATTTCTGGGCCGTGAAAGCGATGGCTGTTCATCCTAGCGACAGCTAGCAACGGATAACATATGCTGTTTTGGGATCGGTTGGAACCGGATCGATGATGCTGGGTACGGATGTTTCGAGCCTGATCACCACTGCGGCGACGGCCGCGGCGCAGGGGCTGTCGATCGTCGTCCCCGTGTACAACGAAGCGGCGGGGCTTGAGCTCTTGCACCAGCGGCTGAGCGATCTCGCCACCGCGCTGCGGCAGCGCTATCGGCTTGGCTGCGAGGTCGTCTATGTCGACGACGGCTCGTCCGATGCGACGCTCGCGGTCGCACGCGGGCTGAAGGCCGACACGCTCGATATTCAGGTCGTGTCGCTGTCGCGTAACTTCGGCAAGGAAGCCGCGCTGATGGCGGGACTGGATCACGCCCGGCGCGGTGCGCTATTGTTCATGGATGGCGACGGCCAGCATCCGCCTGACCGCGTGCAGCAACTCGTCGACCACTGGATCAACGGCGGCTATGACGTCGTCTATACCGCGAAGGCGCATCGCGACAATGAGCCGTTCATGCGGCGTGTTGCCGTGCACGGGTTCTATGCGCTGATCAATTGGGGTGCGCGGCAGAAGATCCCGGAAGACGCCGGCGACTTCCGGCTGCTGTCGCCCCGCGCGGCGGCTGCGCTGCGGCAGCTTCCCGAACGCAACCGTTTCTTCAAGGGTCTTGCAAGCTGGATCGGCTTCCGCCAGATCCGCGTCGACTATGAGCCCGCCCCGCGCGCCCACGGCGTCACCACCTTCAGCTTCATGCGGCTGCTGGGCCTTTCGATCGAGGGATTGACGTCGTTCTCGGTGGCGCCGCTTCGCTTTGCGAGCCTGCTCGGCGTGCTGCTTGCGGCAGTGGCCTTCCTGTTCGGCCTTTCGATCCTGTGGGAGGTCTTCACCACCGGCAAACAGGTTCCCGGCTATCCCTCGCTCGTGGTCGGCTTGATGACCATCGGCGGCGTCCAGCTCATCATGATCGGCATCGTCGGCGAATATATTGGCAAGATCCTGTCCGAGCTGAAGGCGCGTCCGATCTATTTCGTGGCCGAACACAGCCAGAAGAACGCCGAGGCGGAGGAGGCCGCGAGCGAAAGGACCGCCGCCGAATGAACGCCGCCGCGCCGCGGCGTATCTGGTTGTGCGCCGACGATTACGGGATCAGCCCGGGCGTCAATCGCGCGATTCGCGATCTGATCGAGCGTGGCCGGCTCAACGCGACCTCGGCGATGGTGGTCGGTCCCGCGATCGGCCGCGATGAAGTCGAAGCGCTGCGCGGCGCGGCCTCGCATAGCCCGCGCTGCGCGATCGGCCTGCACGTGACGCTGACGGCGCCGTTTCGGCCGCTCACCATGCATTTTCGTCCGCTCGATGGCGGCATGTTCTTCGGCTTTCGGAAACTGCTGCGTGCGGCCCAATTGCGACGGCTAGATCCCGAGATCATCCGAGCGGAAGTGGCGACGCAGCTAAAGACCTTCCGCGACATCTTCGGACGCAGCGCCGATTTCGCCGATGGTCACCAGCATGTCCAGCTCTATCCGCAGGTGCGCGATGCTTTTCTGGCGGCGGTGAAGGAGCAAGCGCCTGACGCCTGGGTCCGTCAGGCCCGGCGCAATCAGCCTCTCGGTCGACGGCTCAACTCGCCGAAAGCCCTGTTTCTCGACTTTCTGAGTACGCAATTCCGCCGCCGCGCAGCGCGAGCCGGCGTCGCCTTTAACCGCGCCTTCTCCGGCGCCTATGATTATTCCCGCAAACCCGATTATGGCGTGCTCATGCAGCAATTTCTGAACGGGATGACGGAGGATGGCGTCGTCATGTGCCACCCGGGCTTCGTCGATGACGTCCTGGTCAGCCTCGACCCGCTCACCCTCACCCGCGAAATCGAATACGCCTACCTCGCCGGCGAGGAGTTTCCACGTCTCCTGACGCTGAACAATGTTACATTGAGCTGATATTGCTAAAGAAACGGGCGTTTTGTCGCATACGTAAATTTAATCCAGGGGGGATGCTAGCCGCGGCACAAAGCCCCCCTACATTTTCCGCGCGCGCCATAGCGCGACGGAGATGAGCCATGACACCGCAAGAACGCCAATTGGTTGACGACCTTTTCGACCGGCTTTCCAAAGTGGAAAACGCCCCGCGGGATCCGGACGCCAGTGCGGCGATCGCGCAAGGCCTGCGCAGCGCCCCTAATGCCATCTACGCCCTGGTGCAAACCGTTCTGCTGCAGGATGAGGCACTCAAGCGCGCCAATAGCCGCATCCAGGAACTGGAACAGGCCCGCGCTCCCGAGCAAAGCCAATCCGGCGGCTTCCTCGATTCCATGCGCGACACGATCTTCGGCAAGAGCGAGCCGCGCGGCTCGGTGCCGAACGTTCCGCCGCCGGTTCCAGACCGTCCGGTCTGGAACAGCGGCCAGGTGTTACAGCAATCACAGGGTCCCGGAGCCTATGACCAAGGCCCCTATAATCAGGGCCCCTATGGCCAGCCCTACGGCGGGAGCCAGCCCTATGGCGGCCCGCAACCGCCGTTCGGCGGCGGTGGCGGCTCCTTCCTCGGCACGGCGGCTGCCGCCGCGGCCGGCATGGTTGGCGGATCGCTGTTGCTTAACGGTATCCGCTCGATGATGGGCGGCGGCCACCATCAAGCCTTCGGCGACACCAATATGGGCCAGGAGCGGGCCGCAACCCCATGGAGCGATCAATCGAACAGTTCGCTGGCGCGCGATGCCGGCATCAACGACATCGGCCTTGCGCAAGATCATGCCGACGACACAAGACGCGCCGGAGTGCTCGACCAGGCCTCGAACGATGACGACAACCGGGACGACATGGACTTGGACGCCGACGATGTCGGCGGCGACAACGACGGCGACAGCGATTACGCGTGAGACGCTTTCGAACAATAAGAACAAAACGGCCGCTTAATAAGCGGCCGTTTTTTTGGATGGTTCATTTTTTAGATGGTCATTTCTAGATGGTGATGGCGATCAGAGGACGATGACGCGCGCGCCGACATTGACGCGCCCGTAGAGATCGATCACGTCGTCATTGCGCATTCGGATGCAGCCGGACGAGACGTTGGTGCCGATGGTCCAGGGCTCGTTCGAACCGTGGATGCGATAAAGCGACGATCCGAGATACATGGCGCGCGCGCCGAGCGGGTTCTGCGGGCCGCCCTCCATGTGCCGCGGCAGGTCGGGACGACGCGCCAGCATTTCCGGCGGCGGCGTCCAATCCGGCCATTCCTTCTTCGCGGAAACCGTCTTCGCGCCTGACCAGGTGAATCCGGGACGGCCGACGCCGATGCCATAGCGCAACGCCTTGCCGTCGCCTTGCACCAGGAACAGGAACTTGTTCGGCGTATCGATGACGATCGTGCCGGGGTTCTCCTTGCCGTGATACTCGACCACCTGCTTCTCATATATCGGATCGAACGGATGTTGGACCGCTTCGTTCACGTCCTCCTGCGGACGCGACTGCGGCTGCATCGGCACGGCGGGCTCGTATGACGGCTGCGGCTGATAGATCGGTTGCTGCTGATAGGGCTGGCGTTGTGAAAGTCCGCCGAACAGAAACTCGATGAAGCCGCCGCCCAAATTGGAGCGGTCGGCGTAAGTCGCGCGCATCGGCTGGGCCGATTGCGGCTGACCGGCGTAGATCACCGTGGGTTCGCCGAGCGCCGCGCCGTCGAACGCCGCGGCTTGATCACATCCTGCGTCAAGCAAAGAGGCGCCGGCGAGCAGCGCAAGCGAAATGGACTTCAACATGGTCTTGAACATGGACGTACTCTGTACTGTTTCGTCTCGGCACTGATTGTCTTGCGAAACGCAGGGGAGCGCCTCCGCACGTGGTGAATAAAATCCAAAAACGCCTCGGTTTGGTAAACGGAAACCGCGTTTTGCTAAAACTCGAACGAGTGTGAAGGTCAGGAACAAGCGCATGCCCGTTCATCGCAAACGTTTTCGTATCGAAGAAGCCTTTGGCACCGAGATGCCGGCCCCGGAACTCGGCGGCGGCGACATCGGTCCCTCGCATCGCGAGATCATGGCAGAGCTGCGCTCGATCCGCGCCCAGATGGGAAGTGCCGGAAATGCGGGAGGGAACAGACAAGTGGGAAGCAGCAAGAGCGCGGCGGCGGCAGCCATCGAGGAGACGGCATTGCGCGAGGTTGCCGAGGCGCGCGCCCTGCTCGAGACCTATCGCGCCCAGATCGAGCAGTGCGAGAAGCTCAAGGTCGAGCTTGACCTCATTCACGACGCCATCAACCGCACCAAGCGCGAGATCGCCGTCCTGCACGGCAAGAGTTTCAACGGCGAGGAGATGGCCAAGGTCAATGGCGAGCTCGGCGCCGTGGTCGGCGGCACCGAGCACGCGACCCAGCAAATTCTGGAAGCTGCCGAATCGATTGATCAGGCGGCGAGCGCGCTCGGCAAGGTCAACTCGCTGGAGCAGCAGAAGATCCTGAGCGAGGAAATTCAGGAGCGGGTCATTTCGATCTTCGAGGCCTGCAACTTCCAGGACTTGACCGGTCAGCGCATCAGCAAGGTGATGACCACGATGAAGTTCATCGAAAACCACATCAACGTCATGATGGATATCTGGGGTGGCGTCGATGCGATCAAGGCGCACGTGCCCCCGATCGTCGATACCCGCGAAGGCGATGACAAGCTGTTGAACGGGCCCAAGCTGGACGGCGATGTCGGTCACGCCTCGCAGGACGACATCGACGCGTTGTTCGACTGATCGATCCGCCGTGCGGCATCGCCCGGCGATCCCCTCACGCCAAACACGAACGCCGGCAGGAAGCCGGCGTTTTTGTTTTAAGACGGCCTTTTTAAGGATGGCGCGCCGCCTCAGGCGCGCGCGCCGCAGCGGACATAAACCATGTTGCCGTAGCGGGTCGCGGCGTCCTTGTCCATGAAGCGGGTGACCAGCACCCTTCCGTCGAAGGAGACGATTTCGCGATCCTGTTCGCCGCCGGCCGGGCCGGCCGGGCCGATATAGTTCTTGCCGCTCTGGCTGCCCTTCAGCCGCAGCTCCTGGGGCGTCGCCTGATCGGCCAGATGCATGACCACGCCGCCCGAGGTGCCGGCGCCGATCACGTAGGGCTGCTTGCACTGCGCCTTCGCCTGGCCCTCGGTGCGGGTGCGGTCAGCGGGGTTCTGATAGGACGCCAGTCCCCATTTGCCGACGAGTTCGTCGGCACGAACGGTCGCCGGCATTTCGGGGCCGACGCCGGGCTCGAGAGACGCGGAGGGAGAAGAGCCCGTCAGACTCATGCCGCTGCAGCCCCCCAGACATATCGCCAGCGCCGAAGCGATCGACAGGTTGGCAACCGTCCGCGCGCTACCCAAACTCATCATCGGCATTCCCCCGAACAAGATTAGTGGCCGCTCCCGTCCCCAACCAAGCGCAAAACCGCTGTCTGAGCAACAACTACGCCCGATGCCCCGATTTGGTTTCGTTTTCTCAGCATGCTATGTCAGCCTCAAGAAGGCCTTAACCCCTTTGCTTGACAGGATCGGTACAAGGCCATATTCCGGGCGCACAGTTAGCACTCCGAAGGCACGATTGCCAAAGATGTTGGCCCCCTTTGCGCCATGCCCGCGCCAAATACGGCCCGCATTCCGATCCGCTTTCGACAGCAACCCGATCTGAAAAGCGAGCCTGCAAAGGGAAACCTTATGTCCAAATCCAAATTTCGTCCGCTGCATGACCGTGTCGTGGTCAAGCGCATCGATGCCGAAGAAAAGACCAAAGGCGGCATCATCATTCCCGACACCGCCAAGGAGAAGCCGTCGCAGGGCGAAATCACGGCGGTCGGCCCGGGCGGCCGCGATGAGGCGGGCAAGCTGATCCCGATCGACATCAAGGTCGGCGACCGTGTGCTGTTCGGCAAGTGGTCGGGCACCGAGGTCAAGCTCGATGGCGAGGAGCTCCTGATCATGAAGGAATCCGACATCATGGGCGTCCTGGCCTGACGCACGCCAAGACAGCCGCCGCACGCCATTCGTCATGCCCGGGCGCCAGCCCCCGACCGGATGACCCGGGCATCCATCCCCTTCGGAAAAGTCTTGCCCTTCGGAAGAGTCTTGCGCAGGTGATGGATTACCGGGTCATCCCCGATCTAGTCGGGGACTGGCGCCCGGCAATGACTCGGTAATCACCATTCCAATCATTCAGGAGCATTTCAAATGGCCGCCAAGGACGTCAAATTTTCCGGAGACGCGCGCGATCGCATGCTGCGCGGCGTCGACATTCTCGCCAATGCTGTGAAGGTGACGCTCGGTCCGAAGGGCCGCAACGTCGTCATTGAAAAGAGCTTTGGCGCGCCGCGCATCACCAAGGACGGCGTCACCGTCGCCAAGGAGATCGAGCTCGAGGACAAGTTCGAGAACATGGGTGCGCAGATGCTGCGCGAGGTTGCTTCCAAGACCAACGATACGGCCGGCGACGGCACCACCACCGCGACCGTGCTGGCGCAGGCGATCGTCCGCGAAGGCGGCAAGTCGGTCGCCGCCGGCATGAATCCGATGGACCTCAAGCGTGGCATCGACATCGCGGTTCACGCCGTGGTGAAGGATCTGGAAAAGCGCGCCAAGCCGGTCGCCTCCTCCTCCGAGGTCGCCCAGATCGGCACCATCTCCGCCAACGGCGATGCCGCGATCGGCAAGATGATCGCGCAGGCGATGCAGAAGGTCGGCAATGAGGGCGTCATCACGGTCGAGGAAAACAAGTCGCTGCAGACCGAGGTCGACATCGTCGAGGGCATGAAATTTGATCGCGGCTACCTGTCGCCCTATTTCGTCACCAACGCCGAGAAGATGACCGCCGAACTCGAGGATGTCTACGTGCTGTTGCACGAGAAGAAGCTGTCTGGCTTGCAGGCGATGCTGCCGGTGCTCGAAGCCGTGGTGCAGTCGGGCCGGCCGCTCTTGATCATCGCCGAAGACGTCGAGGGCGAGGCGTTAGCGACCCTGGTCGTCAACCGTCTGCGCGGCGGGTTGAAGGTTGCCGCCGTCAAGGCGCCCGGCTTCGGCGACCGCCGCAAGGCGATGCTGGAAGACATCGCGATCCTGACCGGCGGTCAGCTGATCTCCGATGAACTCGGCATGAAGCTCGAAAGCGTCACCGTCAACATGCTCGGCCGCGCCCGCAAGGTCGTGATCGACAAGGAAAACACCACGATCGTCAGCGGCGCCGGCAAGAAAAAGGACATCGAGGCCCGCGTCACGCAGATCAAGGCGCAGATCGAGGAAACCACCTCGGACTACGACCGCGAGAAGCTGCAGGAGCGCCTTGCCAAGCTCGCCGGCGGCGTCGCGGTGATCCGCGTCGGCGGCGCGACCGAGGTCGAGGTCAAGGAGAAGAAGGACCGCGTCGAGGACGCGCTGAACGCCACCCGCGCCGCGGTGCAGGAGGGCATCGTGCCCGGCGGCGGCGTGGCGCTGCTGCGCGCCAAGAAGGCGGTCGGCCGCATCCACCACGACAATCCCGACGTGCAGGCCGGCATCAACATCGTGCTGAAGGCGTTGGAAGCGCCGGTGCGCCAGATCTCGGAAAATGCCGGCGTGGAGGGCTCGCTCGTCGTCGGCAGGATTCTCGAGGACAAGTCCGAGACCTACGGCTTTGACGCCCAGACCGAGGAATATGTCGACATGGTCGCCAAGGGCATCATCGATCCCGCCAAGGTCGTCCGCACCGCGCTGCAAGACGCATCCTCGGTCGCAGGCCTCCTCGTGACCACCGAGGCGATGGTCGCCGAGATGCCGAAGGAACCGGCGCCGGCGATGCCCGGCGGGGGCGGCGGCGGCGGCATGGGTTTCTGAGGCCCTCCGCGACCTGGACTGCAACCGAATCCTTGAAGGCCGCCTCCGGGCGGCCTTCTTTTTTGGCGAATGACGTGGATGTTTGCTAGTTACGACAGACCCGAGCCCATTCATCCGCGAGGAATTTTATATGCGCGCGCTTTTGTTCTGCCTGGCCGGTCTGATGGCAGCCTCAGTGGATATCGCCCTCGCCCAGACCAAGTTGCAATCGAAGACCGATCCGAACGCCACGGAGGTCAGGTATTTTACCGCCATCGATGGGCTGATGGACGGCAATGCCGACGTTGTTCTGAAGGAGACGCGCCAGGGCAAGACCGTCAGTGCGGCGACGCTCGATGTCTGCTACCCCGTCGAGAAGAACGCCGATCGCAAGGACCGCTTTGTCCTCAACCTCGCCGTCAATGGTCAGACCCTGACCGGCTCCACCCAGAGCATCGGCGACAAATCGCCGGTCACGGTCAAATTGCTGCGCAAGCAGACCGGCGACACCTTCGATTTCAGAGGCCAGATCAGCATCGGCCAAACCGTGACGGAAGTCGCATCGAGCGAAAATTCCGACATCAGCGAGAAGGAATTCCAGGACAGCCAGACCGTCGATGACGGCATCACGCCCGCGCCCAAGGATTTTACCGAGGTCTCGCCGGAGTCGATCGGGGTGCGGATCAAGCTCGACGCGGCGCTCGATTTCCTGAAAAGCCTCAAAGGCCAGGACGTCGAGGTGGCTCTGAACAGCCTCGCCGTCACCTGCGACGCGCTGCGCGCCGGCCAGCAGACCATCAGCCTGTCCGTCGATCCCGACCGCGCTGCGGCGCTGATTGCGACGGCGAAGTCGACGCCCGGCGTGGTCGGGGCCGGCTGGACCGCCGGTGTCGTCGAGATGGACCGCGCGATCCGCTTTTCGGCCGCCGACTGGCGCGACGGTGACAAGCTCAACAAGGACAAGCTTTTTTCGGCAATTTCAGGGGTGCTGGCGAAGACGCTTGCGGCGAAACCGGCGTCGTCGAGCTGGAGCGCCACCACCGGAAAGCTGCGCCTGGGCTTCAAGCGGCCGAGCCAGCTCTTTCCCGCGCTCAACCTCACCGAAACGATCGAGGTCGCAGGCCTCGTGGCACCGGACAAGCCCGGCGGATCGGACCGGCTGATGCTGTGGATCGGCAATCCCGTCACAACGACCGCCGACGAGGGCTCGGGAGCGAAACTCAACTTGTCGGAGGAATCTTCCAGCGACGAGGAAGGCGATACGCGCGACGACAGCGGCTCGGTCGAGGCGCTGGCCAAGGAACTCAAGGGCCAGCGCTGGGACGCCGACAAGTCGGTCTGGAAATAGTCTTACCGCCGCCGCCTCAGTTCGTGTTGAGGCGAAAGCGCAGCGTCTTGCTACCGGTGAAGGCAACGACATCGCCCTGCCGGCGCCAGGTGGTGGCGTCGGTCAATGCCGCGACAAGTTGGTCGTCGGCCTGGGCGCGCGCCGGTGGACAGGCGCGGTCTTCCATCGGGCCCGCGACGAAGACCACCGTATTGCCCGCCACCGAGAACTGGCCTTTGCCGCCCTTGCACCACAGCTCGAGCACAACCTCGCCGTTGTCGCCGATCTCCAGGTCCGGGATCCGCTTTGATCCGGCCTGCGGCAACGCGTCCAAGGTCATTTCCATGCCGAACGGAAAGCCGTCTTCCGCCCGCGCCTCGATCGCTGAAACGGAAGCGAGCAGGATCAACGCAACGCCGGCCTCTCTCAATGCGAATCTGCTCAACGCGAATTTGACTGAACCCATGCAACCCCTCGAAACCCTCGAAACGTCCCTAAAGCTTGATGCCGTTTGGCTCGCAGCCTCTATCGAACGAATACGACATTGACCAGATTTGTACTGGCATAACTGTGGCGCCGAAATCGCAAAATCCCCACGGGCATCAAGACCCGCGGGGATTTTGCCGGAGACTAAGGCACAACCCTTACTTCAGGACCATCTCCGTGAACGGATAGACATAGGCCTGCAGCATGACCAAGAGGCCGACGAGACACGCGAGCGCAATCGAATGCTTGAACACGAAGCGCAAGATTGTGCCTTCATGGCCATACCAGTTGGTGGCGGTGGAGGCGACGACAATCGACTGCGCGTCGATCATCTTGCCCATCACGCCGCCCGAGGAGTTGGCGGCGCCCATCAGCACTGAAGAGATTCCCAGTTGCTCCGAAGTGATCTTCTGCAGATTGCCGAACAGAATGTTCGACGCTGTATCTGATCCGGTCAGCGCCACACCCAGCCAGCCGAGCAGGGTGCCGAAGAACGGATACAGCACGCCGGTCGCGGCGAACGCCAGGCCGAGCGTGGCGTCGACCCCCGACAGACGCGTCAGCGTGCCGATCGCCAGCATCGCCGAAATCGTGATCAGCGAGATCGCGCACAATTTGATGGTGCGACCATATTCGGCGATCATCCGCGCCGGCGAAAAGCCCGCCAGCAGGCCGGAAATGATCGCCGCAATCAGCATGCCCGTTCCCGTGAACGACAGATAGGTGAAGGCGAACACCGCGCCCTCCGGGGTCGGCTTCGCCGCCACCGGCGGCACCTTGTTGATCATCTTGTCGAGTTCAGGGACCGGATAGTTCCAGGTGAAGATCGAGTTCGCCCAGGTCTTGAACGCGCCATTGCCCCACATCAGCATCACGATGCAGACGATGATCCATGGCAGCAGTGCACTCCACAACTCGCCCTGGGTCAGCGACGTCGTGTCCATCGGCTTCGGTGCCGTCATGGTCGCCGCCGATTCATCCCTGCCGCGCAAGGCCGGCGACAGCCAGAGCTCCCTCGGCTGCCAGACCCGCAGGAACAGGATCAGGCAGCCCATCGAGATCAGCGAGGCGCCGATATCGACGATCCAGGGATTGATGTAGTTCGAGATGACGAATTGCGGGACCGCGAAGGACACGCCGGTGACGAGAATGGCCGGCCACACGTCCTTCATGCCTTTCCAGCCGGCGAAGGCCCACACCACCCAGAACGGCACGATCAGCGAAAACACCGGCAACTGCCGGCCGACCATCGCACCGAGAATATAGGGATCGAGGCCGGTGACCGTGGCGAGGCCCTGGATGGGCGTGCCGAGCGCACCATAGGCGACGGGCGCGGTATTGGCGATCAGCGACAGCCCGGAGGCCGCGAGCGGCGAGAAGCCGAGCCCGATCAGGACCGAGCCTGTGATCGCAACCGGGGTGCCGAAGCCCGACGCGCCTTCGAAGAAGGCACCGAAGGAGAACGCGATCAGCAGCAGTTGCAGGCGGCGGTCTTCAGTGACGCCGCCAACGGCGCGTTTCAAGAGCTCGAATTGGCCCGTTGCGACCGTGAGCTGATAGAGAAAGATGACGTTGAGAACGATCCATCCGATCGGGAAAAAGCCGGCGACTATACCGAGCAGCGAGGCGCGGATCGACATGCCCGGCGGCATGGTGAAGATGAAGATCGCGATCAGGTTGGTCAGGATCACGGCGATGATCGCCGCGATGTGCGCCTTGACCTTGCCGCTGGCGATCAGCACCAAAAGCGTGACCACCGGAATCGCCGCCGCGACCGTCGACAGTGCGGCGCTTCCCAACGGGTTATAGACTTGGTTCCACATTGCTTCACCCTCCCCCACGCGATTATCGGGCCGCCCCACCTGCGTGGCCGGTCGGGTGCCCTTGGCGAGATCGCGGAGCTGCTTCTTGCGATGTGCGAGATCAATCTCGCGGAATCGGCACATGCCAAGGTCCGCTCAAAAGCTCGCGAAGTATGAAAGCCGCCCCGCCCCTCGCCGTTGCGCCCATGCTAGGGTCGAAGACGCGGACAAGCCAGCCCGGATCACGAAATTTACGACTTTAGTCTTAGCGAAAACCAACCGACGTGATTGGTGGGCCTGACAATTCAACGCCTTAGGAGACGGTAATCTGTGAACAACATCCGCTCGACGCTCGCGATCGTATGGCGGATCGCTGCTCCCTATTTCCGCTCCGAAGACAAATGGATCGGCCGCGTTCTGCTCGCCGCGGTGATTGCGATCGAACTGGCGCAGGTCGGCGACAGCGTGTTGCTCAACCAATGGCGCAATCGCTTCTACAACGCGCTGCAGGAGAAGGACTGGCACGGTTTTGTCCGGGAAACCATCGTCTTTTCTGTGCTGGCAGGCGCTTCCGTCGTGCTTTCGGTCTACCAGCTCTACCTCAATCAATGGCTCCAGATCCGTTGGCGGCGCTGGATGACCACCAAATATCTAGGCGAATGGCTGCACGACGCGAACCACTACCGCATGCAGCTTCAGGGTGACGCGGCCGATAACCCGGATCAACGCGTCACCGATGATGTCAAACTGTTCGTCGATCAAACGCTGGAACTCGGTGTCGGCCTGCTGAGCGCAATCGTAACACTGGCGTCCTTCGTCATCATCTTGTGGGGCCTCTCGGCAGAAGCGCCGCTGCATGTTTTCGGCAGCGAGTTCAACATCCCCGGCTATCTCGTGTGGGGCGCGCTGATCTACGCCATCTTTGGAACGGCACTGACGCAGTGGATCGGGTCACCGCTGGTGAACCTGGATTTCCAGCAGCAGCGCTTCGAGGCGGATTTCCGCTTCAATCTGGTCCGCGTGCGCGAAAACTCCGAACAGATTGCGCTGTTGCGGGGCGAAGCTGCCGAACGAGAACGCCTCTCGGAGCGCTTCGGCCGCGTCGTCCACAATTGGTATGCGATCATGAGCCGCACCAAGCGGCTGACGGCGTTCACTCAAAGCTACGCCCAGGCGGCGATTATTTTCCCCATCATTCTTGTGACCCCGGCCTATTTCGCCGACAAGATCCAGTTCGGCGCCGTGTTTCAGGCCGCAGAAGCGTTTGGCAGCGTGCAACAGGCGTTGTCGTTCTTTGTTTCGGCTTATCGTTCGCTGGCGGGATGGCGTGCCGTGGTCGCCCGTCTCGACGGGTTCGAGATGGCGATCCAGAATGCTGCGAAGCTGAAAACCGATTCGCCTTCGATCGACATCGCGACCGCGACGGAAAGCGACGCGATTGATCTCTCCGAACTGCTGGTCCGTTTGCCGAACGGCACGCCGCTGGTCTCCGCCGACGGCTTCAGCCTGCGGAACAACGAGCGCACGCTTGTCACGGGTCCTTCGGGCGCCGGCAAATCGACCTTATTCCGCAGCATCGCCGGCATTTGGCCCTACGGCAGCGGCTCGATTGCCATTCCGCCTCACGCTACGCTGATGATGCTGCCACAGCGGCCGTATTTCCCGATCGGTTCGCTCAAGGCTGCGGTCGTCTACCCGGCCCAGTCTGACGCATTCAGTCCGGAACAGGTGAGCGATGCTCTAATCGCCGTGGGCATGCCCCAGCTCGCTCAGCGATTACAGGAGGAAGCGCACTGGAACCGGATGCTGTCGCTCGGCGAGCAGCAGCGGCTTGGGCTGGCGCGGGCGCTGCTGCACGCGCCGCAGTATCTGTTCCTCGATGAGGCGACCGCCTCGCTCGACGAGCCCTCCGAAGCCAAGCTTTACCGCCTGCTGCGGGAGAAACTGCCGGCGACCACCATCGTCTCGATCGGCCACCGATCGACGCTAGAAGCCCTTCATGAGCGCAATGTCGTGCTGGCGCCCGGCGGCGACGGATTTGCCCTCCAGGACGTCAGAGCCAGCGCTGCGGCCAGGGCTGGCGGCGCAGCCAGCGGTGCCAGCCATAAGCAAGCAGAGTGAGCAGCAGCGCGCCTCATGGTTTGAGCATGATCTTTTCGGAAAACCGGTAACCACTTTTCCGGATCATGCTATGGTTTGAGCATGATCTTTTCGGAAAACCGGTAACCACCCAGCATCAAGTGCGGGGCCGGCCTTTTCCGGATCATGCTCGGGCACCGGCACGAGCAGAAACCACCAGCCAAGATTGTTGGGGACCGCCAGAAGCGATTTATGCCGGCCGGGGAATGAAACGTTCCGGTCACGACCATCGCCAAAATGGAGAGGCCGACGGCGGCGAGTCACACACAAAAGGCGAAGGGCGGCAGATCGCTCTGCCTCCCCTTCGGTCGAGTTCCGAAAACCTTACATCAGGTCGGTCACTTCAAGTTCGTCATGGCCGTCAGGTCGGCCGAGAGCTTGGCGATGCCGGCCGCGCCGCACCAGTTTGAACTTGTCCCGAATGGATTGTTCCCCGTAACGGTGGTGGTTCCGGGGGTAGCATTGAAAGCACCCGTGAAGACGCTGCAATTACCCTTCGACAGGTCGCTGTCGGAGTAGCGCAGGTCCAGCGTGAACACCTTATAGGTAAAGCCGATGCCGATGTTCCAGGTATCGTAATCAGCATAATGGATGCCATTCGGGAACGCCGGGGTACCGTAGAAGCTGTCGGTGGTTCCAAACCATTGCCGCCCGAACTCACCGGAGACATACATGCCAACGCCGCTGCTGCCGAAGATCGTGCTCGGGGCGGTGTATTTGCCGGTGACCGAAGAATAGTTGCCCCAGGCGCCTGAGTTCAGGAAGCTCGGGGTGTAGAACTCGGTCACGCCGAACTGCCAGTTGTCATTGACAGTGTAGTTGGCCTTTCCGTAGACCTCGAAAAAGCTGACATCCTTCTTCATGGTGTTACCATTGAGCAGGAAGTTGGTTGCGCATTCCGTGCCGTGAAAATTACCCGCGAAATCAACGCCGGGAGCGAGGCCAGTACCGAATTGGCACGTGCCGCCTGGATACAGGTAACCCCAGACGCCGATATCGAAGGCAAATGCACCGAAGGTCGGACGAATACCGCCGTAGACGTCGATTTCAGCCGCGGCGCGATTGGCGAAGGAAATGCTCTCGCCGGAGACGCCCACGTACAACTGCAGGTCCTTGGTCACGTTGTAGCGCGGCTCGAAATAGGCGGCGACCGAGGGCTTGTGGTTGGACTGGGTGACGCCGCGGAAGATGTAGTCGTTCA
>WNGJ01002497.1_pt1 | contig 24682 bp, 27 predicted proteins | sample 5400611 | NCBI WGS metagenome assembly WNGJ01 (sample SAMN13153375, study PRJNA577476) | soil metagenome | isolation source: 40 cm soil or saprolite under Garry oak tree replicate 1 | place: USA:California | collected 2016-06-15
GCCCACTTCTTCGTCCGCACGCCGGGTGCTGGCCTGGTCGTGGTGGCGTCGCTCTCACCAAAGTGTTGCCAGCTATTCCCATACCAAACGTCGTCTGAAGGCTGGCTAATGCTCGCTTCCTCCCCCTTCTTCACTTGTATTTGCGGTCCATCAGATCTGTTCCCCGACTTCCCAGCAATTTCCCGGAAGTATCGGAGTTCCGCGAAATTTCCTGGATCGGTGGTAGGTCTTGTTTGCTCTTTTGTCCTTCTTCGAAAGGAGTGTTGATCATGGCCACGTTTCCTGTAGCAACGTGTGCTCGACTGCTTGGGATTCATCCCAAGACCTTGCACCACTGGCTCAAAGAGGCCAAGGTGCCCTTGGCTACTCACCCAACAGATGCACGCATCAAATGTATGACGGAGGAAGACCTCCTGCAGGTGGCGAGACGGCATAGGCGTCCGTTCCCAGATCTTCCCTCTGCGCCCGGTTCACAAGAGGAGCAAGCAGAACTCCTGTCTGCAAACGAGGAAGAGCCCGATCGTCCTGCTGCTTCGAAGTCTGCTCCCTCCGTGGCTGAGGTGGACCTGTTCCAGAAACTTTCCTGTCTGGAAACCAAGATCGTGACCCTTCAGGAGCAACTCGCCCAACTCGCTCTCGCGCTGCGCAGAAGAGCGAGAGAGAGCTGTCGAGCATCGCATCACGGCCCTGGAATCCCTCATACCACCGCTGGGGGGAAAGCACCTGCTTCCAGATCCGCAAGAGTAAGAGGCAAGGCAGGAGTCTGCTTGTGCATTGCGTCGGGAGCGCCGGCTTCTTCCGGTAGAACAACGGGCTCGGTCTCGCATGCCTGCTCTGATCGAAGACGGCGCGCAAGGCAGCTATGTGATCATCAGCTCGCAGGAAGGCGAGTTGCCCCTGGTGCCGGATTCGGCTGAGTGGTTTGAGTGGCTGGCGACCATCTCCTCCTTCCGCTTCGTGGGTCAGCAGGGGCGGTTCACTGCCTATCGCCACGATCGCCTCTCACGCTCGTGGAGAGCCCATCGGGTCATCCACCAGCGCCACTCCAAGCAGACGTTGGGCGTCACCGATCAGCTCACGATCCACCGGTTGGAGCAGGTGGCCGCCACTCTGCAGTCTCACATGGCTTCGCTCTAAGCAACTGAGTCGCACCATGTGCCTGTCTTCCTGCCTCCTCAAACAAGTGCGACTGTAGTGGCAGTGGAAGGCGATCCATCTGGCTCTGATGCCCCCGTCATTGCTGCTGTCGGTATTGAGGGGGGTGGTCTTCCATGGGGAATCCTTCTCGTCACCAGCTTGGTGTGGAGATGAAAGGGAAAGCAATGCAGAGAACCATCAGAGACGCTCTTTTTTGAAACGGATCACCCAAGTAGCCAGCACAAGCCAACACAGGGCAAAATACAGTCGTTCCCTGGTCAGCGTATTTGACTATTACATGCTTTGTTCCCTTCATATGCAATAATGTGCTTTGTTCAATGAAAAAATCAAGAACAAAACCACCCATTTTGCGAACAGATGTGCTAGGTAGCCACCACAAGTCCTCTTGTCTTACAATCGCATCTCATAATCTTCGTCTTTTTTTGGAGAATAATGGAGAGTTTTCAGACACCCAGAGTAAAGGCTTCGTTTTTTGCAATCGCTCTCTTCTCTTGACCCATTTTCTATCCCTCTTCCTCTTCCACTCTGTTTTTTTGCATTGACTCAATATCAGAAGGCATGGTTCACATGCAGGTGACAGTTTTCAAGAAACGCAAGTGCTTCCACTATCGTGCTCAGTACAGTGAGCATTTTTTGTCAGACTGTCACCTCTTTTTGTCAGTGCAATAAGGGTACTTCCCTGTATTGCTTGAGCTATGCAATCCATTCAATGGAGGGAAAATAGCTGTCAGTGTGAACATTTCCTAGATATGGTGGGAGACAGCCTGGAATATTACAGCGTTTCAATGCCCTTTGCCATTACCCATACATACGACACTGAGTAAGCGTCATGAAAAGACACCTAAGGAGGGTTTACGTAAAGATGAACAGCCAGAATAACGCCGTCAATTTGCTCAACAATGATCCACTTGCGAAAGAATTATTGCAATCGAACATCCTTGTCCGAATGGCATATACTGGAACCGATGGGTTCCCGCGTGTTGTTCCACTTGGGTTCTATTGGGATAGTACGCAGTTTTACGTGTGTACAGCAACGAACGCACCAAAGGTACGTGCGCTGGAAACCAACCCCAAAGTAGCCATGACGATTGATACCAACACGCAACCTCCGCACGTGTTATTGGTTCGCGGTACAGCGAGGCTTGAGATCGTTGATGGGGTCCCGCTTGAGTTTCTCAAAGCTTCACACAAATATATAGAACCGCAGAGCTGGCCGGAGTTTGACACGCAGGCACGTGCACTGTACAAGCAGATGGCGCGGATCGCCATTCTTCCGGAATGGGCAAAACTGCTGGACTTTGAAACCAGACTCCCAAGTGCTATAGAAGCATTGGCTGGAAAGAGGCAGGGATAGAATTGTTTAGGGGTAGTACCGGCGCTGCTGCTAGAGAAATCCGTCTTTTTTCTCCTTTACTTTCGGCTTGCCTCTCTCACTTCGCAGAGTCCAACCGACTCTCCCCCCGCGCTCGCCGTGCCCGCGCTAAAAAAGGAAAAATTATTGGAAAGCGGTCGGGAGTGCGAGGCTGGACGGATGTGAAATGGCGAGTCGAACGGGGAGAATGGAGAGCACATATGACTCTGCGAAATGCTATACTAGGGGTGTATGGCAAGTGAGCAACCGTCATTATTCGACCGGAAACCGTATACCGGTGTCTTACCGCAAACTCTTCATATAGAACCTCCCACTGCTGAATGCACGGTCCTTAAAACCCTTCCTGCATATCACGCCTACTTATTGAGTGGGGACTACTCCAAGTACACGCCGGACGACTTTACCGGGGACGTGAAAAAATTCGGGTTGTACGTCAGAGAGAAAAAACTTCGGGAGATCCGAAAAGTCGATATCCAGCAGTGGATCGGGGCGTTGAAAAAGATCATGACGGAAAAATCCGTCAGCCGGAAAATCTCGGTAGTGGTTAGGTAGTAAGTGATAGACCCCTATTATACTCAACAATAAACCACTTCGTGAATGCCTCATGAAAAGCATCAGATTTGGAAAAGGAGAACGTTTGTCGAACATAACGACTCATTCGCTGACGTAGAGTATTGTTCCAGCGCTCTCTATGCGCTGTCTCCCCAGTTTCTTTTCCAACACAATGATGGGAGGCTTCCGGGAAAACATGCCGATAAGTGGTATAAAAATCACTGAAAGTCTGGCATTGCTTGTATCCGTCGGGAATGGCCATCCATAACTGATGACAGGTCGCTTTCCTTCTGTCACCAATCACAAACGCTACAATTTGGCGTGTTCGTCGGTACAGAGCCGTCCACAGCCAGCGCAGATGATCTTTCTTGAGCACAAAACTCCAGATCTCGTCGAGTTCAAGAACATCATCAACAGATGCAGGCAGGAGCAGATCCTTCACCTCCGGCAGTTTCTGAAGATGGGTCGCTATCCACCCAGTAACTGTCTGTCGCGCAATGTCAAAGATGCGCTCAACTCCGCGTAAGCTGCAGCGCTCCAAGCCAGCGCGTAGGGCCGTGGCTTTCTCGGCTTCTGAATACACCTGCTTGGGTTTGAGAACCCGATAGATGGCACAGTCCTTCCAATGATATTGGGCATTCCCGCAACGATTGGTTCCATTTCTGACAATGTTTGCACTTCCGCAAGCATGGCATGTGTATGTTATCGTTTCTTGAATTATGCTCTCCATTATATCCCATCACTTACTACCTAACCACTGCCCTGGAGCGCCCCGAGCCTTTGCAAGAATGGCAACGAGATTGTAAGGATGCCTCCAGTGTGCCTGCTGACCCCGGTGGCAAGCAAAAGCCGGGTCGTCGAAGTTCTCAATATCATCGACGTGGGTACCAGCTTCTTCCTTGACGCCCATGTGGGAGCTGATTTTCATGCCGAAACGGCCCTGCAAGCCATTGTGCAGACCTTCCAACGCTGGGGCAAGCCGCGACAGATCACCACCGATCGGGATGTGCGCCTGGTGGGCAGTCCGCACGGCAGCGATTTTCCCTCAGCCCTGCGCCGTCTGTGTGCCTGTTTAGGTATCGAGTATGTCGTCTGCCCGCGAGAGCCGACCCGATCGCAACGCCTTTGTGGAACGGTCCCATCGCTCCTTGCAACAGGAATGCCTCAGCCTGGAGCAGCCTCACACGCGGCAGGAAGTGGCAGAAGCCACCAGTCGGTTTGTTGAACACTCCAACAAGGAGCGGCCGAGCCCTCGCTCTGACCTGCCACCATCTGCCTCCGGCAGTCGCCCACCCGCACCTGTCGGTGTTGCCATCGGTACCCTTGTCGGTCGATCCCGATAGCTGGCTGCACGACTGGGATGGCTGGCAGGTCCGACGCCTGGTCAGTGTTCAAGGGTCCGTCAAAGTGGACATGGACAGGTATGATATCTCCATCAAGCTAGCTGGGCAGTGGGTCAGGGTTCACCTGGATGCTCGGGAACGCCACTTCCACTTTTGGCATCAGGGGCAGCTGATCCGTTCCCAGCCGCTCAAAGGGCTGATCGGCGAAGTGCTACCCTGGCCGACCTTTGTCGCCACGCGAGAGCGAACAAGCCCGCTCCCAGGTAGGCTCCGGCGCTTGCAGGCGCGCCGCAGGGCTTCTGGCTCTGATCCATCTTCGTGAGCCCTGCTCGTCAGCCGGCTACGGTGTCTCTCTCCTGTGGCGGTCACGAAGTATGAAAGTTATACAACCTGGTCTGGGCACAGGAACAGGGCGAGAAGAGAATGGGAACCAGGCGGGAAGCAGGACCGCTTTGTGCCCGTTGCTGTTGTTTCTTCTTCGTCTTTTGGTTCACAGGACACCTCATCTTGTGTTGTTTGGACGTAGGAGAGTGGGTGCCAATTCTCTGCCCATCTTCTCCAGGACACGCATTGTGTCTTCCCTGCCCACCAATGCATCATGCGTATGACACACGATAGGATCAGGGAGTTCCGGTTCCCTTCATGTTGAGGATGAACTGGGAACCGGCTGTGAACACCGAGATTGTCGCACATTTCTTGCAGAGCAGGGCGGATATGGCAGAGACCAGGTGGAGTGGGATATCCATGAGAGGTCGCTGGTAATGTCGCTTATCCGCATCAGCTTGGCAAGACATGAGCAAGCTGCTATACTTGGGACACCAAGTTGTACAAGAACACCTGCAGCGAAAGGACAACACAGACCATCGTGTCAGCATCACAGGCTCCGCTCGAACAAGCCTCTCGCCCCCCAACCGAACACTTACAGGGCATCGTGGAACGGGTGACCTTCCATGCCGAAGACTCCGGCTACACGGTGGCTCGGCTCAAGGTCCCTTCCCACGCCGACCTTGTCACCATCGTCGGTCGGTTCCCCTCCATCTCAGCCGGACAAACCCTGCGTGTCACCGGTGTCTTTCGTGACCATCCGAAGTTTGGCCAGCAGTTCCAGGTCCTGCATGCTCAGGAGACGAAACCGGCCACGTTGACGGGTGTCGAGAAGTATCTGGGCAGTGGCTTAATCCGCGGCATTGGCCCAATCACTGCCAAGAGGATCGTGGCTCACTTTGGCCTGGAGACCCTCGACATCATCGAAGAGCATGGTGAACGTCTGATCGAGGTTCCCGGTATCGGCCAGAAGCGGGTTGGCATGATCCAACGGGCCTGGGCTGCCCAGAAGGCGATCAAAGAGGTGATGGTCTTCCTGCAAGGTCATGGCGTCTCCACCACCTATGCAGTGAAGATCTATAAGCACTATGGCGACCAGGCCACTCTTGTGGTCTCACGCAATCCCTATCAACTGGCCACCGATATCTATGGCATCGGGTTCATCACTGCCGATACGATTGCCCGCAACCTTGGCATTGCTCCCGATTCTGATGTACGTTACCAGGCAGGACTGCTCTACCTGCTCAGTCAGGCCTCAGAGGATGGACACTGCTTTGTGCCCGCGCAGAAACTGGTGGAAGAGGCAACCAAACACCTGGCCTTGCCTGAGTTTCCAGTGGACCCATCCCGCATCAGTGGGCTGCTTGCACAGATGGCCGAGACGAACGAGTTGATCGTCGAGCCGGGCTTCGGTGACCTTGCAGAGCAACCGGTGTGCTATGCCCCTGCGTTTTACCACACCGAAGTGGCCCTGGCCACACGTCTCTCCGCCTTTGCCAGAACTCCCGTTGACGTGGATGTGCCCCGGGTAGAGCGCTGGATCGATGGCTACACCCACAAACAGGGCATCAGTCTCTCGCAGGAGCAACGACGAGCAGTCATTCTCGCGGCCTCTTCCCGCCTGCTGGTCCTCACGGGAGGTCCCGGCTGCGGCAAAACGTTTACCACCAAGACGATCGTTGCCTTATGGCGTGCCATGGGCAAATCCATTGTGCTGGCAGCGCCAACCGGGCGAGCCGCCCAACGCCTTGCCGAGATGAGCGGGCGAGAGGCTAAAACCATCCATCGTCTGCTGGCCTTTGACCCCAAAACGATGCAGTTTCGTCACAACGAGGACACCCCGCTGGATGCCCAGGCTATCGTCGTCGATGAGGCATCCATGCTCGATCTCTTCCTCGCTCACTCCTTTGTCAAAGCTATCCCAGCCAATGCCCAGATGCTCATTGTGGGCGATATTGATCAATTGCCCAGCGTGGGACCCGGCATGGTTTTGCGTGACCTCATCTCCTCGGAGCAGTTTCCCGTTGTGCGACTGACCGAAATCTTTCGCCAGGCAGCCAGGAGTGACATTGTGACCAATGCGCATCGCATCAATGCCGGTCAATTCCCGCAGCTCACCCCAACCACCAAGTTCAACGAGTCCGATTGCCTCTGGCTGGAAGCCTCAGAGCCAGCCCTGGGAGCAGAAGGCATTGGGCACCTGGTACGGGAGTATCTGCCCAAGCATGGCATCGATCCGGTACAGCAGGTGCAGGTGCTCTGTCCCACGACGCGTGGCGAGGCTGGCACCCGCCAGCTCAACAGCCTGCTTCAGCAGATACTCAATCCGCCCACGCCAAGCAAAGCCGAACTTGCCCGTGGAGGCAGCGTCTTACGCGTGGGAGACCGGGTGATCCAGCAGGTCAACGACTACCAGCGTGAGGTGTTCAATGGCGATCTGGGCACCATGGCGTCCATCGACCTGGAAGAGCAGGAGGTGGTGGTGCAGTTCAGCGAGCGGCAGGTGAGCTATGACTATGCCGATCTCTCCGAACTGGCCCTTGCCTGGGCGGTCACCGTGCACAAATCACAGGGCAGTGAGTACCCCGTCGTGATTTTTCCCGTGTTCATGCAACACTATGTGCTGCTCAGTCGCAATCTCGTGTACACGGGACTCACGCGAGCCAAGCAACTGGCTATCTTCGTTGGACCAACCAAGGCCATTGGACTGGCTGTCAAACGCGTCATGGATCGGCAACGCTACACGGCCCTGGCAGAGCGCTTGAAGCGTGTGGAACGCAGCAGATAAGCACCATACGACCAGGGGCAGAGCATGCCTATGACATAAGAACCAGAGCACGAATGGTGCTGCGTCGTGAGACCTGATACACTGAGGAGGGACCTCGTTGTCCATCCTGCAAACAGGAATCTCTCCTCTCAGAGGAGTTATAGAGCAGGAAGATGCAGCAGACAAAAAAGAGGCAAGACGCCACCTCTAGGGTGTACGAACAGGGCGTGCAGGAACTGGAGGACATTGGCGTCACCGTGATGACGACGCATGCCTGTCTCGCCTGGGTAGGATATCCAACGTCGCATGGCAGGAAGAAGAACCCTTTGGGATGAAGTCGGTAAAGAACCATGGGATTCCACAGAACAGCTGCTCTCCCCTCTGCTCCTCTTGCTCGCTGAATGGGTGTCTCCAGCTGTGAACACATCCATCAGCGAGAGCAGCGGACCTGCATCGTTAAGAGAGGAGTGAGCCTCCATTGAGATGCCTGGTTCACGCACAAGACGCGTGCCGGTCTTTGCTCTGTGGTGGTTGTCGGCAGAGCACGACCGGTCGTGCTTGAAGGAGGACACCATGTTAGGAGGAGTCGCCGTTCCTCTCCTCATCTTTGAAGTGCTGGTGTACGGCTTGCTGGGGCTGTGCTTCTGGCATGCCCTGTACCAGGGAGCATTGCGTCGTGCCCGTCTCATCGAGTTGGGTACTGGCGTGCTCTATGGCCTCACCCTGGAGGTCTCGACCATCTTCCTGCTCCACGCCTATCAGTATGGGCATTTTCTGATCATGTTTGGGCCCGTCCCCCTTGCCGTGGCTATCGGCTGGAGCATCATCTTGTATAGTGCCATGGCCTTTGCCGATGCCCTCACCCTCCCTTCTTGGGCGGCCCCGGCACTTGTTGGTCTGCTTGGCCTCAACATTGACCTCTCCATGGATGCGATAGCCATTCGCCTGCACATGTGGCAGTGGCACGGGATAGCAAGTCCCCAGCAGTGGTTCGGTGTGCCCTACGCCAACTTTTATGCCTGGGTGATCGTGCTCTGCTCCGCCTCGGCTCTGCTGTGGTGGGGACGTCCCCTCACGGCACGTCCTGGGTGGCGAGGGCCACTGGCAGCCCTTGGTGCATTGGGAGGCTCGCTGCTCATCCTCACGCTCCTGGACGAGCTGGTGGTGCAGTATGATGCCCATGATGGGATTCTCTGGCTGCCAGTTGTCATGGTGGTGACGGGAGCACTGGTCGTTGTCGGCTGGGGGCTCTGGTCGATGCACAGTTCAGCTCGCCCATCACCGACGAGGTCCATCCTCAATCTCCTGCTCCCGATGCTGGTGCCGCTCTCGTTCCATCTGTACTTTCTCATCACGCTCTTTGTTACCCATATTGCCGCACATCTGCCTGCATTGCTCGTCATCGCACTAAGCATGCTCGTCGTGAGTCTGGTCGTGCATGGGGCCTTGATTGTATACGTGCATGGGGCACAGCCGACACCTCCATCGTCACCGCTCGCCTCTCATGAGTCGTTGCGTGTACAATGAGAGAAGCATCACGTGGGTGCACATCGTGGCACGCAGGAGAGACCATGAACGCCGTCGTGTCGATCCGTGCTCCCTGTGCTGGCTCCTTAGTGTGCTGGCTACTTGGTACATCCGTTCTCAGAAAACGACGAGTTTTTCGGACGGATGTACCAAGTAGCCAGCACAGGATTTGCAGAGGCTGCTTGAATTCTCCACCACCGAGAGGGGCAGTACCAGGTTTTCCCAAGGGGAAGGATGAGAAACTTGACAGAATACATGGGCCATCTCAAGATACGGGCGTCTTTTTGACTTTCTCTTCGGTTTTCCTTCTCTCGTAGAAGGAGAGGATGTCATCTGTTTCCTTGGTTGTATGGGGATCTTCCCGGCTCTTTCTTGAGCGCAGATTTGCTCGTTCTCGTTTTTTGAACGGATGTCTCAAGTAGCCAGCACAGGTGTATGGGATACCCACATCGTAGCCCAGTGAGTGCCAGGACATCGTCACCCAAGCGTGCAGTGTTTGAAGCTCGTTTTCTCAGCCCGCTTGGTATACGATGTAGTGGCCTTGACTCAGTTACGATGTGGGTATCCCATACACAGGTTCTGCGTTCAAGATAGAAACCTGGTTGTCGAATCTAATCAAAACCAGATCATCTCTGGAATACACTCATAGCTGCTTGCAAGAGTTGATTCCCTAGATGAGTAAGGGCTGGGATTGGTGTGGCAAGAGGGATGATCGCTTTTACAATATCATTTATCCGGGAAAGAATTGAGACAGCATCAGGCTGAGCTTTTATCAAATCTCGCTCAACGCGATTGATATCCGAAAGGATGTCTTCTGCTTCTGGAAGCTGTTCCTTATGGTTTTCAACCTGGTCTTTGAGGTCGGCCAGATGGCGTTGTACCTGGTCTTTCGAACTTTGAGTGAATTGCCCGATCATCTGAGTAGCTGTAATGTTTTCGCCACTTATCTGCATGCCTGTGGAGTTTTTCATTTTTTGAATGCTTTGAATTTTCGCGTCTGCTTTTTCTGAAAGCTCTTTTAGTTCTTTCGTTTCGCTATCCAATTCTCATGCTCCTTTACTGATTGCGAACGCGTGCCGCAATTCTAAATCCAACAAAAGGGGAACGCTGCTCAGGAGGCAACCCTCTTCTCCGTCCAACCCGTATATCCGCGTCAAGGTCCCGGTAAGAACAGCCCCGAAAAGTTCGCTGCGTTTTGGGAAGGTTCTCCAGGTCATTTTTCTCAGGGAGTGCTAAGTCGCTTCTCCACATTGAACGTGTCCATTCGGCAACATTCCCAGTCATATCAAATATGCCCAACCTGTTTGGTTGGAAGATGCCCACACTACAAATGGTATTCAATTTGAGTCGTCTGATGTTGCCATAACCGCTCAACTTCGCTAACGGTTCTTCGAACGTATCGCCCCACACATGGACGGTGTTATGAAACGTTCCCTCCGGGTCTGAGCAGGCGGCCGCGAGCCACTGCGATTCAGCAGGCAGGAATACTTCCAAATGGAATGGATTGATCATGCTCAGCCACCGGCAAAAGGCGACCGCTTCATACCAGGAAACCATGCGACAGGGGTGTACTGGCTACTTAGGCTATCCGTTCCAAAAAAGAGCGCTCATGCTGGCTCTACCGATTCTTTTTCTTTGCAATCTACACATCAGATAGGTGACTTAGGGTTTCCTGCATGACTGTTTATTACCTGATTTTGGAACGGATAGCCTAAGTAGCCAGCACAACCCGGAAAACTGAACATTAAAGTAAGGATAAATAAGGAGCTGCTGGCAGGCCATGATCTCTGGCATAGTGATCAGGCGACTGCTGCTGCAATCCTTCATGAGGCCGAGACTGGTTATAAAAATTGATCCAGTGCTCGGCTTCCTGTAGAAACTCTCCCAGGGTGCGATAGGAGCGGCGTTCCGCGACGGCGAGCTTGAAAATGCCAACAAACCGCTCGGCGTAGCCATTGTCAGTGGGCGTTCCTGCTCGACTCATGGAGCGCTGAAACCCTTTCCTCAAGAGAGCGGTTCGTGTTTCCAGCACTCCATATTGACTGCCTTGATCCGAATGGAAAATAGTGCCAGGCACCGAAAACTCCACGAGTTCGATGGTAGAAACCACCAGGTCTGCACGCATCTGATAGTCAAAGGCGAGGGACAAGCAATGGCGCGTCCGCTTCCAGAGCGCAAAGCAGCCGCGCACTTTGGTGCGATCGGCCAGATGGACCTCAAAGATATCGGAGAACATGACCTCCGTCTCTGCCGGTGTCTGGGGATCGCGCAACGCATTGGGCACAATGCTGCTCGCTTTGCCAGGATAGACATAGCGCTTCTTTTTGCGACGAGCTGCGATGCCATATTTCTTCATCACGCGCTTGACCCGATTCTTCCCGGTCTTGAGCAGGGCTGCCAGTTTGCGATGCCCCATCGTATCATCCTGTTCATGCCACTGTTCAATGGCCGTGGCCACCGCTTTATCTTTCACCGCTTGTTTGCCTTTGCGATAGAGGGTTCCTCGTGCCATATCTAACGTTCGCGCCACCTGGCTTTTCGAATAGGGGCCGTGAGGCCGACACAACTGATGCGCCAGTTCGACCTTCTGTGCCGTCTTTATTTCCTCAACAGCCCCGAGGCGTTTTTTACTATTTCATTCTGCACCGTCAATTCGCCTATGATCTTCTTCAAGTCATCAGGCGATTGTCCCGGCTCATATCCTTGAGATTGGGCCTTCTGCTTCGGGTCGCGTTTATCCTGGAAGACGCTGGCCGCATTGGCCTGAAACTCTTTTTCCCAACGGTGTAACATCGAGCTGGAGACCCCAAATTTCTTACACACGTCTTCTTGCGTGGTGTCACGCTGCATGCTTTCCAACACCACTTTCAGTTTGTACTCTGGCGTATAATTCTTCCGTTTGGTGTCCATCTGATCCAATACCTCTCCTTGTTACTGTGTTTATTTTATCAGGTACTGGACAAATACGTATTCTACGACTCGCCCTTTCATACGTTGATACCAATAAGGAATATAATTTTCGCAAACCCTGAAATAAGAATGGCTGTTAGCAGGGAGTAAAACCTATGGCAAACCAAGAACAGCTCGATATTCTCAAACAAGGGGTAGTTATTTGGAATAAGTGGCGAGAAGAGCATCCTGATATTATTCACCCCGACCTAAGCAAGGCAGATCTCAAAGGTGCAGATCTCAGAGGTGCCAATCTTAAAGGAAGTAACCTCTATGACGCTGACCTGAGTAAAGCTGACCTTCGTAAAGTAAATTTTCGTGATGCAAATCTTCATATGTCACAACTGAATGGGGCCACCCTTACTGGGGCAAACTTTATCGAGGCAGATCTTCACTTTGCACAAATGCATGATGCAAACCTCACTCGCGCAAATCTACGAAAGGCAAATTTGTATAATGTCAATCTTGTGAACGCGCGCATAGAAGAGGCAAAACTTTTTGCTACTAACCTCAGCAGAGCGCATCTTGAAGGAGCACATCTTCATGGATCTGACCTCAGAAAAGCACATCTCCACGAGGCGAGACTTCAAGGTGCAGATCTCAGTGAAGCCAACCTGAGTGAAGCAACCCTTCGTAGGATAGACTTACGAGGAGTAAAACTTATCAAAGCATGCTTGAGCGGAACAGAACTTTTCCAAGCCAATGCGCAAAAGGCAAATCTACAAGAGGCAAACCTTCATGATGCAGATCTTAGAGAAGCAAATTTCATTGAGGCAAACCTGGTCGGAGCAAATCTGAGTGAAGCTAACCTGAGCGATGCAAATTTTAGTGGCGCAAACCTCTGCTATGTGGATCTCACAAAAGCGAGATTAGTAGATACAAATCTTATGAAAGCAAATCTCACAAATTGTCGCATTTTTGGTATCTCCGCTTGGAAGATACAAGTGGAAGGAGCTATTCAATCAAATCTGATTATAACAGATAATGATGAACCGACTATTACGGTGGATAATCTTGAGGTAGCGCAGTTCATTTATCTGCTGCTCAACAATCCAAAAATTCGTGATGTGATAGACACTATTGCAAAGAAAGCCGTTCTCATTCTTGGTCGCTTTACCCTTGAACGCAAGGCCGTCTTAGACGCCCTTCGAGAAGCTCTTCGGGCACAAGGGTACTTACCTATTTTGTTTGACTTTGAAAAACCGAGTAGCCGTGATATCACGGAGACAATTTCCACCTTAGCTCACTTGGCACGGTTTGTAATTGCCGATATCACTAATGCTAAAAGTATACCTCAAGAATTGATGTCTATCGTACCCACCCTTCCATCTGTGCCAGTTCAACCTCTCCTGCTCAGTTCTCAGCATGAATATGGCATGTTTGAACATTTCACAACGTTCCCTTGGGTTCTCCCTCTTTATCGCTACATGGATCAGGCAAGTTTGCTACAATCTCTTAAAAAACACGTTATCGAGCCTGCTGATAAAAAGGCGAAGGAGCTAGCAATAGAGAAAGCAAATCGGTTAGAAAGACCTTAGCTCATCTGTACGACGCAGAAAAAACCTTCTACCGGGGCTATTCAAACCGTGTGGGCAAAAGTCACGTACCATGAGCATGCTCCCATCGCTGTTCAAGAGAAGCCAAATAGGCGAGTGGATGTTGGCGAAAGCGAAAACGGTTCAACTGCTCACGATGGCAGAGGCGAGTCTGTTGGCGAACGGCTCGCCAGAGAGGAGGAGCCGTCTGTCGTAAGCGAGCCTCCAAGAGAGCGGCCCCGTTGGGCTGCTGCATCCACCATTCATAGTAGGCCACACAACGCCCATAGCGCAACAAATACGCGTTCCAATTCTTGCACCCGCTGATGTGTACTGTTTTCCGTCATCATCACTATGGTTTCCTCCCCCTCGTCACCAAGCGACCTGCAACTCTTCCCCGAGCAACTCCTCTCATCTGGTAATCACATGGTGGAAGCACCACAAGAAGAAGATGAACAGAGAAACAGCAGGCATCAGCACGTGTCTCCTGCAAAGAAAGCGAGCTTTTTGCGTAAAGAGAGCAACAGGAGGCCGCACCACGAGCGACTCATGGTGGAGAGGGGAGCCAAGCAGGTGAGAGTGTTCCTCTCTCAGGCCCATAAGCTGGCTTGATGAAGGCTCAGGGACGTGAACGGAGATCGATACCTGTCTGAACGGGCCTCCTGCCGCATCAGCCAGACATACTCCTCGAACGGCACCACCTTACCATAGAGTCCCTTGATCGGGAGTTGCTTGATCTGGGTGGCTCCCTGGAAGAGGTGAAAGACCTGATCCGGAGCATGGACGATCAGATTGATCACCTGACCGGCCAGTTCCTGCTTGACGTAATAGCGCAGGTCATCGACGGTGACGGTACCATCTGAGCGCACGGTGCGAGCAAAAGCGCGTCCATGAAGGCTTTCGAGCCAGCGATCTGGATCCACCTGCAAGGGCGCGAGGAGGGAAGGTCGGCAAGGTGGGAAAGGCGACGCGAGGCGGCACATTGTCACAGGCGCGTCCTTGATGCGGTCGTTCGGCATTGTAGTGCTGCATGAACGCGTCGGTGACCTCACAGACCTGCTCGATCGTAGCCGGTCGATGCAAAAACTCGCACTCGTACTTGTAGGTGCGATGCAGTCGTTCCACGTAGCAGTTCTTGTCTGGTCGATGCGGCGGGCAGATATTGGGTAAGATGCCCAAACAGAGCAGGAAGCGCACAAAGGCGGAGGGAAAGTCGCGTCCGCTGGCACTACCCACGGAAGCTCCGGATCGCGGTCAAAGGTGAGCATCGTAGGCAGACCATAGCGCTGCAAGAACTCCACCACCGCCTCGAAAGCTGTTTCCGCCGTGAAATCCTCACGAACCGGGGCATGAAGCCAGATGGAGGTCCCTGCATCGATAAAATTACAGGTTTCCACCACATGCTGTCGCTTGCCCAAGGGATCAGCAGGCACCGTCGAATCATCTTTGAAATCGATTTGAATCTCCTGCAATGGTTCGGGCAGCTCCCGAGGCTGGCAGGCGCGTCGACGATCGACGGCGATACGGTCATGCTGCCGCAAAATCTTCCAGATGGTCCTCGTCGAGCGCGGCAGATGAACGTTTTCAGGCAGGCCCTGGCTATGGCGTGGTAAGTCATAGAGCAACGCTCGCGGCCCTGGCACCCGGTGGAGATTCTCTGGGGGCTCATCGCGCAGGTCCAGGATGCGTTGCACCACCTCCGGTGCAGTCGGGAGAGGTGGAGTATGACGGGCGCGCGAGCGGCTCCGCAGCACCTGCTGATCATCGGGAGCCGCCTCGCTGAAGCGCTTGCGCCATTTCTTGACCCAGCTTTCCGAACGTCCCAGACACTTGGCTACCTCAGCCGATGACCAGGTGGGATGTAAGGTGAGGAGGTGACGCAGCAGGCTTCGTTGGGCAATCCAGTTGGCTTCCATAGGAGATCCTCCTTCTCTAGACACAGCCATTCTGCTGCAAGTGTACCCAAAGAAAGAACACCAAAGGAAGGACCTCAGAAACAAGACGCAACCCCTCATACATCGCTCGCTTGGTGACGAGGGAGAGGAAACCAGGGTGATGATGACGGAAAACAGTACACCTCTGTAGGGTTTCCCATCATCGTGTCTCTCGTCTCCAAGCCTTTGAGAAGCCGTCGAGAGCAACCAGGTGACGAGGATGGGAAACCAGGTGATGATGGAAGTAAATCATACAGTCAGGGCCGAGAAACCCAGCAGATGGGATCCCCTCTTCAGAATGGCCGACTGTGTTGCGTCGTGTGCTTGAGAAGAAAGCATCTCTGCGCAACGTTGCAGATGACTCTGGCGTCTCACAGGAAACGATACGGCGTGTTCGTGCTGCTGGTTGCGGCTCAAAGGCCTCTGTGAGAACAGATATGCCAAGGAGCCAGCACAGGCCTCCTAGCCCAGCGGGTCAGGGGGAGAGTCCCTCAACATCTTCCTGTCACCCTCCGCTTTCTCAGTTCTGACCCTTCCCCCTTGACAGCATGTCAATAGATAACTATGCTTAGGATGGAACGGCCGTGAGTACCTACAACTCAACACCTTGTCATCCTTATGGGCTTTGCTTCACTGGCAGTTTGAAACTGGCTTCTCCAGACAACTGCTTCACAAACATGGAGCAACCGATCTAAAGTAAGCAGAAGAAAGGATGTTGTTATGCGCATCACTCGTCACTTAGCAAAGCCTCTGCCGGGGAAAATCCCAGTAGTTGTGAGCACAGGCATACTCATACTCGGCCTTCTCGCGCTGTCTCTCCTGCTCTCACTCTCACGCACATCCCACCTCGCAATCGCCTCAAGGAACGCACTCCATCCATTTACCATCACCAGCCCCGACTTCCGCGACGGAGGACCGCTCTCAGCGAAAAACGAATTGAATCAATTTGGGTGTACCGGCTCCAATATCGCTCCGCAGCTGAACTGGACGAATGTGCCAGCAGGGACGCACAGTTTTGTGATGCTCATGTCAGACTATGATGCCCCGGTAGCCGGTGGATTCCACCATTGGATTGTCTACAATATTCCTGCTCATGTGCGCGAACTCGAAGGGAATAATGCTTTCACCGAAGGAACAACCAGCTTCGGCTCCATGGAATACGGTGGGCCTTGTCCGCCGCCCACGGGTGAGATCCATCACTACCTCTTTTTACTCTATGCCACGAATAGAGCGCAGGTCGGGAGCCCAGGTCTCACATTCAGTGAGGTGGTGAGCGCTATACAAGGCAAGGTACTGGGGCAACCAGTATTATTGGCACGTTTCATCTGCCTCAGTAGGGCCGCGCTTGTTGTAGACGGTACGCTCTCTCATCCCCGTTCTGCTCAGAAACAGAACGTCGAGAGGAAACTGAATTGAACCCTGTGCTGGCTCCTTGGAACATGCGTTCTCGAAATCCGTCGTTTTCTATGAACGCATGTCTCAAGGAGCCAGCACAGCATCTCACAGAGGAGGTATGACCAGATGATGGATGCAAGCTACCCCGTGCAGTTCTCGGTGGACTACCCCGACCGTCCGCTCAACCGCTTGACGACCCTCTTCCGCATCTTTACCGTGATCCCGATCGCCATCGTGCTGGGAACGGTGTCCGCCAGCACGTATCAGTGGAGCAGCCGCACCAACATGAACGTGATCATCGCGGGCGTTGGAGGCTTGCTGTTCGTCGGCCCGCTGCTTATGATCCTCTTCCGGCAGAAGTACCCGCGCTGGTGGTTCGACTGGAACCGGGAGCTGTTGCGCTTCTCGAACCGGGTGACGGCGTACCTCGCACTCATGGATGACCACTATCCCTCCACGGACGAGGAGCAATCGGTGCATCTGGACTTTCCCTACCCGGACGTGCCGCGGGAATTAAACCGATGGCTGCCGCTGGTCAAGTGGTTTCTGGCCATCCCTCACTACGTGGTGCTGTTCTTCCTGGAGATCGGGGCTGGTGTGGTGGTCATCATCGCCTGGTTCGCCATCCTGTTCACCGGGCACTACCCGAGAGGCCTGTTCGACTTTGTCGAGGGAGTCATCCGCTGGCACAACCGAGTTATCGGCTATGCGCTTCTCCTGGTCACCGACCGGTACCCACCGTTCCGGCTCAGCCCCTGAAACGGCTTGCAGGGTGTATGAAAGACTCTGCTGGGAAATTTTGTCCGGACATCATGCCGCCAAGAGCGGTTGCAGACGGGCAAACGGAGAGAGGGGACGCTTGGGCCGAGGCGGGATGCCAAGAGCCGTCCGCTGCAGCATCTGACGAATGCGAACCAGGTTGAGGCCTGTACTGGTTACTTGGGATATCCGTTCGGAAAGAGAGCGTTACTGGGAATGCTCTCTGTTCATGTTCCTTGCGATTCAAACATCAGACAGGTGGGGAGAAGGTCTCCTCCATGACTGTGTCTTCCCTGGTTTTCGAACGGATATCCCAAGTAGCCAGTACAACTGGAGACGAGTTCCCACCAGCGTTCGATCGAAGCATAATCAGTCACGCGATAATCCGCCCAGCCCAGCTCATTTTTGGCGTGTTTGAAGCCATATTCAATCCAGGTGCGCAAGCCATAGGTATTGCCGACCGTTTTCTGAATCTTGCCTTCCAAATTGGTCATGATGTACCAAGTGCTCTCAGGAGGCAGCTTCTGGGGATCGGTCGTGAGGTGATAATAACGAATCCTCCCACGCTTTCCAAAGACGATCTCGCGGATGTAGCGGGTCTGCTGATCCCCATTGGAGAAGATGCGCTCAAACGGTCGCCAGTTCGTGTAGCGCACACGTTGGCCTGGCGGCAACCAGACACCGTGGTTGGAACGAATCGCCACCACGTACTTCAGATGCAGTTTTTCTAGTTCACTGATAAAATCGCCGCTTTCTCCATAGAGGCTGTCTGCCAGCACGACCTCAAAACGAAATCCCCACTGCTGCAATTCCTGAATGAGTTCCACTGCCAGCTGCGGTTTTGTCTTGTAGCTCTCGCCCGGCTTTAAGCGCGTCCTGGGCTTGTAGACTTTGAACAGGAAGGGAAACGTGATGTGATCTAAGATGCCATAGGCGTTGACCGACACGATACCATTGGCCAGCTTGCCCAGGTTCCCAACGTATTGGTGGGCTACGTAATCCGTGGTTTTCCCCTTTTTTCGGTCGCCCGTCTCGTCAATGCACAGCACAGGCATATCCCCAAGCCAGCGTGGAACTGTGGAGCACTGATGAGCACCGCATTGGTCTCAAGCCGATCCTGCGTCGGGTCTGGGCGCTGAAAGGAAGTGCGGTCAAAGCGGTGGTGGCGCAACGGTATGAGTGGATGTATGTGTATGCCTGTGTGCATCCAGAGAGCGGGCGCACCAGCTGGCTACTGTTGCCTACGGTGAATGTGGAGATCTTCTCCCAAGCCCTGGCCATCTTTGCTCACGAAGCCGGAGTTGGCCCAGACAAACGCATCGTGTTGCTCCTGGACAGGGCTGGGTGGCACACGAGCCCCAAGCTCACAGTTCCTGAGGGAATCCATCTGCTGTTTCTGCCACCCTATTCGCCAGAGGTGCAACCAGCCGAGCGTCTATGGCCACTCTCCAATGAGCCATTAGCCAATCGCGCCTTTGCTTCTCTTGACGAGTTGGAACAGGTGCAGGTGGAACGTTGCCGGTGGTTGCAAGCCCATCCTAAGCTGATTCGATCTTACACCTGTTTCCATTGGTGGCCCACCTCTTTGGATACTACTTAAAAGGAGTTCATATCACCTGCCGTTTGAGGATCATGAGTTGGTGTCGGAAGAGGGCGTTTTCTGCCACAAGCTCGGACTGGCTTTTGCCAAGGTCGGCGAGGGTTTGGAGTGGCAAGAAAGAAGTGAGCGCTTTGGTCCACTGAAGAAAGCGAGCTCGCAGTCCTCTGACGAGAGGACCCACAAGCCGCTTGAGAGGAGAAAGAATCAAGATGAGCTACTCCTTCAGGAAGATGCATTGTCGTTCGTATTGCAGGGCCAGATCAGGTGCTTGCCCTTCCATTTTACCTGGGCTGCACCGCTATGTGCAACCAGTGCAGGTATGCTCTCTCGCATTTCCAGTGATTTTTCCCGAACAGATGTCCCAAGCGGGATGCCTCTGCGAGGCAGAGAAGAGGATGATACTTCGTATAGAAAACGTAAAAGCGGTAGAAGTATGCGACGTAACGAAGGAAGTAGCCAATACAGAGGCGGCAGTCTTCTCAAAACGTCCGACCGTTTTGATCTGTCTCCTGATTTGCGCTATCCCTGGTCCGAGAACAGGCACATCTGTACGGCGTGTTGGCTGAAACTGAACGACATGGGGGCGATGCCTGAAAGATTTGCCCGTCTCTCTGACGCCGTTGCCAAAGGGGCAGAAGGCCCGGACGTGCGCAAGATGATGCACGCCACTTTCATGTGCAACCACGGCGGCCCGGATGAGTACACAAACAACTGGACGCGCCAGGACGCAGGCACGCTGGCCAGCCTCTATCGTTGCTCCTGCCACCATAAACCGATGAAGGTCAAGCATGTCACCAACTGGACAGAGAAGACCCGACCGCTGTACATGCCGGATTCGGAAACTGATACCAGTTCCGACGAGGACGAAATAGAAAGTGAGGCCTTCGAGCATGGTAAAACTCACCACGAGGGCAATGCTTGAGCAGCTGGGGCTCACGATCACCACACCCGAGAGTGACCCCCGCGGGTATGGGTACACCTGGCGTGGAAGGCACTGGGTAGGTCCATTTCAGGGCGAGTATGCAGCACTCAAAGCCGCTTTTGATGAGGCAATCGGGATTATGAATACTGAGCGACCATTTGCCCAGGTGAACGGTGAGTTGTGGATGTGGAATAATGGATGGAAGTATATCGGGTTTCAAGAGCCTGAGAACGAGAGTAACCAGCTATGACCACCTGGGGCGCCAGAGTGAGCGAGCGCATTGGTTGTATGTTTCGCACCTTCCCACATATCCGCTACAATTTCCCCTTTGCAGAATGTGTTGCTATATGACGAATTGCCAGCAGTTAATTAACAAGAACAATTACAGAGAACTGGTAGCCATCTACCACGCCGACTAGGGCGCTCAGGCAGAGAACCAGAGTTTGCGGCGCAGCTGAGTGCGCACTCCGCCTGCCTTGGAGTGGCGGTGGTGTGACTTTGCCATCAAGGCCCCGGCCACGCTCGTGGGCTACACGAGCATCCAGCGAGAGCTGCGGGACGCCGGCGAGCACGATCCTGGCGCCGGATCGTCGCAGGCCGCGCTCCGTCGCCGGGGCCTGGTCAAGGTCACCGAGGATCTCATTCATCTTCCTCCGCTGGGCCGGGTGCCTCGGGTGCGGGTACAACTCACCACGGCTGGCCGCGCCGCCGCCCGCGCCGGCCTCGGCGAGCGACCGAGACGCCTTGCCAAGGGCCTGCTGTCAGAATGGCTGTGGCGTCGACTCATCACCGTCGCCCGCGCCGAGCCCGATGGTGTTCCCAGCGAGAGGGTCGTCGGTCTGGCTCACCTCTACCTCGACACTGGCTACATCGAAGAGCGCAACCACGGCTCCGACACCTCCTGGCAGTTTCACCTCATATGCTGGCACCTCACTGCCGCTGGTCGCGAGCACATCACTGAACATGTAAAGGCCTACCGCGAGCTGTACCCCGACATCGGCACCGCCGGCCTGCCGTAACAGCACCCGTTGCGCTCCGTACCGCTGGTGGACCTCGCTACTGAGGGCCGCGACTGGAGGAGTGGCGAGTACAGACAGAGTGATCATGCACTGGTGCATGTCTGCTGCTGTCCGCCTGATCCTGGACAAGCGGATCCAGCTGGTGTCAGAACCGCTTCAGGATCTCGGCTTTCTTTACCGAGAATTCCTCGTCGGTGAGGATTCCTTTGTCGCGTAGTTCGGCAAGTCGTTCGAGCTGCCACATGGGATCATCTCCTGCCGGCTGCGGCGCCATGGATGGGGACTGTTGAAACTGATTGCGGATCCCCAGTGTGAGCAAGCGATCCATGAACTCTCGGCACTTCTTTGCTTGGCCCATGACGGTGACGCCGGTCAGCATTTCAAGTCGGAGAACCAGCTGGCCGTTTGGTCCGTCGGCAATGATGTGAATGTTGTTCGCTTGGTTGAGCTGCCGGCTGTTGAATCCGCCAAGGAGCGCCTCAGCCGTTCCAACTACTCGCTGCACAAGTATCACGTCGGCAACACGGGGATACGGGATCACGAAGCCAGCAAACCAACTCTGGCTTCCAAGGGTTGGCCGAAGCTCGAATCCGGACGATCGCAGAATCAGGTTGATCTTGCCGAGCTTCTTCGATGGATAGTCGGGGAGGCCCCCAAGATATGTGACGTCATATTTGTCGAGCTCCTGCCCGAGATCGACGACGTGGACTGGCGACACCGAGCCACTGAGTCCCAGCGTCTCGACTATGTCACCACTCTGCTCGCTGGCTCCGAGCAGCAGGCGGGCCTCGTGCGTTTTGAAGCGAACCTCGACATGAGCTGCATGCTCCTGCAGCGCGCTCAAGAATTCCGCAACCCGTACAGCCTCGCAGCCCTTCCAACGAGCCCGCTTCCCCAGCCCCGCGTCGAACGAGAGGGTCACTCTGGGGGGGTCCTCGCCACCGACCGCGACCTCGATGAACTTAATCTTCTCGACGGCGAACCGGTCTGTCGTCTCGCGCCGCAGAACGCGGCGCGTGGCGACAATGTTGGCCCCGTCGAGCGTCGCTGTCCCGTCAGCGTGTTCGAGTATGTGAGTTCCCACTATGTCCCCCAGTCTTGGATGTCCTCATGCTAGTTGAGACGTACAAGCGGAGCCTCGGGTAACTGCTCGGTAGTCTGGCTCGCAGCGTCGGCTAGTGTTTCCCTTCGCGGGCCGGAACTTCCGAGCGCCTTTCTCTGCCTCAGGTGGGTCGCCGCAATGAGCAGGCATTCATCGCCAGAGCGAGGCAGCAGCGGCCAGATCGGGTCTCGGAACGGTTATCCCGGGTCCGGGGAGGGAGGTGGCACCCAGCCAGCCAACCTCCCCGGCAGATCGCCGAGGGGGCTCTACGCCCCAGCAGGGCGGGCTACCTGGTTTCCTTTTCGCAAGGGGCAGAAACGGCTACTATGGCTGTATGGCCGTCTCGTTGCCACTCCCCGACCATGAGCCGCAGACCATCGACCTGGATTGTACTGGTTACTTGATACATCCGTTCGAAAAATGAATCGATTGCCAATGCGCTCGTTCTGGTCTCTTTTCATGTGAAGAGATGCCATTCAAACAAAGGAAGAAGCAAAGAACATCGTTTCCTTCTTCAGCAAGCAACAACAAAGAAACTCAACAGTGAAACGGCATTCGTAGGAGATGTGGAAGAACACGAGCCAGAGAAGACGTTTCTGCGTCCCCTGAGATGGTCGTCGTGAGAGCATGAGAAGATCTTGACGACTCCCCATTTTCCCCTGGCCTTTCTTCGTTTGCAAGCGGGAAAGGAAGGGTCTATCGCCCTCGAAGTGTCTCTTTCCCGAACCGATGACCCAAGTAGCCAGGACAGGCAAAAGATTTGAAGTCTTTGCCATTAAAGGTAATAATCAGCCGGTACAACTTTGCCGCCTCTTGGTAAACCTGCTCATCCAGTAAGCCGCCTTTTCGCAGATCGAATGCGATATGCTTGACATCGAAGAGGTGATTAAGCTGTTCAAATTGTCTTCTGGCTGGCATGTTCTCATCGAGAAGCAGTTTGAATTTGTGAAACTTTGCTGACATCTGGGCTCTTGTTTACTAGCTCGACAATTTCGTCGATTACCCCTTTCAGGAAGCTCATTTTGACCCAGGGATAATCATCATGGAGTGCTTGGAGGGTATAGGCTTGGCTTAACAAATAGATGATCCGAGCAATCGGAATACGTGTGCCTGCGATTACGGGATCGCCGCTCATAATGCCAGGGGTTGCAGTAATGTATTTGGTCATAATTCAGCTTACAGCCTAGCAAACAAGGGGTAAAAAGTCAATGTAGTGCTCAGAATAAGGAGTTATGGGAACTCATAAGCATGAGATCGTAGAATTTTTATTGGTCGGCGTGGAGCCAGGTTTTGAGGCTAGTTCGCAAACAGAGCTTATATCTGATTTAAAGCTTGTTTGATTCGATCAACGATCATAACTGTTACAGTCCCGTATTCATCCTCTATCATCTCTTGTAGTAAGGAGGGGATTGATATGCCAAGAGCATACACTTGTCCAAGCGTATCACCATTCACACTCCGAATTTCTACGATTTGCTCTAGCGGTACGCTCTTCGTACCAGGATAGAGTAGAAGTGCTTTAGGAAGTCCTCTTGATTGTGGCTGCTTATAGGCAAAAGCATAGAGAAAGCATTGGTAAATATCTTCATTCCCTACCTTGAGTTCATCATACAGTTTATACTTCGCGTCTATCGGCAGTATGTCAAGTAGTGTGTAAAAGCTCAGAGCCTGGTTGCTCATGCGATGCTTTAGGCATCGTGAGCTTGTTAAACTTGAGACTGCGAATCACCGCGTAGAAGAGCAGCACGCAGCTCCCCTCGTTACGAAAAGCGGCAGCCATCTTATGGGAGCGGCGCTTGACTTCACCGAAGAGTCGCTCAATCACATTATTGTATGTTAGATATCATCTGGAACGCAGTGGAAGATGAGTATCTAACTGGCATTATGTATACTCCGAGCTCGATTCCTTTGTTTCTCTTGAGAGAAACGAGCCGGATTATACATAATGGTGCGAATCGTCTTCCAGTGCTCTTTGGGGAAAGCATAGAACGTCAAGCAGGCATCCGGGTCGCGCTGCAAGCATTCAATGGCGGTCGGATAGATCCGCTGGTATTTCTCGACAAAGGCTGCCACAGCTTGATCGGCTTCCGGTCTCCCTTTCTGATAAAACAAGGCTTTGAGCTCTGGTTCGATCTGGTCGCGTTGTTTGGCCGGGACGTAACTGAGCACGTTTTCCATTTTATGCATCACACACCGTTGCCGTTTTGAGGAAGCGAATTTGCTGCCGATGGCATTGAGCATCGCCTGACCTCCATCACTAATCCACAAGCCAACTGCTTTCACCCCTGTGCTGGCTACTTCCTTCGAAAGTGGTCCGCAAAGAGTGGTGATGCAAAAAAGCCACCTTGCTTGCAAAAAGATGCTGTTCTGATCGGCAGATGAGAAAAACAGGCAAAACGTCCCTGGCACTGCTTGCTGCAAGAG